>Ga0184639_10000633_pt1 | contig 13967 bp, 12 predicted proteins | sample PLM31_170_b2_FD_133155 | JGI IMG/M metagenome (GOLD analysis project Ga0184639, IMG submission 133155) | Groundwater sediment microbial communities from an aquifer in East River, Colorado, USA - PLM3-1_170_b2 | ecosystem: Environmental > Terrestrial > Soil > Riparian zone | place: USA: East... | reverse complement strand
CATTGTCATGACGCATACAAAAGGAGTAGACAACAGAGAGGTTCACCAGCTTGCATGGCAAGCCTTTGAAGCAGCAACCAAGGTTGCAAAAAATGAAGGACTTTACGGTGCAGGTCAAGACTTGCTCAAAGACTCGTTTTCAGGCAATGTAAAAGGAATGGGTCCAGGTGTTGCAGAAATGACATTTGAAGAAAGACCAAATGAAGCATTCACAATTTATGCTGCAGACAAAACAGAACCTGGCGCATTCAACTATCCATTCTACAGAATGTTTGTAGATGCTCTAAGTAACACAGGTCTAATAGTAAACCAAAATCTTGCAAAAGGCGTCAAGATAAATGTCATGGATGTTGAACAGGGAAAAATTGCCGAACTTCACATGTGGCAAGACAAGCCCACCCTTGAAGCTGCTTTAATGTATCCCGGAAGATATGTTGTTTCTTCAGTGCATACAAAAGATAATCAACCAATACTTGCAGCATCAACTGATAGATTACATAACATTGCAGGAAAATATGTTGGAAAAGATGATCCAATTTGTATCATAAGAACACAAAAAGATTTTCCAGCAACGGAAGAAGTTGGAAGTGCATTTAGCAATCCGCATTATGTTGCAGGGAACACAAGAGGTAGTCATCACATGCCACTGATGCCAGTAAAGATAAACTCTCCAGCAAGTATCAACTTTGCAATACCAATAGTGAGCAGTCTTGTTTTTAGTATGCACAATGGAATACTTGTAGGACCAGTAGATGGATTTGCAACTCCAGATTGGAATTACGTAAGAAATCTTGCAACAAAAAGAGCATTTGCAATGAGAAGTCAAGGATTTTTCCATCCTGCAACGCTAGTGCCAAGTGAGCTGGAATATTCAGAAGGATATAGAGCCAGAATGAATGTTGTTTGGAGTAAGATGAGGCCAATCACACCAAACAATCAACAAAAAACAACAAAACCCAAGCCACAAAAAGCAAAGAGTGCCAAGTCTAAACAAAAATTAAATCAACCAGAAACCAAATCAGCGAAAAAACAAACTAAACCTGCACCAAAATAAAATCATACCAACAACATAATTACAAAAGATCTAACTCATAATCAATATATCATAGATGAGTCTAGTATCCATGGTTTGTTCATTATCAACTTTAAAAACTATGAAGAGATAGCCGGTGCAAAGGCACTCAAGCTAGCAAAAATAGCAGAAAAAGTTTCAAAAAAATATCGAATCAAGATAGCAGTTGCACCTCCACAGCATCTACTTTCTGAAATAACCAGATGCAACATACCTGTTTTGGCCCAGCATCTTGACACTGCAAATATTGGTAGCACTACTGGTTTTATGGTTCCCGAAATTGTAAAAAAATCTCTTGTCAGGGGGTCTTTGATAAATCACAGCGAACACAGAATTCCTGTAAAACAGATAGTTGCATTGGTTTCTAGACTAAAAAAACTTGGGATGATCTCAGTAGTGTGTGTTAAAGATGTAAGCGAGGCAAGAAAATATGCAAAATTAAACCCAGATTACATAGCGATTGAACCGCCTGAGCTCATAGGAACTGGCAAAGCAGTATCAAAAGAAAGACCAGAAATCATCACAAGATCGGTGACTGCAGTCAAGCAAGCAAAAAATTCTACAAAGCTTCTTTGTGGAGCAGGCATTGTCTCAGGAGAAGATGTCGCAAAAGCTATGCAGCTAGGTGCAAAAGGGATCCTAGTAGCAAGTGGCATAGTCAAAGCAAAGAACTGGACATTTACAATAGAAGAATTTGCCCGTGCAATATCAAAAAACCAGAAAGGTTGATAACCCAAATCGTAACAATTGGCGTAATATGAAGCCGATTTATTTTTTTGACGAAGGAGACGGTAAAAATAAAAAACTGCTAGGCGGAAAAGGCGCAGGACTGTGCGAGATGACAAGAATTGGTTTGCCAGTTCCTCCAGGTTTTACAATCACTACCGAAGTTTGTGACAAGTATTATCAAAATAACAAAAAATTACCACGCAATCTTATGGTTCAAGTAAGAAAAAACATTGCCAAGATAGAAAAAAGAACTGGCAAAAAGTTTGGTTCTTTAGAAAATCCACTTCTAGTATCAGTCAGATCCGGTGCAGCGCTATCCATGCCTGGAATGATGGACACGATACTAAATCTTGGATTAAATGAACAAACTGTCGTTGGCCTTGCAAAAAAAAGCAACAACGAGAGATTTGCGTGGGATTCATACAGAAGATTTGTCCAACTTTTTGGCAAAGTCGTTTTTGGCGTAAATGACAAAAAGTTTGATGATATTCTAGAAGAGACTAAGCGTCAATTCATTGTTCAGTATGATAGCGAACTTAATGCAGACACTCTCAAGGAGATTGTATCAAAATACAAACAGATTTGTGAAAGCCATACTGAAAAACCATTTCCTTCGGATCCTTACAAACAGCTTGAGCTTGCAATAGAGGCAGTCTTTAAGAGTTGGATGGGTGAGAGAGCAGTAGTATATAGAGAAAAATACAAAATTACCAAAGATATTGCAAATGGAACGGGAGTAAATGTTGTAGCAATGGTTTTTGGCAACATGGGAAATGACAGTGCCACAGGAGTTGTGTTTACACGAAATCCTGGAGACGGTACAAGGAAAGTCTTTGGTGAATATCTTGTCAATGCTCAAGGTGAAGACGTTGTTGCAGGAATTAGAACACCTCAAACAATAGACAACTTGGAAAAAGAGTTACCGAATACTTTTGTACAGTTAATGAAAACTTGTGCAAAATTAGAAAAACACTACAAAGAACCACAAGACTTGGAATTTACAGTAGAGCAAGGCAAGTTCTACATGTTACAGACTCGTTCTGCAAAGATGAATGCTTCAGGAATGATTAGAACTTCAGTTGAGATGGTAAAAGAAAAACTCATTTCAAAAGAAAGAGCTCTTACAAGATTACATCCAGATCAGTTAGAACAGCTATTACACAAAACCATAAACCAAGAAGCAGTAAAGAATCATTCACCACTTGTAAAAGGAATAGCTGCATCACCTGGTGCTGCAACAGGTGTTGTTGTTTTTGATGTAAAAAAAGCTGTAAAGATGGGAGAAGATGGAGTCAAAGTAGTGCTGGTTAGAGAAGAAACAAAACCAGAAGACGTGCCGGCATTTTTTGCATCAGTTGGAATTTTGACAAGCAGAGGCGGTAAAACTTCACACGCCGCAGTAGTTGCAAGAGGAATGGGAAAACCATGCATTGTAGGCTGTACAAATATGAAGATAGACTACACTACAAAAAAATTCCAAGTAGACAGTAAAACCGTCCATGAGGGAGAGGTCATTACAATAGATGGTAGTAAAGGCATTGTCTTTTTGGGGGAGATTCCTACAGTTGAACCTGAAGTAACAAGCGAGCTAAAAACAATCATACAGTGGGCAGAGCAAATCAAAAGACTGGGCATAAGAGCAAACGCAGATACACCTGAAGCTGCAAGGCTAGCCAGAAACTATGGCGCAAAAGGAATAGGACTTTGTAGAACAGAAAGAATGTTCAATGCACGTGACAGATTGGGTCTCTTTGTTGACATGATAATGGCACGCAATGTAGATGAAAGAAAAGCAGTGCTAGAAAAATTACTGGTTCTACAGAAAAGCGATTTCAAAGAGATACTCAAGGTCATGGAAGGATACAAAGTTACAATCAGATTACTAGATCCTCCACTGCACGAATTCTTACCAAATATTGAAGAATTAATCAACAAAATACACAGACTAGAAAATCAAAATACATCAGAAGAGCTTGAGAAAACAAAAAAGATTCTTGCTCGTGCAAGAGAATTAGCTGAGATCAATCCAATGATGGGTCACCGTGGAGTCAGAGTTGGAATAACATTTCCAGAAATTTATGAAATGCAGGTTAGAGCAATTTGTGAAGCTGCAGGTGAACTGTCAAGAGAAAACATAGATGCACGTGCACAAATCATGGTACCTCAAGTAGGCAGCATAGACGAACTAAATCAAATCAAACTGATTTACGACACAATAAAATCATCTGTAGAATCAAAGATGGGATTAAAATTAAAAATTAATTTTGGTACGATGCTTGAAGTTGTGAGATCATGTCTTATTGCAGATGAGCTTGCTAAAACAGCAGAGTTCTTTAGCTTTGGCACAAATGATTTGACACAAGCAGTATTTAGCTTTATTAGGGAAGACGTAGAAGGCAAATTCCTACCTGAGTATCTAGAAAAAGAAATACTACAAGAGAATCCGTTCCAATCTGTCGATGTAAACGGAGTAGGAAGTTTGATGGAGATTGCAATAACAAAAGGAAGAAAGATCAGACAAGACATGGAGATAGGAATATGTGGAGAACATGGCGGAGATCCTAGTTCCATATCATTTTTCCACAAAGCTGGCCTAAGCTATGTAAGTGCATCTTCACACAGAATTCCAATTGCAATTCTTGCTGCAGCACAAGCTGCACTTGCAGATAAACCAAAAAAGAAAACTAGTGCAAGGAAGAAATCAAAAAGAAGATAGTTTCAATCATTCTAACAGTGTTGCAGATGCAAAGTAAACATGAAACGGCTGACAGTAAATTACCACTATATTATACACATTAGTATTGATTCCACTTAGTTCATAGTTCTGCGATCCCTTGTTTCCCTTTAGTTTACCAAGGTCTATTCCGCTATCAACATCTCCGTTTTTTGTCATGTACACATGAAGATCAGGACCGTTTGTGACTTCAAAGTCTTCAAACCTGAGAAATGAAACATCCCCTACTGTTATCACTTCAGCTTTGCCCGTTGCCTGATGTCCTTTCAATCCCTGAAAAGTCCCAAGTTTAGAAAATTTTGGAGGTTCTTGTGAGCTAGGAGCAACCTTTGCTATCATCTCTTGCATGTCTTCTGATACACTAGTGGTGATCTTTTTTGCTTCATCCATGATCAAATCAATAGTGATTTGCGGCATATTTTTTACAAGAGCGCTTCTTTGTTCATCTACCATGTTGACAAATTTTTCATAGGTAAGATCTTGTTGAATTTCACTTAGGGCTTTGGGCAATGGTTCATCAATAATTTTATCATAAAAGAGCGGGCTTGCCACATAATATACTCCAACTACAGCGACACCAACAATAATTGCTATTGTGATGCCCTTTAGCATACTTGCAATAAGAAAATCTCACTATTAAGGATTGAAGAAAATTGAAATATCTAACTAAGAGTATATCATTTTGAAGTGTTACCACGACTTGATTCAATAAAACCTGCCAGATTGAAGATTGGCCTTACACAGCACAAGCTTGCTTCGTTGACAGGAGTCAGTACTTCGATGATCAACCAAATAGAATCAGGTAGATGCCAGCCAAGCTATGGTACTGCAAAAAAAATCTTTGAAGTACTTGGTTCATTAGAGAATCAGTCTTCAATGAAAGCTGGAGACATATGCAGTAGAGAAATTACAAAACTAAAAACAACTGATTCGTTACATGATGCAATAAAAAAGATGCAAGAGCATTCGATTAGTCAGATTCCAGTTTTTGACGGAAATGATGTTGTCGGGTTGATAAGCGAAGATGGGCTAGTCAAACATTTGATAGATAGTGATGAGACACAACGAAAAAAAATAAAGCTGTCCGAAGTCATGGAGCCACGTCCTCCCATTATAGAGTACAATACTCCTGCAAAGACACTAGTTCCACTTGTCAGATTTTCAAAGTGCATCCTAGTTTCAAAACACAGTAAGATTATTGGAATAATTACTACATCAGACACTCTAAAAATGATGGAATAGATTTAGTGTTTTGGGTGAGAGCAAAGTTCTGCAAGCACACCATGTAATGATTTTGGATGAATAAAGGTAATTTTTGTTCCTTCAGAACCTGATCTTATTTTACCAAGAAATTGAATTCCGCATCCTTCCATGCGCTCATATTCTTTTTCGATGTCGTCTGTTGCAAGCGCCATGTGATGCAATCCTTCGCCTTTTTTTTCTAGAAATTTCTTAATAGGACTATCATTACGAGTTGGCGCCATCAGTTCGATTCTGCCATTTTCTAATCTAAGTATTGCAAGTTTGACGCCCTCTGATTCTATTGTTTCATATATCACTTCTTTTACTCCAAGTGCTTGCTGGTATTGTTTTACGGCAGCCTCTAAGTTGTTTACAGCAATTGCGATATGATCTATTTTCATTTTAGAACACTTCCTTTGGATGATAAACTCCAAAAACTTCCCTGAAATTATTACTTATTTCACCAAGTGTGGCATATCCTTTTACTGCATCAATTATGTATGGCATTAGGTTTTCATCTTTTTCTGAAGCACTTTTCATTTTTGAAAGAATGTTTTCTACTTTTTTGTTGTCACGAGTACTTTTTAGTTCTTTGAGATTTTTAGCTTGTTGTGTCTCTATTGAACTATCTATTTTCATTAGTTCTTGTTTTACTTCTTTTGCGTCTGTAAATTTGTTAACACCCACTATGATTCTTTCACCACTATCAATTTCTTTTTTTAGGCGGTAGGCATTTTGTCTGATTTCAGACTGGAAGAATCCGCGCTCTATTCCAACAAGCGAACCGCCCATCCTGTCTATTTTTTTGAGGTATTTGTTGACCTCGTCTTCAATTCTATCACAAAGATATTCTACGTAGTAAGAACCTGCAAGCGGGTCTACGGTTTTTGTTATTCCGCTCTCATGCGCTACAATCTGTTGTGTTCTTAGTGCTATCTTCACGGCAGCTTCTGTAGGAAGTGCTAATGCCTCATCTTTTGAATTTGTATGAAGGGATTGTGCCCCTCCAAGTACTGCTGCCATGGATTGTATAGCAACTCTTACAATGTTGTTGTCAGGTTGCTGTGCGGTAAGTGATTCACCACTGGTTTGTACATGAAATCTAAGATGTATTGATTTTGGATCACGAGCATGGAACCTTTCCTTAATTATTTTTGCGTATATTCTGCGTGCTACTCTAAATTTTGCAATCTCTTCAAGAAATTCATTTGTACAACAGAAAAAGAATGACAGTCTTGGTGCAAAGTCATCGATTTTTAGTCCGCGTTCAATGCAAGTTTCAATGTACTCTATTGCGTTTGCAATTGTAAAGGCAACTTCTTGCACCGCGTTACAACCAGCTTCACGCATGTGATATCCAGAGATTGAAATCGGATACCATTGTGGGACCTTTTTAGAGCAGTACTCTATCATGTCGCCAATCAATCGCATTGATGGTTTTGGCGGATAGATGTAGGTGTTTCTTGCAATGTACTCTTTTAGAATATCATTTTGTGTAGTACCTCTTAATGCATTACTTGGTACACCTTCTGATTCTCCAACTGCGATATATAATGAAAGTAGTGTTGATGCAGTAGAGTTTATTGTCATAGATGTGCTTACTTTGTCAAGAGGAATCCCATTAAAGCAAGCCATCATGTCTTTGAGTGAAGTAATAGAAACACCTACTTTTCCCACTTCACCTTCAGCATGTGGATCGTCTGCGTCATATCCTATTTGTGTTGGAAGATCAAAAGCCATGCTAAGACCTGTTTGGCCCCTTTCAAGCAAAAATTTGAATCTCTCATTTGTCTTGTCTGCAGTAGCAAATCCAGTATACTGTCTCATAGTCCACAATCTATCACGATACATTCCAGGATGTACACCACGAGTAAACGGATATCTTCCTGGTTCCTCGTCTTTGCTTTTTGGTTTTACCTTAGAATCATAGACTCGTTTTACAGGAATTTTTGAATCGGTTTTTACTGCTTTCATATTATCACTTTATTGATTTTGAGATTTTTTCAGCGGCCTCAAACGGATCCAGTGTTTTTGATTGCACTTTTTTTAGATATTTTTCATATGTGTTACTAGTATCAAGCATTCGCTCAACTTTGGTTTTAACATTATTTAAAACAATGTCTCTTAGTTCTGTTTCAAGCCTAGATTTTTCTTCAGTGTTTTTTGTTTTCTTTTTTATACTTATAAGCTCGTTTAATTTTTTTGTAAATTCCGTTATGCCTTTGTTTGATTTTGTCGAAGTCATCATTACTGGGGGATTTTTTTCTGACATTCCTATAAAATCTCTTACTGCATCAAATAGCTGATTTGCTCCGGTAAGATCACTTTTGTTTACAAGATAAATATCTCCAATTTCAGTGAGTCCTGCTTTTATTGTCTGTATACTATCACCAGTGTTTGGATTGAAAACAACCACAGTAATGTCAGCAATTTTTGAAATTTCAACTTCAGTTTGACCCGCACCAACACTTTCAATAATAATCGTATCAAATCCTGCATATTCCAATACTCTGATACTGTTTCTTACTGCGCGTGAGATTGCTCCTGTTGCACCTCTTGACGCCATGCTTCTGATATAAGTTCCTGAATCAGTTGATTCAGACATTCTAACTCTGTCACCAAGTATTGCTCCACCTGTGATATGACTTGTTGGATCAATTGCAAGCACTGCTGCTTTGTAACCAAGTTTTTTGAGATCAAGTGCAGTCTTGTCTATAAGCGAACTTTTCCCAGCACCTGCAGGCCCTGTTATTCCTATTATGATTGATTTTCCAGAACTTTTGAATATTTTTTTTATTAATGAACGTGCCTCTTTCTCATTGTTTTCTATAATAGATATCGCTCTTGCAATTGCATGTCTTTTGCCATGTTTTAAATCACTTACAATATCCATATAGAAAGAATAACCGGTCGTATCCACAATAAAATCTTCTTGTTTTTAACATCAGGATTTTATCCCAACAAAGATTTTAAAACCCAAGAGGCAGTTTTACTGATATGTCTCAAAAGACTGCCACTCGCCGGATAAAAATTCTTGTTGCAAAACTAGGTCTTGACGGTCATGACCGCGGGGCCTTGGTGTTATGTCGTGCATTCAGAGATGCAGGAATGGAAGTAATCTATTCAGGGCTTTTTGCCACGCCAGAAAGAATTGGCAAGATAGTTGAGGATGAAGACGTTGATGCCGTAGCTCTTAGTCTTCTAAATGGAGCTCACCTTACCTTATTTCCAAGGGTTGTCAAAACACTCAAAGAAAAAGGGATTAGAGATGTGCTAGTTGTTGGAGGTGGTGTAATCCCAGAAGATGACAAACCAGATCTTGAGAAAGCAGGAGTCACTGGAAACTTTGGTCCAGGAACTCCATTATCTACTATAATTGATCATATTACATCTGGAGTTTCAAAACTAAGAAAAATTTAGTTATTCTTTTGAATCAGGCCACATCATTTGTCGCATTTTCTTGCCGACTTGTTCTATTTGATGGGCATCTATTTGTTTCATGTATCTGTCAAAAGCGTTTTTACCGTTTTTCTGATAGTCACTAATCCATTCTTGATTAAATGTTCCATCCTGAATCATGTTTAGAACTTTTTTCATTTTTTCTTTGACGTCTTTGTCCATCACCATCGGTCCTCGAGTAAGACCTCCATATCTTGCAGTCTCGCTGACTCTTCTCCACATTCCATTAATTCCATATCTTTGGATCATGTCAACAATTAGTTTCAATTCATGCAAGACCTCAAAATATGCTATTTCTGGCTGATATCCTGCTTCAACTAGTGTTTCAAATGCATTCATAATCATTGACGCACATCCTCCACAAAGATCCGCTTGCTCACCAAACCAATCAGTTTCTACTTCTTCTTGAAATGTTGTTTGGATAATTCCTGCTCTTGTGCTTCCAATTCCTTTTGCCATTCCAAGTGTTCTGTCCCATGCTTTTTTGGTATAATCTTGGTATACTGCAACAATTGATGGGGTACCAAATCCTTCAAGATATGTTTCTCTTACTTTGGAGCCTGGACCTTTGGGTGCCACCATTATGATATCAATATTATTTGGAGCCTTTATCCACTCCCAGTGGATTGCAGCACCGTGAGAAAACGATAATGCTTTTCCTTCGCCAAGGTTTGGTTCAATCTCCTCTCGATAGATCTTTGCCTGAAGCATATCAGGTACTAAAACATGAATGATATCGGCAGCTTTGCAAGCTTCTGCAATTTTCATTACTTTGTGGCCGTCAGATTGAGCTTTTTTCCAGCTCTCACCCCCTTCCTTTAATCCTATAATGACTTTGAGACCAGAATCTTTTAGGTTGTTAGATTGCGCATTACCCTGTATTCCATATCCAATTACTGCAATTGTTTGATTCTTGATTGGATCTAAGCTGACTTGATCATCTTTCCAAGTTTTTGCCATAGGAGGGAGGCAATTTATTGCAAATATAATCTTTCGATATCTAGATTGTCAGTTCTTTTCCGCATTTTATGCACTTGACTATTGTTTCTTCTGCTTTGATCTTTTCAAACTTTTTAGATCCACAATCAGGGCAGATAGGACATGCTCGCAGTTTTTTCATATTTTTCTAGGCACCAAGTTTTGCTTTGTATGATTTGATCTCACTTTCTTCTACTTTTTTAAAGAGTGGAGATACCGAGCCTAGTTTATGGTTTGGTTCAATTCCAAAATCTGAAATCGAGCTCCATTTTTGATCATATATTTTATCTTTCAAGTTAAGTTGGTCCCATATTTTTTCCGCAGATTCTGGTAAAAATGGAAGCAGTGCAATTGCCATACTACGTGCAGCGTTGACTGAAAGATAGACACAATTGTTTGTTCCTTTTCCGTTTTTCCAAGGTTCTTTGTGCTGGAAATATTGATTAAAGTTTGCTGAAAATTCAAGAATTTTTTTAAGAGCCCTGTCAATATTGTTTTGATCTAATAATTCTCCAACAGTAGATGACAAGTTTTTGATCTTCGCTTCTGCCTCTTTGTCAATAGAATCAAACTCCTCTTTAGTCGGCACAATTCCTGCAAAGCTTTTTTGTGTAAATCCCAATGCTCGATTTACAAAGTTTCCCAGATTGCCAATAAGCTCCGAATTTATTCTTGTGGCAAACTCATCCCAATCAAAATTAAGATCGTCTTGGCTGTATGGCGTAATTAACGCAAGATAAAATCGTAGATAATCAGCAGGATAAAGAGTAAGAAAGTCTCTAAGACCAATGTACCAGTTTCTGCTCTTTGAGATCTTTTTTGATTGCAGCATGAGGTGGCCGCGAGTTGGGATGTAATCTGGAAGTTTGTACTCTTTTTCTATTCCAAGTCTCATCGCAGGTAAAAACAGGTAGTGATGATATACAATGTCTTTTCCAATAAAATGGTAAATGTCTGCCAAATTCCAAAATGCTTTTCCATCTAGTCCTTTGTCATTTAAGAATTTGATTGTAGAAGAAATGTATGCAAGATGATTATCAAACCAACCGTAAAAGACCTGATCTTTTGCATCTTCAAGAGGAATTGGCACTCCCCATGTAATGTCTCTTGTAATGTCCCAATCTACTAGACCATCTTGAATCCAGTTTTGAACATATTTTTTTACGTCTTTTTGCAGATGTGGGCTTTGTTCAAGCCATTCATTTAGACTAGTAACAAAGTTTGTGAGTTTGAAAAAACAGTGTTTTGTCTTTTCTTTTACAGGCGGATTTTTGCATATTGAGCATCGTGGATTATCAATTTCTTCTGGCACTCTTCCACATTTTTCACACAAATCAGAATACTGATCTTCGGCTTTGCAGTGCGGACATGTTCCAATTACATATCTATCTGGGAGAAACTTTTTGTCAAACTGACAATAAAACTGAACAATCTCTTTTTCGTAAATGTGGTTGTTTTTGTTTAGTTTTTTGAATACATTTTGAACAAATTCTACGTTCTCAGGTGAGCTTGTTCTATAAAAAAAATCAAATTTTATTCCAAATGCAGTAAAGTCGTCATAATCTCGTTTATTCCAAAATTTCACATACTCTTCTGGACTTTTTTTCTCCTTTTCAGCTTGTAATAGAATCGGAGTTCCAAAATCGTCTGATGCGCAGATATAGTATGCTTCAACTCCTTTGAGTTTTAGATATCTTGTTGTTATATCAGCAGGAAGATATGTTGATGCAACATGACCAAGGTGAATCTCACCGTTTGCATAAGGTAATGCGCTGGTAATTATGGCCTTGTTACTCATTAAGGGAGTAAAACGCGAGACGAATTTAAGCTATCCCCAGCTATGTGCGTACTTTATCTGAGCTGCAGTAGGTTTGTCGATTTTAACAGCCATTGATTTGAGTGCATCGACTGCAATCTGCTTGTCTATATCAGGTGGGACAGTTATCACTTTTCTTCCTATCTTTTTGTAATTCTTTGCAATGTGTATAATAGAAAGAAGTTGGTTTGAAAATGATTGTGCCATTACTTCTGGAGGATGTCCTTCGGCAGCTACAAGATTTGCAATTCTTCCTTTCCCAATAAGATAAACACGTTTTCCATTTTTGAGCAAGCATTCATCAAGGCTTGGTCTTATTTCTCTTACTGATTTTGATTCGTTCAGTAGGAACTTTGCCTCTACTTCAACATCAAAGTGACCCACGTTACCCAATATTGCACCATCTTTCATCTTCATAATATGCTCTTTTCTTATCACTCCAGTCTGACCCGTCGCTGTGACAAAAACATCTCCAATTTTTGCTGCTTCTTCCATTGGTAAAACTTCGTAGCCATCCATGTGTGCTTCCAAAGCACGAACTGGGTCTACTTCGGTAACATAGACTTTGGCTCCCATTCCATTCATTCTAGCTGCAACTCCTCTTCCTACCCATCCATATCCAGCTACTACAACACGTTTGCTGGCAATTAGCAGATTCATTGCTCTCAGATAACCATCAATTGTACTTTGGCCTGTTCCATATCTATTATCAAACATGTGTTTTGTATATGCATCATTTACTGCAATGACAGGATATCGAAGTTTTTTCTGTTCTGCCAATGCTTTTAGTCTGATTACACCAGTTGTTGTCTCTTCTGTTCCTCCCATAATTTTCAAAGATGAAAATTTTTTGTCACCATGAACTTTACTGTGACAGTCAGAACCATCATCTGTTATAATTTGTGGTTTATGACTGAGCATCTTTTCAATACACCAATCATACTCTTTTGGAGTCTGTCCTCCCCATGCATAAACATCGATACCATTTGATGCAAGAAACGCAGCAATGTCATCTTGTGTTGAAAGAGGATTTGCACAACATACACTGACTTTGGCACCTAATTCTTTTGCACCCATTATCAAAACCGAGGTCTCTTTAGTAATGTGTAAACAGATGCCTAGTCGAATACCTCGCAATGGTTGTGATTTTTTTAGACGAGTAATAGTATTTGTAAGAATCTTCATGTGATCTTTTGCCCATTCGTGAGATAGCTTGCCTTTTTCTGCAAGACGCGGATCTTTTATTTTACTCATAAATGGTCTCAAATTGAAGAAGTATAAAATGCTATCAAATGAAAATGTAAATATTGATCAGAGTGTGGTTTGAAAAACATGGTTTGGAAAAAGGTTGCAGAAAAAGATGAGATTCCTGAAGGAAAAGGAAAAGAGTTTGTAGTAGATGGGAAACATGTTGCTATCTTTAACCAAGGTGGATATCACGGCCTAGACTCCATATGTGTTCACCAAGATGGCTCTCTTGCACCAGGCAAGTTAGATGGAGACGTAGTAGAATGCCCATTACACTTTTGGCATTATAATATCAAGACAGGCGAACTACTAGATTATATCAAAGGGGTAAAACTGCAAACGTACAAGATTGAAGCAAAAAGCGATGGCCTCTATGCTGATGTCTGAAGGTTTAATTCCATAAAACCAACTTGAAGAATTATTGAATAAAAGACTTCTTGAGGAAATTATAAAAAAAGACTATCAGTCAATTCAGAACAAAATTGAGAGGTTTCTTGCAGAAGAAGTTTCGCAAAGACAATCATCAGGTGTCATTTTTGGGCTCAGTGGGGGCATTGATTCAACAGTTATTGCTGCAGTATGTGCAAAATCATTGAAAGATAAATCACTTGCACTTCTCATGCCAGACTCCAAAGTTACCCCAAGAACCGATACTGAAGATGCGCTCAAACTTGTAGACAAACTTGGAT
>Ga0184639_10000632_pt1 | contig 13968 bp, 8 predicted proteins | sample PLM31_170_b2_FD_133155 | JGI IMG/M metagenome (GOLD analysis project Ga0184639, IMG submission 133155) | Groundwater sediment microbial communities from an aquifer in East River, Colorado, USA - PLM3-1_170_b2 | ecosystem: Environmental > Terrestrial > Soil > Riparian zone | place: USA: East... | reverse complement strand
CGGTCGCCAGAAACTTTCCGCTCCCCCTTCAAGCTGCTTTCTTTGCCGGCGCTTCGCTGTTCATTGGCAATGATTCGGGCCTCACCCATCTTGCCGCGGGGGTCGGTGCTCCCACCGTCGCGCTCTTCGGGCCCACCGATCCCGCGATCTGGGCTCCCCTCGGTCCGCATGTCACTGTCGTGGCGGGGGCAGGCGATCCCGCCGATCCTTGGGGTGGCGTCAGCGTTGAGCGGGTGCAATACGCGATCCAGTCGCGCTGGAAGAACGAGTTGGCGCATCCGGCCGGGGCAACCCCGCGGGGCAGCCGGGGCCGGACGCCCACGAGTTAGCGGCCGGCCCTGAAGGTATGCTAGGCTGAACACATGCCCGAAGTCCGTCACTCGGTCTGTCCCCACGACTGCCCCTCGGCCTGCGCCCTGGTCGCTCATCTCGAGGACGGCGAAATCGTCGACGTCACCGGCGATCCCGAACACCCCTTTACCCAAGGGGTCATCTGCGGAAAGGTCCACGAGTACGCCGAGCGGGTTTACTCCCCCATGCGGGTTTTGACCCCCCTCCGGCGGATCGGAGAGAAGGGAACGGGGGAGTTTGAGCCGATCTCGTGGGACCACGCTCTGGAGGAGATTGAGCACCGCCTGACCCGGACCCTGGCCGTGTGGGGGCCCGAGTCCATTCTTCCGTTCTCCTACGGCGGCACGCTTGGGCTTCTTCAGTATTACGCGGGCCATCCGTTCTTCCACGCCATCGGAGCAAGCCAACTCGACCGGACCATCTGCATCTCCACGGCCTATGCGGGCTGGCGCGCGACGGTGGGCGCCGTCCTCGGGAGCGATGCGGAGGCCATGGCGGATTCAGACCTCATCCTTCTCTGGGGGATCAACGCCGCCTATACCCACATCAACCTCATGACCTTTGTCAAGCGGGCCAAGGACCGGGGGGCCTACGTCGTCGCGATCGATCCCTACCGGACGCGGACGGCCAAGCAGGCGGACGAACACCTCGGGCTTCGCCCGGGGACGGACGGCGCCCTGGCGCTGGGCCTCATGCATGTCCTGATCACCGAGGACTTGCTCGACCACGACTACATTGCGCGGGCCACGCTGGGGGTTGATCAGCTTCGAGACCACATTCGCGATTACCCGCCCGAGCGCGTTGCGGGGGTTACCGGCCTCGAGCCGGAAGCGATCGTTGGACTCGCCCGACGATACGGGGCAACCAAGGCGAGCTTCATCCGCGTGGGAATCGGCGTCTCCCGCCACGAGAACGGTGGGATGGCCTGCCGCTCCATCGCCTGCCTCCCGGCTCTCACCGGGGCATACGCCCACCCGGCCGGCGGCGCGCTCCTCTCGTCGTCCGGCTCCTTCAATCTCAATATGCGGGCGGTCGAGCGGCCTGATCTGCTGCCATCCCCGCCCCCGCGTGCCATCAACATGATCCACCTGGGGCGCGCCCTGACGAATCCCGACCTCAAGCCTCCGATCGCCGTCCTCTTCGTCTACAATTCCAACCCCGCCGCCGTCTGCCCGAATCAAGAGAAGGTCCTCGAAGGGTTGATGCGGGATGATCTGTTCACCGTGGTCCACGAACAGATGCTCACCGACACGACGGACTACGCGGATATCGTCCTCCCGGCGACGACCAGCATGGAGCACCTCGATCTCTACAAATCTTACGGTCACCTCTACCTCCAACTGGCCGAGCCGGTCATCCCGCCGCAAGGGCAGGCCAAGTCGAATCTGGAGGTCTTTCGCCTTCTGACTCGCGCCATGGGTCTCAAGTGTGATCACTACGAGCAGTCGGAGTGGGAGATCATGGCGAGACTCCTCGACACGCCGGCCATGACAGGGGTGACGGCGGACCGGCTCCGCGCCGAGCGCTCGATCCGCGTCCAGCCCACACCCTACCTCCCACTGGCCCACGGCGCTCCGACGCCGTCGGGGAAGATCGAGTTCTACTCAAAGACCTTGGCCGGGCAGGGGCTCCCGCCGCTGCCGAGCCATATCCCCCTCCGCGAAGGCCATGAGAACCCGGAAGCCATGGCTCGCTACCCGCTCCAGCTAATCGTCCCTCCCAACAGGTTTTTTCTCAACTCGAGCTTTTCCCAGTCGGCCCTCTTGAGAAAGCGGCAGGGGGACCCCACGGTGCAGCTCCACCCCGAGGACGCGGCCTCGCGCGGGATCCGTGATGGTGAGCTGGTTCGCGTCTGGAACGACCGCGGCACCGCTCATTTCACCGCGCTGGTGACCGAGGATACCCGTCCGGGCGTGGCCGTCATCGAGGGGATCTGGTGGCACAAGTTCATGCCGCGCGGGCGGGGGGTCAATATCCTGACCAAGGACGACGTCACCGACATGGGCGGAGGCCCGGCGTTCCATTCGAACCTCGTGGAGGTGGCTCGAGAAGAAGCCAGCATGGGTGATCCGGAGTGAGCAAAGGAAGAGGAGCGGGTGGAAGGCCATAAAAGCTGGCGTACTGAGCGACCGAGGTGGGGGGGTCCAGGGGGCGGAGTGGGTGGGACTCCCCCCCTGACAAAAAATGGAGATTGGAGGGGGAGCAGTCGCGGCTCACCCCTCCCTAAATGAGGAGACACCATGAAAACGCCCATCCCGATTTTGGATCCAATCGTGAACCACGTGGCCGGGTGGCCGACCTCGCTTCACAAGAAGATGCTGATCGGGTTCCTCTTGATCGTGGTGCTCCTGCTCGGAACGGCCGTCCTCGGGATCTTGCTGATGCAGCGTGCCAGCGCCCAGGCGCACCGGATCGCCGACTTGACGGACCGGGTGATCAGGGCCGGACGGATGGAGTACGCGATCACGGCCTCGATGCACTTTCGCGCCATGCATCTCTTGACCGGCGACACGTCGAACGATCAAAAACTGGTCGCGGCCCGTCAGTCCTTTGGGACGTTCCTCGGTACGATGGAAGCCACGGCCCCGTCGGACGAGCGGCCGGTCTTCCCCAAGATCCACGAAGCGAACCTCCGGTTTGCGCTCTCGGGCCAGCGGGTGGATGGGCCTGCGCACTCCGGCCAGTGGGGGAGCGCCATGGAGATCCACCTCAAGGAGGAGCACCCCATCTCCCACGAGCTTGAGGCTCTGGTGCGCGATCTCATCAAGATCTCGGGCGCGCATCGGGACCAGAGTCTCGCGTCGATCAACCGGGACAACCGGACGGGCACGTGGCTACTGGGCGGGGCCAGTCTCGCCAGCATCGTGCTGTCATTCCTCTTCGGTTACGTGCTGTCCTGGTCGACGCTCGGAGCCGTGCTGCGCCTCGACGACCACATGGGCCGTGTCTCGCGCGGGGAGTTCCGGGAAGAGGTCAGCGTCCCGAACCGGGACGAGTTCCGGGAGCTTGCGGCAAAGGCCAACGAGATGATGCACTCTCTGGCGCGGGCCCGGTCAGAGTTGATGGAGCAGCACGAGGCCGTCAAGGCGCACGCGCGCGTGGTGGACGAAATCAACCGCGATCTGGAGACCCGGGTCAGCGCGCAGGTTGAGGAGATCGAGCGGACCCGCCGGCTTTCGAGCTACCTCGCGCCGCAGGTCGTACGCGCCATCACGTCGGGCCAGAGCACGATTGCGATGGCCAACGCGCGCAAGCAGCTCACGATGGTCTTCGCCGACATCCGGGGATTCACTGCTTTTTCGGATGTGGCCGAGCCCGAAGAGGTCATCACCTTCTTGAACGCCTACCTCTCGAAGATGACCGATCTGGTCTTCAAGTACGAGGGAACGCTCGACAAATTCCTCGGCGACGGGATGCTTGTCTTCTTCAACGATCCGGTCCCCCAACCGGACCATGCGAAGCGGGCGGTCCAGATGGCCATTGACATGCAGGAAAGCGCCCGCGATGTCGGTCGGGAGTGGTATGTCAACAACTCGCCGCTCTGGATCGGGATCGGAATTAGCACTGGCTACGTGACCGTCGGATCCATCGGCTCGGAGCACCGGATGGAGTATACCGTGGTCGGGACCCAGGTGAACCTGGCCTCGCGGCTTGTCAATGTGGCGGAGCCTGGCCAGATCATCATCAGTCAGCGCACCTGCGAGCTGGTGCGCGACCTGGTCGATGTCACTGAGGTGGGGCCACTGGCCGTCAAGGGGATCCAGCGACCCGTTCAGGCTTACAACGTGGTCGGGGTGAAGGGGGGGCCGCGTCTCACGCCTGTGACGTCAGGCTGATGAAAAAGGTCCATCTGCGGCGTTGGCATCGTCGCTCGTCGGTGCAACGTATGACCGAATACGCCTCCCTCCTCGCTCCTCGCCGCCTTGCATCTGGACCTTTTTGATCAGCCTGCGCACGCGCGCCGCTCGCCCCTATGACCGTGGCTGGACGAGGACGTCCAGGAGGGCCGGCAAACCCTCCTCCTTCACGACGCGGAGCGCTCGCTTCAAGGCCGACTGGAGCGCCCCGGGCTCGTCGATCGGCCCTTCGCCGTAAATCCCGAACCCCTGGGCGATCTTCGCGTAGTCCGGGGGTGGATTGTCGATCCGGATGCCGATCGTCTTGTTCTCCACGGGACGTCCTCGCGCCACGGCCATCCGCGCCTGGTGCTCCTCGTCGTTGTAGTAAGAGCGATTGTCACACATGATGATCAGGAGCGGAATCTTGTGGTGGGCCGCCGTGAAGAGCCCACTCGTGACCATGAGGAAGTCCCCTTCAGACTGAAGGTTGACGCACACCTTGCCCGAGCCGCGATGGGCGAGCGCGACCCCAAGGGAGGCGCCAAGGCCGTAGCCGAGCCCGGCCCCGCCGCTGCCGCCGCAGGTGCGCTCGGGCATCCAGTCCCACATCCGGCGCACCCAGCCATTCACGTGCCCGTTGGCGAGAATCCACTCCTCGTCCTTGATGCTCTCCCAGATCTCGGAGACGAGGACCGGGAGCGCGACCGGGCGATCCGCGCGCTTCTGCTCTGCAACCTTCCGCCACTCGTCCTGGAGGGCCTGGTGCCGGGCGCGAAGCCGGCCGGCCCTGTCCTGGCGCGCGGCGGCGCGGGGATCTTTCTTGAGCCGGTCGGCCACGAGGTCCACCAGCACGGGCAGGGCCAGCGCGGCGTCCGCGGCGATGGGCAGGTCCACCGGGACGAGCGCCTGGCCCGTGTGGGCCCAGCTCCGCTGGGCATACTCGTTGAGCGAGATGGCGATGATCTTCACCTTCGGATTGAGGAGCCGGACCTCCCGCGTGGTCGAATCGAGCTGCCCGAGCGGTCCCAGAAGATTCTGGACATCGAGGGCCAGAATGAGGTCGGCCTCGCGGACCAGCTCCTGCCGGGCATCGCTCAGGTGCAGAGGATGGCGGCCCGGCATGCTCGACCGGCCGCCATGCCCGTCGCCCAGATCCACGACCGGAGCGGCGAGCAGCTCGGCCAGACGCGGGAGCGCGGCCCTTGCCTGGGGCGTCCGGCCAAGCGACTCGGCCACGAGCAGGGGCGTCTCCGCCTCCACGAGCTGACGTGCCGCCTCTTCGAGCGCCCGCGGATCAGCCTGAGGAGGCGCCGGTGGGGCGAAGCGGGAGAGATCGGGGAGGGGAACGGGGCGTTCGAGCTTCTGCTCCTGGAGCTCGGCGTCGAGGCAGAGATAGACCGGACCCTGGGGCTCGGTCAAGGCCGTCCGCCAAGCGCGGATGAAGGCTTCGGGGATCGACCCCACGCTGGCCGGCTGATCGTCCCACTTCACGTAGTCGCGGATCTGGTTCCCCTGGACGAGGGCGGTGTGCACCCAGTCAATCCAGGGCCGGCGCTTGGTCGTGTCCATCGGGCCGGTGCCGCCCACGCAGAGGATCGGGGCCCGATCGCAGAACGCGTTGAAAATCGCCATGCTCCCGTGCTGGAGCCCGACGACGTTGTGGAGGGCCGTCGCCATCGGGCGGCCCTTGGCCTTGGCGTAGCCGTGGGCGAGGCTCACCGCGATTTCCTCGTGGCAACAGAGGATCGTCTCCGGGCTCCGGTTCCCGCCGTAGTTCACGAGCGAATCGTGGAGGCCGCGGAAGGTCGCCCCCGGATTGAAGGAGATATATTCGATGCCCGCGGCGCGCATGAGGTCCACGACGACATCGGAACCATACTCGGGTCGAGAAGGCTGGGTCATGGTAGTCTCCTCACTCAGGCGGCTCATTTCGGTTTTGCTGCCTAGAAGCCCGGGACGGGAATACACTATGGGGGGGGAGTGGCCTGTGTCAAGACCGGTTCTCCGAACCTCCCCCAGCTTCTCTTCGCGGAAGTTGCGAGCGGACCGAGCGTACCGTTGCGGGCACCCGCCGTCAGGCGGGTCGGGCGAAGCCGGCGCTCGAATCGCCGCCTTGCATCTGGACCTTTTTGGTCAGCCTGCACTCGGAACGGAGTGTTTCAGCATCCTTCTAGGAGGGGGGGCCTATGAAGATCCAGCGGATCGGCATCTTGAGCATCGGGGAGATGGGGCACGCGTGCGCGCGCGTCTTTCGGGAGCATGGCGCGCGGGTTGTGACGGTTGTGAACGGGCGGAGCGATCGGACCCGAGCTCTGGCGAAGGACGCCGGGGTCGAGATCGTTGAGGACATGAAGACGCTTCTCGACTCGGTGGACATTCTGCTCTCGCTCGTCACCCCGTCGTCCGCCAGGGCGGTGTGCCGCGCGGTGGCCGAGGCCATGACGGGTCGCCGCGATGCGCCCCTCTTCATCGATGCCAACCCTACGTCTCCGGTGGCCGCCGGGGAGATGGCGAAGGTGATCGCCACGGCGGGAGGACGATTCGTCGATGGCGCGGTGATCGGGAGCGCCGCCCTGGTAGGCCAGTCCACCACGCTCTATCTGTCGGGCCCCGATGCCGATGCCTTACGGGAGATCGAGAATTACGGGCTCCGTGTGAAGATCGTCGGGGGCAAGGTGGGCCAGGCCTCCGCGCTGAAAATCTTCTACGCGGGGCTCAACAAGGGGATCGCCGCGCTCCTGATCGAGTTTCTTCTGGGGGCGCGCCGCGCCGGCATTCTCGACGATGTGGTGGAGCTTTACAATAGCGGCTTCCGCGATCTCGTCAAGCGGGCCGACGGCACCCTCGCCAGCATGGCGCTCCACGCCCGGAGGCGGAGCGAGGAGATGGTCGAGCTGGGCGAGGCGCTCCGGCACTGGGGGATGGAGCCGATCATGACGGATGCCGTCAGGGAACTGCTCTCGCGCGTGGGCGCGCTCGGTCTGGCGCCCATTGAGCCCGCGCCCGGCGCCTACCGCGCCCTGCTGGAGACGCTGGTGGATAATGGGTTCCTGGCCCGGAGCTAGGGCGGGAGGTTCGCATTGACACTTGGGGCTTCGACTGCTAGCTCCGGGTACCTTGAGGGAGTGATGCCCCAAAGTAGGGGCTTCGCGCACGGAGCACTGACTCGGTCTCATGATTGAACTGGCCGGGGCGCTCGTCTCTGGCCTCTTGATGGTCTTCACCTGGTCGACCATCACACTCATGCTCACGGGTGTGGCGCTCGGCTTCATGGTGGGGATTCTCCCCGGGCTCGGCGGCCCCACGACGCTGGCCCTGATGCTTCCGTTCATCTTCAAGATGAGCCCGGTCGAGGCGTTCGCCTTCCTCCTGGGGATGGCCTCGGTGACCGCGACGACCGGCGACATCACGTCCGTCCTCTTCGGCGTGCCGGGCGAGCCCACGACGGCCTCGACGATTCTGGACGGCCACCCGATGGCGAAGAAGGGCGAGGCGGGCAGGGCGCTGGGGGCGGCGCTCATGAGCTCGCTGGTGGGGGCGATCTTCGGCGCGTTCGCCCTGGCGGCGGCGATCCCCTTCGTCCGACCCCTGGTGCTGGCTTTCGGGTCCCCGGAGTTTTTCATGCTGGCCCTGTTAGGGACCACGTTCGTGGCCGCGCTGAGCGGCGGGGTTTTGCTCAAAGGCCTGGTCTCGGCGGGACTCGGGTTCTTCCTGGCGACGATCGGCCTCGATCCGATCTCGGGGATCCAGCGATACACCTTCGGCCAGCTCTTCCTGTGGGATGGGATCGGGCTCGTGCCGGTGACCATCGGATTCTTTGCGATCCCCGAGATCATCGACCTCGCCCTTCAAGGATCGAGCATCGCCCGGCAAGAGGTCGGCAAACTCGGCGGTGTGATGGAAGGCGTCAAGGACACCTTCCGCCACTTCTGGCTGGTGATTCGCTGTAGCGCCCTCGGAGCCTATATCGGGGTGATCCCGGGTATGGGGGCTGCCGTGTCCCAGTGGCTGAGCTATGCCCATGCCGTCCAGAGCTCTCGCGACCCGGAGCGGTTCGGAAAGGGGGCCGTGGAGGGGGTCCTCGGGCCCGGGGCGGCGAACAACTCCGCCCTCGGAGGGGGGCTGATTCCCACGATCGCCTTCGGCGTGCCCGGCAGCGTGACCACTGCGATCTTGCTTGGCGCGTTCATCATCCAGGGAATCACCCCCGGCCCCCACATGCTCATCCCCGAGCCCAGGGGGCGGCTCGGACTGACCTTCTCGTTTGTGTGGGTGATCGTGCTCTCGAACCTGATCACGGTGGCGATTTGTTTTCTCTTCCTGAATCAGCTTGTCAAGGTGACGCGCGTCAGGATCAGCGTCCTGACGCCGCTCATTCTCCTGTTGATCTACCTCGGCGCGTTCGCGGAAAAGAATACCTTTGCAGATCTCGGGATTGTGTTGCTTGCGGGCGCCCTCGGCTGGATCATGACCCAGTTGAACTGGCCGCGTCCTCCCCTCCTCTTGGGCCTCGTGCTGGGCCCACTCATGGAGAACCGGCTCTTTCTCTCCACCGGCAACTACGGCGCGGCATGGCTCTGGCGCCCGGGCGTCCTCGCCATCTTCGCCCTGATGTTTGCCGGCATCCTTTACCCGATCTGGAAGCGGGGACGGTCGTCAACGCCCTCGAGCGGAGATCCACCGGCAACGGCCAGTGGGAACGGCCGATCCGCCACCGCCCGCTGGGAAGCCCTCTTCACGGCGGCGATCGTCCTCGCCATCGGCTCGGCGCTCTGGGCGAGCCGAGACTTTGGCTACCGCGCCGGTCTTTTTCCCTGGGCGATCGGATTTCCTCTTCTCGCCCTGGCGCTCACCCAACTGGGTCTGAGTCTCGCGGGCAGGGGAGGCAACCCCGGTCCAGAGCAGGTGGCGGGGCTCGACCACGAGATCCCGAAGAGGCTGGTCTATCGGCGCACGGCCGCGATCGTCGGATGGATCATCGGGTTCTTTATCCTGATCTGGCTCCTCGGGTTCTCTGTCGCGGTACCGCTGGCGACCGTTCTCTACCTCAAGGCAGCGGGCGAGAAGTGGCCGATCACCATCGTGGTCACGGCTTTCGCCTGGGGTTTTTTCGACCTGCTCTTCAACCGGGCTCTCAGCGTACCCTTCCCCGACGCCCAACTCTTTCTCTGGCTAAAATAGCGCCGCGGGCTTGTACGGAACTCGGCGCCCAGCGGCCACCTCAGAATGTGGCAGGGAGTAAATTACTTCAGGATCTCTTGAGCCCTCTGGATCAGGGCCGAATCCAGACTAAAGACCTCCCTCACATTCCGCTCCAGCTCGGCGCCGTCCAGCGGGTCGATATCCAACTTGGCCTTGGTGGCTTCAGCCAGGAACTCCGGATCTTTCATGGTCTCCATGAACGCCTTCCGCAGGATCATCACCCGGTCCTTGGGCGTGCCCGGGGGAAGAACATACGGACGCTGTATCGGTCCCACGCTGTGAACAAGCGCCCGTATCAACTTCTTGGCCTCGTCGGTCTTGGCGTAGTTGATGGCCAGGGGAACCTTGGGAAGGTCCGGGTGGGACTTCGGCGTGTTCTGCAGGACGATGACAAGGTTGCCCGAGTCCAGCTCGCTGCGCCATGTCGATTTGAAGGACTGCCAAGCATTACAGACCCCCTGAACTTCGCCGCTGTTAAAAGCCAGCCTGATGTCGGCGGTCCCCTTGTACCCCGTGACCACCTGGGCGGGAAGTCCGATCGTGGCCATCAGAACCTTCGGAATATCGTCGGTGCCCGAGCCGACGCCGACCCCTCCAAGCTTGACCACGGTCTTGGAAGACAGCCACTGCTCCATGCTCGTAATCCCGGTCGACTTAGAAACCCCAAAGGCGTAATTGTCCTGGCCCGGGGCACCGACGTACTCAAACTTGAGCGAAAAAAACTCGATTCCCGGCTTACCCAAGAGCTGCTGCAGGAAAAGGCCTCCGATGAAGTGGCCGATCGTCAAGCCATCCGGTTTGGCGATCCTGTACATATAATTGGCCGAAATGAGAAACCCGGCCCCCGGCATGTTTTCCACGATGAACGTGGGATTGCCGGGGATGTGCTTTCCGATGTGCCGGGCGATGGTCCGGGAATACGTGTCGTACCCGCCGCCGGCCGAGGCGCCCACGATGATCCTGACGGTCTTCCCTTTATAGAAATCCTGCCCCCAAACAGGCGTGAGCGACAAATGCACCACGAGAGAACAAACGCCCCATAGCCAAAGCAGATGTCTCAGCATATCCTCCTCCTGTGCGGGTGGATCGCGGATAAGGGATAGGTTAGGGTGACGATACGGAGCGGACACAGAGGCTGTCAAGTGGAAAGTTGAGGCAGCCGCTCGCTGAGCCAACCTTCAGCCATGGATTGATCCTCCGGTTGTGCCTACACTACGAGCGAGACAAGTATGTGTCAAATGAAGTTCAAGCGCTTTATAATGGACGCCCAGGTAGAGGCTCTATCCTGCTTACCGTTCTGAGTCGCGAAAGGAGGCTGTGGATGACCGCCCCAAAACCTGATCCTCGTCGCGCAGAGATTATCGAGGCGTACAACCGCGAGCGCGACGCGTTGCTCGCACTCGTCGAGCGAATCGACGCCCCTGTCTGGGATAAGCCGACCCCGTGCCCTGGCTGGTCGGCCCGAGACCTGATTGCTCACCTGGCGACCTCGGCCACCAGGCTCTCCACGGCCGTGAAGATGATGCTCCAAGGGCAGCCGCCCAACCCGACCAGGGCGGACCTTGACGCCCGGAACGAGGCGGGAGTGCAAGAGCGTCGGAGCCGATCGCTGAAGGAATTGATAGATGAGATCCAGACCTCGCACCAGCGCAACATTGATCTCTTCCTCTCGCTCACCGATGAGCAACTGGCCGTGACCGGAGCGTTATCGTCGGGTGACGTGATCACGGTGATCGAACGGTTCCGCCGGGCGGGGAAACACTATCGAGAGCACGGCGGGATGTTGGCGCAAGTGGCCGGCCTGGGCGGCTAACGGCATCACTTAGTCCTTCGCCGGGGAAGGTCAGCAAGCGCGGCGCGGGCGGCGTTACGGCCGCCCGCTCCCAAGACGCCGCCGCCTGGATGGGCGCCCGCGCCGCAGAGATAGAGATTTTCCACCGGCGTCCGATAGCGAGACCAGCCCGGGGCCGGGCGGAACCAGAAGAGCTGGTCCAGCCTCATTGCGCCGTGAAAGATGTTGCCGCCGGTCAGACCGAAGATTCGCTCGAGATCGATGGGGCTCAGAACGTCACGGGCGAGCACCGAGGCCGTGAAGCCAGGCGCGGATTCCTCAATCACTTGGAAGACGCGGTCGGCGAAGGCGTCCTTGATCCCGGGATCGTCCCACGTCCCCCGAGCAAGAGCGTAGGGAGTGTACTGGACAAAGAGCGACATCACGTGCTTCCCAGGCGGGGCCACGGTCGGGTCCAGAGCCGAGGGGAGCGTCATCTCGATGACCGGGCGGGCCGACGGCTGCCCCGCAAGCGCGTCGCGGTAGGCCGCCTCGATCTCTTCCATGGTGGAGACGAGGTGGATCGTCCCGCAGTGCTGGGGACCCACGGCGTGGCCTGGGCGAGCGGTGAAGCTCGGGAGCCGGTCGAGCGCCACGTTGATCTTGGTCACGCTGGTAGAGAAGTCGATGGTCGAGATGCGGTGACGGAAGTCGTCGGGAAGGCTTCCGTGCGGAAGGAGTTTGAGGAACGTGGCTTTCGGATCGGCGTTCGAAAGGATCAGCCGGGCCCGGATCTTCGTTCCGTCCTCAAGGACGACACCCGTGGCCTGGCCGCCTTCGACCGAGATCCGGGCGACCGGACAGCCTGTCAAGATGGTCGCCCCGTGAGCGCGCGCCGCCGCGGCGATGGCCTCAGAGAGCGACCCCATCCCGCCGCGAACGTAACCCCACACGCCACGGACGCCGTCGGTCTGTCCCATCACGTGGTGGAAGAGCACGTATCCGCTTCCCGGGGTTGAGGGGCTGGCCATGGCACCGATGATGGCGTCGGTGGCCAGGGTGGATTTGAGGGGCTCAGACTCGAACCAGCGCTCGAGGATCAGCGATGCGGGAGCCGTGATCAGTTCGAGGAAGACAGGGAGGTCCCTGCCGAGCCTAATCGCCCGCCACCCGAGCCGCGCCAGGTCGCGGATCGTCTCCAAGCGATGCCGCCACCCCTTCGCGGCAAGGTCCGGCGGGGCCATGTCGAGTAAAGGCTCGATGAAGCGGGCGGCCCGCTCGAGCATCGCCTCGTAGCCCGGGAAGGTCTCCGCGTCACGCGCCGAGAACTTCTTGATCTCCTGGTAGTTCATCGCCGGGTCCGGACCGAGCATGAGCGACCGGCCGTCGGGGAGCGGGGTGAAGGACGACGGGCTGCGAGCGATCACAGAGAAGCCGTAGTCCGCGAGACGCAGCTCCCGGACGATCTCGGGCCTGAAGAGGCTCTGGACGTACGCCGCGCGGGAGAACCTGAAGCCGGGCACGATCTCCTCCGTGACGACCGCGCCCCCCACGATCTCCCGACGCTCGAGGACCAGGACGCTCAGGCCGGCGCTGGCCAGATAGGCCGCGGCGACCAAGCCGTTGTGGCCCGCGCCGATCACAATGGCGTCAAAGAATCTTCGACCTGCCCCAGTCGTCATAGGTACAAGGGAGCCGCCCCGCTTGGCGTCCGCTTGGAGCATACCATGGACCTCTTCATGTCTAGACACGGGGGTTCCTCCGGCTTACCATAGGGACCGTTGCCCTGGCCGCTGTGCCCATCCACGAACCGGAGAGTTGAAGAGATGCCGTCGCGAAGCGTAGACGAGGCAAGAGCCCGCGCGCGGGTTGGGAACGAATCTCATCCCTCTGATCGGCCGCTGAGGCAGCTCGGGCTCTTCGATGCGGTCTGCATCATGGTCGGCATCGTAATCGGAGTCGGCATCTACGAATCCCCCCCGAGGGTCGCGGCGAATGTCTCGGGTCCGAGCGCACTCCTCCTCGTCTGGGCGCTGGGCGGCGCCCTGGCGTTTATCGGCGCCCTTTGTTACGCGGAGCTGGCCACCGCGTATCCGCGCTCGGGCGGAGACTATGTTTACCTGACCCGGGCGTACGGCTCCTGGGTCGGCTTCCTCTACGGATGGGCCGAGCTCTTGGTGATCCGGACGGGATCGATTGCCGCGATGGCCTTCGTGTTCTCCGACTACATGACGCGTCTGGCGCCCCTCGGGCCGCGCTCCCCGGTCGTCTATGCGGCCATCATCGTCGCCCTGCTCTCGCTGGTGAATGTGCTTGGGGTGCGCGAGGGGAAGTGGACCCAGAACGCCCTAACGGTGAGCAAGGTGCTCGGGCTCTCCGTGATCGCGCTCATCGGTCTTCTGTCGCCATTCGACGGGGGCGCGCGGCCGGCGTCCGCCGTCTCCTCCGGCTCGTTCGCGCTGGCGATGATCTTCGTTCTCTGGACCTATGGTGGATGGAATGAGAACGCTTACGTGGCCGCGGAGGTGAAGGAGCCCGAGCCGAACATCCCGCGTTCGCTGCTCCTGGGCACGGGCCTGGTGACCCTCATGTACCTCGGCATCAACTGGGTCTTTCTGTACGGCCTCGGCTTCGACAAGCTGAGGTCGTCCCAGGCTGCGGCGGCCGATCTCCTGGCGGCAACCTTTGGCAACGCTGGCGTCCGGCTGATCGTGGTTCTCGTCGCGGTCTCCGCGCTCGGCGCAGTGAACGGCCAGATCTTCACGGGCGCGCGCATCGGCTACGCCCTCGGGCAGGATCACCCCG
>Ga0184639_10000631_pt1 | contig 13988 bp, 12 predicted proteins | sample PLM31_170_b2_FD_133155 | JGI IMG/M metagenome (GOLD analysis project Ga0184639, IMG submission 133155) | Groundwater sediment microbial communities from an aquifer in East River, Colorado, USA - PLM3-1_170_b2 | ecosystem: Environmental > Terrestrial > Soil > Riparian zone | place: USA: East... | reverse complement strand
GCGCTCCAGATAGCTGAGCAAGGCCCGTTTTTGCTTGTCGGCGTCCGGGAGGACTTCGGCGATCAACAGCTTCCCGGCGGGCAGCAGCGTGCCCTCGACGCTGGGTCCTCCCAGATCGAGGAACGTCTTGTTCGCGACACCGTGACTCTGGTAGACGGGTAGGTTGATGCCCAGGTCCCGAATGTTCCGTTGAGACACGTTGGCCCCAGGAGGGATGGCCCAGATCAGAAACGCTTGTGGGTTGCGTCCCATCGCCCGAGTGATCTGCGTGCTCACATCGGTCGCCGTGCGGGCGAACGATTCTCTCGCCACGATCTCGATGCCCTTTTGGGGCGCAAACTTCTCGAACTCCACCAACCCCCCCTGGCCAAATGCATCGTCGAAGCCGAGCCAGGCGACGCGGCGGATACCACGCTGGCGCATGTGGTCCGTGAGCACGTCGATCATCAAACGGTCGGTTTGCGGAGTCTTGAACACCCACCGCCGTTCCTCGACAGGCTCGATGATGGTGACCGCGGCCGCCAGAGAGAGGTTGACGGTCCTCGCGGCCTGGACCGTTTGAATGATGGCCAGGCTGGCCGGGCTTGTCGTGCAGCAGACGACGGCGACAACGCGGTCCTCTTCGATCAACCGCTTCGCCGCGATGACAGCTTTCGTGGGATCGCTCTCTCCATCCGTCACCAGATACTGGATTCGAACCGCTCCCGTCGGACTTTGCAGGGTGGCGAAATCGTCCTGATACATGAGCACCGTGTTGCGCTCGGGCACGCCAAGCGACGACGCCGGGCCTGTGATGTCGACGACGAATCCGACCTTCACGGTCGGCTGCTGCGCGGCAGTCGGCACCACCAGCAACCCAATCGCGGCGAGCGCGATCAAAACGCGAAACATGGACGCACCTCCGAGTGCATTAGACCTTCTCCACATGGCCGCCCAAATACGCGGCCTGCACCTTAGGGTCTTCGGCAAGTGTCACGGCCTTCCCGGCGAGGACGACCCGTCCGCCTTCCATGACGTAGGCACGATCCGCAATTGCCAGTGCCGCCTTCGCGTTCTGTTCCACGATCAGAATGCTCTGACCGCGAGACTGCAGCTCCCGCAGGGTCCGCATGATCTCTTTGATCACGAGCGGGGCGAGACCGAGCAAAGGTTCGTCCATCAGCAGCAGCCGCGGCCTGGCCATCAACCCCCGGCCGATCGCCAGCATCTGTTGCATCCCGCCCGACAGCGTCCCCGCCGGATGCCCGGCGCGTCCATTCAACACCGGAAAGAGTCCAAACACCTCGCGCACGTCATGCTCGATAGCAGTCCTCGGTTCAGATCCAAATCGATGATACGCTCCCAACAGGAGGTTGTCCCGAACGCTCATCGATCCAAAGAGTTGCCTGCGTTCGGGTACCAGGCTCATACCGAGACGCACCGCGTCCTCTGGAGCGATGCCGTCGATGTGCCTCCCGGCAAACGTGATGACGCCTGTTGCGGGTATCAAGCCTGCCAGAGCGGACAGGAGTGTCGTCTTGCCGGCGCCGTTCGGTCCGATAATCGCGACCACTTCGTTCTCGGCGACGTTGAGTGAGACATCCCGGACGGCCTGAACCGGGCCGTAAGATGCAGCGAGGTGCTCAACCGCAAGCAGAACGGTCACGAGGCGACCTCATCACCAAGATACGCACCGATGACACGGGGATCCGCTCGTACTTGGGCAGGGGTGCCTTCTGCGATCTGCTCTCCGTAGTTCAGGACCAAAACCCGGTCGGCGAGGCCCATGACAAGCGAGACATCGTGTTCTACGAGCAACACCGTGACGCCGCCGTCTCGGATCTCCCGAATCAAGCGGACAAGTTCCCCGCGTTCGGTTGTCGACAATCCGGAGGCCGGCTCGTCGAGCAGTAGTAATGCCGGTCGTGTTGCCAGCGCGCGGCTCACTTCTAATAGCCGCTGTGCGCCGAAAGGCAAGGCACCCGCCCGGTCCATGGCGCGATCCAGCAACCCGACACGCTCGAGATAACTCGCCGCCTCGGCCGCGGCATGAACGTCCTCGCGCCGCCCCAATCCCAGCATCCCGCCCAGAAACCCCGTCCGCAGACTCCGATGAAGGCCAATCATCACGTTGTGCAGCACCGTCAATTCGCCGAACACCCTCGGGGTCTGAAAGGTACGCGCAACGCCGAGTGCGGCGATGGCATACGGCTGCAGATGTGTGATGGTGTGGCCCTTCAAGACAATCGCGCCGCTCGTTGGGCGCAGCACGCCGGAGATCAGATTGAATGCCGTGGTCTTACCGGCCCCATTCGGGCCAATCATTGCGTAGATGTCTCCTTGCTTCACCTCGAAGGATAGGCCGCGAACCGCAAGCAGGCCACCGAAGCGTTTCTGCAGTTCATCGGCTTTGAGCAGGACCGTACTTGGCCCCTTACCCTCTCTCCGTGGAGGAGAGGAGGGGGATGAGGAATTGGTAGGCTTGAGCGTGCCGCGGCTCCCGAGGGGTCCGCGGTCGATACGCAAGAACGCCGCAAACGCGCGCCAGATGCCGGCCGGCGCCACCACGACGACCACCGCGAGGAGCAGACCAAACACGATGATTTCGTACTCCGCCGACGCGCCGGTTCCGAGGAGGTGAGGCATGATGGTGCGCAGTACCTCGCGCAACACAGTCAGGACCGCGGTTCCAAGCACAGCGCCCGGCAGGTAGGCGATGCCACCGAGGGCGCTCATGACGAGGAGGTCGATCGAGAAGTTGAACGCGAAGGGCGATGGGCTGACGAAGCCGAGATAGTGGACGTAGATGGCGCCGGCGAGCCCCGCGAACGCAGCGCTGAGCGCAAAGATACGAGCCTTGTAGAACGCTGGATTGATGCCGAGTGTCGCGGCGGCGACCTCGCTCGACCGGATGGCGGCCAGCGCCCGCCCGATGCGCGAATCGATGAGATTGCGGCCGAGCCATAGCGTCAGGAGGACCAGGGCCCAGATCAAGTAGTAATAGGCTCGATCGCCCGCGATGATGGCCCTGCCGACCGACAACGGCGGGATCCCGGTCAGGCCCGTGGGTCCACCGGTCAGACCCTGCACGTTCCGGATCACAACATCGACGACGATGTTGAACCCGAGTGTCCCGAGCACCAGGAAATGGCCGCGCAGCAAGAAGATCGGGGCGCCGATCACGTATGCTGTTAACGCGGCGCCCGTGACGGCCAGCATCACCCCGAGCACCGGGGGAAGACCCAGGCGCAGCGTGGTGATCGCGGAGATGTACGCGCCGATGCCGTAAAATGCCGCCTGGCCGAGAGAGACTTGCCCCGCGTGGCCTGCCAGCAAGGTCAGCCCAATGGCGATCAGACTGAATAGGCCGATGAAGATGAAGATACCGAGACTGACGCGGCCGGTCACGAGAGCCGGTGTGATGATGAGCACGACAATGAACCCAAGGAGCCACAGCCGCTGCGTCATTCCTGTGCCACTTCTTCACTGACGATCCAGCCCAGCCGCAGTGTCGCCATGGCCCGCCACAACAGCACAACAATCAACACGCCAAACGCGATGGCATCGCGGTAGTTCGAGGAAATCAGGCCCGTGCCAAGCGCCTCAACCATCCCGAAGAGAATGCAGGCGACCACCGTCCAGGGATAGCTGGCCATTCCGACGACGACGGCCCCCACGAACCCCTTGAGGCCCAAAATGAGACCCATATCGTAAGTCGCCAGCGTCAGCGGGGTGATGAGCACGCCGGCCAAGCCCCCGAGCCCTCCCGCGATCGTCCACGCGAGCGTGCCCATCCAGTCAACCCGGATTCCGACAAGCCTCGCCGCGGTCGGATTTACGGCGCATGCCCGGAGCGACTTGCCGCGGATCGTCTGCGTAAAGAACAGGTACAAGATAATCAGAGCGACGGCTGTCACGCCGATCACCCAGAGGCTCTGCCGGGTCAAGGCTGCGGACAGGACGCGGATCGGCGGTCCCGCGGTGAACGGCTGAAGCAAGTATGGATTCGTACCCCAGAGAAGCAACAGCAGGCCCTTGAGGGCCAGATGAACGGCAATCGTGATGATCAGCAGGACCAGCGGCGTCGCGTCCCGGGCAGGACGGATCGCGACGCGATGAATGACCCCTCCGAGCAGGCCGGCAGCCGCAACGGCACCCAGGAGGGACGCGGGTACGGGCAGGCCGGCTGCCACCAGACTGACCGCCAGGAGCGCGCCGAAGGCAGCAAACTCGCCCTGGGCCACATTCACGACTCGCGTCACACTGTGGATGGCCACGAGTCCCAGCGCCAGCAACGCGTAGATCGTTCCATTGATCATGCCACTGGCAAGGAACTGTGCGATTTGCTGCGAGAGCGACATGTCGAAGTTTAGGTGGGTTTCACCGTTTCCGCAATCTAGTCCTGGGCGCAAAGCGAAAGCAGAAGGCAGCAGGCAGAAGGCAGCAACTACACCGTCGATTGCTCGGCATGGCTGCGTTCTGCTTTCTGCTTACTGCCTTCGTAATGAGGTTCGTGGAGGAGCACTTTGCCGCCGATAGAACGCTGTACAATGTGAAACAAGGATTGCAGCCGGGCGCCGAAGCGGCCGTGACGATCACCGTGACGCCGGAGATGGTGGCGACGTTTGAGGAACTGGGGCCGGTGCACCCGCTGTACGCCACCTGGTCCATGGTCCGGCACCTGGAGCTCGCCTGCCGGAAGATTATCCTCCCGTATCTCGAGCCCGGAGAAGACGCGGTCGGTCACAGCATCAGCATTGCCCATCTGGCGCCGACCGGTATCGGAGAGCGCGTCACGGCGCGGGCACGCTTGATCGAGATCGATGGGCGGCGCATCGTCTGCGCTGTGGAGGCCAGCAACGAGCACGAGCGGATCGGGGAAGGCACACAGGTGCAGATGCTGGTGAGCAAAGACCGGCTGGCTTCGCGCATCGAGCAGCTCCGGCGCCGTGTGAGCGCGCGATGAGCCATCAGATGAAAGGTTCCCTCGTTCCCGTCGTCACCCCATTCCATGGTGGCCAGTTTGACGAACCCCGATTTGTCCAGTTGCTGGAATGGCAGATCGAGAGCGGCAGCCACGGGGTCGTCATTGCCGGCACGACTGGCGAACCCGGCGCGCTGAGCCTCGAGGAGCGCGAGCACCTGATCGATGTGGCCGTGCGCACCGTCCGCCGCCGTGTGCCGGTAATCGCCGGTACGGGAACGACGAACAACGCAGAGACGCTGCGCCTCACCAGGTTCGCGAAGAAAGCCGGTGCGGACGTCTCTCTGGTGGTCGTTCCCTATTACGTCCGGCCGACACAGGATGGACTGTACCGTCACTTCCGGAGCATTGCCGACCAGGTCGACATCCCAATCATCATCTATAACATCCCCGGGCGAACGGCCGTGAATATGGAGCCTCACACAATGGCGGCGCTGGCCCGGGACTGCCGGAACATTATCGGCGTCAAAGAAGCGAATAAGGATTTCGAGCACATCAACCGTGTACTGCATGTCTGCGGCCGGTCGTTCCTGGTCTACTCGGGCATCGAACTGCTGTGCTTCCCTGTGCTGGCAATCGGCGGCGCTGGATATGTGAGCGCAACCGGGAACGTGCTGCCGGAGGATGTCGCGCGTCTCTATGACCTCGCGGCAACCGGCAAATGGGACGACGCCCGTGATCTCCACTATCGCCTGCTGCCGATGAATGACGCGTTATTCCTCGAGACAAACCCGGTGCCGGTGAAAACGGCGCTCGGGCTGATGGGCAAGATCGACCCCGAGGTAAGATTGCCACTCGCCCCCATGGCCCACGAGAACGTCGCGAAATTGAAACAGGTGATGACCTCGTATGGATTGCTCGCCGAACCTGTCCGCGCCGGCGGATCGGGTACGCCGTGAGCGATGCCGCCGAGCGCTCAGGCGTCACGGTCGGTCCCGTCCGGCATTTCATCGACGGAGAGTTAGTCGATAGCGTAGAAGGCCACACGTTCTCCACCCTGAATCCGGCGACCAATGAGCCGCTCGCCGAGGTCGCGGAAGGCGGGCAGGCCGACGTCGATCGCGCCGTACGCGCGGCGCGCAAAGCGTTCGACTCCGGGGCGTGGCCGCGGATGGCTCCCGCCGATCGTGCGAACGCGTTGAGGCGCGTCGCCGACGCCATCGATCGCCATGTCGATGCGATCGCCCTCGTTGAGACGCTCGATACAGGTATCCCCATCAGCCAGGTGCGGAAGGGGCAGATCCTGCGGGCGGCGGATAACTTCCGCTTCTTCGCGGAAATGGCGACCCGGATCACGGGCGAGACCTACCCGGTAGGCGAGACGTTCGTCAACTATACGATCCGGCAGCCTGTGGGCGTCGCAGGACTCGTCACACCCTGGAATACCCCGTTCATGCTGGAGACGTGGAAGGTCGCGCCGTGCCTCGCGGCGGGGAACACGTGCGTGCTGAAGCCGGCAGAATGGGCTCCGGCGAGCGCGCAGGAACTGGCCGAAGTCATTCAACACGCCGACCTGCCGGCGGGCGTTTTCAATGTGGTGCAGGGCATCGGCGAGACCGCCGGCGCGGCCCTCGTCGCCCACCCGATGGTTCAGTTGATTTCGTTCACCGGTGAAACCACGACCGGTAAGGAGATCATGCGAAACGGTGCGGCGACGCTGAAGCGGTTCTCGATGGAACTTGGAGGGAAATCGCCCGTGGTCGTGTTCGCAGATGCCGATCTTGACCGGGCGCTGGATGCCACAGTCTTCGGACAATTCTCGCTGAACGGTGAGCGATGCACGGCCGGCTCGCGGCTGTTCCTCGAAGAGCCGATCTACGAAGCGTTTGTCGACAATGTGGTCCGGCGCGCCGCGCGCATCCAGGTCGGCGATCCTCAAGAGGAGACCACAGAACTGGGTCCTCTGATTCATCCCGAGCACTGGACGCGTGTGTCGGGCTACATCGAGGTCGGACTCAAAGAGGGTGCGCGGGTTGCCACCGGCGGCAGACGGCCGGAGCGGTTTCCTCGTGGCAACTACCTCGAACCGACCGTCCTGGTGGACGTCAATAACGGGATGCGTGTTGCGCAGGAAGAGATCTTCGGACCGGTGCTGGTGGCGATCCCCTTTCGAGACGAGTCAGAGGTCGTCCGGATGGCCAACGATACCCGGTACGGCCTCGTGGCCTATGTGTGGACGCGTGATACGTCGCGCGCGCACCGGCTCGCCTCAGCCGTGGATGCGGGAATGATCTGGATCAATTCGCAGAATGTCCGGGATCTCCGGACCCCGTTCGGCGGCATGAAGGAGAGCGGGATCGGGCGCGAAGGCGGCCACTACAGTTTCGATTTCTATACAGAGCTGAAGACCGTGCATGTCGCGCTTGGGGCACACCACATCCCGAAGATGGGGACTGGGGGGAATCCGTAATGCCTGCGCGCACGGGCCTACAGTTCATCGAGGGGTTGCGAGGTCAGTCTCGTGAGGTGTGGATCGGCGGGGAGCGCGTCAACGACGTCGCCACACACCCTGCGTTCCGGAACGTCATTCGGAGCCTCGCTGCCCTGTACGACATGCAACACGAGCGAGACAGGCGGGAGGACATGACGTACATCTCGCCCTCGAGCGGGGAACGGGTCGGGCTCTCGTTCCTCACGCCGCGCTCGCGAGACGACCTCAGCCGCATCCGGCGGATGATGAAGCACTGGGCAGATTATTCGGGCGGTATGATGGGCCGCTCGCCCGACTACCTGAACCGGGCCGTCATGGCCTTCGCCGCAGCCGCCGAGTATTGCGGGCAAAATGACCCGCGTTTCGCCGACAACGTTAGACGGTACTACGAATTCGTCAGGGAACGCGATCTCTGCTTAACCCACACGCTGATCAATCCGCAGGCCAACCGCGCCGCCGGTCCCGCCGGGCAGGCCGATCCCTATCTCGCCGCAGGCGTGGTGAAGGAGACAGACGGCGGCGTCCTCATTCGTGGAGCTCGGATGCTGGCCACGCTGCCGATCGCAGACGAGATCATGGTCTTTCCATCGACACTGCTGCGCGGGGCCCAGGAAGACCGGCCGTATGCGTTTGCGTTTGCGATTCCCTGCGGCATACCCGGTTTGAAGTTCATCTGCCGCGAAACGTTCGATGCCGGTGGGAACCCATTTGACTATCCGCTGACCTCACGGTTCGAGGAGATGGATGCGGTCGTCATCTTCGACGACGTGCTGGTCCCGTGGGAGCGAATCTTCCTGCTGGGCGATGTGGAGCGGGCGAATAAGGTGTTCTCTGCGACCGGAGCCGTGGCCCACATGGCCCACCAGGTCGTGACCAAGAACATCGCCAAGACCGAGTTCATTCTCGGCGTGGCGTCACTGATCGTCGATGCGATCGCAATCGAGCAGTTCCAGCATGTCCAGGGGAAGATTGCGGAAATCATCTACTATCTCGAGAGCATGAAGGCGTACATCCGCGCGAGCGAGGCCGACGCGGCCGTGGATCGGTGGGGTGTGATGACGCCGGCCTGGCCGCCGCTGGATGCGGCGCGCAATATGTTTACGTGGATGTATCCGAAGATGATTGAAATCATTCAGCTGCTTGGCGCGAGCGGGATGATGGCCCGGCCGACGCACGCCGACGTACAGGGGCCCATGGGCGGTGTGATTGAGAAGTACTATCAGGCGGCGCGTGCGAGCGCGGTGGACCGCATCAAACTGTTTCGTCTGGCCTGGGATGTCGCCCTGAGCTCGTTCGGCTCGCGACAGGTGATCTACGAACGGTTCTTTTTCGGCGACCCGGTGCGGATGCAGATGGCGACGTTCGGCTCTTACGACCGCCAGCCCTACATGAAGAGGGTCCGCGAGTTCCTGGCGCGTGAGGACGGGGTCGCGCCACGTGAGTCGGCGAAGGCGGAGCCTGTGCGCGGCGGGTCCGACTCTTCAACGCAATAATGCCCGACCCTCTGCCGGTAACGCCGACCACCTTCCGAAAAATCATGGGACTCTTTGCGACCGGTGTCACCGTGGTCGCGGCCAGCGAGGGGGACGAGATCCACGGCATGACGGCCAACGCCGTGACGTCGGTCTCACTGGACCCGCTGCTCGTGCTCATCTGCGTGGACAACCGCGCACGCATGAACCGGTTTCTGGAGAGCGCCAGCGGATTTTCGATCAACATCCTTTCGGAAGATCAAGAGGCGCTCTCGCGCTACTTCGCGGGGTCCTGGAAATCGCAGGGGCCGCCTGAGTTTCGATTTCTTCCGTGGACCGGAGGCCCGCGTCTTGTCGGCTGCATTGCTGCGGTCGGTTGCGCCATTAACCGGACGATTGAAGCCGGAGATCACTGGATCGTGCTGGGGAAAGTGATGGCACTCCACGAGGGCGATGTGAGTTCGCGGCCACTGCTGTTCTTCGGAGGCCGATATCGGCGGCTGGAGGAACTGGACACGCCCGTTCCTCCTGAGGAATGGAGTCACGAGGCGGTGCACATCTACTACGATGAGTGGTCGGGCAGGACGCTGCAGTCGGGCGAGGAGCCATGACGGGTCCGGTCGCGCAGATCTTGCGGCTGGGACACGTGGAGTATCGCGTCACCGACCTGGAGCGCGCCCGGGCATTTTACGTCGATTTGCTTGGGTTCGTGGAAACATCCCGCGACCGAGAACGCTTGTATCTCCGTGGCCTCGAGGAGCGGGAGCACCACAGTTTTGTGCTGCGCAAGGCCGCGTCGGCAGGGGTGTCGCATTTTGCATTCCGGGTAGCGGGAGAAGATGATCTTGACGGGTTGCAGCGGCGGTGTGAGTCAGCGGGCAGACCCACCCGGTGGGTCGCGGGCGGCGAGGAAGAAGGGCAGGGGAGGGCCCTGCGGGTTCAGGACGCGAGCGGTCTGCCTGTAGAGTTCTACCACGAGATGGCGCCGGTCGACCGGCACCTGCAGCGATTCGACCTGTACCGCGGTCCCCACGTGATGCGCATAGACCACGTGAACTGCCAGGTGCCCGATGTGCAGGCCGCCTACGACTGGTACACCCGGGAATGGGGGTTCTGGTGCTCCGAGTACACCGAGACCGATGATCGCCCGCCGCGATTATGGGCGGCGTGGCTGCACCGTAAGCAGAATGTCCACGACATCGCGCTGATGAACGGGATTGGGCCGCGGGTGCACCATGCGGGGTTCTGGGTGCCGGACGCGCTCGCGGTCTTGCGCGCGTGCGACATCCTCGCTGCCGCGGGGGAAGCGGGCGCGATCGAGCGCGGTCCCGGTCGCCACGGATTATCAAATGCGCTCTTTGTGTACCTGAGAGATGGCGATCGAAACCGGATCGAGCTCTATGCGAGCGACTACCTGATCGCCGATCCCGACTGGAAGCCGATCCGGTGGAGCATCAATGACCCGCGCCGCGCCACGTTCTGGGGACATGTCCCGCCGAAGTCCTGGTTTGATGAAGCGTCGCCGGTTGAGTCAATTACCGATGGGTCATTGATTGAGCCGCAGGCACCGCAGCTTCAGGACCGCCCCAGTTTCGTTACCTGACCTTCTGCGCGGCATCGTGAGGGAGAAGCGCCGCATAGATCGCGCGACAGACCGGCGTAGGAATGTCATAACGTCGGCCCAGTCTTACCACGTTTCCCGGCAACGCCTCCACTTCCATGCGATTTCCGTGCGTGAGATCGTGGTGGAGCGAGGAATAGAGACCCGGCTCAAGCGCCTGAGCGAACTTTAATACACGCTCGCGCTCCCCTGGAGCGATCGGGACGCCGTGCGCGCGTCCCACCGCGGCGACCTCCGAGGCGACGTCCAGATACATCTCTCGGGTCTCCGGCGGTGCAAGAATCTGGCCGATCGGCAGGCGGGTCAACGCCGTCATACCGCCTTGCGCGGTGATGAAGACGTACTTCTCCCACATGTCGACCAGAATCTGACTCGACAGTTCTGTTGGGATCTCCGCCGCCCGAAAGACCTCGAGGATTGCCCCGGCTCGGTCCGTTGGCTCGCCATCTAACTCCCCGAAGGTGACCGACCGCGGCCCTCCAGTCTGACGGATCACGCCGGGGGAGGCAATCGTCGAGAAAATCCGGCAGAGGCCTCCCAGGATGTGGCGGGCTCCCACAGTCTCGGCGAGCACCTCCACGTTATCCACTCCATTCTGCAAGGTCACGACAGCGGTGTCTCTTCCGATCACGGGGGGAAGCAGTTTTGCAGCCGTCGCCGTATCGTACGACTTCACGGTGAAGAGGACGAAGTCGACGGGGCCGATCTCAGCGGGACGGTCAGTGGCGCGAACGCGAAGCGCAAGCGGTTCAGCGACGGCCGACTCGACGCGCAGGCCCTGTGAGCGCATCGCGTCGAGATGCGCGCCACGCGCAACAAACGCAACGTCCTGTCCGCTGGCCTGCAGCTGGGCCCCGAAGTAGCCCCCGGTGCCGCCCGCGCCGATCACTGCGATTCGCATGTATCACCCCGAGGTGACCAGACACTTAGGTGTTCTGCCAGTCCTGCGTCTTTCGCCTTCCACAGACGGGCACGAGTCAGAAGAGTAGGCGAAAGGGGCAAATCAGTGTTATCCAAAGGCCTTCGGCGGGCCGCGCTGGCTGTGCTCGGCGTCACCTGTCTCATCGCGACCGCTGCGATTCCCGCCCAACCCAATCCGGTGCGCCATATCGCGGCGTACGGCTTCTATTCGGACGACGACCCCGGCTCATGGGCGACGATCCAGGCCCAGGGGCATCGTCTCGCCGGGGTCATCACGATGGGCTTTACCATCGCCGACACATCAGGGCGCATCGTGGGGGCGCACGATGCCAAACTCATTGACCTGGTCCATGCCCGGGGCAGCACCGTCCATGCCCGCGTTGCAAATTTCGTTAATGACGCGTGGAGCAGGGAAATTGCGCACGCCCTCCTCACCGATCCCGGAGCGCGCGCTCGAGGCACCTCTGAGATTCTGCAACTGCTGGATCTATACGGTTACGACGGGATTCACCTGGCTCTCGAGAACGTTGCGCCGCAGGACCGTCGCGCGCTCAGTGCATTTGTCGCCGATCTGAGCGCGAAGATTCACCAGCGCGGTCGTGCACTCTCCATCGCGGTCCCCGCGAAGATCAGCGATCAGCCGAATCACGAGTGGACCGGAGCATTCGACTATTCCGCGCTCGCCCAGGCGAGCGACTGGATCGTGGTACTGGCGTACGACGAGCATTGGTCAAACAGCCATCCAGGTCCAGTGGCGTCACTGCCGTGGGTGGAGGCGGTGCTCGGGTTTGCGGCGCGCACTGTGCCTGCACGAAAACTGGTGCTCGGGATCGCGTTCTACGGATACGTGTGGGCGGAGGGGCCCAGCGAAAGGATTTCAATGCGTGAAGCGCAGGCGCGGGCGGCGCAGTCCGGTGCCAGGGTGCAGTGGGATGAACGCGCGCAGGTCCCGTTCTTCACGACGCCGCGCAATACCGTCTACTTCGAGAACGGCCGAAGCGTGGAACTCAGGATGATCATGGCCACCCGTTTCGGGGTGGCCGGTGTTGCACTCTGGCGCCTTGGTTACGAGAGTCCTGACGTGTGGGACAGCCTCGGCACGTTCCTGAGAAGTTCCGTGCGCTCAGCCGCCCGCTAACCCTAACGGCTTCCGACTTCGACTGAAACCTGCGATGGTTCTGAAAATTGCAGTCGATCCATGTGCGAATCCCCCATTTGGATTTGTGCTGGTGGAGGCTCTACGCCGACTGCGTGATCAACTGGCGCGGGCGCAGATCCTGAAGGGTACCGGGTGCCTTTGGAGCAACCGGGTGGATCTGAGGCTCTAACACGATCCCCACCAACTCCATGAGTGTGGATGGAGCGTCAGGCGACACAGTGACGCTTGGCCTGTTGCTCCTCAGATAGTTGACTCCCTCAAGCATCCAACGGTTCCCCGTAATCATCCAGGCCTCCCGAGTTCTGTGGGTTGAATTTTGATTTACCCACTGGGATTGTGGCCTAAACTTCAGCCGGTTGCCTTCTGGGGGAGACCGCCTAGGTTGGTCCTGCTGGGGATTAAGGTTGTCGCTGGCGTTCGGGGGTGGTGTCGACTACCTCGCGCGTTTCGCTTTTCAGCTGAAGTTCTCCATTCACCAGTTCGTAGGTCTTGCGCAATTTCACGACTTGGCCGCTTTCCACTTTGGTCGTCACCTCGACGCGCCGCACGACCTGCCCATCACGGAGGGTATCCTCGACGTTCTGGGTGATGTGCCCGGTGGGTCCGTCAGCCGCCATCGACCGGTGAACCACGGTTTCAACGCTGACCGCTGGCGATCTCGAAGCAGCTGGTGCTTGCTCCGCGCCTGCCATGGATTTCGCGGGGGCTTGAAGGGGATCGACGAGCGAAACCGAGAGAGGATCCATCGCCCGTCCATTGACGCGGATCTCGAAATGCAGGTGTGGGCCAGTGCACCGTCCCGTGCACCCGACTCGGGCGATGAGCTGACCGGCGGAGACGCTCTGGCCGGATCGGAGGGCTATTGAGGAAGCATGGCCATACAGGGTCGTCCATCCGTTGCCGTGATCGATGATGACCGTGCGTCCGTACGCATGGTACCAGCCTGCGTAGACGACAATGCCATTCCGGGCTGCGACGATTGGAGCGCCCCGGTCAGCACTGATGTCGATACCGTCATGATGTCGGCGCCGTCTCCAACCGTACCGCGAAGTCAGCATCCCGCGGGCCGGCCACACAAACTGGTGGCGGGCAGCCATGCTTGGGGCACGTGGGGTTGACCCGGGGGTCTGGGTAATCCGTGGGACGCTTCGAACAGGTGCCCTTTGGACCGGGATTTTCAGCCGCTGCCCCGCGCGGATCGCATCAGGGCTGCGGAGCCCGTTCAACTCCGTTAGCAATTCAACTGAAATGCCATAGGCGCGCGCGAGGGACCAGAGAGTTTGGCCTTCGCGGATAATGACGTATGTATAGGAAGGCCCGATGCTCTGAGCCGCCGGTGCTTCTGAAGTGAGGATAAACAGAGTGAGGAGAGCAGTAAGAAATCCTGCGCCCCGAACGCCCGCCGAAGATCGCATCGCCTG
>Ga0184639_10000630_pt1 | contig 13994 bp, 11 predicted proteins | sample PLM31_170_b2_FD_133155 | JGI IMG/M metagenome (GOLD analysis project Ga0184639, IMG submission 133155) | Groundwater sediment microbial communities from an aquifer in East River, Colorado, USA - PLM3-1_170_b2 | ecosystem: Environmental > Terrestrial > Soil > Riparian zone | place: USA: East... | reverse complement strand
GCCCGGGTTCGCCGCCTGGACCCCCATCGCGGTGGGCAGCCCGTAGCCCATCGTGCCGAGGCCGCCGGACGTACACCACATGCGCGGGTGCTTGAACTTGTAGTATTGCGCCGTCCACATCTGGTGCTGGCCGACCCCGGTGACGATGAACGCCTCGCCGCCGGTCGCGTTGGAGATCTCCTGGACGACGTACTGCGGCTTGACGACGTCGTCGCTCCACTCGTAGCGGAAGGGAAAGTCCCGCTTCCACTCCGCGATCTGCCCGGCCCACTGGCGCCGTCCCTCGCGGACAGCGGGCGCCGGATCCGCCCGGAGCTCTTCGCGGAGAGCCTCCACCAGCTTGACGAGCACCCGGCGGCAGTCGCCCACGATCGGCACGCCCACCTGGATGTTCTTCGAGATCGAGGACGGGTCGATGTCGATGTGGACGATCTCGGCGTTCGGCGCGAACGCATCGACGCGGCCGGTCACCCGGTCGTCGAAGCGTGCGCCGACGGCGACGAGGACGTCCGAGTGGTGGACCGCCATGTTGGCGTAGTAGCTCCCGTGCATGCCGAGCATGTCGAGCGAGAGCGGATGCTCCATCGGGAACGAGCCCAGCCCCATGAGGGTCTGCGTCACCGGGATCTGCGCGAGCTCGGCCAGCTCCCGTAGCTCGGCGCTCGCGTCGGCCGAGATCACTCCGCCCCCGACGTAGAGGATGGGCTTGTGGGCGCGCGCCAGGAGCTTGGCCGCCCGCTTGATCTGGCCCGGATGGCCCTCGTAGTTCGGGTTGTACGACCGCATGTGGACCCGATCGGGCCAGACGAGCTCCCACTCCTTCACGAGGATGTCCTTCGGGAGGTCGACGTGGACCGGCCCGGGACGCCCGGTCGAGGCGATGTGGAACGCTTCGCGGATGATCGGGCCGAGCTCGTTGCCGTCCTTCACGAGGAAGTTGTGCTTCGTACACGACCGCGTGATCCCGACGTTGTCGGCCTCCTGGAACGCGTCGTTGCCGATGAGGTGCGTGGGCACCTGTCCGGTGAAGGCGACGATCGGGATGGAGTCCATCATCGCGTCTTGCAGCGCCGTCACCAGATTCGTCGCGGCGGGGCCCGAGGTCACGAGACAGACGCCCACCCGGCCCGACGTCCGCGCGTAACCTTCGGCCGCGTGGCCCGCGGCCGCCTCCTGGCGCACGAGGATGTGGCGCAGGCCCTGGAAGTCGTACAGGGCGTCGTAGATGGGCAGCACCGCGCCGCCGGGCAGACCGAAGATCAGGTCGACTCCCTGGCGCTTCAGGCACTCGAGAACGATTCGCGCCCCGGGCATTCTCACCGCGTGTTCCTCCTAGAGCAGTCCAGCCGTCGCCAGGACTTCCTTGATGTCGTCGATCGCATCGCCGTCGGGCGTGCCGAGCGGCGGGCGACACGGCCCTCCGTAGAACCCCTGCAGCTCGAGCGCCGCCTTCAGCCCGCCGATCCCGTACCGCCCGGCGATACCACGGTCCGCGACCCTCATCCGCTTTGCGATCTCGCGCCTGGCCGGCGCCACGTCGTCGCCGGAGAATGGTGTCGTGACCGGGATGACGACGCCGTCGAAGCTAGACACGGTAGTCTCCGCCGCCGCCCACCTGGCGTTCCTTGATGCGCGCCTGCGCCGCCGCGAGCCGGGCGCCGGGAATGAGATAGGGCGAGCACGAGACGTAGGTCATCTTCACGCGGTGGCAAAACTCCACCGACGACGCTTCGCCGCCGTGCTCGCCGCAGATCCCGATCTTCATCTGCGGCCGGCGGCTCCGCCCGCGCTCGATACCGATCTTGATCAGCTCGCCCACGCCTTCCTGATCGAGGACCGAGAACGGATCGTGCGGCACCAGACCCATGTCCAGATACTTCGGCAGGAACTTCGCGACGTCGTCCCGGCTGTAGCCGTACGTGAGCTGGGTCAAGTCGTTCGTGCCGAACGAGAAGAACTCGGCGTACTCCGCGATCTGGGCGGCGATCAGTGCGGCCCGTGGCACCTCGATCATGGTCCCGATCAGGTATCGCACGGCGACACCCGTCTCCGCGATGACGCCGTCGGCGACCCGCTTGGTCTGCTCGAAGGTTTCCTTCATTTCGCCGACGGTCCCGGTGAGCGGAATCATGATCTCGGGCTCGGCGTGGACGCCTTGCTCGGCGACCGTGCACGCCGCCTCCATGATGGCTCGCACCTGCATGCCGTAGATCTCCGGGTGGGTGATCCCGAGACGGCAGCCGCGGTGGCCGAGCATGGGATTGGCTTCACGCAGCTTCTCGACGCTGGCGATGATCACCTCGAGGCGCGCTTGCTCTTCGGGATTGATGCCGAGCGCCTCCAGACGGCTCCGCGTCTCGATGAGCTCCGTGTACTCCTTGTGGTTCGGCAGGAACTCGTGAAGGGGCGGATCGAGCAGGCGGATCGTCACCGGAAGACCGGCCATCGCCCGGAAAATACCCATGAAGTCGTCCCGCTGGAACGGCCGGAGCTTCTCGAGCGCCGCGCGACGGGTGGCCTGGTCGACGGCCATGATCATTTGGCGAACGATCGGAATTCGATCGGCCGCGAAGAACATGTGCTCGGTGCGAACGAGCCCGATGCCTTCGGCTCCGAACTCGCGCGCGCGCTGGGCGTCGCTGGGCGTGTCAGCGTTGGCCCGCACGCCGAGACCTTCCTTTCGATAGCGATCCGCCCAGGACAACAGCTCTTGCACCTCGTCGCCCAACTCGCCTTCGACGGTCTTCACCGTGTCGAGCAGGACCTCTCCGCTTCCGCCGTCGACGGAGATCCAGTCGCCCTCGCGGACGATGCGACCGCCGACTTCGAAGACGCGTCGATGCTCGTCCACGACGATCTCCCCGGCGCCAACCACGCAGGCCTTGCCCATCCCGACCGCGACCACGGCCGCATGCGACGTCCGGCCGCCTCGCGAGGTGACGATGCCCTCCGCGGCGTACATGCCCGCCACGTCCTCCGGCGAGGTCTCGGGACGGACGAGGATGACCTTCTCGTTCGCGTGCGCCCACTCGATCGCGCGATCCGCGTCGAAGACCGCCTTCCCGACCGCCGCGCCCGGCGCGGCGGGCAGGCCGCGGGCCAGCAGCCGCCCCTTGTCGATCGCCGAGGCCTTGTCCCGGTCGTCGAAGACGGGCCGGATCGCCTCGTTCACTTCCTGCGGCCGGACGCGGAGCAGCGCGGTGTGCTGGTCAATCACGTGCTCGTTCACGAGATCCCTGGCCACCTTCACCGCGGCGCGCGCGGATCGCTTGCCGGCGCGCGTCTGCAGGAGGTAGAGGGTGCCGTCCTGCACGGTGAACTCGATGTCCTGCATGTCCTTGTAGTGCCGCTCCAGGCGCCCCGCGATCGCGAGGACCTCGTCATAGATCGCCGGCATGCGCTGGCGGAGCGCCTCGATCGGCAGCGGTGTCCGGATCCCGGCGACGACGTCCTCGCCCTGCGCGTTCGGCAGGAACTCGGCGTAGAAGCGCGGATCGCCCGTCCGTGGATCGCGGGTGAAGCCGACGCCCGTCCCGGAGGTCTCGCCGAGGTTTCCGAACACCATGGCCATCACCGTCACCGCGGTGCCCCATTCCTCGGGAACGTTGTGGATGCGGCGATACTCCGTGGCCTTCTTCGCGAACCAGGAATCGAAGACGGCGTTGATCGCCAGCCGCAACTGCTCCTTCACGTCCTCGGGGAAGGCGCGTCCCGTCCGTTCGCTGACGATGTTCTTGAAGGCATCGGTGAGCTTTCGGAGCTCGGCCGCCGGAACCTCGGGATCGGTCTTGACGCCGAGCCGCGACTTCGCCGCATCGAACTCGGCGTCAAAGACCTCACGGCGCACGCCGAGGGCGACGTTCGCGAACATCATGACAAAGCGGCGGTAGCAGTCCCACGCGAACCGTTCGTTGCCTGTGCGCTTCGCCAGCCCCTCGACAGTCGTGTCGTTCAGGCCGAGATTGAGGATCGTCTCCATCATTCCGGGCATCGACACGCGGGCGCCGGATCGGACGGAGACCAGGAGCGGCCGCCCGGGATCGCCGAAGCCTGCATCCACGGCGCTCTCGAGCCTGTGGAGGTTCTCGAGCGTCTGGTCCCACAGCTCCTCGGGCCACTCGTGCCCGGACCGGTTGTAGTGTGCCCAGGCCTGTGTCGTCACCGTGAATCCCGGCGGGACCGGGATCCCGAGGTTGGTCATCTCCGCCAGCTCGCACCCCTTACCCCCGAGGAGGTTGCGCATGAGGGAGGAGCCCTCGGCGTGGCCACCACCGAAGAAGTAGACGTATTTCGTCATAGGCGCGGGTCTCCGTCCCCGATGACCAAAAAAGTCTTGTGATATTAGTGGATAACGAGCATCAGTGTCAATTATTCTACCGCTCGCGATCCCCGCCGCGCCTACTGTCATTCGTTCTCCCCGGATGTTTCCGGAACCCTTCCGCACAAAAGCAAAGGGCCACGGGGTGTTCCACCCGTGGCCCTTGAGGTCTTCATCGCCACGGGCTCGTCCCCGCCCGTGGCATCCGATGTCGCGTTACGTCGCGGATGCTCCGGGCAGGGCCGGCAGCGCCAGCAGCATCAGGCCCAGCAGCAGCACTCGCGACGTCATCTCAGGCACGGGACGGAGTATACGCACTCGCCCCGACGCGGTCAAGCGCGCGAGCGTCGGCCGCGTCCCGGGTGCTCGGACGCCGTCCCGAGCACGAGCCCCTCGACCGCGACGAGGTGGTCGAGCATTGCCTGCCGCGCCGCGGTGGCATTGCGTCGCGTGATCGCCTGGAGTATCCGGCGATGGTCCTGGTGCGAGCGTGTGGGCCGGCCCGGGGTGTTGAGGGACTCCTCGCGGCTCTGGGTCAGGAGGTCCATGATCGCGTGCGCGATCCGCGTGATCGCTCGGTTGTGCGCGGCCGTGCCGATCGCGGTGTGGAAGGCGGCGTCCTGCGCGAGGCCGGTCTTCCCCGCCGCGATCTCCTTGGCCTGGTCCTCGAGGATCCGTTCCATCTCATGGATCTCTTCCGGCGTCGCCCGGCCGGCGGCCAGGGCGGCGATAGCCGGCTCGAGGACCCGCCGGGCTTCGAAGAGCTCGCCGATGGCCTCGCGCTGCGCCGCCATCACCAGGGCGAGCGGTTCGATCAGCGATTCCACCGACACCCCGCGGACGAACGTCCCCTCCCCGGCACGGATCTCGATGAGCCCGAGGCTCTCGAGCACTCGCAGCGCTTCGCGCACGGACGTGCGGCTGACGACGAACTTCTCGGCAAGGTCCCGCTCGGGCGGGAGCCGGTCGCCGCTCTTCAGGCGTCCCTCCGCGATCATCTGTTTGACCTGGCGGACGATCTCCTCGTAGATGCGGGTCGACTTGATGGGCGCGATCTCGATACCGCGCCGCGCCGGATCCGCGGGCCGCCGTCCGTCGCGCGCGACACTCATACGTGCTCCGCGACGCGCTTACGCCGTTGCTGGACGAGCCAGCCGAGCAGGATGACGCCGGACGCCAGCCCCAGTCGCAGCGCCCACTCGAGGGCGTCGGGTGCCTCGCCCAGGTGCCTGAGGATGAACCGGTCGTGCACGATCATCTTCCCGGCTACGTCGCCGAGGATGCCGGCGGCGATCAGGATGATCCACGGATACCGGTTCATGAGGGTTGCCAGCAGGCCGCTGCCCCAGACCACGATGGGGATGGAGAGCCCGATGCCGAAGACCACCAGACGCAGATCGCCCTCGGCCGCACCGGCGACGCCGATCACGTTGTCCAGGCTCATGACCACGTCGGCGACGACGATGATCCAGATCGCCTCCGGCAGCGTCGTGCCGTGGCGCACGTGTCCTTCGCCCACCTCCTCCTGGCGCACGAGCTTGATCGCGATCCACACGAGCAGGGCGCCACCGACCGCCTGGAGGAGCGGCACGCGGAGCAGGTACGAGATGACCGTGATGAAGGCGATTCGCAATACGACCGCGCCCCCCGTGCCCCAGAGACGGCCGAGCAGCTGCTGACGTTTCGGGAGGGTCCGGACCGCCAGCGCGATGACGAGCGCGTTGTCGCCGGCGAGGGCCAGGTCGATGAGAACGATCTTTCCGACGTTCATCAAGAACCCGAGGTCCATCGCTCCCCCTCAACCGCTCACGCGGCGTGGGACGACGGCTGCGGCAGCCCGCGCCGCCGGCGCCACCACGGCGTCAGCACTGGGAGCACGAAGAAGAAGACGGCCGCCGCCGTGATGACCCCCGAGATCGGGCGCGTGACGAAGATGGCGAGCGACCCCTGCGACATGATGAGGCTCTGCCGGAGCGCGTTCTCCGCCAGATCTCCCAGGACGAGCGCCAGGACGAGCGGCGCCAGCGGGTAGTCGAGCTTCTTGAACACGTAGCCCACGACGCCGAAGATCAGCATGTACCAGATGTCGATCATACTACTGTGCACGGCGTACGAGCCGATCGCGCACACGACCACGATCACGGGGGTCAGGATCGCGAAAGGGATTTTCAAGATGGCCGCGAAGAGGGGCACGAACGCCAGCACGATCAGGACGCCGATGATGTTCCCGGTGTACATGCTGGCGATGAGCCCCCACACGAAATCCGGATTGTCCTTGAAGAGCATCGGCCCGGGTTGCAGGCCCCAGATGATCAGTCCGCCCAGCATCACCGCCGCCGTCGGAGAGCCCGGGATCCCGAGCGTGATCATCGGCAGCATCGCCGCCACGCCGGCCGCGTGGGCCGCCGTCTCCGGCGCCACGACGCCCTCGAGTTCCCCCTTGCCGAACCGCTCCGGGTGCTTCGACAAGCGCTTGGTGAACGCATAGCTCATGAACGACGCTGGGGTGGCCCCGCCCGGTTTGAACCCCATCCAGAAGCCGATCACCGCCCCGCGGACGAAGGTGCGGGCGTATCGGGGCAGGACCCGCCAGGTCTCGAAGACCACGCGAAGGTTCATGCCGGTCCGCTCGCTGCGGAAGCGAAGTCCTTCCTCGACCGACAGCAAGATCTCCCCGACCCCGAAGAGCCCGATCACCGCGACGATGAAGTCGAACCCCTTCATGAGATCGACGAAGCCGAAGGTCAGCCGGAGCTGGCCCGTGACGATGTCGAGCCCGACGGAGGCGAGGATGAACCCGAGCAGGATGGACACGAGCGACTTGATCGGATTGCCGCCGCCGAGTCCGACGAAGCTCGAGAAGGTCAGGAGCTGGATCGCGAAGAACTCGGGTGGCCCGAAGCGCAAGGCGATCTCGGCGAGCACCGGCGCGAAGAACGTGATCAAGACGATGGAGAAGAACGCGCCGACGAACGACGAGGTGAACGCGGCCGTGAGCGCCTGGCCCCCCTGGCCCTGCCTCGCCATCGGATAGCCGTCGAACGTCGTCGCTACCGACCAGGGTTCGCCCGGGATGTTGAAGAGGATCGACGTGATCGCCCCGCCGAAGAGCGCGCCCCAGTAGATCGACGTCAGCAAGATGATCGCGGAGGTCGGAGGCATCGTGAACGTGAGCGGCAGCAGGATGGCGACGCCGTTGGCACCACCGAGCCCGGGCAGGACGCCGATGACGGTGCCGAGCGTGATGCCGACCACGGCCACCAGCAGGTTGTAGGGGGTGATGGCGATCTGGAACCCGAGCAGGAGGTTCTCGAGACCCATCGTTCAGTACCCGAGCCACGCCTCGAGGGGTCCCTTGGGCATCGGCACCAGGAACCACTTCTCGAACATGAAGAAGGCCGCCAGGGGGAAGCCGACGGCCACCGCGACGACGGCCAGCCACGAGTGGCGGCCGATCCAGCGCATGTAGAACCCGGTGTAGAGAACCGACGCGAGGTAGAGACCGATCCACTGCATGAGGACGACGGTGGCCACCGCCGGCCAGAGCACCTTCAGCACGGGCCCGATCGACTCGCGGCGAACGAAGGGCCGGGCCGCGCCGCTTCGCGCCGCCTGGACGAGGATGGCTGCGCACATCACGATCAGGAGCACGCCGAGCCAGAACGGGAAAAAGCCGCTTTTCGGGCCGTCGGTCCCCCACCCGATGCCGAGCCGGGCGGCGTCGTACACCACGACGCCGCCCAGCAGCAGCAGGGCCGACGCGGTGACGAGGTCGGCGACCCGCATCTACTTCTTCAGCAGGCCCCCCTTGGACATCAGGTCCTTGTGCATCGTCTCCGCGCCCTCCAGCCACTTGACGTACTCGGGCCCGGTGGCGAAGGCGGGCTTGAGCGCGCCGTCAGACAGGTACTTCTTGAATTTCGGCGTCTCGTACACCTTCCGGAGGAAGCCGACGTACCATTCGACGGCCTCTTTCGGCATGTCCGGGGCCCCGAAGATGCCCCGCAGCATGTTGTACTGGATGTCGAGGCCGAGGGCCTCCTTGACGGTCGGAATCTCCTTCCAGTCCCCGTCCGGGATCCGGGCGGCGTCGAACACGGCCAACGGTCGAACGCGCCCGGCCTTCCAGTGGCTCGCGCACTCGATCGGGTTGTTCACCGTGGAGTCGACGTGGTTCCCGACGAGGTTGACGCACACCTCGCCACCGCCCTTGAAGGGCACGTACGTGACCTTCACGCCGAGGGCCTGCTCGACCTGGATGGTGATGATCTGGTCCTCTTGGGCCGAGCCCGTCCCGCCCATGAGGCATTGCCCGCCCTCACGGTCTTTACAGTGCTTGTCCTTGACCGCGGTCAAATACTCCTTGGCCGTCTTGAACTCCTGCTTGTCGGGCCGGCCGGTGTTCACCCAGAGGATGAACTGGTCGAGCGCCATGCGCGCGACCGGCGTCAGGTCCTTCCAGCTGAACGGGACGCCGGTGTGGAGCGGCGTGGTGAAGAGGTTCGACAGCGTGATGATGATGGTGTGCGCGTCCCCCTTCTTACTCTTGACGTGCAGGAATCCGTCCGCGCCGGCGCCGCCCGACTTGTTGACCACGATGAACGGTCGCGGGGAGAGCTTGCTCTCCTCGGCGATCCCGGCGATGAGGCGCGCCATCTGGTCGGCGCCACCGCCGGTCCCGGCCGGCACCACGAACTCGATCGGCTTGGTCGGTTCCCAGGCCGGCGCGGAGGCAGGGACGGCGATCAGCAGTGCGAGAGCGAGTGCGAACACGACGTCGAGCTTCATTGCTGGCTCCTTTGCCCAAGGCCAGGCCTCGGGTCCATGTCGTATGGAACACGAAGGGCCGGGTCCCGTTTCGCGGGAGCCCGGCCCTGCCTGCTAAGAGCGGCGAGGAGGAGCCAAGGGCGATCCGGGCGTTACTTCGCCGACAGCGCCTCTTTCGTCGCGTCCAGACGCCGGAACGGCACCACCGCCGGAATCTCCCACTTTTCCCACATTTCGTCCACCTTCGCCTGGAAGTACGCGAGATCCTCGTCGATGAAGTGCGCGAACCGCCCCTGCTTGAGGAGATACTCGCGCACCGGCTTGCGCGGGCGCCCCTCGACGATGGCCTTGGTCTTGCCGTAATACTTGACCTGGCCGTCCTCCACCTCGTAGAGAGGGAAGATCCCGGTCTCGATCGCCAGTTCACCCAGCTCGTGGGAGAGCATCGGGTCGTAGTCCCAGCCCTTCGGGCACGGGTCGAGCGAGTGGATGAACGTCGGGCCGCCGATCGTCAGCGCGCGCCGCACCTTGTTCATCATCTCCACGGCATACGAGGCGCAGACGGTCGCCACGTAGCGGCACTCCGGATGACCCGCCGCCAGCATGCCCGCCATGTTCTTCTTCCACCGGGTGTGGATGAGGCGCTTCACTTTGCCGGGCGGGCTGAACGTGGTGTTGGCGCCGTACGGCGTCATCCCGGAGGCCTGGATATCGGTGTTGGCGTACGACTCGTTGTCGTAGAGGAGAATCAGCGAGTTGTACTCCTTGTGGGTCAGCGTGGCCGAGATCGCACCGAGCCCCATGTCGGCGCCACCGCCGTCGCCGCAGAACGCGATGACATTGATCGGCTCGGACTTCATCTTGCCCTTCCGCATGAGAGCCTTCAGTCCAGCAGCCGTACCCAGTGCTGCTGATCCGGACGATCCGAGCTGGGTGTGCATCCACGGCACCACCCACGGCGTCGTGTAATAGGTCGTGTTCGCGACGTACATGCATCCGGTCGAGCCGAGCACGATCGTGCGCGGGCCGGACGCCTTCACCATGAGCTTCATGACCAGCGCGGACTCGCACCCCTGGCAGGTCCGGTGCCCGGAGGTGAAATACTCCTCGATCGTTACCCGCTTGACGCCGCGGAACGGTTCGAGGATCTGCGTCGCGTTGCTGAACGTCGTCGTCTCGGCCATGGTGGCTTCTCCTATTCCCGAACGCCCAGCCAGTGGGTCTTCGCGTCGGACTTGCCGGCCGCGGCGGCCACGGTGCAGAGGTCCACCGCCTTGTAGACATCCTCGAGCGTCACTTCGCGACCGCCCAGACCGCAGATGAAGGACAGGAGCGGCGGCCTCCGGTCGGCATTGTACAGGGCGGCGCGGATTTCGTTCGCGACCACGCCCGACCCGAACGGCGAGCCGAAGGAGTAGTCACGGTCGATGATGCCCAGCGCCTTCGCCTTCGACAGCGCCGCCACGAGCTTCTCGGTCGGGAACGGCCGGAACCAGCGCAGACGCACCAGGCCGACCTTCTTGCCCTTGGCGCGCAGCTCGCGGATCGCGACCTTGATCGGCAGCGAGATCGTTCCCATGCCGACCAGGATCACGTCGGCGTCGGCGGTCATGTACTCCTCGAACCAGGGGTTCTCCGGGCCGCGCCCGAAGACGCGGCGGAAGTCGGCGTACGCCTCCTCGATCACCGTGACGGCGCGCGCCATCGCCTCGTTGTTCTGGCGACGGATCTCGATGACCCAGTCCTCGTTCGCCTGGGGCGCGACGGTGATCGGGTTGTCCGGGTGCAGCAGGAGATCGCCCCGGTCGTAGCGCGGCAGGAACCGGTCGACCTTCGACTTCGGCGGCACCATCGTGAGCGCCTGGGAGTGGGTGAGGAACGCGCCGTCCGCCGAGATGGCGAGCGGCAGGAACACGCGCCGGTCCTCGGCGACCCGATAGGCGATGAGCGTGGTGTCGAGCGCCTCCTGGGAGGTGTCGATCCAGCAGAGCAGCCAGCCGACGTCGCGCACGACCAGCGCGTCGTTGTGCTCCACGCCGAACGCGCCCGGGTCGTCGAGGGCGCGGTTGCCCACCAGCGCCACCATCGGCACGCGCAGCGGGGGCGTCACGACGAGGCATTCCATGGCGTACATCCAGCCGACGCCGGACGAGCCGCAGAAGACGCGCGCGCCGACGGTGGAGGCGTGCTTGACGATCTCGAACTGGCTGTGCTCGCCCTCGGCGATGATGTACTCGGCGACGAGCTGGCCGCCCGAGATCTTCTTGGCGATCGCCTGCATGACGGTGTCGTACGGCCGGATCGGATAGGCCGTGACGACGTCGATGTCGGCGAGCGTCAGCGATTCGGCGACGGCTTCGCTGCCGGAGATCAGGAGCTCCTTGTCCTCTTCGGTGGCGGCCGGAGCCGCCGGAGTGACAACCGCCATTGCTGGCCTCCGTTTAATCGCTCGCCTCGGACGGCGGGGCCCCAGCCCCGCGACGTCCTGTGGCTCGCACTACCTGTTCACAGACTCGCCTCGCCTGCGGCTCGCCCTACCTTAGATCGTCTTGTGCTGCGCGTTCTCGCCCGGGATGCCGGCGGTGATCTCGACACCGCCGCCGTCGAGGTTGCTCGCGACCTCTTGCTCGTACTGGCCACGGAACCGGAAGCCGTGGGAGCGCACGGTGGCCTTCTTGTCGCCGATCTTGTTCGTCATCCAGACCTTGTATTGCTCCTTGTCGTTCCGCCACATCTCCCACTGGCTCGCGTTGTCGTCGAACACCGACTCGTTGACCATCGTGATGCACTTTTCCACCGGGCAGACCGCCTCGCACACGCCGCAGCCGCAGCACGCCTCCATGTTGGCGTCGTAGGTGCCATCGGGCATGACGTCGAAGCAGGAGTCGGGGCACTGGATCCAGCAGAGCGTGCACTTCACGCACGTGTCGAAGTCGATGACGGGTCGCATCGTCCGCGTGGTGAACTTCTTGAAGTACGGGTTGCGCTCGGGCACATACCCCTTGCCGTCCTCCTTCGGCTTGCCGACCGGGATCGCCGGAATGGTCACGCCCTCCCGCATCTCCCACCACTTGGGCATCTCGAACGAATACGGGATCTCGACGTTGCCCTCGGTCAGCTTGACCTCGCGGGACTCGAGCCGCTGGTATGCCTTCTTCACCGACTCGACCTTGAGGTCCGAGCCCCACTCGATCTCCTTGATGGCCTCGCACACCCCGTCGAGCGTCAGGAAGGACGGGGCGATCTTGGCGAGGGCGCCCAGGATCCGGACCTCGGTGTGGTCCTCTTTGTAGACCCAGAGCCCGGAGAACGAGGCCTTGGCGCGGAGGAGCGCCAGCTTGTAGGGCGCGTCCTTCTTGTGGATGTCCTTCAGCAGGCTGTCGAAGCTCTGGACCGACGTCATCAGGAGCGTGCCGTTCGGCACCGTGAGCCGGTTGATCGGCTGCAGCCCGTACCACGCCCAGGACTCGACGCCTTTCGACAGCGTGTCGTCCACGGCGATCGTGACGTCGACGTGCTTGGGCTCGTAGCGCGCCATGTTCTGCTCGAGCTCTTCCTTGGTGTCGGCGACGATCGCGAAGTCTTTCGCGGGGATGCCGTTTCGCTGGGGGCTGTCGCCGTACCGGCCGAACGCGATGCCCCATCGGCCCGATTTGCGCGCCGACAGCACGATCCCGCGCGTGATGCGCGCGGCCAGGTTCTTCTGGAAGATACCGCGATAGACGACCTCGCAGATCAGGGCAGCCATTCGCTCCTCCTCAAACTCACGCTACTACGTCGTGGGGCGCTCGTCGTGGTCGGCTGGTCTGACCAGAGAGACTACGGCCACACCCCTGCCCTGTCAAGGGGCACCCTCCAAGTGCGCGTTGATCTTCCGGAAAGCGGCTGCGAGGGCTTACCCGACCTTGCTCAAGAAGCCGGTGAGGGCCTGGGTAAAGGCCTCGGGCTGCTCCATGTTCGACAGGTGGGCAGCCGACTTGAGCACGACCAGCTGAGACCCCTTGATCTGCTCGTTCATGACCTTCGATGCCGCGACCGGCGTGCCCTGATCGTCTTCCCCGACGATGATCAGCGTCGGCACCTTGATGGCGCCGATGCGGTCGGTGAGATTGAGACTCGAGATCGCCTGGCAGCAGCCGATGTATCCGGCCGGGGTCGTCGACCGGATCATCGCACGGACGCTTTCGACGACGCTCCCGCCCCGGTCCTTGAACGGTGCCGTGAACCACCGGCCGAGCGTCCCTTCCACGAGCGGCTCCATCCCCTTCGCCTCTGCGGTGTGGACGCGCTCGTCCCACAGGGGCTTGGCCTCGGGCGGGACGCGACTCGAGGTGTCGCACAGGACGAGGCTCGCGAAGAGCTCCGGTGCCTTGAGGGCGAGGGTCTGGCCGATCATGCCTCCCATCGAGAGCCCCACCCAGTGAGTGCGCTGGATCCCGAGGGCGCGCAGGAGAGCCTGCGCGTCTTCGGCGAGCTGGTCGAGCGAGTACGCGGACTTCGGCGCGTCGGTGCCGCCGTGACCCCGCGTGTCGTAGGACAGTACTCGCCAGCGGGCTGTCAGCGCCTTCATCTGGGGCTCCCACATGGCGAGCGTCGTCGCGAGCGAATGGCTCAGCGTGACGACGGGCGCCCCGGCCGGCCCGTCCAGGGTGTAGTTCATCGAGATTCCGTTTGCCGTGATCTTCATTGCGTGATCCTCCGTGTTCCTGCCGCCGTTAGCCTTTGCCTTGCCGTTCCCGGTCCGAGTCGATCGTCCACTGGAGCGCGTCGGCGGCACGCCCGTCGTTCGGGCGACCGCGCTTGCGGAGCTCGGCGATCACCCGTTGCCGAGCCTCGGCAGGGCGATTCTGCCCCAGCTTGAACTTTGCCCGCCAGCGGATGATCTCGAGCTTCACGGCGGCGAGTTGAG
>Ga0184639_10000629_pt1 | contig 13995 bp, 16 predicted proteins | sample PLM31_170_b2_FD_133155 | JGI IMG/M metagenome (GOLD analysis project Ga0184639, IMG submission 133155) | Groundwater sediment microbial communities from an aquifer in East River, Colorado, USA - PLM3-1_170_b2 | ecosystem: Environmental > Terrestrial > Soil > Riparian zone | place: USA: East... | reverse complement strand
GGCCACTTCAGACGTACTCTTTGTAGCCCAGAATCTTGCGTCGCCATTTTCTGCTGATAGTCTCGGTTGACCGGTCGAGTTCGAGAAAGAAGTGTCCCCTGCCCTTTGATGTGGTGAGCGCGAAGTAGCCATCGGGAATGATCGGGACCTGCTCCGTTCGGCCATTGGACCGCAAGGTCACCCGGGCCGGCTCCCTGCCGTAGGCCCGCTTCAGGTCCATCTCATCCTGCCAGAACTGGATGGTGCAATTTCTGGCAAAGGCCGCTCTTTCAATGGCGATACGGAGGTCAGACAGTGCGAGCCCGTGCTCAAGGAAAAGTGGCGTGACGTGGGTCTTCCGAGCGTCTTTGTCGTCTCCTCTCCCCCAGTAGCGAAACGAGGCAAGAGGCGTGCCAGTTCGCCGGGCCAGCAGCCGTGCGCCCTCCACCCCGAGCCGGTAGACCGGTCCTCTGTCCCCTTCTTCGGGATAGATAGGTCGGAGAACTCGATCGAGATAGCTGTACTGGTAAAGGAGGCGCAACCGCCTGGGGATACGGGTGCTGTGAGGCGAAGATGGCGAAAACAGCTTTTCAATCTGCCTGCGCTCCAGCATTCGGTAGCGGTGGACCGCCTCAACGATGGCCGTATCACGCGCTGTCATTTCAAAGGCGGGAGCATGCAGGCTACGAATTTTTCTGGGGAGTGAGGCATCTCGCTTTTGAATCACAAAACCATTATAGAGAACTCAAGAAGCTAATTAAAGTACGGCGTCTTCGCCTCAACTTACGGAGACAGTCAAAAAGGCACGAGCGAAGGCTAAAAGCCTGAGCGAGGCGGCGCGCGGCGGAGGAGAGTCAGGGAGGAATCCGCCCGCGCCGCAGGGCGTCGGCGGCGTCAGCCTGAGGAGCGAGCGAAGCGAGTGACGAGGGTCGAAGTCCCGCGAAGCGGGACGAAGACCGCCGACTGAAACCCTGAGCGAGGGCGAAGCCCGCAGCGTCCGCCCCGGCAAAGCCGGGGGGAGTTGCCCCGCAACGAGGCGCGAAGCGCCGAAGGAAAGGGGCAACCGGCAGGGTTTCAGTCGGGGGCGGGAGCCGGCCACTGTTTCGGCGAAGCGGAAACAGGAAGTAATCTTCTCAAAAGATTACTTCTGCCGGATCCCAGCCAGCCGACGCCCTGCGCCAGAGCCCGATTATGCCCCCGCAGCGCTGACTTTGCGCGAAGTGGGGTAGATGAGGGCTCTGGGATCCTCCCTGCTGAATGGGGTGGGCTCGATGCCCGCCCCATTCAGGCGTACTTTCGTTGCGCAAGTTGGAGTGTCTAAGGCAGCGGACGCCCATTTGGACGAGTAAGTATCTTGCTCAACAGAATGTACTCAATGAAATGTGTTCAATTTCGTGGACTTACTATCTTTTTGGTTTATCCACAAAAACGTTTGGGACTTGACACACTACCCTACCAGAATCTATATTAATTTTGCTGACGCAAAATTCGTATTTGAAAAAAGCCGGGACTAAATTGCTTTAGCTTCCAAGCAGTTCAAAGACGATATAGATTCTGAAAACGGCGCCTCGGAAATTTCCGGGGTGTTGTTTTTTTCTCCGGGTTCCAGCCATTCTTTTTTCTCTGGCGGCGCCGGCCTCGTAGCTTTCCGTTCGGATTTCTCCTGGGTGGTAGTGGCTGATGGCCACACATCCTCAAAGGATGGATTTAGCAGACCACAATCCCCTACTTACTACGCGGACTTTCAAAGAACCAGTACAGTTTCCATTTTGAGTAGTCGAAAACGCCGCTGTCAAGGCCTGAATTGCACCGTGATACCGTGGTGTCGTGGTTGCGTGGTTTCGTGGTGTTACCCATTCAGCGCCTTCAAGGCTCTACCAAGCACACTGTTCTCCCCATTCTCCCGGTAGTCACTGATAATGAAATTGACAGCAATTCGCGTTATTTCATTCTCGCTTGTCCGAATGCCATGGTTTTTGTAAGCGTAGATAATGTCCGCCAGAGCTTTTTTCTCCCCCAGGGTGAATCGGTGAGTGGCGGCCTCTTTGCCAAACTCTTTAACCGCCTTCCGGACAAGCTCAATAATAGTGTCATGATACCGTGATACCGTGGTGTCGTGGTTGCGTGGTTTCGTGGTGTCGCGGTTGCTATCATCTGATTGCCCGGGTGTCCCTTCAGCCATTTGCCCCCTTCGTGCCTGAGGGACTTTCGGGGCAGGGGCTTTGATGCTTAATCTTGATAATTCGTCGTAAATACCCATCATTGGACTTCCTCAAAGGCTTCTGCGGCAGCGGCAACAACAGCATCTTTGTCGACCACCCTGCGTTTTGCCACAACCGCACGAAGCAGCGCTCCACTGGCAAGCTTGCAGATGGCCCGTGCTATGCCACCCGTAAGCCGGTGAACCTCCGTAATAGCCTGCTCGTCGAAAGGCAGCTTCTTGCCACCGGCAACAGTCCAGCGAAATCGCATCATCTCCTCAGTCTGTCTCAAGTCAAAAGGATGTAGCTTCGCCATGTACATCCGGCTCGCCAGGGATCTAAATCTCTTAATCCGCTGGTGCAGTTCCGGCTGGCCAAATAAGGCGATCTGAATCAGAAACTCATTCCGCGTGGTGAAGTTAAAGAGGTGGTGAATTGTTTTGAGGGTATCGTGCGGCAGATTCTGGGCCTCATCCACCAGCAGAACAGGGGAGATGCCAGCCTTATACTGTTCAATCAGATAACGCTCAAAGTTCTTCAGGGTGTCGGCATACGATCTGGCGGTCTTGACATCAAACTCCTCGGCAATGAATCTCATAAACTGGTTGGCAGTCTTGAGGTTAGGAGCAAAGGCGAGAACAACCTTTTTAGACTTATCAGCCGCGAACTCATCCCGCAGCCTCTGAGCAATGGAAGTCTTGCCCAGACCCACGTCGGCGCTTAAGTAGACCGGTCCATCCTTCTGTGTGATGTGAAACTCAATCTTGGCCTTGGCTTCTTTGTGCTGGTTTGAATACCACAGGAAACGGGGATCGGGCGTTATCTTGAATGGAGTTTCGGATAACTCGAAATATTCGTAATACATACCTTATGTAAACCCATAATGAACCATCGGAACTGGGTTGTCAAGTCCAGATCAGGGGTGATAGTTCGCGCAACTCCGGCAGTGAACATGGGCCAACTGAGAAGAAGCAGGCTCCTTGTTTGCTGGAATGCAAGACAGTCCCTCTTTACACTGGCACGGACATTCGAACGATCAACAATGATTTAGGTAAGGGGCTTTTTACTTCTTGACGCAGTTCGTTCAATTTAATACTCTGGAATTGATGCATTCGCGCCTGGACGCCAGGACGTGGTGACGCATCTTCCTATGCCTGAAATACAACAGAGAATAGGGGAGACAGGGCCGCAGCGGATCAAGCTGACGGCTCGATTGACGCTACCAGCCTGCGACGCGCTTGTGGAAATTCAACGGCTGCATCGTAGAAAGACTGGCAGAGCCATCCGGCTCTGGAAGGTGCTGGACACAGCCGTCATTATCTATGCAAGGAAACAGGGGATTGCGGTCGGAGATTGAGCCAGACCGCGAGCCATTCACCACCATTGACGATTGTATTGAGTTAGCCGAGAAGCTGACGGCTCAGCTCAGCAGGCTCGGAGAGCAGAAATATCCGCTGGATGTCAGAAGAGGCGTAGTTCAGAAGGCAAGAAAGGGGGTGAAAAGCGTGGCAGATCAAGAAAACAGCAAGACGGTCAAGGCAGGTGGGAAGACGTATTTCTTTGATGTCAAACAAACGAAAGAAGGAAAACCGTACCTGGTCATAACCGAGAGCCGGTTTAAGGGCGAAGGAAAAGAGCGCGAGCGGGCAAGCATCGCAGTTTTTTCCGAGCATGGACGAGACTTCCTGGAAGCGACACAGGAGATGGTTGAAAAGCTGGGGTAAACCTGGGTATTACTCACCCCTTCGGTTTAGTCTTCGCAAACCCCTTCGCTCACTCCGAAGGGGTTTTTTCTCAAGGTTTAGGCCCTGGCCGCCACGCCTCGACTTGAAAACCCGCCCCTTCGCACTCAGCCCCTTCCTCACCTGCGTATTTTCCCCCAAAAAACAGCCCAAACTCGCTGTCCATTTGATCCACTCAATTATCCTGAACCCTCCTAAACCTCGGACTATGCCTCCTCAGCCTTCAAGACACTCTAAAATGGACCCCGACTACCACCGCTTCCGCCCTTCACAGGCTCGCTGTAGATATTAGTTTGCTTGGTAATTGATAAGAGTGATTGGTGACGCGGTCGGGGAGACGGAAGAACGGAGGTACGCCTACGGGCTGGTCATTGAGAAGTTGTCAACCGTTCCATTCTTATCAATGCGCAGGCTGAAAGGTCCAAAAAGCGTCGATCCATAAATTGCCTCAAGCTGAAGTCCACCATCGATAAAAATGCTGTATTTGCCGCTGGCAACCACAATTCTCAGATTTCCATCAGCTGGCAGTTGATAGGTTTCCGCAATGGTGACCCAGTCATTGTCCTGAAACACTTCCAGCCTCGAGCAGGCGCAGCCTGACGCCAGATTGAACATGACCTTTCCGGCGATGGTTGGAAATACCGGGAAGTCAAAGTCAAAGCTGACGGTGTAGTTGCCCAGAGAACTGTCTCCGATCTCAAGAAGCAGGGAATCTCCAGCGGATCCGAGCTGGCCATTGGATACGACTGGAACCCCGCTCACAACCCTCCACTGCGGGCTGAGGCCCTGATCGAAGTTGTCCTGAAATGGCAGAGCCAGTGATGGGGTGGCAGTAAGGGTCGGCGTAGCTGTCTCTGGCAGTGGTGTAGCTGTGACAAAGACGGTTACCTCTTGAGTGACTACTACCGTCTGCATGACAGGCGTTATCGTAGGCAGATTCGGATCTGGTGTGCCAGTCACCACTGCCGCTACTTCCGTGACCGGGCCCGCGACAGTAGCGAGGGGCGTTTCCGTCTGTGGTTCTCCCTCACCCGGCAGTCCCCTGAGCCCAAAGATGATGCCCGCTGTCAGGAGCCCACCCAGGAGTACCCCTGCCAGGAAAGATCCCCACTGGAACTGCCGTGGCTCTCGCTTCGGTTCTTCCCATTCACCTTCAACTATTTCTCCAACGATCGGGGCGGGCGGAAGGGCCTGCCGCCGGAGTGCAAGCGCTCTTCCATCTTCCTCTACCATCTCTTGAACTTCAATAGGTACGAGCTCCAGCCGCTCAGGTTCTTCTGGTGGAGGGGGTAGTCCCGCCTTAAGCGCCGGACAATACTTCTCAAACAGGATTCTCAGCCGCTCTCTCGGATCGAACTGCTTGACATCCAGCCGGAAGTAGACCTGCTGCATGTGGGTTTTGACAGTGGATACCCCAATGAAGAGCCGCTTGCCGATGGTCTCGTAGTCTAAACCCTCACAGACCAGCCGCAGTACCTCTCGCTGTCGCTCGCTCAACTTGGCGAGTTGTTCAATCACTTTTTCGTCATTCATCTCATACCCGGGTTTATTTTCCCCAGCTGGGCCAAGATCATCCCCTGGACGATTCCCAACCTTTGCATTTTCCCTTATTCTGTCCCACAAAAGCCGGGCCTGGGCCAGATGATCGGCCAAGCCGGTGATTATAGACAAAAGCCTTGCGAGCACAAGTCGAAAGGAGAAAAGATATGGATAGGAAAGAATCTTACAGTGGGCTGCGGTTTGAGCGTCGCTCAGGGACCTTTCCCCGCCGCCTCATTCCCATCGGAGTGGCCCTTGCTTGCTTCACTCTGCTCTGGTGGCTGGTTCCCCACAGTACCCTGTACTGGCTGTTGCTGCCGCTGGTGGCACTGCTCGCGTGGGTGGCCAGCTATGGTTGGCGGAGAGCGGCAGTCGCTCTACATGATCTCCTGCACCGTTTAGAAGAGGCCTAGAAAGGCCGGAAGGGAGTTTTACGATGAACATTATATCTATGTCTGTCGCGGGCGGCATTGCGCCTCTGGTGAGCCCGGAGACCCGGCGCCTAGTCAATCTTAGCAGGGAACGGGGCTGGGACTGTGCTGTTTTGGGGCGGGCGCCGCTTCCCGAGGAACCGGTACGCCTGGGGGACTGGCTGGCAGTCCCGGTAGATCAAGATTCCAGTCTGGTACCCGTCCGCGCTCTGGAGCGGGTCCAAGCTATTTACGCTGCTGGACTGCGACCTCTCGGATTCGTCTTGGTCCATGAAGCTCCCGGGCTGCTTCCGGCGCCGGAGCAGACTGGGCCTGCTAGCTGGCAAATGCCGAGCCTGCCGCCTCAGCTCAAGTCTGCCCTCACTCTTGCCGCTGGCGCGCTCGGTGTGTTGGCTGTGGGAGTGGTAGCCGTCGCGGGTGTTGTCGTGCTGGCGGTCGCAGCCATCGGCCTCGCAGCCATCCTGGCTGTGCCTCTCTTCCTTGTTGCGGGCGCGGCAGTGGTTGACCCCATTCTGGTGGCAGTGACGGAGGACGGGTACTGGGTCGAGATTGTTCGCTGGGAAAGTTGAGGGAAGGAAAACCTGTGGGCCGGCTGCTTCTTGGGCTAACCAACTATGTCCTGATTGGGGCCTGTTTCTCTGCTCCAGTCCTGTTCTTCCTCAGCCTGGCAGCTCTGCTCAGGTTTTTGCCCTCGCTTCTGGCGCTTGGTGCTCGTGGTCTGCGAGGGTTTTTCATCCTTTCCGTTCGTTTCTACCACCTTCTACTCGTCCGAGTGGCGCCGTTCCTTCACCGGCGCCTGGGCATTGATGTGCTTAACGGTTTTACGAGGCTTCTGGCGACACTCCTGCTCTCTCTGGTTCTGGGGTTGTCAATGCTGGTTCTAGCAAGCTTTCCTGTGAACGAATGGAGCGTTGGGCTCCTTATTATCCATGGCCTTCTGGTTGGCCTGATCTGGGATGAAATCGAGGAGCCCCGAGGCCTCAAGTTGGGAGTGAAAATCTAATGAGCTACTTGTCTCGCTGGCTGATGGGCAGCGATCCGACCTTCCTCACCCCTCTGCAAAGAGCGACCCATACCTACGTTATCGGCCAGCCGGGAACGGGGAAGTCTCGAGCTCTCGAAGCGTGGGCGATGCAAGACATTATCGCTGGCAAAGGCGTGGCGGTGATTGATCCCCATGGAGACCTGTTTCGCCACCTTGTGGTGTACCTTGCAGCCATGCCGGAGATCCAGGAGCGGGTGGTCATTCTTGACCCCTGCGACCGCAAGTGGGTGGTGGGCTTCAATCCGCTGGAGGCGGTCCGGGGCATGCCCCAGGAACGCCTGGCTCTTTTTTTGACCGATGTGATGGTAAAAATCTGGAAACTCGATCCCACCAGTGCTCCCCGGATGATGTGGCTGCTCACCAACACTTTTCTGGCCCTTTCGGGCCTCGGTCTGACGCTTCTCGATCTGCCCCGGTTTTTGCTGGATGGTGCGTTTCGAGAGAGTCTGTTGCCCCGTCTCTCCCACGAGGGCGCCCGCGCCTATTTTTCTTTCGAGTTTCCAAAAGGTGAGGCAGCTGTCCATCAGTGGGTGACTCCGGCGCTGAACAAAATTGCCGGTTTGATCTTTGACCCGGACATCAAGCTCATGCTGACGGGTCGCTCCACCCTAAACTTCCGAGAGGCGCTGGATCGTAAACTGGTTCTGTTAGTGCACCTGCCAAAGGGGATTATCGGCGAGGGGACCAGTCCCCTGCTGGGCGCCTTCATTGTTGCTCATCTGCAAAAGGCTGCGCTCTCCCGCGCCGACACCAGCAAACGCGAGCCCTACTTTCTGTATCTCGACGAATTTCAGAATTACACCACTGACAACATCAAGGATATTCTTTCGGAATCCAGAAAGTATGGTCTGTCCCTGACCCTTGCCCATCAGTATCTGGACCAGCTTTCGCCTGATTTCAAAAGTGCGGTCCTGAATACCACCGGCACTGTAAGCTGCTTTCGGGTCGGCTACCAAGACGCCTATCAACTGGCGAAAGAGATTTTTCCTTCGCCTGATTTCCTGAGTGTTTCCGAGAGGAAAATCAGGCTCAGGCGCTTTGGCCGTTTGCCTTTCGTAACTATCGAAAAACGGGAGGAGTCTCTTCGGTGGGAAGGTCTGGCCCAGGTTCTGGCGAGCCTCCCATCCCGGCAGTTCTGGGCCAGACGCAGGGGGCCGCACTTGCCAGTCAAGCTTCGGACCCTTGCGATGCCCGATCCTGTCTTCACTACTGAGCTCAAGGAAAGGGTTCGGGAGCTCCGGGATACATCGGGTGCCCGGTATGGCAGATTGAAAAGAGATGTCCACCGTGAGTTGCTCGATTCTCGAGCTGGCTTATTTTCTCACCTCGAGGGGAGTAGATACTCTCATGCCAGCCCACAAGCCAGTCGAGAGACCCGTGACATTCCCTTGTGGGGAAACTATAAGGAAGCTATGGTGCTGAAAATACCTTCCTGCAGGGGTAAGTTTGAGAGGGCTGAGCCTCCACCCGCAATGCGGTTTCAAGAGCGGGATGGAGCGATTTTGCAAGCCATCCATGCATATGACGGCGTGCTGGCCAGACGGCACCTTAAAGCTATGTTCTGGCCGGATGCCAGCTGGCGAGCGATGGAGATGCGCGTGTCAGTGTTGTATCACCAGGGGTATTTGGATTGGCCCGACTTGGAACAGAGGAGGACCAAGCCAATTCCTGAGCCGATCTGCTGGTTAGGTTGGAAAGGAGCCCTCTGGCTTGCTGGACGTAATAGGAAGTATGTTGAGCCGCCCCGGACGTTAAATGAGGCCCAGTTGCGGCGGCTGGACTCTGGGTTACGTGCTCAAGGCTTCCACTGGCTCCGTGAGCCGCGCTGGAGCCAGCTCAAGCATGACCTGGCAGCGGTGGATTTTCGAGTGGCAGTAGAGAAAGCCGTAGCTGAGTTGCCAGCGCTTACCCTAGAAACGTGGATCCTTGAAGGGGTATTTCTTTCGGAGATAGACATAGTGGAGTATCAGATCCGGGACAGCGCGGGAAAGATCAGGCAAGTAAGGAGGGGAGTACGGCCGGACGGGTATTTTGTGATCGTCGATGAAAAGCGCCGGAGCCAGGGGCTTCCTGCGCGGGCACGGTTTCTGCTCGAGCTGGATATGGCCACTCATGACACCGGCAGTTTCTTCCGGGAGAAGGTAGTTGCTGGTCTGGCATACATAAGCGGCCCGGCTTACAAAGCCCGGTTTGGCGATAACGCGGGTCGCTGGCTGATAGTCACAACAGGTGGGGTGAGACTGAAACATCTGGTGCGCCAGACCCACAAAATAGTGGCGACCGACGCTTTTTTGTTCAGCACTTTGGAGCGCGTAGCAAATGAGAATGTTCTGATTGCTCCCATCTGGTGGCAAGCAGAAAGTGAAAAGCTGCTATCCCTTTTTCAGGATGTGAACCATGAATGAGAACATTCACCATCGACCCACCCTACCGCCTGATCAGGTGGTAGCCGCGCTGACACAAGTCTATCGGCTTCTACTCCGGAAAGCCGCCGAACGCAGGCGGCAGAAACTGACCCAGCCCACTGACTCCTTGAAAGGGATAGTTGAGATTGGGACCAGCAGTTTGCCCGCCCCTATCGATCAAGAGGTGCAAGAGAATTCAGCGAGCAATCAGAGCAGCGAAAAATCGGTGATTTTGGTTGGGCTAGAACCAGCTACGGCAAGCGAGTAGAGTCTCTATCTTGGCGCATGTGTCTATAGACGAGCGGGCACAGACTGAAAATTACAGCACATTGACAACCGAATAGCGGAAACGTGAGATTGCGCGGAAGCAATAACTGGCTACAATTCGGCGTGGGAGAGTCAACCTATGATCGAAGAATGGCTTACGACGGCGCAAGCAGCGGAGCTGACCGGGTATCACCGTGACCATATTCTCCGCCTCATCGCAGCAGGAAAGGTAAAGGCGCGAAAGTTTGCAACCGTGTGGCAGGTCGACCGTTACTCACTCTTGGCGTACGAGAAAGAGGCGCGGAATTTGGGGGAGAAGCGGGGGCCAAAAACAGGGGGTTGACGGATTGGGCAACCGGTCTATAATACAGCCCGAACCGACATTTTATCCCCTTATAACGGGCCGCGTCAGTGCGTGAACACTCACGAGGCCCTGACCCAACCGCCGGGATTGGCGGCGGCGGGCTGACCCGGATTCTACCATCCATCGGGCAACCTGCTCCTCCGGCAGGTTGCCCTTTTGTTTTCTTGGAGGGTGAGCGGGGCGGACTCTGGAAAGGAGGAACACCCCGATGTGTACTCAGATAGACGGCAGGATGAAGCTGGTGAAAGCTGGTCCGAGTGTAGTAGAACGATTGCGGTCGTTTCGCCAGAGTGCGGAAGCCGACAAAATGCCACTGATCTACCCTGTGCCCCTTGTTCTGGTACTTGCGGATCTGTGCAAACTGTTTGGCCTGAGCGATAGCGAACGGCGGGAAGTGTTAGGCCGTTTTGGGGAGGGGTACGTTCAGAAAGAGGAAGCTACACCCATCCGGCTCCTGAAAAGTGCGAACGGGCGGAGAGTAGCCCGGCCCGTTCGCAAGCGGTAGGGAGGGAAATCCCGTCCCGCTCGCCCTATTGTAAGTCAAGTGGATCAGGACGCAATCCCCGCTAGAGGAAAGGATTAGACAATGAGCAATGGTGATAGCATCAGACGTGCCGTACTCTATGCCCGAGTCTCGGGAGACGACCGGGGCAGGGAAGGACGGGGGCTCGCCGGCCAGTTGGATATGTGCCGGGAGTATGCTCGCTCTCACAGTTACAGGATCATGGCGGAGCTGGCCGAGGATGATCGGGGCGCATCCGGCGCGGCTCTTGACTTGCCCGAACTCAGCCAAGCTTTATCTATGGCGCGGTCGGGTGAGTTTGACGTGCTGGTGGTTCGCGAGCTTGACCGCTTTGCGCGACGATTGGCCAAGCAGTTGATTGTCGAGAGTGAGTTCAAGCGTGCCGGAGTGCAGATTGAGTATGTTTTGGGTGATTATGCCGACACACCCGAAGGAAATCTCATGAAGAACGTCCGTGCGGTCGTGGCGGAGTATGAAGCATTGAAAATCAACGAACGAATGCGGCGAGGGAGACGGCTGAAAGTGAAAGCGGGGAGTGTGCTGGTGGCCGGTCACCCTCCCTATGGCTACAGAACGGCTGACCGGGACGGCAAATTCCACCTAGAGATTTACGGACCCGAGGCCCATACAGTGCGCCTGATCTTTCGGTGGTACACAGTCGGGGATGGGGAAAGAGGACCGATCCCGATCAGGGGGATAACACGCAAATTGAACCAAATGGGAGTGCCGCCGCCAGAAAGTGGAATTATCAAGGCGCGTGAGTGGGGACACTCAACCGTGCGACGGCTCCTGAACAATCCTACATATAGTGGCCAGTGGGTTTATGGCAAAACGAGAAGAGGCAAGCTGAACTCGCCTGATAACTTCCTCTACGTTGAAGTGCCTGCAATTGTCTCCCATGACGTGTGGCAGACCGCACAAGTGCAGCTCGTGAAGAACGCGACCCAGACCAGCCGCAACGTCAAGTACGAGTATTTGATGCTGCGGCGCTTGAACTGTCGCAGGTGCGGGAGCGCTCTACACGGAGACGGGCAGACTCACGGCGATAAAGTGTACAAATATTATGTGTGCGCGGCGCGTGAGCGAAAGGAGAGCGATTGTAAGCCGAGCAATGTCGTTGCGGTGGATGCTGCCATCTGGCGATGGATCAAGTCGTTGATCCTTGACCCCGAGGCGCTCAAGCACGGGCTACAAAGGTATTTGGCCGAACGAGAGCAGGCCAGTGCGCCCGCGCGGGAGCGACTGGTCGTCATTGAGGATCTACTGGCAGAGAAAAGGACCCAATTTGAGCGACTGCTTGACCTGTATATGTCAGGCGAGTTTGTCAAAGAAATGCTGGTGGACCGAAAGAAGCGGCTGGAGACCGAGATAAGAGCCTTGGAACAAGAGTATACGAGTCTCTCAGTCCAACTGGAGGCGCAAAGCCTAACCAGTGACCAGATGCAGGACATACAGGCCTTTGCCGAGGAAGTGGCTAAGGGATTAGGGGCTGCCGATGAAGACTTTGCAACAAGGAGATGGGTGATTGAACTACTCGACGTTCGGGCAACTCTAGCAGTCGAGGGAGGCGAGCAGGTTCTCTACACCCAATGTATCATCGGCCAGGACGCCTTACGGGTCTCGACTACAGCCACTTGTGACAGGCGCCCGTATAGATATCGGCCCCCAGATCAGTGAGGCTGGTCGGAATCTGGCCGGGCGCGTGGGCGCCATCCACAATCGTCAGGATTCCGGCCTGGCGCGCGCGCTGGCAAATCTGTCGCACTGGAAAGGTCAACGCCGTCGGGCTGGTGATGTGACTGATGAAAATGATGCGTGTTCGATCAGTAACACCAGCCCAGAAGTGCTCAACCAATTCGGTGTGCGTGGTGACAGGCAGCGGAATCTCGCGGCGGACGTACTTCCAGCCGGTCTGGCTGCACAGGAAGCGCCAGGTTCGATCCATGGCGCCGTATTCGTGATCGGTGGTCAGGATCTCGTCGCCGGGCTTCAGTTCCAGGCTGCGGACGACCATGCTGATCGCCGTGGTGGGATTGGGGAAGTAAACAACGTCGCCGGCATCCGTTCCCAGGTAAGCCGCCAACTTTGCCCGAGCCACCGCCATCAACTCGGTCGAGCGCCGCCCCAGAAACTCCACCGGCTGGCGCTCCAGTTCGCGCTGCCAGTTCTGATAGACTTCGAAGACCGGGCGCGGGCAAGCGCCAAAAGAGCCATGGTTAAGGAAAACCACGGAGGGGTCCAGCAGGAACAGGTCTTTGAGAGAGGTCATTTTCGTCGCGCTACCCTGACACACCGCTCAAATTGCTGCGGGTGGTCACGCCGGACACGATCCTCCATCAACCGAGTCACCGCCGGGTTGCGTTTGGCGCCGGCAATCAAGTGGGTATAGCTAGCTTGCGCCGCCTGTTCAGGGTTGAACGGATCTGTGCCCGCCTCAAACACATAGGCCATCGAGACGCCCCCAAAGGGGGAGCTGGGACGTGCGCGATGGTATTCCAGACAGGCCGCCAGTAGGAACTGTTCCAGCAGAAGCATGAGTGCTACCTTGTCTTCGAGGAGTGCGATGGCGGCAGCGTTGGCGGGGCGCTCGAGGATCTCGAAGGCGAGATCGGCCATGTGGTGGATGAAGTCCAGACGATGGCCTCCAAACACGCCGCAGCACTCGCCACGCAGAGCACGGCGCGAGGCACGATACCACCTCCACTCGACCGGCAGCCATCCATTGACCGCGGCGAGAACACGCTCAACGCGCTCCGGCTGGTAGTGCGACGCACCGGGCGTGAACGCCTCGGGGTGTTGAGCGAATACGCCGGCGCGCGTCAGCCGTTCGGGCAGCGGCAGCCACAGGAACACATCGAAGTAAAGGTGGATGAATGGCTCGGTCTGCCGGCGGTAGGTGTGCAGCTTGCCGAGCGCCCACAAGCCCGAATCGTGATCGGCCAGCGCGTTCAGGTCTGTGCGGACGTGCGCGAACGGCAGCCGGAGGTCATCCACCAACAGTCGCGCGCCGTCATCGTCTGTGTAGAGCCAGGTGTCCGGGTAGTGTTGACTTGCCTCCTGCACCGAGAGCGACCACGCCAGGGCGTGATGGAACTCGCTCGGCCAGGCCTGGCGCCGGCCCGCGCGGTGCGGCTTGCTCCAGAACGACCAGACCGCGCGCAAGGTCTCTCACTCGCTCGTGCAAGCCGGCGGTTCAATCACGCACCGGCAATCTGGCGTCTGCACCAACAAGTTCACAATGATTCCCAGCGGCGCGTAATGGTGCTCGACGCCGTGGGGCGGCAGAGCCGCCGGTAATTCGCTTTCCAGCGGCCATTCGATTCTGCCGGTGGCCACACGCGCCGGGATAAGCCAATATTCGCCGGTGCGGTATGCTCCGCCTGGCTGGAACTGCACTTCGATGCCGTACTCGATCACGATCCAACCCTCATCGAGGTCGGCACTTTCACTGACGGGAATCGCGCCCTCGGACAACTCCACGCCCTCGACCGCGGTATGG
>Ga0184639_10000627_pt1 | contig 14039 bp, 16 predicted proteins | sample PLM31_170_b2_FD_133155 | JGI IMG/M metagenome (GOLD analysis project Ga0184639, IMG submission 133155) | Groundwater sediment microbial communities from an aquifer in East River, Colorado, USA - PLM3-1_170_b2 | ecosystem: Environmental > Terrestrial > Soil > Riparian zone | place: USA: East... | reverse complement strand
CAAAGACACCCGCGTCGAATTTCTCTGCGGCGGGCGCGCGCTCCGCGACTATCATCAGAAGAACGCCATCCTCACCCGGCTCGCCGCCGACTTCAGCACCGGGATTGGCGAGGTGGATCAGGCCGTCGCGAAACTCAAAGCCGAGCATCAGGAGTTGCGCCGCGCGCTCAACGCCGCCCGTGTGCAACTGCTCGACCACGAAGCCGCCGAACTCGCCGCCGTTGCGCCGATGCAAAACGGCCTGCGGATTGTGCGCCGTGCGTGGCCCGACCGTGACCCGGCAGAACTGCGCGCCCTCGCCGAGCGGCTGGCGAAGCAGCCCGGCGTGGTCGCGCTGCTCGGCACGGCAGGGAGCAAAGCGCACCTCGTCTTCGCCCGCGCCGCCGACGTGGACAAAGACATGGCCGCGCTCCTCAAAACCGCGCTCGCCGTCCTCGGCCCCGCGCGCGGAGGCGGCAGCCCGAATATCGCGCAGGGCGGCGGCGTGAGCGCCGAGGTGGAGGCGGTGGAGAGGGCGTTGAGGCAGGCGGAGGTTGAGTTGCTGTCGGCATAATCGTTCAGCCACGCAAGGTTTGACGGGCTACTCCGACAAGAGTATATTGATGACATGAAAGTCAAAACATCGATCACACTCTCTAAAGAACTGTTGCAGGCCATTGACAAACGCGCCAAACAGCTCAAGAAGAACCGCTCCGATATTATTGAAGCGGCGGTATGGGCCTTTATCGGGCAACTGATTCGCGACGAACAGAACGCCAGAGATCTTGAAATCATCAACCGGCGGGCAGACTTTCTCAATCAGGAAGCCGTTGACGTTCTCGCGTATCAGATACCTCTATGAAACGCGGCGAGCTTTACCGCGTTGCCCATCCCTCGGCGCAAGACCCAGGAGGTCTCGAGTCTTTGCGGTCATCAGCCGCCAGGTGCTGATTGAATCGCGATTTTCCACTGTGATCTGTGCGCCCGTTTACACAGCCTAGGATGGTTTGGCCACGCAAGTTCCCGTCGGGCCAGATGAAGGCCTCAAGCACGATAGCAGCATTCACTGCGATGAATTGGTGAGCCTGCCCAAATCAGCCTTGACCAACTTTGTCGGCACACTCCCACCGCACAAGATCGAAGCCCTGAATCAAGCCCTCCGCATTGCGTTGGACCTGCCTGATTAGCCAGATACTGGGGGAAACTGATGTTTCAATGTCTTCGCCCGCGCCGCTGACGTAAATAGAGACATGGCTGCGCTCCTCAAAACTGCGCTCGCCGTCCTCGGCCCCGCACGCGGCGGCGTGAGCGCGGAGATGGAGATGGTGGAAAGGGCGCTGAGGGAGGCGGAGAGTGAGTTGCTGTCGGCATAGTTGTGGTCAGCCTGCTCGTTGCGTTTCCGGCAGACCGTTGTAGTCGAGGCGGTGAACTTAGACGTGACAATGAGCAACCCATTGAAGGCTTACTCTGCGGCGCGCGAGACGTTACTCACCGAAATAATCGAAACGCTGTCGGGAGATGACCGATTTGTGGCCGCATGGCTGACAGGGAGTGTCGGCAGGAATGATGCAGACGCTGTAAGCGACCTTGATTTGACGGTAGTAGTCTCCGACCAATCTAGCGAAACGCTCTGCGCCCGTCCCTGGCAAACCAGCGCCCAAACAACCAAAGAGCGTTTGGAGTTGATTGGCAAGTTTGATCAACCCGCCGTTATTCACGAAAACAACTATAACGCGCCAGAAGGTGGGACGTTCACTTTCGCGCTGTACGCTAAGTCTGCTTTAATGATTGACTGGATACTGGTTCCGCGTGCGAAAGCCCAGCGCCCCTCTCAAGCGCAGGTGTTGTTTGACAAAGTCGGTATTCCCGCCGGCCCGCTCCCCGAGCCGGAAAGCTTAGAACAACGCACAAAGAACGCCTCAGATACCATTGCATTTTTCTGGATGATGACTGCCATTACAGCCAAGCATATTGTTCGCGGTGATGGCGTGTTTGTTCAGTGCTGGCTGGAAGAATTGAATAGAATGGTTCGTGAAGTAGAGCGACTGACAAAAGGCGAAGCGTGGCATTACCGACGTGGTTCGTTGACTACAATGGCAGTAACCCGCGAAGACCAAATCGGGGTAATATATCAACTCGGCGAACGCATCCTGAACTTAATGCCCGAAGTTGCCAAGATGGGCGGGTATGTTTCATCTTCACCTATGCCTACCATTGAAACCTTGTTGAAACTTGCTGATCGGGAGTGATAGGCGATACGCCATCAGCGATAAGTCATCTGCCATCCGCTATCTGCCATAGGAACCGCATGCAAAAACTCGCCAAAGACATCTACGTCGAATCCAACTTCCCCGGCGTCACCGTCGGCGCGATCCTCACCTCGGACGGCATCATCTGCATTGACACCCCCACGCACCCGGCGGATGCGCGCCGCTGGCGGCTCAAGCTCGCGCAGTTGAGCCAGAAGCCCGTCCAGTTCGTCGTCAACCTCGACCATCACCGCGACCGCGTCCTCGGCGACCAGTGGTTCGAAGCGCCCGTCGTCGCGCACGAGAGCACCCGCGAGCGCGTGCGCCTGCTGCCTGAGCTTTTCAAGGGCGGCCTCACCGACGCCGGGGCCGACGCCGACCTCGCCACCGACCTCGCCGGCGTGCGCATCGTCCTGCCCCAACTCACCTTCACCGACGAGTTGGCTCTGATCAAAGGCGGGCGCGAAATCCATCTCGTCCACCGCCCCGGCTCCGCGCGCGGCGCGATCTGGGTGGAGCTCCCCGCCGAGCAGATTGTCTTCACGGGCGACGCGGTGACGAACGACGTGCCGCCCTTCCTGCACGACGCCGACCTCGAGGCGTGGCTGGACAACCTGGCCCTCCTGCAAAAGAAGAAATATCTGGCCAAAGTCGTCGTGCCGGGACGCGGGTCGGTCACGGACAAGCAGGGCGCCAAGGACATGGAGGCCTTTCTCAAAGTCGTGCGCCGCAAGGTGGAGGCGATCATCCGCGCGCGCAAGACGCGCCTCGACGCCGCGCTCGCCGCGCCCAGCCTGCTCGAATACTTCACCGTGCCGAACGCCATGCGCGACCACTACACCCGCCGCCTCCGCGCCGGCCTTGAGCACGTCTACGACACACTCACGACTCCTTCCCGCTGACTCCAATAGACGTTATCGGAAATAAGTGATTTCATGTAAGCAAGCGCTTGTTTTATAGGGTTTTACAAATGCATTTCCTTATTACCGATAACGTCTAATCTCTAATCTCCAACTTCCAACCTCTAACCTCCCACCCTATGTCCTATCTTCCCGTCCTCGAACTCACCCGCGGCGGCATCGATGAATCAATTCATCACGGCGCGATTGCCGTCGCCGACGCGCAGGGCCGCCTCGTCGCCTCGTTTGGCGACCCGCGCACGGTCACGTTTCTGCGCTCCAGCGCCAAACCGTTTCAGGCCCTCCCGCTCGTCGAATCCGGCGCGGCGGAAGCGTACGGCCTCACCCCGCGCGAGATCGCGCTCGCCTGCGCCTCGCACAAAGGGCTGGACATGCACGCCGAGACCGTGAGCGCCATGCAGCAAAAAATCGGCGTGAGCGAGGGCGACCTCCTGTGCGGCGCGCACCCGCTCGAAGACCCGGAGACCGCTGCGCGCCTCCACCGCGAGGGCCGCGAGCCGACCCCCAACCGCCACAACTGCTCGGGCAAGCACACCGGCATGCTCGCGCAGGCCCAATACCGGAGCCTCCCCCTCGCCGACTACGTCAACCCCCGGCACGGCATTCAGCAGACAATTCTCAAAGCCTTTGCGGAGATGTGTGGGGTTGATGTGGCGACTGTGGTCGTCGGCGTGGATGGCTGTTCCGCGCCCAACTTCGCCGTGCCGCTCGTGAGCGCCGCAACCGCGTTCGCGCGCCTCGCCGACCCTGCCCGCCTGCCCGCCCCACGGGCCGCTGCGCTCAAAACCATCTTTTCGGCTATGACCTCGCACCCGGAGATGGTGCGCGGCCCCAAAGGCTTCGACACCGAGTTGATGTGCGTCCGCCCCGGCGTCGTCGTCGCCAAAGGCGGGGCCGAGGGCTATCAGGGGATTGGGATCGTAGCGGGCGCGCTCAGGCCGGGATCGCCCGCGCTCGGGGTCGCGCTCAAAATCGCGGATGGCGCGGGGCGGGGGACTTACCCCGTCGCGCTGGAAGTCCTGCGGCAGCTCGGCGCGCTGGGCGAAGCGGAATTGAAGGCGCTGGAGGGCTTCGGCTTTGGCCCCCGCCTCCCCCTGAAGAACTGGCGCGGGCTGGTGGTAGGCGAAGCGCGGACGTGTTTTGAGCTCGCTCGATAAAGGACTCCCCCGCTCCAGCGCGTGATTTTCCGCGCTGGAGCGGGGGCCGGGGGGTGAGGTGTTTGACGACTCCCCGCCCGTATGGTATATTCCGCCGCGTCACAGCCGCTCGCAAGCCGGGGGCGGCTTGGTTGCTATATTGAGAGAGGGAAGAGGACCGTATTACTACCACAGCTTCCGAATATCGCATCAATCAGGAAATCCGCGTACCCGAGGTGCGGGTCATCGGCCCGAACAACGAGAACATCGGCGTGATTCCCCTCCAGGAAGCGCTCCGGTTGGCGCAAGAGGCCGGAAAAGACCTGGTGGAGGTCGGCCCCACCGCCGACCCGCCGGTCTGCCGCATCCTCGACTTCGGCAAGTTCCTGTACGAGAAGACCAAGAAGGAAAAGGAAGCCCGCAGGGCGCAGAAGATCATCGAGGTCAAGGAAATCCAACTGCGCCCCAAGACCACCGACCACCACGCCGGATTCAAAGTGCGGGACGCCCGCCGCTGGCTGGAAGAGGGGAAGAAGGTCAAGGTCCGCATCAAGTTCCGCGGCCGCGAGATCACTTATCCGCATCTGGCGCGGCAGGAACTGACGGAGATTGCGCAGGAACTGGCCGACATCGCGATTGTGGAGCAAAGCCCGGACCTCGAGGGCCGCACGATGTTGATGGTGCTGGCCCCGAACCCGAAGAAAAGCAAACCGGCCAAAAAGCCGGAAGCGGTCGAAGAAACGACGAGTGATGCATAAGCAGTTCACCGGGGCGGCTGAGTGGCCCCGGTGAATTTTGTCCCACGTAGACCGGACCTCACAGGTCTTCGGAGACCTGTGAGGTCTCCTGTAAGGAGTCTGACCGTGCCTCGCAAAGCGAAATTGAAGGGCAAGCAGAAGCTCAAGACCCACAAGGCCACCGCCAAGCGCTTCCGCCTGACCGGCAGCGGCATGCTGGTGCGCACCAAGAAAGGCAAGAGCCACCTGCGCCGCCGCACCTCCAAACGCACCAAAGCGCTGTTCACCGAGATGCCCAAGGTGCAGGGCAAAGAGATCATCAAGCGCGTCAAGCGGCTGGCCCCCTACCTGAAGAAGTATAAGGCCAATCCACCGGCGTAGAACCGGGAACTCAAGGAACAGAAGGAACTGAGGGAACAGATTTTCCCCGCCGTTCCCTGAGTTCCGCCCGTTCCCGCCTTTTTAGCGCGGGCGACTTACGGCGCGAACGCACGACACCGCAGTCGTCGTGGGCCGTGAGCCGTTCGCAGGAGCAAAAGCATGGCTCGAGTGAAGGGCGGTTTCCGCCCGCACCTGCGTCACAAGAAAGTCCTCAAGCACGGCAAAGGCCGCCGTGGCGCGTACCACCTGCTGTTCAAGCGCGCCAACGAAGGCATGCTGCACGCTATGTGGTATGCCTACCGCGACCGCCGCAACCGCCGCCGCGACCTGCGCCGGCTGTGGATCGCGCGCATCAACGCCGCCGCGCGCCTGAACGGCCTCTCCTACAGCCGCCTGATGAACGGGCTGAAGAAGGCCAGGGTCGCCCTCGACCGTAAGGTCCTCGCCGATCTCGCCGTGCGCGACCCTAACGCCTTCGCGAAGGTGGCCGAGGTCGCCAAGAGCGCCGGGTAAAACTCCAAATCCCAAAGATCAAACTCCAAAGCCGCATCCGAAGAGGGTGCGGTTCTTGTTTCGGCCACGGATGGCTTCGCAAAACCGCTTCGCGTAAGCGGATGACGACGGATAATCCGTTGTCGCCCCGCCGAGTCGTCGCCGCGCCCCGGTCATGCTATCATAAGCCGCGACTCCCACACCCCCACACTCGCCCTATGTCCTCCCTCATCTCCCAGCTCACCCTCCCCTCCGGCCAAATCGTCTCGCTCTATCACGGCGACCTGACCGAGGCGCGTGTGGATGCCATCGTCAACGCGGCCAACGCGCACCTCGCGCACGGCGGCGGGGTGGCTGGGGCCATCGTCCGGCGCGGTGGGCATGAGATTCAAAGAGAAAGCGACGAGTGGGTGCGGCAGCACGGCCCGGCGAGGCACGACCGGCCCGCGCTCACCGGGGCCGGCCAACTGCCGTGCAAATTCGTCATCCACGCGGTCGGGCCGGTGTGGCAGGGCGGCGCGCGAAACGAAGACGCGAACCTGCGCGCGGCCTACGTCTCATCACTCGAACTCGCCCACGCGCAGGGCTTTCGCTCGATCGCCTTCCCCTCCATCAGCACCGGCATCTTCGGCTTCCCGGTCGAGCGCGCCGCGCCGATTGCGGTTCAGGCTGCGCTCGACTTCTGTGCCGCCGTAGGTCCCGACTCTCCCGTGCGCGAAATCCGCTTCACTCTTATTGACGCGCCGACGGTGGAAGTGTTCCGGCGCGAGTTTGAGAAACGAGTTGCGTAGCGCGTAGTCTGTATTGCGTAGTCCGTTTACGCAATACGCAATATGCCCTGCTCATGATTACCTCGCCATCAAATCCTACCCTCAAACTCGTCCGCGCCCTGCAATCCCAGCGCAAGGCCAGAGAGAAAGAGCAGTCATTTGTGATTGAAGGCGTGCGGCTGGTCGAAGACGCCATCCGCGCCGAGGCCCCGGTGAAGCTTGTGCTCCACACCGACGACCTCGACGCGCGCGGCCGCGCCGCCCTCAACCAGCTCGCACGCCTCGGCGCGCAAGTCGAAGCCGTCTCGCCCAAAGTCATGGCCGCCGCCTCCGACACCCAGACCCCGCAAGGTCTCCTGGCTGTCCTTCCCCTCCCTTCATCCTTCATCTTTTATCCGGCAGCCTTCTCCTTTGCCCTTGTCCTCGACCGCCTCTCCGACCCCGGCAACCTCGGGACCCTCCTCCGCACCGCCGACGCCGCCGGGGCGGAGGCTGTGTTCCTCGCGCCTGGCACGGTGGACGCGCACAACCCCAAAGTCGTGCGCGCGGCGATGGGGGCGCATTTCCACTTGCCAATTACCGAAAAGACTTGGGATGAATTGGCAGAGCTCCTCACTCAGGTAGAAGTCTGGCTGGCCGAGGCGCGTGAAGGCGAGCCCTATGACCGTGTGGACTGGCGCGCGCCCTTCGCCCTCATCATCGGCTCCGAGGCCGAAGGCCCGAGCGACGCCGCCCGCCGGTTCACGCCGAAGCGCGTCCATATCCCCATGCCCGGTCGGGCCGAGTCGCTGAACGCGGCGGTTGCGGCGGGCGTGCTGCTGTTCGAGGCCGCGCGGCAGAGGCGATCATCGTAGAGACGCGGGATCCCGCGTCTCTACTTTGTTCGGTATATAATCGTGAGCATTCAACTGTCCTCTGCCATGACCGCCAATTCTGACGTCAACTCACCTGCCTTCTGGGAGGAGATTTATCAGGGAGGCCGTGTCGCCTGGGATCTCGGCGGGCCGACGCCGGTCTTCCGCCGCCTGCTCGACCACGGCCAACTCGCGCCGGGCCGGATCATTGTGCTGGGCGCGGGGCGCGGCCACGATGCGCGCGAGTTTGCGCGGCGCGGCTTCGCCGTCACCGCGGTGGACTTCGCCGCCGGGGCCGTGGAGGCCATGCGCCGGTGGGGGGATGACCTGCTCGCGCCCGTCGAAATTCTGCGGGCCGACTTCTTTGATCTGCCGCGCGCCCTCGATGGGACATTTGATTACGTCCTCGAATACGTGACCTTCTGCGCCATCCATCCCTCGCGCCGCGCCGACTATGCCGATGTGGTCGCGCGCCTGCTGAAACCCGGCGGTCTGTACATTGACCTCGCCTTTCCGCTCGACAGGCGCGCGGGCGGCCCACCGTTCGCCGTGTCGGTGACCGAGATTGAGATCCTCTTCAATCTGCATGGCTTCACGTTGTGGCGCCGCGAAAGTCCGCCCGACTCTGTGCGGCCCCGCCGCGGCGCGGAAGAATTGTTGATATTCCAAAAAGGGGTGGAGTGAAGGTCGCCAAGAGAATGCAGGATGAGGCTTGACGCCTTCGCCCGTTACTTGAGCCGGCAATCCGGGTTGTCCCTGACCATTTTCGGGTTTGCCCTCAGCCTCGTGACGGGCATGTTCGACTATCTGACCGGCAGAGATATTTCACTTGAACCGTTTTACCTGCTCCCGATTTTCATGGTGGCACTGTTCGCGGGCTGGCCGGCCGGGTTGATCATCGCCGTCGTGAGCGCGGTCGTGGCCTCTGCTGTTGACGCGATACAGGCAGGCGCCCCATTCCATCTGACGGTTCTTTTTTGGAATGACGTGATGACTCTCGGCGCCTTCGGGGTGACCGCCCGGATCGGGGCGGTGCTGAAACGGGCATTGGAGCACGAGCAAGAGTTGGCGCGCACGGACGACGTGACTGGCGCGGCCAACCGCCGGGCCTTCTTCGAGGCGGCCCGGACTGAAATGGATCGAGCGCGCCGCTATCAGCACCCGTTCACGGTGGCCTACCTTGATCTCGACAATTTCAAGCAAGTGAATGACCGCTTCGGGCACAGCGCGGGCGACGGGCTGCTGCGCCTCGTGGCGCAGGTCGTCACGCGGGACATCCGCGCCAACGACGTGATCGCCGGCCTGGGCGGCGATGAATTTGCCGTCTTGCTGCCGGAAACCGGCGGCGAAGCAGCCCGGGCCGTGATGGAGCGGATTCAAAAGCACCTGCGCGAGGCCGTCCAGCAGACCAACTGGCCCGTCACGTTCAGCATCGGGGTTGCCACTTTTTCTGCTCCGCCCGACAATGTGGACAATATGCTCCGGCAGGCGGACGACCTCATGTATGCCGCCAAGCAGGACGGCAAGAACACGCTGAGGCACGCCGTGGTCGGCGCACCGGAAATGTGAGGAGGAAACATGATCGAAGTCCGTGATGTCTTTCAAGTCAAATTCGGCAAGATTGACCAGGCGGTCGCGCTCTTTGCCCGCCTCCCGAAACTGTCGCCCGGCCACGCGGCGGCCAGCGTCCACTACCACGTGCTCACCGACATCTCCGGCCCGATGTACACCCTCGTCACCGAGGTCGTCGTCCCGAAGCTGGGCGAGTGGGAGACGATCCGGGATTCGTCGTTCGGCCAGCCGGAGTTTGCCGAGTGGTTCAAGGAATTCCAGCTCGTCGTCGAGAGCGGGCGGCGCGAGTTTTACACCATCGAGGGCGACTGCCAGGACTGGTCGCGCCGGGAGGTCGTCGTCGTGCGCCAGGTGTACCGCGCGCTCAAGTGGCAGATCCGCCCGGCGGTCGAGCTCCTCCAGCGCTATGGCGCGCTGCTCACCCATTTCGGCGTTGGGCGCCAGCCGCGCATCCTCTCCGACGTGAGCGGCCCCATGTTCCAGGCCGTGATCGAGATCGAAACCGACGACCTCGCCAATTGGGAGCAGAAGCGTCGCGTCCTCTTCCGTGAGCCGGAATTCCAGGCGTGGTTCGCTCAGTTGCGCAGCCAGGTCGAGGCCGGGGCGCACGAAATTTATCGGGTCGAGGCGTAGGTCACGCTTGTCGCGTGACGCGCTGGGAACCAGCCATGAACATCCGCGCCATCACCTATTTTCTAGACGCCTCCTTTCCCCTGTCCGAAGAGCGCCTGCGGGTCGCGGGCGCGGCCACGGCTGAGATCAAGGGCGCGCTCGAGAACGCCGGCTATGCGGTCCAGACGGTGCGCGTGGCCCTGCCGCCCTTCTCCCGCGTCCTCGCGGGCGACGCGAGCAAAGTCGTGCGCCTCGCGCAAGACCTCGAAGCGGCCTGCTTCATCAACAAAATTGATGCCGCCTCCCTCGGCCCGGCGCGCCTCACCGACCCGCCTGAGTTCTTCTATGCCATCCCGGATGCCATCGGCGCGACCGAGAACGTCTTCGCCTCGGCCATCATCGCCGAACCTCTCTCGGGCGTGAGCCTGCCCGCCGTGCGGCTGGCGGCGGAGGTCATCCGCCGCTGCGCGACGGTGGCCCCGAACGGCCTCGGCAACCATCGCTTCGCGGCGCTCGCCAACGTCCCCGCCGGTTCGCCATTCTTCCCGGCGGCGTATCACGACGGCGGCTCGCCCGTCGTCTCCATCGGCGTGGAGGCCGCCGACCTCGCCGTGAGCGCCTTCGCCGACGCGGACTCGCTCGCCGACGCTCGCGCCCGCTTCATCGGCGCGGTGGAAGAGCACGCGCAGAAGATTTACAACCTGAGCAAGCGCGGCGGCGCGCGCGGCCTGCAGTCCGGCGGCATTGACTTCTCGCTGGCCTCCTATCCCGAGGCGGCCCGGTCGCTCGGCGCCGCGCTGGAACGTTTGACCGGCGGCCCCGTGGGGGCGCGCGGCACGCTCGCCGCCGCGGCTTTCCTCGCGGACGCGCTCGACCGCGCCCGGTTCCGGCACGTCGGCTTCTCCGGACTCTTTTTGCCCATTCTGGAGGATGCAGTGCTGGCTGCGCGCGCCGCGGCGGGCGGACTCACCCTGAGCGACCTCCTCCTGTATGCCAGCGTGTGCGGCACCGGACTGGACCTCGTGCCCCTCCCCGGCGGCATCACCGCCGACGCGCTCGCCGCGATCCTGGTGGACGTGGCCGCGCTCTCCCTGCGCCTGAACAAGCCGCTCACCGCGCGGCTGATGCCCATCCCCGGCAAACGACCCGGCGACGAAGTGAAGCTGGATTACCCGTACTTCGCGCCTACGCGGGTGTTCTCCCCCCGCGCCACCGGCCTCGGCGGCCTGTTCGCCGGGCAAGAAACCTTCGACCTCGGGCCGCGATCAAGGTAAGGTCGCATGTCCATCAACGAAACCTTTCTCGTCCTGGGCGGCGGCGGGATGATCGGCGCGCAGGTGGTGCAGCAGATCGCGCGCCAGCTCTCCCCGCGCCGCGTCATCGTCGCCTCGCTCTACCAGCAGGAAGTGCGCGCGAGCGTCTCCCGCTTCGCGCGCGAATTCCCGTCTGTACACTTCGTCGGCTTCTGGGGCGACGTGTTCCTGCGCGCCGAGTGGAACCCGCACGACCGCCGCCGCCAGATGACGCGCGCCCGCCTGCTCGATTCGCCCGAGCGCCGCGCCGCGCTGTACGACGACCTTTTCGGCGACTTCGAGGCCGCTTACGACCGCTCACAGCTCGCCCAGCTCGTCCGCGAGCACAAGCCGGACGTGATCGTGGACAGCATCAACACGGCCACGGCGATCAGCTATCAGGATGTGTACACTGCCTCGGTCGTCGCGTCGAATCAATTCGACGCGCTGGCCGCCCAGCTCGCGTCGGCCAATGGGCCGGGCGCCGCCTCGGTCACCGAGTCCGTCGCAGACCGGCCGAAGGCGTCCCCGCCAGGGGATCCCCGGGGCGCAGCGGCGGGGGCGCAGCGGGCGATGGAAATCCTGCTCATCTCGCAGTCAGTGCCTCAGCTCATCCGGCATGTGCTCGTCATGCACCGCGCCATGTCCGAGGCCGGGACGCGGCTATATCTCAAAGTCGGGACGACGGGCACGGGCGGCATGGGCCTCAACATCCCGTACACGCACTCGGAGGACAAGCCTTCCGCCAAGCTGATGACGAAGACCGCCATCGCCTTTGCGCATACCGGGCTGATGTTCCTCATGGCGCGCACCTACGGTGGGCCGGTCGTCAAAGAAGTCAAGCCCGGCGCGATGGTGGGCTACAACGACATCACTCGCCGCACTATCCGCGAGCGCGGCCAGCCCGTGATGGTCTTCGAGGGCCAGGCCGAACCCTTGGGTGAGACGCTCACCCTGCATCACCCCGACGACCGCTACACCTGCCTCGGCAAACTGCAAATGGTGGTCGTGGACACGGGCGAGAACGGCTTGTTCACCAAAGGTGAGTTCGAGGCCATCACCCACCTGCGGCAGATGGAGTTCATCACGCCGGAGGAGATCGCGCGGCAGGTGGTGCTGGAGATCAAGGGCAGCAACACCGGCTACGACGTGATCGCCGCGATTGACAGCGCGGTGATGAACCCGACCTACCGCGCGGGCTACCTGCGGCACTTCGCGCTCGAAGAGATCACGCGCCTCGAGCGCGAGACCGACACCCACTCGGTGGCGCTGGGCCAGCTCGGCCCGCCGGAGCTGGGCAAGCTGCTGTGGGAGGCGCACCTGCTCAAGTTGAAGTTCGGCACCCTCAGCGCGGTGCTCGAACGGCCCGCCGGCGTCCTCGCCGCCGAGATTTACGCGCTCGTGCAGGCGGATGCGAACCTGCGGCAGACGATTGTCTCAGTGGGCCTGCCCATCCTCACGCCCGATGGTCAGGCGCTCATTCGCGGCCCGTCCATCCGCATTCCGGAAGTGCCGGGGAAGAACAGCGTGCGGCTGACCCAGGAGAACGTCGAGCAGTGGGCGGCGAAAGGCTGGGTGGATTTGCGCCCGCGGAACATTGAACTCTGGCGCGAGCGTTTCAGCCGCATGCAGCGCGAGGTCCAGCGCCTGCGCGGGCGCGGCTCATCGGCCATCACGCGCGAAGCTTATCTCTCCGACGACATCTCCATCGGCGCGGTGGTGGGGTGGATTCTCAACAACGAGATGGGGGCGTACCGGATCAAATGATGAATATGCCTGATCGTTCACGCCGCATCGCCGGGGCCGGGCTGGGGCTGGCGCTGGGGCTGCTGTACGGCCTCGTCTCCGGCTACATCAATTCCATTGTGATGGCGGGCGTCCCGCTCCGGGTGGACACGCCCGCCATCCTCGCCGACGCCATTTTCGCGGGGCTGGGCGCATTGGCCGCCGGGTACATCACGGCCTGGCCGCAGTCGTCGCTCAAGGGTATCCTCGGGGGCGCAGGGGCCATCGCGCTCTTTGGGGTGGTCAGGTCGCTGATCAATCAGGCCGGTGAGGCCGAGAATTTTTTCCGCGCCGTGCTGGTGCTGATCCCCTCCTTCCTCCCCTCGGCGGCGTTCTCGCTGCCCATCACCGCGTTGCTGCGCCTCGGCGTCAACTGGTACGGCGACGCCATGAGTTACACAGGCCGCCCCCGGCTGCTGCGGCTGGGACGCCTGGGCCTCGGCGTGCTGGTGCTCGGCGTGTTCGCCGGGAGCTTCGCCCAGATGACGCCCGACGAGCAAGCCGCGGTGCGCCAGGTGAACACCATGCTCAAGAACGGGCTGGCTGCCTCTTCGGACGTCGCCCTGCCCTCGCCGTTGCGGGCGATTGACAACTTCCACGCCCGCGCCAGCCAGCATTACACCCTCGCCGGGCATTCGCAAACAGATGTTGACTTCACTATCGCCGGGTCGGCGGCGGTGCAGATGATCGCGGTGGACGTGCTGTTCGACAACGGCTTCCACTTCACGTGCCGGGTCGGGCATTCGCTGGCCCAGCCGTTTTGCAAGGAGGAGTGACAGAGAAAAACAAATGGCGTGGTGTGACTCCCCCTCTCCTGACGACGCCTTTGCTTTTGTCGTCAGGAGAGGGGGCCGGGGGTGAGGCGATCCGCGCCTTGACACGCCCGCCGATTTGCCGATAATCAGGCGCAACTGAATTAGCCAAAGGCTGTGACGGAGGAAAGTACACAAGCCGAACCGATCAGGGAGGGCGGGCCAAAGACTGAGAGCCTGCCCCGGAAGACGCCTGCGGAAGTTCCCTCCCGAGCCGAGCGGTGAACAGCCCCCTGCGGGGCTTAATAGCCGCCTCCGTAAGTCCAACGTTACCAGGACAGCCGATGACCGTCGGCGCAACGAGTGGGCCGGTCGGGGCAATCCCGTGTGATTGCCCGCGCAGGCCAATGTGGGTGGTACCACGGGAATCGCAGACTCCCGTCCCATAGTTGGGATGGGAGTTTTTATTTACCACCAGGTCACCAGGACACGAAGTTTTCGACTTTGT
>Ga0184639_10000625_pt1 | contig 14049 bp, 10 predicted proteins | sample PLM31_170_b2_FD_133155 | JGI IMG/M metagenome (GOLD analysis project Ga0184639, IMG submission 133155) | Groundwater sediment microbial communities from an aquifer in East River, Colorado, USA - PLM3-1_170_b2 | ecosystem: Environmental > Terrestrial > Soil > Riparian zone | place: USA: East... | reverse complement strand
GCTTATTAATTTTCTTTTAGATTCAATATCAAGTCCGTAAGGCACAGCAAGTTTTAGTGCTTCTCCTAAAGAAGAGAGATAATAATCCGCCAGCCATTTATAAAATTCGAGAGATTTTTGCGTGAAGATTGGTTTTAAATCAAGAATATCATCCAGAGGTTTTATTTTTTTTTTAATCCCGCCGTGCGGGATAGAAGATGAAACTGAAATTATAAAGCCGGTAAGAGTTCTTTTACCGAAGGGAGCAACTGCACGCACTCCCGGCTTTGCAAGAGGTTCTAATGTTTTCGGAACAGAATATAAAAAAGTATTTCTGAAAGGAAGAGGAAAAACTAATTCAACGTACATTAATTTTCTTCTTTATAAAAAGGTGTAAGCTGCTTGTAATAACTGTCATCGTAATCAGTCGCTATCATTTCGAAGAGTAAAGTTTTGGTGCTCTTATCCCAGACAATTCTTTTAAAATCATCAGAAAAAATTACTTCCCCGTTAGTTGAGTAAATACTGTCTTCAAGTTCCATAGTTATATAATAGAAATCATCTTCAAAAGCGATTCCTTCAACTTTTCTTATATCATCAAAATTAAATTTCGCCTCTCCATGAAGAAGATCATCTTTAACATAAAGCCTTCTTGATGTTATATCTTTTCCTTCATTCTGCATATCTGAAATGAACTTATCGCTTTTGAGAGTATATTCAAAGAGAGTGTTTTTATCATCCTCAAATTCTTCATCAGTTTCTGCATCTGAACGAATATCAAAAATCTTTATTATTCCTTTTCCTTTCAGATCATCTTCAAGATTCAGTTCATAAGATATCCTATGAAAAGTAAGGCAGCCTGAAAGAAAGAATGTTGCAATAATAAAAATTATTAAAAGGTGTTTTTTCATTAAAATTTATTTCCTTTCTGATTTACATCCATATAGTGTCTATAACGACCTCGTAAAGGTCTAATTATTATAGAAAAATGATTACCGATCCTGATGTTTAATCCTCGTACAGGATTGATAAATTTTCTCTCCGTAGGAATAATAACAAAACAAATCAATATTCAAATAACAGCTTTTTCAAGCAGAGTCAACTTTTTCTCATCTGCATTCAGTTCAGCTTTAATACCAAACGGAAGTGTAAATTTATTTTTTATATGTCCAAAAGAAAGTCCGTAAATAACGGGTACACCTATACCAAATAATCTGTCAAATAAAACTTCCATTAGAGAAAAAGAATTTTCAAAAGATGGATTTTCTTTTTTGGGTTCACAATTATCAAAAATACCGAGAGCAATTCCTGCTGCTTTATCAAACTTGCCTGACATCAGCATTTGAGTAAGCATCCTGTCAACTCTATATGGTTCTTCAGTTGTTTCTTCAAGAAAGATAATTTTATTTTCTGTATCAACATCATATTCAGTTCCGATTAATGAAACAGCGACAGATAAATTACCTCCAATAAGCTCTCCTTCTGCTTTACCGCTTGTTATTGTAACAGGCTCAGGTTTATTTTCTTCAGGCTTGCTGATGAGTTCAAGCTTATCGTGAAGAGAGATTAAAACATCTTTAAAATAATTTGTGCTGAATTCATTGAAAGTAGAAATTCCCACGGGACCATGAAAACAAACCAAACCTGTTTTGGAATGAATTCCATAAAGCAAAGCAGTTACATCACTATAACCAACTAAAACTTTGGGATTGTTTTTTATAGCATCGTAATCAAGCAGGGGCAGAATTCGTGAACAGCCATACCCTCCGCGTGCACACATAATTCCATCAACATCTTTACGCAAAAACATTTCCATTAACTCTTTTGCCCGCTGCTTATCATTTCCTGAAAAGTACCCAGTTTTATAAAGGATTGATTCATTATAAACAGATTTGAATCCGAGAGATTGAAGATTTTTTATACAATCCTGAAGTTCTTCTTCCGAGATGTAACTTCCGGGAGCGGCAAGTGCAATTGTGTCCCCTTCTTTCAATCTCCTGGGTTTTATTTTTTGATATGTAATTGAAGAATAGGAAAAAAAATTTTCTGAAGATATAAAAGAGGATGCTGATGCAAGAGAGAGAGCTTTTATAAAATTTTTTCTTTTCATAACGTAGAGACGCTCCGCTTGAGCGTCTTTTATTTAACAAATTAAATTTCTCTTTATTTAAGAATGTTTACAGATAATCATTCTTCTTTAAAAGACGCCTCAGCGAGGCGTCTCTATTTTCGATAATATTCATCCTCATTCCAATTAAGATGATTATACTTTATATAATTTCTAACATTGTATAATTCCGGTTCACTGCGAATTATTCTATCATAATATCTGCTTTGCCATGCAAAATTCTGAGCACCAAGATCATTTCGTATCTTTTTTGTACAAGCGCCCTTAAACTGATTTGTTATTGTCCCTAAAGAATTTGGTTTCCAATTAATTATTTTTTCGTTACTTGTTATATACTCATTATCAATTATAATAATTCCATGAAAATGATTCGGCATTACTTTGAACTCATCAAGTGTAATATTTTTTCTTATCTCTGCAGTTTTCATCCATTCTTTTTCTATAATTTTTCCTGCATCTGTATGAATTAGTTTTTCATTTCTAATCTCACCAAAGAAACACTTCATATTTTTTGTGCAAATAGTGATAAAATAAAAACCAAAATTGGAATAATCCCAGTTCTTTAATCTGGCTGTTTCAATCCTGTATTTTATAATTTCTTTTTCCATTGTCGTAGAGACGCTCCGCTGGAGCGTCTTTAACTTACCATTCTAATTTATCTGATTATGAAAACATTAATAGTAATTATATGTTGTGCTGTAAAAGACGCCTCAGCGAGGCGTCTCTACATTTCATCATACAACAAATGATCAAATGTTTCCCTTCTTCTGATGATTTTAAATTTATCTCCATCAACCATCACTTCTGCCGGGCGTCTTCTTGCATTATAATTTGATGACATAACCATACCATACGCACCTGCTGACATAATCGCCAGATATTTTCCTGAACTTATTTCTGTTATTGTTCTGTCTTTGGCAAAAAAATCTCCCGATTCGCAAACAGGGCCAACAATGTCCGCTACAATATCTTTATCTGATTTGGAAATCTCAACCGGCTGAATGTGATGATATGCCGAATAAATGCTTGGACGAAGAAGGTCATTCATCGCAGAATCAACAATTATAAATTTCTTAAAATTGTTTTTTTTGCTATATAAAACTTTTGTAACTAAAATTCCTCCGTTTGCAGTAAGAAACCTTCCAGGCTCAAAGAAGATTTCACAATCAAGCTTCTTTAGTTTAGGAATAAGAGCCTCAGCATATTCAGAAACGCTGAATGATTTTTCGCTGTTATATGTTACACCTATTCCACCGCCGATATCGAAATGCTCTATCTTAACCCCATAAGATTTTACTTTAAAATAAAATTCGGAGAGTTTATCAACTGCTTCAATAAAAGGTTCAACAGAGGTTATCTGCGAACCGATGTGCATATCAATCCCGGTGAAAGTGATATTGTTAAATTTCTCATAGTCTTTAAAGATAGCTGCTGCTTCTTCAGTGCCAATTCCAAACTTGTTTTGAGATAGACCTGTTGATATATAAGGATGAGTCTCGGGATTAACATCAGGATTAACACGGATAGCAACACGGGCTTTTCTCTTCATCTTACCGGCTATAGAGTTAATAAGTTCAATCTCTTCTCCGCTTTCAGCTTTTATCATCATCATATCTTTTCCAATTGCTAATCTTATTTCATCGGGAGTTTTTCCTACACCTGTCATCAGTATTTTTTTAGGATCAACTCCGGCTTTGTATGCCCGGTAAAATTCCCCCTCAGAGTTTACATCAATCCCGCTTCCAAGATCGTAAAAAGTTTTTATTACATTCAGATTAAAATTTGCTTTCACAGAATAAAAAACTTTATGCTTCACTTCCCGGAAGGCTTGTGTAAATTCTTTATACCGGTCTTCAAAAAATTTTTTGCTGTAAATGTAAACCGGTGTGCCTGTTTTTTTGATGATATCCTGAACAGGTACTTTGTCACAGTACAAGGTGTTATCTAAACTGTAAGTAAAATATTCGGATTTGAAGTAATCCATAAGCTCCTATTTAGATTAGGAAAAGAATTAAGTAAAGTTAAATGAAATAGGGGAAGTTTAAAAATTTAAAAGATTAGATAGAAAATAATAGTGGCTTTACATCATGCATAAGTCCCGGTAGGGACGATATATTTATAGCAAATAAATTCACAACAAAATATTTTCAAATCCCTTTAGGGATGATATAGAAAATTGTTCTGGTTAAATGTCATCCCTATGGGATTTTGAATTAGCTCCTGCAATCATATTCTATAAATATTACATCCCTTCGGGATTTGGAAAAAAGAAAAGCTGATAGAATTTTAAAACCACACTCATTTTTTTTCTTTACTGTTAACAGAAAAAGCGAGAAAAGAAGAAGCTGAAAAACTGTAATAATCTCTGTAATTGTAACTATCATCTAAGTGAATTTTTTTGAGTTAAGGTATAAGAAATAATTTTAACAGTTAAAGATATTAAAAAAGTATCCCTCTTCATCCACATTTGAATTGCTTTTCATTTTGGGTAAATTTAGCATCATTTTTAAAAATTCTGAACTTACTTATGCGTTATCCTTTTGCTGAAATTGAGCCTAAATGGAGAAAATTCTGGGAAGAAAAAAAGGTTGATAGGACTAATCTTAATAAGTCTTCTAACAAATTATACTCCCTTGTAATGTTTATCTATCCTTCCGGCGCTAAGCTTCACATTGGGCATTGGTATAATTATGGTCCTAACGATAGCTGGGCAAGATATAAAAAATTAAAAGGCTACAATGTTTTTGAACCTATTGGATATGATGCTTTTGGCTTGCCTGCAGAAAATTATGCTATAAAAACAGGTGTCCATCCATATGATTCAACTATTCAGAACATAAATGATATCAGGACTCAGTTAAAGAACATGGGATGTATGTATGATTGGGATTCTGAGCTTATGACTTGTTCACCTGAATATTATAAATGGAATCAGTGGCTCTTTCTTCAGCTTTATAAGAAAGGATTAGCATACAGGAAAAATGCACCTGTTAACTGGTGTCCTAATGATCAGACTGTGCTTGCAAATGAGCAGGTACAATCAGATGGAACCTGCGAAAGATGTGGTACACTTGTTATACAGAAAAATCTTACTCAATGGTTTTTTAAGATTACGGATTACGCAGAAGAATTACTTAGGGGACTTGATAAGATCAACTGGCCTGAAAAAACCAAACTGATGCAGATAAACTGGATCGGTAAAAGTGAAGGTGCTGAAGTTGACTTTAAAGTTTATGGCAGTGATGAGTTTATAAAAGTTTTTACAACCAGACCTGATACACTATTTGGTGTTACCTATGTTGTTCTTGCACCTGAACATCCTCTTGTTGATAGACTTACCGTTGATTCTTTCAGAGATGAAGTTGAGAAATACAAAGAGTCTGTAAAATTATTAACTGAGATTGAAAGAACATCAACAATAAAAGAAAAAACCGGTGTTCCTATTGGAACTTATGCTATCAATCCTGTTGATTCAGAAAAGATTCCTATCTGGATTGCAGATTATGTTCTCTTCTCATATGGAACAGGTGCTGTAATGGCAGTACCAGGACACGATGAAAGAGATTTTGAATTCGCAAAGAAATATGTTCTTCCAATAAAAAAAGTAATCTTAAAACCAGGAACAAATGAGGAAGATGAATTGCAATCTGCTTATACAGAGCCTGGGATTATGATTAATTCTGATCAATTCAATGATTTAAATTCAGAAGAAGGGATTATAAAAGTAATAGATTATCTTGAAAAAAGAGGATTTGGAAAAGGAAAAATAAATTACCGTTTAAGAGACTGGTTAATTTCCCGCCAGCGTTATTGGGGAACACCAATTCCGATTATTCATTGCCCAATGTGCGGAGAAGTTCCTGTTGATGAAAAAGATTTACCGGTTGAACTTCCTTACGAAGTTGAATTCAGACCCTCCGGAGAATCTCCATTAGAATCGAATAAAGATTTTATAAATGTAAAATGCCCAAAGTGTAATGGAGATGCAAAAAGAGATCCCGATACAATGGATACTTTTGTTGATTCATCATGGTATTATTTCCGTTATCTTGATCCTAAGATAAATAACAATCCATTCAATAAAGAACTTACAGATAAATGGACCCCGGTTGATATGTATGTAGGTGGTGCAGAGCATGCAACAATGCACCTGCTTTATGCAAGATTCATTCATAAGTTTTTGAGAGATATTGGGTGGACAAATAGTGATGAACCTTTTATGAATCTTTTTCACCAGGGAACAATTACTAACCATGGTGTAAAGATGTCTAAATCAAAAAACAACATTGTTAACCCCCATGATTTTACAGATAAATATGGCTCAGATGTATTTCGTCTTTACCTGATGTTTATGGGTCCTTATGATCTTGGTGGTGACTGGAGCGATAAGGGAATTGCGGGAACAGACAGGTTTGTACAGAGGACTTATGATCTTTTTATGAAATTTAAAGGAGTTGCTGGTGGAATAAATATACAAAGGAGATATGATCTCAATTCATTAAATGAAAATGAAAAGAGATTATATAGAAAAACAAATCAGACTATAAAAAAGTTTGAAGAGGAAATAGAAAATTTCAGGTTCAATACTGCAATAGCTTCTTTAATGGAATTGTTAAATGAGACAAAAAATATAAATGAATGCTCAAATGAAATTCAGGTTTATGTTTTGGAACGATTTGCTGTTATGCTTTCTTCTGTCGCTCCTCATCTTGGTGAAGAATGCTGGCAACTGCTTGGGAAAGAAGTTTCAATTTTTGAAAGCCCTGTTTGGTACGAACCTGATCCTGTATCATTAATTGAAGATAAAGTAAGTATTGCAGTGCAGATAAATGGCAAATTAAGATCAATGATTGAAATGCCGGTAGATGCCGATCAGGAAACTGTAAAGTCTGCTGTGTTCAAAGATGAAAAAGTTTTGAAGTACATAAATGGAAATGAGGTAGTGAAAGAAATTTTTGTTAAGAATAAAATTTATAATGTGGTTGTGAAGTAACCTTATTACCCTAAATCACCTTTAATTGTAACAGGAATATTGAATGCTTGATCTAAAATTAATCAGAGAAAACCCGGAACTTGTAAGACAAGGAATAAAAAATAAAAACGAAACCGATAAGCTTGATGAGCTGCTTAAGCTTGATGAGCGTCGGCGTGAATTAATTCTTAAGACAGATGAACTTAAGCATAAAAGAAACCAGGTCTCTTCACAAATCCCGCAGATGAAAAAAGCAGGTCAGGATGTTTCCGGTATTCTTTCCGAAATGAAAACTGTTTCAGACCAGATTTCCGATTTTGATTCACAGCTAAAAGAAATTGAAATAAAGGTTGAGGATATTTTATTATTCATACCTAACCTTCCTCATGAGTCCGTTCCGGTTGGTAAAAGTGCGGAAGATAATCTTGAAGTAAGACATTGGCTGCCTGAAGGATTTTCATTTGAAAAGAATGAAAATACACTGGATCATGTAGAGCTTGGGAAAAAACTAAAGATACTTGACTTTGAAAGAGGTGCTAAGATTTCCGGTTCAGGTTTTCCTCTTTATATGGGAAAAGGTGCAACTCTTGAAAGAGCTTTAATTAATTTTATGCTTGATTATCATCTCCAGAATCATGGTTACTCGGAAGTTTTTCCTCCTTTTCTTGTTAATAAAGATTCAATGAGAGGAACAGGACAGCTTCCTAAAATGGCCGAGGATATGTACTACATAGAAAAAGATGAACTCTTCCCCATTCCTACAGCGGAAGTTCCAATAACAAATATTTACCGAAATGAAATCCTTAATGAAAAAGATCTTCCAATAAAACTTGTTGGGTACTCTGCCTGCTTTAGGCGTGAAGCTGGTTCGTATGGAAAAGAGTCTAAAGGATTTTTAAGAGTTCATCAGTTTAACAAAGTGGAGATGGTAAAAATTGTTAAACCGGAAAATTCTTATAATGAACTTAAGAAACTCGTTAAAGATGCAGAGGATATTTTGCAGGCTCTTAAAATTCCATACAGGATTTTATTACTTTGCACCGGTGTCCTGAGTTTTTCAGCAGCTAAATGTTATGACATAGAAACATGGTCGCCGGCAGAAAACCGCTGGCTTGAATCCTCTTCCTGCAGCAACTTTGAAAACTTCCAGGCAAGAAGAGCAAACATCCGTTTCAGAAATGAGCAGACTAAAAAGCCGGAGTTTGTTCATACTCTAAATGGTTCAGGTCTTGCGACAAGCAGGCTCATGGTTTCTTTACTGGAAAACTACCAGACTCCTGAAGGTAAAATAATTGTACCGGAAGTTTTGCAGAAGTATACTGGATTTAAAATAATAGACTAAAAATGGATAAAAGAAAAAAATTAATTAAAGATTATTCATATCTTCTTTGGTATGTAAAAGAAGATGCGAAAGAAAAAATAAATGATGATATATTGGTTGAAATGATTCTTACTAATGGTGACTGGCAAGCATTTCAGAGATTAGTAGATTTGTTAGGAATGAAAAAAGTATCAGAGATTTTCTTTAAACAAATATCCAGGTCAAGGAATAACTATAGAAAGCAAACCAGACATTTTTTTACTTTGTATTTCAACAAACATGTTTCATAAAGAAATATTAACTGAAGAACAAATAAAGCTTCTTCCTTTAATTCGCAAATTTAAAAGAAATTATTTTCTTGTTGGAGGTACAGCGGTTGCTCTTCAAATTGGTCATCGTCGTTCTATTGATTTTGATCTTTTTACAAAATCAAAAGTAAGCAAAAAAATTCTGGAAGATCAAATCAGAAAATATGGATTCCGTTTTAAGACTCTCCATCAAACACCCCAGGAATGGACTTTTTTTATTGGTAATGTGAAAATAACTTTTTACCAGTTTCTTTATCCTGTTCAAGCTAATATAGATTTTGAGAATATTATTAGAATGCCCTCTTTACTAGATCTTGCAGCAATGAAAGCATATACTTTAGGAGAAAGAGCTAAATGGAAAGACTATGTTGATTTATATTTTATTTTTAAGAATTATCTTTCTTTAACAGAAGTTATTCAGAAAACTTATGAAATATTCGAAGATGGTTTTAATGACAAATTATTTAGAGAACAACTTACTTATTACGAAGATATCAATTACGATGAAGAAATTGATTTTTTATCGTCTGAACCTTAAAAAGAAGAGATAAAAAAGTATTTATCTAAGATTGCTATGGAATAAAAATTAAATTCCCTCATTTACCTTTGTCTTTATAAATGAAAAACCTTTTAACACTTAAAAAATACTTCGCAAGATATAAGAAAAAACTCTTTTGGGGTTTTCTATTTATTCTTCTTTCCAATGCAGGTACTGTTTATGTTCCCATTCTCATTAAAGATTCAATCAACGCTATAGAAAAAAACACTAATATTGAACAGCTTATTAATTATGCTTTATTAATTATTGTCTCATCTTTATTCGCGGGAGTTTTCAGGTTTTACATCAGGCAGACCATCATCGTAGTCTCAAGAGAGATTGAATATGACCTTAGATATGATTTCTGGAATCACATTCAGAGTTTGCCATTAAGGTACTTTCAGAATAACTCTACGGGGAACATAATGGCACATGCAACAAATGATATTAATGCTGTAAGAATGTTTATTGGCCCCGCAGTTATGTATTCAACAGATACCTTTATAAGATTAATAATTGTACTTGCAATAATGATCTCTCTCGACCCTATGCTTACTCTTTATACACTTCTTCCTTTACCAATACTTTCCATTGTAGTTTATAAAATCGGAAAGAAAATCCATCAGAAGTTTACTTTGATACAGGAGAAGTTTGCAGAGATAACTACTAAAGCACAGGAGAATTTTTCCGGTATAAGAGTTATTAAATCTTATGTCCGTGAAGAAAGTGAAATCAAACATTTCAATAAGCTTAGCCAGGAATACCTGAAGAGAAACATGGATATGGTGAAAATCCAGGCTGCAATTATGCCTTTCCTTTTTCTTATAACAGGATTGTCAATCATCCTTGTAATCTGGATTGGCGGGAGTGAAGTTATTACTGGTGAAATTTCACTTGGTGAGATAACTGCATTTGTTATTTATCTCGGCATTCTTATCTGGCCAATGATTGCTTTTGGATGGGTTATAAATATAATTCAGCAGGCAGAAGCAAGTATGAAACGATTAAATAAGATTCTCTCTGAGCAATATGAAATTGATGATTCAGACAAAACTGATTATTCAATTAAAAGAATAAAGGGAGAAATAGAATTTATAAATGTTTCTTTCAAATATGATGACAATCATCCTTACATACTTAAAGATATTAACCTGAAAATCCCACAGGGATCTACTGTTGCAATTATGGGTTACACAGGAATTGGCAAAACAACTTTTATAAATCTTTTACCAAGACTTTATGATGTTACTGAAGGAAAGGTTCTTATTGATGGTAAAGATATAAGAACCATACCATTAAATGTTTTAAGAAGAGAGATTGGCCTTGTTCAGCAGGAATCATTTTTATTTTCTGATTCTGTTACAAATAATATCTCTTACGGATTAAGAGAAATAAATAAGGAAAGGGTTGTTGAAGTTTCAAAAATTGCTCACTTCGATAAAGACATTGAAGACTTTCCTCTTAAATATGAAACGATGGTTGGAGAAAGAGGAATTACTCTTTCCGGCGGACAAAAACAACGTGCATCTCTTGCAAGGGCTTTAGCAATAGATCCAAAAATTCTTATACTTGATGATTCATTCTCTGCAGTTGATACTCATACAGAGGAAGAAATTCTAAAAAGCTTAAAAGGTTTTATGAAGGAAAGAACCAGCATTATTATCAGCCACAGAATTTCCACTGTAAAAGATGCTGATAAGATCATCGTTCTTTCAGATGGAAGAATTGCAGAAGAAGGAACACATGAAGAATTAGTTATGCTTGGCGGAATATATGCTGATCTCCACTACAAACAACTGCTTGAAAAAGAACTGGAAGAGTTGAGCTGAGCAATGAAGCTATTTTTCGTTCAAGTGTAAGTTCAAGAGATTTTTTAATTTAAATAATTTTAACGATCACTTCTATTCCCTCTCCCAAAGGGAGAGGGTTAGGGTGAAGGAATTTTATGGCACAAGATTATCATAGCGAAGAAGAAGTTTTAGGTAAAGCATACGATTCACGTTTGATGAAGCGTCTGCTTGGTTACATTAAACCGTATAGAAAATATGTAATCTTCGCTATCATCTTAAATATTTCGGTAGCAGCTTTACCTGCCTTAGGTCCGTTGTTGACTAAAATTGCAATTGACGAATATATTGCTAAGTCCGATTATCAGGGCCTATTCTTTATAAGCATGCTTCTGTTTGCCATTCTTATTTTGCAGGCCGCAATTCAGTTCTTTCTTACATATTATACGCAATACCTTGGACAAAAAACTCTTTATGATCTTCGGACTCAACTTTTTAAACACACACAGAAACTTGCTTTGAAGTTTTATGATAAAACTCCAATAGGAAGAATTGTAACAAGAGTAACAAACGACGTTGAAACTTTGGGAGAACTTTTCTCTTCAGGTATTGTTGCTGTTTTCGGAGACATTTTTATTATTGTATGGATTCTTTTATTTATGTTTTCTATGGATATTCCACTTTCATTAGTTACACTGTCTGTTCTGCCTGTTCTCATTTATGGCACCTTCCTTTTCAGGAAAAAAGTAAGAGAGAGTTACAGGGATGTTCGTCTTCATCTTGCAAGGTTAAATTCTTATATGCAGGAACATATAACAGGGATGAATGTTGTTCAGATTTTCCGGAAAGAGGAAGATGAACTAAAAAGATTCTCAAACATAAATAATGATTACCGCCAGGCAAACATTAAATCTGTTTTTTACTATGCAGTCTTTTATCCCGCTGTGGAATTATTAAGCTCAATAGCAATTGCATTAATCGTTTGGTATGGAGGAGGAGAAATAATCCAGGGAACATTAACAATAGGTGTTCTCTTTGCTTTCATCCAGTACACAGAAATGTTCTTCCGCCCAATCAGGGATCTTTCTGAAAAATATAACATAATGCAAACCGCAATGGCTTCATCGGAGAGGATTTTTAAACTACTGGATAATCAAACATTTGTCCGGGATCCAGAAGTTCCGGTTAAGATGGAAAGAGTAAAAGGAGAAATTGAATTCCGTAATGTTTGGTTTGCATATAATGAGGAAGATTATGTTCTTAAAGATATTTCCTTCAAAATAAATCCCGGAGAAACTGTTGCAATAGTTGGGCACACAGGAGCCGGAAAAACAAGCATTATTAATATCTTAACAAGGTTTTATGATATAAACAGGGGTTCAATTCTTATTGATGGAAAGAATATAAGCCAGGTTGATAAAAAAGAATTACGCAAACATATTTCCATGGTTCTGCAGGATGTATTTTTATTTTCCGGTACAATTAAATCCAATATAGATATGGCAAATGATGAAATTCCAAATGAAAAAATTATTGAAGCCTCAAAAACTGTTGGTGCAGACAGGTTTATTAAAACATTATCAGGACAATATGATGAAGAAGTTAAAGAAAGGGGCGCAACTTTAAGTGTCGGACAAAAGCAGCTTATTTCATTTGCACGCGCATTAGCTTACGATCCTAAAATTCTTATTCTTGATGAAGCTACTTCAAGTGTGGATACTGAAACTGAAATCCTCATTCAAAAAGCAATAGAAAATCTTTTGGTTGGAAGAACAGCAATTGTAATTGCACACAGATTATCAACTATTCAAAGTGCGGATAAGATAATAGTTATGCATAAAGGGGAAATAAGAGAGACAGGTAAGCACCAGGAACTTCTTGCAAAAAGAGGAATTTATTATAAATTATACCAGCTTCAATATAAAGATCAGGAAATTGTTAAAGCTGTTTAATCTTTTTAACAACATAAAACATTTCTAAGGGAGAGCAACATGCCTAAAGTTAAATTTATGACCCTCGCACGCTTCATTATCGAACAGGAAAAGCTTCATCCGGAAGCAACAGGTGAACTTTCAAAATTGCTTCATGATCTTTCCTTAGCTGCAAAAATCATTTCGCTTGAAGTTAACAAAGCAGGACTTGCAGATATTCTTGGTTTTACCGGTGATGTAAATATCCAGGGTGAGGAAGTTAAAAAGCTTGATATGTTTGCACATAGGATGTTATTTAATGCAATGGATCATGGCGGTCATCTTTGCGTAATGGCATCCGAGGAAGAGGAAGATATAATTCACATACCGTCAAAGTTCAGGCTTGGTAAGTATGTTCTTCTCTTTGATCCTCTTGACGGTTCATCAAACATTGATGCTAATATCAGCATCGGAACTATCTTCTCTATTTACAAAAGAGTTACACCTGACGGTGGCCCTGGCACTCTTGAAGATTGTTTGCAGCAAGGTGTTAACCAGATTGCTGCAGGTTACATTGTTTATGGCTCAAGTACTATTATGGTTTATACTGCAGGAGATGGTGTTCATAGTTTTACTTTGGATCCGTCATTCGGAGAATTTCTTCTTTCTCAGGAAAATATTAAGACTCCAAAGAAAGGAAAGATTTATAGTATTAACGAGGGAAATTATCTTTACTGGCATCCGGGGCTTAAAAAATATATTAAATGGCTCCAGGAAGAGGATATAACTTCGGATCGTCCTTATACCTCTCGTTACATCGGCTCAATGGTTGCAGATATTCACAGGAATCTGCTTTACGGTGGTATCTTTATGTACCCCGCTGATTCAAGAAATCCTAATGGTAAATTAAGACTGATGTATGAATGTAATCCTATGTCATTCATAGTAGAGAAAGCGGGAGGAAGAGCTTCAAACGGAAAGAAACGCATACTGGAGATAAAACCGTATAGCCTTCACCAGAGGACTCCTCTTTTTATTGGGAGTGAGGAAGATGTAAAAATGGTTGAGGAATTTATGGCAAGAGAAGAGATTGAGGCTAAAGGAGC
>Ga0184639_10000624_pt1 | contig 14065 bp, 12 predicted proteins | sample PLM31_170_b2_FD_133155 | JGI IMG/M metagenome (GOLD analysis project Ga0184639, IMG submission 133155) | Groundwater sediment microbial communities from an aquifer in East River, Colorado, USA - PLM3-1_170_b2 | ecosystem: Environmental > Terrestrial > Soil > Riparian zone | place: USA: East... | reverse complement strand
GGACCAGGTACCTAATGACGACATTTATCTCGGCCGGACGATGAGCTCGCCACGCATGGCTTTGCACCCCTCGTCTATTTTCAGATTGCAGTAGAAGGGGAATTTGCCGGCCTGATCGGCCCGGAATTCGAAGACGACCGTCTGCCCTGGGTTGACGCGCTTTGCGATCCGGTAACCGTCGATCGTGAAGCTATGCGGAATGTCCTCGGTTTGCAGCGCGATCTTGACGAGGTCATCCTGTTGCACCTCGAACTGCTGGGGACTGAATCCGTACTTGTGCGCGCTGATCGTGAACTCTTTTTGCTTGGGTTCCTGAAGTGCCGCTGCCGCAACGGGAGTGGCAGCGGAGTGATGTCGCGCTGCCAGGACGCCGAACGCCGCCAAGACCAACGCCGCCGGAACGACGAGCCGAACCAGACGCGCAGGTCGCTTGGACATAGGCCCTCCTGTTGTTAGGACGCCGTCCCTGCCTTAATGGTTCGCTGGCCGCCCGCGAGCTCTACTGTCGCGGTCGCCAGCGGGCTCCGGTGTCGCCGCCGAACCCTGCTCCTGTAACAACGCTTTCCGGCTCAGCCGGATCTTGCCGCTCGGGTCGATATTGATGACTTTCACCATCACTTGTTCGCCTTCCTTGAGCTCATCCCGCACATCTTTCACGCGATGGTTGGCGATTTCGGAGACGTGCAGCAGACCATCGGTACCAGGCATGATCTCGACGAACGCGCCGAAGTCGGTGATGCGCTGAACTTTGCCCATGTACACCTTGTTCAGCTCGGGTGTCGCGGTCAGCTCCTGAATGATGGCTATCGCCTTCTGGGCTGAGTTCTCATCCGCTGAGGCAACATTCACGCGACCATCGTCTTCGACGTCGATCTTGACGCCGGTGCGTTCGATGATGCTCCGGATCATTTTTCCGCCTGGGCCGATGACGTCTCGAATCTTGTCGACCGGTATCTTGATGGTGATAATGCGCGGCGCGAACGCAGAAATCGCGTTGCGCGGCCCCCTCATCGTCTCTTCCATCTTGCCGATGATCTCGAGACGGCCTTTGCGCGCCTGCTGCAGGGCTTCGCGCATGATCGCGGTCGTAATGCCGGCCACCTTGATGTCCATCTGAAGGGCGGTAATGCCGTTGGCGGTTCCTGCGACCTTGAAGTCCATGTCGCCGTAATGATCCTCGGCGCCCGCGATGTCGCTCAAGACCGCGTACTTGCCCGTGTTCTCATCCATGATGAGGCCCATGGCCACACCCGCCACGGTCGCGCGCAGCGGGACCGCCGCATCCATCAACGCGAGCGATCCGCCGCACACTGACGCCATGGACGATGAGCCGTTGGACTCGAGGATGTCTGACACGATCCGAATCGTGTAGGGAAACGTTTCCTCCGGTGGGATGACGGTCGCCAGCGCGCGCTCGGCGAGAGCGCCATGTCCCACCTCCCGGCGTCCGGGCCCGCGCAGGAACGCCACTTCGCCCACAGAGAACGGCGGGAAGTTGTAGTGGAGCATGAACCGCTTGTACATTTCGCCGTCGACCATCTCGATCTTCTGCTGGTCTTCGGCAGTACCCAGCGTGACGGTGACAAGCGCCTGTGTCTCGCCGCGGGTGAAGACGGCCGAACCATGGGTGCGGGGGAGGACGCCGACTTCGGACCAAATCGGCCGGATTTCGTCGAACTTGCGCCCGTCGAGCCGCACGCGGCGCTCGAGCACCTCCGCGCGAAGCACCTTCTCTTTCAGCTCCTTGAAGATGGCCTTGGCTTCAAGCTTGCGCTGAACCTCGCCTTCCGGGAGAGAGGCGATCAGATCATCGAACAGCTGGTCCACGCGGTCGTAGTTTTCGATCTTGCCGTGAACCCGCATCGCCTCACTGAGCGGCACCAGCACTTTTTCTTCGACCTCGCGATAGAAGTCGTGGCCGATCTCCTTTTTCGCGACTGCCAGCTTCTTCTTGCCAACCTCGCGTGCGAGCTCATCGATGATGCCGACAATATCCCTGATGGCCGCGTGGGCCGCTTCCAGGGCGAGGACAACTTCCTCTTCACTGACTTCCTTCGCCCCTGCCTCCACCATCACGAGGCTGTCGCGGCTGCCGGCGACAGCCAGATCGAGTCGGCTCTGCTTTCGTTGCTCGAAGGTCGGGTTGATGACGTACTGGCCGTCGATCAAGCCGACGCGAACGCCCGCGATGGTTTTCTCGAATGGGATCTCCGAGAGTGCGAGCGCCGCCGATGCGCCCGTAAGGGCGAGGACATCGGAATCATTTTCAGCATCCGCCGACAGCACGAGGGCGATGATCTGCGTTTCGTGTTGCCAGCCGGAGGGGAACAGCGGACGGATTGGACGATCGATGACGCGGCTCGTGAGGATTTCCTTTTCGGCCGGTCTCCCCTCGCGCTTGAAGAAACCGCCGGGGATGCGGCCCGACGCATAGGTGTACTCGCGATAGTCGACAGTCAACGGCAAGAAGTCGATCCCCTCGCGCACGTTTGGCGCGTAACAGGCCGTGACGAGAACGATGGTGTCGCCCTGCCGGACGAGCACCGCGCCGTTGGCCTGCTTGGCGAGCTTGCCGGTTTCGATCGAGAAGGTGCGGGAGCCGAGCCGAAGTTCACGTCTGTGTATGTTGTTCATGTTCTCAGTCGCAGAATGAGGGCGGCAGCGGCGGGCAGGACCTGCATGGTCAATACTTGTCTGCGGGCTGCCAGGCCGCCCCGGGTGGCCGATTACTTGCGGATGCCGAGGCGTTGAATAAGCTCGGAATATCGCTCCGAATCCTTGCTCTTGAGGTAGTCCAGGAGACGGCGGCGCTGGCCGACGAGCTTCAGCAGCCCGCGTCGCGAATGATGATCCTTCGCGTGAACCTTGAAGTGTTCGGTGAGATACGAGATGCGCTCGCTGAGGATGGCTACCTGAACTTCCGGAGAGCCGGTGTCCGCGTCGTGTGTTTTATACGCGCCGATGATCTCGGTCTTCTTCTCCCTGCTAAGTCCCACGCATCTGACCTCCGCGCGCGGCCCAGGAAAGCGACCCGCTCACCAGACCACCGCTTTACCGCCCTTCGCCGACGGTTATACTGCCGCCCTTAGGTCGCCGACGGTTATCGTCGAAAGACTCAGTATTTTACACCACAACCACGGCGGGATGCAAAAGACCGGGCTCTTTGGCCGGCTCGGCGATCGCGATGAGCTGGCCCTCCGGATCGAGCAGCCGCACGCGCGCGGCCCATGGGCCAACGGGTTGCGCGAGGTGGTCCCGACCGATCACGTTCCCGCGAGCCGCCCGCCGTGCGCCGTCGGTCGTCAGGATCAGGCCCGGCAAACTGTGCAGAAGGCCCGACATGGGCATGAGGCAGTCGCGGGCCACGGCGGGATTTTGCTCAACAGCCTCGAGAGACAAGGCTCGATCGAGGGCGAACTCGCCGCTGCGCAGTCGCCTCAGGCGCTGGAGGCATGCGCCGGTTCCCAGTTGCCTGCCGACATCGTGGGCGAGCGATCGTATATAGAACCCAGGCGAGCACGTGACTCGCAGCGTCAACTGGTCGCGCTGAAAATCAGCCAGATCGAGTCGGCTGACACTGACCGGCGCCGCAGGGGGTTGCACGGGCGCGCCTCTGCGGGCCAGCTTGTAGGCGCGGGTCCCGCCGATCTTCTTCGCCGAAAAGGGCGGCGGATCTTGCCAATACGAGCCGCGAAATTTCTGCAGCACTTCCTCGATGTGGAGGCGAGTGAGCTGCTCGACGAGTTCCGAGCCTTCACCGTGGCGGATCCGCCGGCCCGTCACGTCGTAGGTGTCAGTCTCGAGTCCGAGCTTGATGGTGGCTTCGTACTCTTTCTCCGTGTTTCCCAGGAATTGCGCCAGGCGCGCTGCCTGGCCGAGCACGAGGACCAGCACACCCGATGCGATCGGATCGAGCGTACCGGTATGACCGATTCGTGTAACACCTGTCGCTCGTCGAACGCGGACGACCACGTCGTGCGAAGTCGGACCTTCCGGTTTGTCGATCACTAAGACACCGTTCATAGACTTTCCATGCAAATTCTGCCTTTTTCAATCGCCGCGAGGACCCGATCGACCACGAGCGGCCTGACCGTGTCATAGGGTCCTACGGCGGTGAAGCCTGACGCATTCCTGTGACCGCCGCCGCCGAACCATTTGGCCACTTCGCTGACATCGATGCTGCCTTTCGATCGAAGACTCACCCGGTAACTGGCAGCGTCAATCTGCTTGAAGAATGCCACTGCCTCGACCTCCCGAACCGTCAGCGGCATGTTGATCAGCCCTTCGGTATCGTCATAGGTGGCGCCTAAGGCGGCTGTGCGGGCATGGTCCAGATAGAGGACGGCCAGACGGCCCGTCGGATCCAGCTCCATCGTATTGAGCACGCTGCCCAGCAGCTTCAGCCGGCCCAGGCTATTGCTGTCGAAGACGGCGCGCGCGATTGATGCGGCGTCGACGCCTGCTTCCACCGCGCGTCGGCAAATCTCGAACGTTCGGGCACTGAGTCCCGAATAGTGGAAACCGCCTGTGTCGGTGAGGATCGCCAGATAGATGTGGGTGGCAATGCTGCGGGTCAGCGGCACACCGAGCGCGTCGATGACGTCAAAGACCATCTCGCCGCATGCGGCGACGCCGTCGTCGAACCAGTTGATGCCGCCGTACATCGCATTGCCCGGGTGGTGGTCGATGTTGATGATGAAATACCGATCGAGGCCGCTGACGCCGGTACGCGCAAGGTCGCTGCACTCCAGCACAATCGCCGCATCGAAATCTCCTTCCGCACGATCGGCGATCTCGATGTCGCGAACGCCGGGAAACACCAAAAGGGGTGCGGGAGCGACATCGTGATTGATGATGCGAACCTGCTTGCCCAGCGACCGCAGCGCGAATGTCATAGCCAGCTGCGATCCAATCGCATCACCGTCGGGCCTGGCGTGAGAACTGACCACAAAGCGTTGACGTTGGAGGATTTCGTTGCGGATGGCTTCCAGAATCCTCGATTTTTGCTCAGTGGTTCTCATCGTCCTCCGCTGCCTGCGCGCGCGCGGCGTCCCCCGGTCCGTTCGCCAAGCTCAGCGTTGACGGTGAGTCCGGTCGAACCGTCGGCTCTTCGACGTCGCTCCGGACTTCGCGTTCGACGCTTCGTCCAGGCTCGCCGGAGCCTGGCGGCGAAGGCGGCAGGGTCGATGGTAAGCCTTGTCGAACCATCGGCGAGCTCGGAACGTTCTGAGCCTGTCGAAGGGCGTCGGTCTCGTGGATCTCCTGAATCAACCGCTCGAGTCGTTCGTGCTGCTCGATCGACTCGTCGAAGAGGAATTGGATTTCGGGAACGCGCCGCAGCCGCAGACGCGATCCGATCGATCGCCGGACGAATGGCAAGGCTCGCTGGAGGGCCTCCGCCGTGCGGCGTCGCGCCCGGTCGTCGCCCATCGTCGTGTAATAGATACGCGCGATCTGCAGGTCTGGCGTGACCTGCACGCGGGTCACGGTGACGAACCCGAGGCCGGGATCCCGGAGCTCACGACCGAGGAGCGCCGCCACTTCGGCACGAATCTGATCGGCAACCCGATCGGGACGGGAACCTTGGGGCATGGGTCTGAACGAGCATTGCAGATTGTCTGATGTGAGATTGCAAGATTAAAATCTACAATCGCAAAATCTGTAATGCAGAATCATGTCAAAAATTCGACTTCAGTGCGCGTAATCAGCCCAGGCTCGGTCCGTTCGATTTCGTCGATGACGGCCGCCAGCTCACGGTCGGCATGCGGTTCCGATGTCGAGACCGTGACGATTCCAAGGCCGGCGCGCTGCCAGAGGTTCTGATGCTCGACCTCCGCGACCGCCACGTTGAACTTCCTGAGGCGATCTTTGACGCCGCGCAGCACCATTCGCTTGTCCTTGAGCGACCGGGCGCCTGGAATATGGAGCTCAACCGACAACAGGCCTACGACCATCCTGATTCTGCAATTATTCAGGCTCCGACTGGCACGCGCTCCATCGTGAACACCTCGATGACATCGCCGACCTTGAGGTCGTTGAATCGTTCGAAGCCGATGCCGCACTCGAAACCGGCCTTGACCTCGCTGACATCATCTTTGAAGCGCCGCAACGACCCGATCTTGCCTTCGTAGACGACGACATTGTCCCGAAGCAGGCGCGCCTGCGAATCGCCGCTGCGTGTAATCCGTCCGTCGGCGACCATGCACCCGGCAATCACACCAAATTTCGGCACCTTGAAAATGTTGCGGACTTCTGCCGTACCGAGCCGCACTTCTTTGAAGCTCGGTTCGAGTAGACCCGCCATGGCCTTCCGCATCTCGTCAGTGACGTTATAAATCACCGAGTGCTGGCGGATGTCCACGCGCTCGCGCTCCGCGAGATCGGAGGCATTGCGATCGGGCCGCACGTTGAAGCCGATGATGATCGCGTTGGAGGCTGAGGCCAGCAGAACGTCGGATTCATTGATCGCGCCGACGCCCGAGTGGATGATGCGCACGCGCGCCTTCTCATCGGACAGTTTCGTCAGCGTGTCGGCCAGCACTTCGGCCGAGCCCTGGACGTCCGCCTTGATGACGATCGGCAGCTCCTTGACGCTGCCTTCGGCGATCTGCTGCTGCAGCGACTCGAGCGTCAGACGGCTGCCCTTGGCACCGAGCGCCTTCTCTTTCGCCTGGCTCTGGCGGTACATCGCGATGTGCCGCGCCTTGGCCGCGTCAGCCAACGCCTGGAAGGCGTCGCCGGGCTGAGGCAGTCCCGTCAAACCCAACACTTCGACCGGTGTCGATGGGGGGGCACTTCTCGTTGGCCGGCCTCGGTCGTCGATGAGCGCCCGCACCCGGCCGACAATCGGCCCGGCGATGAAGGTGTCGCCGACATGAAGCGTGCCGTCCTGCACCAGGATCGTGGCAACCGGTCCGCGACCGCGATCCAGCTTGGCTTCCAGCACGGTGCCGGACGCGCTGCGCTTGGGATTCGCCTTCAACTCTCCGATGTCCGTAACAAGCAGGATCATCTCGAGCAGCAAATCGAGGTTCTGCCGTTTTTTGGCTGACACTTCCACAAACACTGTCTGGCCTCCCCAGGCTTCGGGGACCAGGTTCAAGTCGGCCAGCTCACGCTTCACGCGTTCGGGATCTGCATCCGGCTTGTCGATCTTGTTGACCGCGACAAGGATCGGCACGTTGGCCGCGCGCGCGTGATCGATCGCTTCACGCGTTTGCGGCATCACACCGTCATCTGCAGCCACGACGAGGACGACGACGTCGGTGACTTTGGCCCCGCGCGCGCGCATCAACGTAAACGCCTCGTGGCCGGGCGTGTCGAGGAAGACGACGCTGCGTTTGTTGACCTGCACGTGATAGGCGCCGATGTGCTGCGTGATGCCGCCTGCTTCGCGTTCGGCCACACGTGTTTCGCGAATGCCATCGAGCAGCGTCGTCTTGCCGTGGTCGACGTGGCCCATGACGGTGACGACCGGCGCCCGCGTCACGAGGTCTGTAGGACTGGTCTCGTCCGCCTCGATCTGCAGCAGATCCTGCTCGAAGCTGCGAAGCTGTACATCGGCGCCGAACTCTCTGGCCAGCATCGTTGCCGTTTCGGTATCGAGGACCGAGTTGATCGTCATCATCAATCGGTTGTCGAGCAGCTTCTTCAGCACGTCCTTCACGCGCACGTCGAGCTTATCGGCCAGATCTTTGACGGTCATTCCTTCGACGAGCGTGATCGTCCGCGTGATTGGGGGCGGCGCCGGCGGCGGCGCCGCGACCGGACGAAACTCGCGGATCTCACGCCGGGGTCCGGCAGGCCGCAGCGGCATCGGCGTCCAGGGGCGCGCACCTGGACGCGAAGGAAAAGTGCTCGATGGCCTCGCTGGATAACCCGTCCCTGGACGTGCCGCGCCAGAAGGCTGCGATCTGACTGGCTGGGATGGCAGCGGCCGCGGGCCGCCGGGTGGCGTCAGCGGGGGCCTGGGCAGTGGATACGACGGGCGCACTCCTGGCGGCACGGGCGGACGCGCCGACGCGGCCGGGCGGGGCGCTACGGGTGGCGCCGGCGCCGGACCCGGCGCCGCAGCCGCCGTTTCCGCGGGCTTTGGCGCTGGAGCTTGAGCGGCAGGCCGCGGAGCAGATAGCACTGGCGGCGCGGCAGCCGGCTTCCCAGGCTCCTCGATCCGAAGGCGAATGCTCGGCGGCACAACGCGACCTGCCGGCGGGGCGGATCGCAGCGGAATAGACGCGGAGGCCGCATGCGGGTCAGCGGGCGGAGGTGGTGGAGAGGTGTGTTCGGATTCCACGACTTCATGGCTGACCGACGCCGCTTCTGCCGCGCTCGCAGCCGCTTCCGCGCTCGCGCCCACTTCAGGCTCCGCCCGTATTTCGACGGGCACGTCTTCAGCCGTCGGCAGAGATTCCAGGGCCGGCGCGTGCGGCCGCACTGTCTTGACGAGCCGCGGCGGGCCCAGCACAGGCGCCGCAGGCTTGAGCGGCTCTGCCTTCTTGGATGGCAGCCCCGTCTTCTTCCCGCGAGCCACAGGCGTGTCGGCGAACATGTCGCCGCCGGGCAATGAAATGCCCCGCTGACGTGCAAGCCGCTCCACGAACTGCCGCGCCACGACTTCTTCGATGGTGCTCGACGCGCTCTTCAGCTCGATGCCATGATCGCGCTTGAGCAACGCCATCACTTCCTGGCTCGTCGTGCTTAGCAGTTCCGCAACCTTAAAAATCCGGACAGTCGCCATTCAGTTCTCAGTCGCCATTCAATTGTACGGCGCACCTTGCAGGTCCGCCGTTCAGTTATCGCTCTGGTTCAGTCTCAGCCACGGTCTCAACGCCGGCTTCTTCCTGCTGAACCGGTTTGCTTTCATCGGATACTTCTTCGGTCGCACTGCCGACCTCGAGCCCCTCGAACTGCGCCTCGACTTCCTTCCGCTTCTCTTCCTCGCTCTTGATATCGATGCGCCATCCGGTCAGCTTCGCGGCTAGCCGCACGTTCTGGCCTTTTTTACCAATCGCCAGCGAAAGCTGTTTGTCCTCGACGACAACTTCCATCACATGCTCGCGATCGTCCACGATGGATACGCGCTGCACTTTGGCCGGACTGAGCGCGTTGGTGACGAAGGCAATCGGATCGTCGGAATACTCGACGATGTCGATTTTTTCGCCGCGCAGCTCGCGGATGATCGCCTGGACGCGTGTGCCCTTCATACCGACGCAGGCGCCCACCGGATCCACATCGCGCTCGCGCGAATACACTGCCACCTTTGCCCGGTCACCCGCCTCGCGGACGGCACCTCGAATCTGAACCGTGCCGTCGTAGATTTCCGGCACTTCCTGCTCGAACAGCTTCACGAGGAGCGCCGGGTCCGTTCGCGATAGGACAATTTGCGGTCCTTTGGCGTTCCGGCTGACCCCTTTAATGACGGCGCGCAGGCGTTCTCCAGGATTGTAGCTCTCGGCGCGCGACTGCTCTTTGCGCGGGATTACCGCTTCGATGCGTCCCACCTCCACGACCATGTCCCCGTTCTCGAAGCGCTTGATCGTGCTGTTCACGACCTCGCCGATTCGCTGGTTGTACTCGGCGAAGATGTTCTCGCGCTCTGCCTCACGCACCTTCTGAAAAATCACCTGCTTGGCGGTCTGCGCGGCAATCCGGCCAAGCACGTCGGTGGCTTTGGGGAATTCGATCTCCATGTCCACCTCTGCTTCGTCGCCGTAGAGCTGCTGCGCCTCCGCGAGGTCGATCTCGGTCGCGGAGTTCGTCACTTGCGTCACGATCTGCTTGACCGCAAACAGGTCAACCTGTCCGGTTTCGGAATTGAAGCGGGTGCGCAGGTTTTCGTTCGTCTTGTAGTACTTCCGCGACGCCGTCAAAACCGCGTCTTCGATCGCGCTGATGATGACCTCGGGCTCGATCCCCTTTTCCTTGGCAAGCGCTTCGATCGTCTGCTGCAACGGATTAGTCATAGCGAATTCCAGTCAGTGATGAGTCATGAGTCATGAGTGACGAGAAATGTAAGTCACCCCCGCTACTCATCACTCGTGACTCATCACTTTCAAAACTCGACATCCAGCCGCGCGCGGGTGATCGCGGACATCGGAATGCGATGAATCCGACCACCCTGCCCCTCGAGGAGCACCGTGTCCCCCTCGGTCCCCCGCAAACGCCCCGACAAATGCGTCTGATGATCGACGGGCTCGGACACCACAACCTTCGCCAATCGCCCCGCGAAGCGCCGGTAATCATCGGCGCGACGAAGCGGTCGATCGAGACCCGGCGACGACACCTCGAGTGTGTAGGCGTGATCGATCACGTCCTCCACGTCGAGCACCGCGCTGACGTCGCGGCTCACCCGCTCGCAATCCTCGATGGTGACGCCGCCGTCCGGCTTGGCGGCCGACAGCGTCTGCCCGTCCGAAACGGGCCGATCGAGAAAGATGCGTACGACCCATCCGTGCGATTCGCGCCGATGCTGTACGTCGAAGACGTCAAGTTGATAGGACCGCGCGACGCGCTCAGCGACGGCTCGTATCTGATCGTCTATTTGCATCGTGGGGCCTCTCCCCCCACGACGCGGCTCGCCTGCGGGGCCCCGAGGTCCCGCGCCGCTTGCCGCAATCATGCCCGTAAAGTAAAAAAGTGGGCACAGGCCCACTTCGGTTGATCCAACCTCGGTTGCGCTGCCACTCTATCACACCGCGTCGACTCACACCAACGGCCCGACCCCGCTCTTCGAGCGACGTCGGGCCCGCCCACCTTCGCGTCAGCTTCGTCGGGCCGCCGCATCCTGCGCGAAGGCGGTCGACGCCTCAGACGATGTTGGGCCGGGCAATCAGGTCGTACTCACGTGCGCCCACAATGGTGGCGTCGACGAACGTGCCAGACGGCAGCTGGTCCGGATCACAATCAGTGAGATACACCATCGCGTCGATGTCGGGTGCCTGACTTTGCAGGCGGCCGCGCAGTGCCAGCTCGTGGTCAGGAGCCGACCCATCGACGACCACCCGAAGGCGCCGGCCGACCCGTGCCCGCTGTGCGCGCCGCACGATGCCCTTTTGCAATGACATGAGCCGGTCCCGGCGGCGCCGTTTTTCACGGCCCGGCACATTATCGGACATGTTGAACGCGGCGGTTCCTTCTTCATGCGAATAGGGGAAGACGCCCACGTGGTCGAACGCGATGCTCTGTACAAAGTCGCACAACTCGACGAAATCGGTCTCCGTTTCTCCTGGAAAGCCGACGATAAAAGTCGTTCGGAGCGCCACGTCGGGAACCATGGCGCGAATACGAGCCAGCAGCCGTTCGTACGTGCTGCGTGTTCCTGGACGCCTCATCGTTTTGAGAACCCGGTCAGAGGCGTGCTGAAGCGGCAGGTCGATGTAGTGGCACACCTTGTCGCACTCGGCGATCGCCGTGAGCGTCGCATCGGTAATCGTGGTGGGGTAGAGATAGAGCAACCGGATCCACTCGAGTCCGTCGATGCGGTTGAGCTCGCGAAGCAGACGGGCCAGCGCATCCCGTTCATTCCGGTCGATGCCATAGAACGTCGTGTCCTGAGAGATCAAGATGATTTCGCGTACGCCACGTGCGACAAGCTCTCGCGCTTCTGCCACGATGGACGCAGACGGGCGGCTTCGATAGTGCCCGCGCAGCGTGGGGATGATGCAGAACGAACACTTGTAATCGCACCCTTCCGCGATTTTGATGTAGGCGAAGTGCGTCGGTGTCGACAGCATCCGGGGCGTGTCGGCGTCGTAGAGGTAGGTGGGAAGCGCCTGCGGCAGCTGCGACGAGCGGAGCCGAGGAGCGCTAGATAAGGCTCGGACTTCAGGCCCCACGAGCGTCAACGGGATCAGGCGAGTCCGAGACCGGGTCCCCGCGATCGCGTCGACAATGCGCGGCACGTCGCCGGTGCCGAGCGTCACATCGACTTCCGGAATCTGCGAGCGCAATTCATCGCCGTACCGCTCGGCCAGGCACCCAGTCACAATCAACCGTCGGCATGCACCGGTTGTTTTATGCTGCGCCATTTCCAGCACGGCATCGATAGACTCCTGCTTGGCGCCATCGATGAATGCACACGTATTGACGATGAGGACCTCCGCGTCGCGCGGGTCGGTCGTGATGCGGTGGCCCGCCTCTTGGGCCAGTCCCAGCATCACTTCCGAATCAACGAGGTTCTTGGGACAGCCGAGGGAGACAAGACCAATTTTCATTATCAGTAACTGTTTAGCTGGCAAGGTCCGACCAACCCGCTAAACAGTTACCTTCAAGGATACAGTCGATAGAGCATCCTTGGATAGGGGATGGTTTCTCGGACGTGCTCGAGGCCGCAGATCCAGGTCACCACGCGCTCGATCCCCATGCCGAAACCGCCGTGGGGCACCGATCCGTATCGACGCAGGTCGAGGAACCACTCGAAGGCTTCTTGTGGCAGGTTGTGCTCTTTGATTCGCGCCAGGAGGAGGTCGTAGTCATCGATGCGCTGGCCGCCGCCGATAATCTCTCCGTACCCTTCCGGCGCGAGGACGTCCACTGATAGCGACAGCTCTGGCCGATCGGGATCCGGCTTCATATAGAAGGCCTTGACAGCGGCCGGATAGCGGTGCACCGCGACCGGCCTGTCGAGCTGTTCGGAGAGCACAGTCTCGTCGCTGCCGCCAAAATCGCCGCCCCACTCGATCGATTGGCCTTTCTCCTGCAATCGCTGGATCGCCTCGTCATAGGAAATGCGTGGAAAGGGCGCCTTCACCAACTCGAGCTTGCTGATGTCGCGCTCGAGCACGTTCAGCTCACGCTGCCGCCGCTCGAGCACGCGCGCCACGACGGAGACCACCAGCCCCTCCGCCAACTCGATCACATCGTCGAGCGTGGCATACGCCATCTCGGGCTCAACCATCCAGAATTCGGTGAGATGGCGTCGGGTTTTCGATTTCTCCGCACGAAACGTGGGGCCGAAGCAATACACCCGCCCGAGCGCCATGGCGTTGGCTTCGTTGTATAACTGGCCACTCTGCGTCAGGTACGCCGTTGTCTCTTCGAAGTATTGGACTGGAAAGAGCGTCGTCGTTCCCTCGCAGGCAGCAGGCGTGAAAACGGGCGTGTCGGCCAGAATGAACCCGCGGTTGTTGAAATAATCGCGGACCGCGCTGACGATCTCGTGACGCACGCGGAGGATGGCCTGCTGTCGCTCCGATCGGATCCAGAGATGCCGCCGATCGAGCAGATAGTCCACGCCATGCTCTTTTGGCGTAATCGGATAGTCGACGGACTCACTCACCACCTCGAAGCCGGCCACATCGATTTCATACCCGCCAGGCGCCCGCGCGTCCGCGCGCACCGTGCCGTGCAGGATGATCGCGGTCTCTTGCCCGAGATGATCGGCTCGTGTGAAGGAGTCCTCGCCGACCGCGGCCTTGGACATGACAGCCTGGATGAACCCGGTGCCGTCACGAACGGTCAGGAAGTGAATCTTCCCGCTCGATCGGCGGTTATGCAGCCAACCTCGCAGCGTGACCTGTTGTCCTTCGTGTCGAGCGATGTCTTCGATGTACACGATCATGGGAAGACAGAATTCAGAATTTGCCGTCTTCTGATTCGAGTATTTCCTCGAAACGCCTCCGCGCGCGCTGAGTGCCGGCAAGCACGTGGGCTGGCGTGGCGGTATTCGCCACCTCCATCACCAAGGCGCCGTCGTACCCGATTTTCTGCGCCGCCATCAAGGCTGCCGGCCAATCGATGGCGCCTTCGAGCGGCACCAGATGTTCGTCCCGCTTTCCGTTGTTGTCATGGACGTGTGTGGTCACAAGGTAGCCCGAAGCGGTTTCGATCGCATCCACCAGATCGCCCATGAGGAACCCGTGCCCGAAGTCCATGCAGATGCCGATGTCGGGCAGCTCCAGCTCGTCTTCGATGAAATAGACCAGCGCCTCCGCCGACGAAATAGTGTTTGGAATCACCTCCAGCGCCAGGCGTACGTCGAGCGACCGAGCCACGCCGTGAAGTTCCTCAACACTCCGCCGGGCCGCCTCCAGACAATTGTCATGCGCCCCCGGCTTCTGACTGTTCG
>Ga0184639_10000623_pt1 | contig 14074 bp, 13 predicted proteins | sample PLM31_170_b2_FD_133155 | JGI IMG/M metagenome (GOLD analysis project Ga0184639, IMG submission 133155) | Groundwater sediment microbial communities from an aquifer in East River, Colorado, USA - PLM3-1_170_b2 | ecosystem: Environmental > Terrestrial > Soil > Riparian zone | place: USA: East... | reverse complement strand
TGCAAAACCCCTTGCCTTCGCAGGGCCTCTCTGATATAAGGCGGGAGCGGTGCGCGTTGCGGTGAAGAGCTGATAGGGACTGCCATGCCAATCTCGAGGTTTCTGTCGATGCCACGCCGTCTCTCGCCACTCCTACTGATCCTGCTTGCCCTTTTATTTACCGCTCCCTTTCCGATGGCCTTCGCTCAAGACACCGGATCCCAGCGCTTCCTCGATCGGGTAAAGGAACGTAAATCAATAGTCCGGCTCGAGGCCGATGAGCTGGAGCGTCGCGAACGGGACAAGCTCACGATCGCGAGGGGCGATGTCCGGATCCAGATGGAGGGGCGTGCCCTCTATGCCGACGAGGTCGAGTTGGATCAGGTTCAGGAGGTGGTCCGGGCCAAAGGGAGGGTCCAGCTCATAGAAGGCGCAAGCCGGCTGGAGGGCGAGCGGTTCGAGTATCACTACCGGACGAACACCGGAGTCATGTACCAGGCCAGGGGGGCTGTCCCACCCGCCACTGCCTTCCGAGGCGTCGAGATTCACAAGGAGGGGGAGCGGACCTATCGCCTGGTCGAAGGCAGCGTGACGACCTGTCGCATCTGCCAGCCCGAGCCGGGTGGAGTCGATTGGGAGGTCCGTGCCAAGGAGGCGGTCCTCGAACAGAACGAGTATCTCACGGCGAAATCGGCGTCGTTCTGGGTCCGCGACATTCCATCGCTCTACATCCCTTACCTCATCTATCCGTTGGGGGAGCGGCGGACAGGGTTTCTCCTCCCGCGAATCGGCTACAGCGATCGGGATGGCTTCACATACAAGCAGCCATTCTTCTGGGCGATCGATGAGTCGCAGGACCTCACCCTCACCGGGGTCTACCGCGCCAGGCGCGGCATTGAGGGAGAAGCCAATTACCGGTATATCCTGGGACCGGAGGCGAGGGGATCGGTCGATGTCCGAGTCATCCAGGATCGACTGACCGAGACTGAGGACGAGGTGCGAGCGACAGTCGTCGCCCGCCACGATCAGCAATTCAATCCGGAGCTCAGCCTGAAGGCCGACATCAACTATTATAGCGACCGGACCATCCAACGAGAGTTCGCCGAGACGCCATCTGAGTTACGGACGGCGAATCTTTCGAACTCGCGGGTGTTTCTTACGCAACTCTGGCAGCATTATGGCCTCCAGTTCATGGTGGAAGAGAGCCGGTCCCTGACGGAGACAGGGACCCCCGACGACAGCCGACTCCGACGCCTGCCCGATCTGACCTTCTCGGCCTTTCCGCGGCGTCTGTTCGGCTCGCCGCTTCTCCTGGAGATGCGCGCATCCGGCACTTATCTGGAGAGCGAAGTAGTTCCGGATGCCGGGAGAGTCGATCTGTTCCCGAAGGCATCTGTGCCTTGGCGCGTGTTTCCCTGGATGACGATGACACCCTCGGTAGGCTTCCGAGAGACGGCGTATACGAAGCGCGGAGATGGAGAGGGCGGAATCTCCCGAGAACTCTTTGAGGCGCAGGGCTCGCTGGAGTCTCGCTTTTACCGGAGTTTCAAGATCGGCGGCGAGCGCGTCGATCGTCTGGTCCACCTGGTAGAGCCGCGTGTCAGCTATTGGTACGTCAATCCGGTCGATCAGCAGGAGATCCCGCAGTTCGACAACGTCGATTTTGTCAGCCCGCAGAACAGGGTCACCTACTCCCTCACCAACCGCCTGTTAGCAAAGATGAAGGAGGCCGACGGCTCGACGCGGACTCACGAGGTCGCCTCCCTCTCGCTGAGCCAGAGTTACAATCTGGATCCTAAGGAGCGAACCTTTTCCAATCTCTACCTGAACGCGCTGACGCCGGAGCGGATCGACCAGGCGGTCCGCGAGGAGATCAATCGACCCCCTACCGGCTTCTCGACGGTCCAGGAGCGCCGGTTCTCGAACCTGGTCGCCGCCGTCCGCGCTTCTCCCTTCCAGCACCTGGCCTTCCAGGGGCTGGCCGCCATCAACACCGAAGAGCATCGGGTCGATGGGATCGAGGCTGGAGTGAGATACACCTACCCGGAATATGGGTCGGTGGAGTTGGCTCATACCTTTATCCGAGACCGGGAGACGGCTGGCGTCGTCGGCCGATTCCTCTTGACGCCGATCAAGAACGTGGCCATCAACTACCTCACCCGCTACGATACGTTCAGGGATACCAGCTTGGAGAACAATGTGGTCGTCACCTACAGCACCTGTTGCTGGATGATGGGTATTCAGTATATCAATCGCTCGGTGACTCCTGAAGGCGGCTCGGAAGACAGCGTCCACTTCTTCTTCGAGCTGCTGACCGGCGGCGCCCCGGTGCCTCCGGAGCGGGGGGCGCAACAGCTCATGCGGCGCTGACAGCAGTTGACGGGGAGTGGGGGCACGGATAATATAGACGCGTGCATTTGAAGGCGATCGCCGCACGACACCCGCGCCTTCGAGGAGGAGCCATGTACTATCCGGTGTTTCGCCCAAGGCGCCTGCGCCAGAATGAGACTTTCCGCCGATTGGTCCGAGAGACCCACCTCCATCTCGAAGATCTGATCCAGCCTCTCTTTGTCGTCCACGGGCGAGATGTTCGTCAGGAGATCTCCTCGATGCCCGGTTGCTTCCATCTGTCGGTGGACGAACTGGCCAAGGAGGCGAAGGAGGTGGCCGCCATGGGCATCCCCGGGATCATCCTGTTTGGCTTGCCGGCCGCCAAAGATGCCGTCGGCTCCGAGGCGTACGCCGAGGACGGGATCATCCAGCAGGCGGTCAGGGCGGTCAAGGACACCGTGTCCGACCTGCTGGTGATGACAGACGTCTGCCTGTGCGAATACACGAGTCACGGTCATTGCGGCGTGGTGGAGCGAGGTCAGGTGAAAAACGATCCCACCCTCGAGCTGCTGGCCAGGACGGCGCTCTCTCACGCGGAGGCTGGCGCGGACTTGGTTGCGCCGTCGGACATGATGGACGGTCGAGTGGCAGCGATTCGCGAGGCGCTCGACGAGGAGGGGTTCGAGGAGATTCCGATCATGGCCTATTCGGCGAAGTATGCCAGCGCCTTCTACGGCCCGTTCCGCGAGGCCGCCGCGTCGGCCCCTCAATTCGGGGATCGCCGTTCGTATCAGATGGACCCGGCCAACGGCGACGAGGCGCTTCGGGAGGTCGGGCTTGACCTGGAGGAGGGGGCGGACATCGTGATGGTGAAGCCGGCCCTTCCCTATCTGGACATCCTCTGGCGGGTGAAACAGGAGTTTGGCGGGCCGGTGGCAGCTTACCACGTCAGCGGGGAGTATGCCATGCTCAAGGCGGCGGGGCGGCTCGGGTGGATCGATGAGGAACGGGTGTTGATGGAGGTGCTGACGTCCATCAAGCGGGCGGGCGCCGACCTGATCTTGACCTATTCGGCCAAAGAGGCGGCGCGCCTCCTGGTGAACAGGCCGTGACCGGTCCTCTCTCGAAGGCGCTGTTCGAGGAGGCGAAACGGCTTCTGCCGGGGGGCGTGAACAGCCCGGTGCGGGCCTTTCGGGCGGTGGGCGGCGATCCGCCGGTCATCGAGCGGGCCTTGGGCTCGCGCCTCTACGATCTGGATGGTAACTCCTACATCGACTATGTCGGCGCCTGGGGACCGATGATCGTGGGACATGCCCATCCCGCCGTCGTGAAAGCGATTCAGGAAGCGGCAGAGGGGGGTGTGAGCTACGGTGCGCCCACTCGCTGGGAGACGGAGCTGGCCAAGATGGTGGTCGAGGCCGTCCCCTCGATCGAGATGATCCGGTTCGTCAACTCTGGCACCGAGGCGACCATGAGCGCGATCCGGCTGGCTCGTGGCGTCATCGGGCGCGATCGGATCGTGAAGTTCGAGGGGTGTTACCATGGGCACGCCGACAGCCTCCTGGTCAAGGCCGGGTCCGGTGCGATGACCTTCGGTGTTCCAGACAGCCTGGGCGTCCCGGCTGACCTTGCCCGCCAGACGATCGCCCTTTCCTATAATGACAGCGACGCCGTCCGCGAGGCGTTTCAGGCGGTTGGACGAGAGATCGCCTGCGTGATCGTGGAGCCGGTGGCCGGCAATATGGGCGTGGTCCCGCCAAAGCCGGGCTTTCTGGAGGCGTTGCGGGAGATCACCGCCGCGTATGGGTCGTTGCTGATCTTCGATGAGGTGATGACCGGGTTCCGGCTTGCCAGGGGCGGCGCCCAGGCGATCTATGGCGTCAGGCCTGATCTGACCTGTCTTGGTAAGATCATCGGCGGCGGCCTGCCGGTGGGGGCCTATGGTGGGCCGCGATCAATCATGGAGCAGGTGGCGCCACTGGGACAGATCTATCAGGCAGGGACCCTCTCCGGGAATCCGATCGCCATGCGGGCTGGCATCGAGACCCTTCGCCTTCTCGAAGACCCCGGGTTCTACGAACGTCTGGAGGCGAGGGCGAAGCAACTGGAAGAGGGGCTGCGGGAACTGGCGACCCGGTCGGGGATCGCGCTCACGTGCCAGCGGGTCGGCTCGATGTTCACCCCGTTTTTCATCAAGAACGGCGTCACCAATTACGAGACGGCTCGGGCCGCTGACACCGATCGGTACGCCCGCTTTTTCCGGGCCATGCTCGATGGCGGCGTGTATCTCGCCCCGTCTCAGTTCGAGGCAGGCTTCCTCTCCGACGCCCACTCCGGCGCCGACATCGAGGCGTCCCTCCTGACGGCACAGGATGCCTTCGCAAGACTGCGCGGCCGGTAGCGATTCCTTTCTGCCACCTCCTCCTCGTTGGATCATTGAAAGCGCGCGTCACTTTCCGGATCCTTTGGAGGATAGTGGTAGTGCACCTAATCGCCCCAACTTGGTAGGACACTGTGGCGGGCCAAGAAACGAGCATAGCAAGGCGCGGACCATAGGGCCGCATCCGCTTCGCGGGTACCCGGCGTACACCGTCTGGTACGTCGTCCCGGTCCGTGAGCCCGGTCCGGGATCGCGGACAGGGAGCGCCCTGGGGGCCAGCAACGCCGCTAGGCGAAGTTTGTTGGAACGGCACTAGCGGCTGATGGCTACTCCGCGCAAAAGCAAGTCGGAAAAGCTGGTCATCCCCCGACGGCTGCCCAAGGGCCGGGTCCCGCATCGCCCCACAAGGGTCGAGCCCTCGAAGCCTCCGTATGACCGGCGCAGGGGAAAGCTCGAGACCGACCGCGCGAAGCGCGAGGAGGATGAGTTGGAGGGCGCGTGAGACGGCTGCGACGATGGGGTGTTCGGCTATCCGTCGCACGCGCGGGCCACGACGATCGGGATAGGGCTGAGCGGACCCCAACGTTTGAGATGATGGGCAATCAGTAATGGGTGTCCAATCCCGATGGCGCCCACTGCTCGTGCTGATCGCGGTCCTGGCCCTAGGGTCTGGGATCGTGTACTTTGCCTCTGTGAGGGGAGCGTCGATTCGCCCGACCTCTGCCCCTGCCACTTCCACTGCAGGCCCCCTCTTGGCGGGGGATGAAAAGGCGAGTGTTCGCGGTGCCGGCCAGCCCCATTACCAGGCGCAGTGCGCCTCTTGCCACGGCACAGGTGGGAAGGGCGATGGGTGGAGGGCGTGGTTGTTCCGCCTCAGGATGGGGGACTTCACCGACGCTGCCTACATGCAGACCCTCCCCGACGACTATCTCTTTCAGATCATTCAGCAGGGCGGGGCGAACCTTGGTAAACCGGGAATGCCTTCCTGGGGTCAGGAACTCACCGACCAGGAGATTGAGAGCCTTGTCGTCTATCTTCGAAGCCTCGCGCTGTCAGTCCCGCAACCCCAACCCCCTGGAACAGCCCGCTAGATGGCGCGCTTTTCCCTTGACACGTTCGAAGGGCGTATGCTACAAATTTCACGAAGTGAGTCGAAGCATCGTGTCGGAAGAAGTCTGGTTCCATAGACGAATCGAATGATCCGCAGCATGCCCTGTACAGGGCATTTTTCTTGTCATCGTCAGAGTCATCGGCCTCGCTGATCCTCCCGCGAGGCCACGCCCCAGCGCTTATCTCGCCCGCGTCGGACCATCCCGACGAATGTAGGTGATCACATGGCGTCAGATTACGCAATCGTCGGCGTGTTCTTGGTAGTCGGGCTGCTCTTCGTGATCGTCAATATCGATATCCTTTCCCGCCTGCTCCGCCCCAGCAACCCGCAGCCCGAGAAATTGACCACGTACGAGTGCGGGGAGGACCCTATCGGCGGCTCCTGGATTCGTGTTCACATTCGGTACTACCTGTATGCGCTGGTCTATGTGATCTTTGCCGTCGAAACCATCTTCCTGTATCCCTGGGCGGTGGTCTTCCGGAAGCTGGGGCTGTTCGCCTTTGTGGAGATGATGCTCTTCATCGCCATCCTTATGATCGGCTTCGCGTATGCCTGGCGGAAGGGGGCGCTGGAGTGGGTGTGATGACACCGGACGAGGTCATCCAGGCGATCAGGTCGAGGTTTGGCGAAGCCGTCAAGGCTTCGGAGGCGAAGGGTGTCGAGGCCAGAATCGATATCCAGCGAGAGAGGAGTTATGAGATCCTCGATGCGCTGAAAGGGATGGGGTTCGAGTACCTGAACTGCGTCAGTTCAGTTGACTGGATCGCCACCGGGGAGCTTGAAGCGGTCTATAACCTCTCCTCGCTGAGGGGGCGCACGAAGGCGCTGATCAGGGTCAGGGTTCCGAGGGAAGATCCAGTCGTCACGAGCGTGGTGCCGCTCTGGAGCACTGCGAACTGGCACGAGCGGGAGGCCTATGATCTGATGGGGATCCGCTTTGATGGCCACCCCGACCTTCGGCGCATCCTGACCTCGGAAGATTGGGTGGGGTATCCCTTGCGCAAGGACTACCAGGACGAGCGGCTGGTCCCATATGAGCCCGCGTAGCGGCGCCCGGTGCTGTGCGGCGCGCTGATGGGCAACAGTCTGAATACTGGAATACTGAATGAAGCTCGACGCCCGCGCATTGATGTAGGAACAGAGGCACGGAGATGAATCAGGCAGAGATTATCGAGACCACCCAGGAGACCATGGAGGAGATGTACGTCAACATGGGACCGCAACACCCCAGCACGCACGGGGTGCTTCGCCTCATGTTGAAGCTGGACGGCGAGGTGGTCACCGAGGTGACCCCGTTCATCGGCTATCTGCACCGCTGTCACGAGAAGATCGGCGAGAACCGGACCTATATCCAGGTCATCCCGTACACCGACCGCCTCGATTATCTCTCTTCCATGTACAACAACTTCGGCTATGTCTTGGCGGTGGAGCGCCTGATGGGGCTTCAGGTGCCGGAGCGGGCCGAGTATATGCGGGTCATCCTGGCGGAGATGCAACGGATCGCCAGCCACCTGATCTGGATGGGCACCTTTGGCCTGGACCTGGGAAACTTCACGATCTTCATGTACTGCTTTCGGGAGCGTGAGAAGATCCTGGACCTGTTCGAGAGCGTATCCGGCCAGCGGCTGAACTACTCGTTCTACCGGATCGGTGGGATGCCGCTGGACTTCCCGGAGTCGTTCCTGACCGATTGCAAGGCGTTCCTGGAGTGGTTCAAGCCGCGCCTGCCAGAGTACGATGCCATTATGACCGACAATATCATCTTCCAGAAGCGTGTCCAGGGGCTCGGGAGGCTCGATCAGCAGACCGCCATCGACTATGCGCTTAGCGGGCCGATGCTTCGCGGTACCGGGATCAAGTGGGACCTCCGCAGGGATGATCCGTACTCCATCTATGACCGCTTCGAATTTGACATCCCCGTGGGGAGCACTGGTGATGTCTGGGATCGCTATATGGTGAGACGCCTGGAGATGGCGGAGAGCGTGAAGATTGTCGAGCAGGCCCTCCGCCAATTCCCGCCCGGCGAGATCATGGGGAAGGTGCCAAAGAAGCTGAAGCCGTCGACGGGAGATATCTACTCCAGGGTTGAATCGCCAAGGGGTGAACTGGGGTTTTATATTGTCTCCGATGGCTCCGAGAAACCCTACCGCTACAAAGTTCGCTCCCCAGCCTTTGTCAACCTGAGTGTGCTTCCCGTGATCGGCCCAGGCCACCTCGTCGCGGACATGGTGGCTATCCTGGGCAGCATCGATATCGTGCTGGGCGAGGTTGACCGGTGATCGTTCGACAAGGCTGACCCACCTGACCCGGGCCGATGATCCCCCCAATGCAGCTATCCGTTTCCCGACCATGCCCGTGAGGTGCTGCTGATGGAGAAGGCTATAGACAGGCTCAGCAGTGCCTCTCTCGCATGGGGTGTCCCACCGGTCGTTCTCCAGATGACCCTGATGCTTGCGGTGGCGATTGCGGTCATCCTGTTCATCTCCGTCTCGGTCATGTTCATGATCTGGTGGGAACGGAAGATCAGCGCGCACATCCAGGTGCGGTACGGGCCGATGCGGGTCGGCGGCTGGCACGGGTGGGCCCAGAGCCTCGCCGACGGGATCAAGCTGCTGATCAAGGAGGACATCATCCCCGCCGGGGCCGACAGGTTCGTGTTTGCGCTGGCGCCGATGGTGGTGTTCGCTGCTGCGCTCGCTGCCTACGTCATCATCCCCTTCGGGCCCAACCTCATCATCCGCGATCTGAACATCGGTGTCTTCTTCTACATCTCGATCTCGTCCCTGACGGTGGTCGGGATCATCATGGCCGGATGGAGCTCGAACAACAAGTACTCGGTCCTGGGCGCGCTCCGCTCGGCGGCCCAGGCGGTCAGCTACGAGGTCCCCCTCGTCGTCTCGATCCTTGGCGTGATCATGACGGTCGGCTCCCTCAGCATGGTCGAGATCGTGGAGGCGCAGCAGCGGATCTGGTTTATCGTGCCTCAGTTCGTCGGATTCCTGATCTATCTTACTGCGGCGATCGCCGAGTGCAACCGGTTGCCGTTCGACATCCCGGAAGCCGAATCGGAGCTGGTGGCCGGCTTTCATGTTGAATACAGCGGGATGCGCTTTGCCATCTTCTTCCTGGCGGAGTATGCCAATATGTTCACCGTGTCGGCCATTGCCACCGCGCTGTTTCTTGGCGGCTGGCACGGGCCGCTGCTTCCGCCGTGGCTCTGGTTCCTCCTCAAGACCTACTTCATCATCTTCATCATGATGTGGCTCCGCTGGACCCTGGCCAGGCTGCGGGTCGATCAGCTCATGAATGTGGGGTGGAAGTACCTGCTGCCGCTGGCATTTCTGAACATGGGGATCACCGGTTTGGTCCTCGTGCTGCGCGGGTAACGGCGAGAAGGGCGCCCATGACCGTCGCTCACGCGCTGTTCTTCGGGGTGGCCGCCTTCACCACAGGCGCGGCCCTCTTTGTGGTGCTGGCCAGGAACATCGTGCACTGCGCCATCGCCCTGGTCTTCACCTTCTTCGGGGTGGCCGCCGTGTACATCCTCCTCGATGCCGAGTTCCTTGCGGCGGTGCAGGTGCTCTTGTACGTGGGTGGAATCACCATCCTCCTCCTCTTCGCCATCATGTTGACCAGCCGGATCTCGGCCCGAGGGGTCAAGATCATGAACGAGCAGGTGGGGAGCAGCGCACTGGTGGTCTTCGTGATCATGGGCATCATGACGTACGCCAACGTGAAGGGGCTTGCCCTTGTGGCCGCGCCCCCTCCCGCGTCGTACGCCACTGCCTCAATAGGGAGGCTCTTGCTGACCACCTATGTCTTGCCTTTCGAGGCAGTCTCGATCCTCCTGCTCGCGGCGCTGGTGGGTGCCATCATCCTGGCCAGGCGGGAACGGGAAAAGGACTGAACGATGGTGCCGCTCTCCCACTACCTGGTCCTGAGCGCGATCCTTTTTGCCATCGGGATGTTCGGGGCCCTGACCCGGCGCAACGCGATCGGGATCCTCATGGCGCTGGAACTGATGTTCAACGCGGTGAATGTCAACTTCGTCGCGTTCTCCCGCTATCTTCCCCAGACGATGCTTCAGGGGCAGATCTTCGCCATCTTTGTCATTACGGTGGCGGCCGCGGAGGCCGCGGTCGGGTTGGCGATCATCCTTGGGCTCTACCGGAACTTCAAGACGATCAACGTGGACGAGATTAATCTCATGAAATGGTAGACATACTGTGCGACGTGCGAGGTCCGATGTGCGAGGTGCAATAATACTGTGCGACGTGCGAGGTCCAATGAATAATACTGTGCGAAGTGCGGAGTGCGATCTGCGAAGTGGAACGAAGCGCACCCCGCACCCCGCACTTCGCATTTCAGCCAATTTATGGCTATGAAGCTCGTTGTGCTTGTGCCTTTGCTGCCGCTGGTCGGGGTCTTGATCAACGGCCTGTTCGGGACCATGATCGGAAAACGGGCTCACCTGATCGCCGTCTCCGCCTCAGGGCTCTCCTGCCTTGCGGCGTTCATCGTCTCCTTCCAGGCGATCAAGGGTGGAACCCTCGACTGGGACCTCTACTCGTGGCTGAAGGTCGGGGACTTTCAGGTGCCGATCGGGCTGCTGGTTGACCCGCTCTCGGTGGTCATGATGCTGGTGGTCACCTTCGTCGGTTTTCTGATCCATGTCTATTCGATCGGCTACATGCATGGCGACTCGGGCTACTCCCGCTTTTTCACCTACCTCAATCTCTTCATGTTCTCTATGCTCGTGCTGGTCCTGGCCAATAACTATCTCCTGATGTTTTTGGGGTGGGAGGGGGTCGGGCTCTGCTCCTATCTGCTGATCGGCTTCTGGTATGAGAAGAAATCCGCCGCGGACGCCGGCAAGAAGGCGTTCGTGGTCAACCGGATCGGCGACGCCGGGTTTCTATTGGGGCTCTTTCTCATCTGGACCACCTTCGGGTCGTTGAAGTACGTCGAGGTCTTCAGGGAGGTCGATCCCGCTCTGGGCACCGGGATCTACACTGCCATCACCCTGTTATTGTTTGTCGGCGCTGCCGGAAAGTCGGCCCAGCTTCCGCTCTACGTCTGGCTGCCCGACGCCATGGAGGGGCCCACGCCGGTCTCGGCGCTGATCCACGCGGCCACCATGGTGACGGCGGGAGTCTATATGGTGGCCCGGTCGCATCCCCTGTTTGACCTCGCACCCTTCAGCCTTGCGCTGGTGGCCTGGGTCGGCGCGCTGACCGCTGTCTTCTCGGCCACGATCGCCCTGGTCCAAAACGACATCAAGCGGGTCGTGGCCTACTCTACCATTTCTCAGCTCGGCTATATGTTTTTGGCGGCGGGCGCAGGGGCCTACGCCTCGGCCATCTTTCACCTCGGCACTCATGCCTTCTTCAAGGCGCTCCTGTTCCTCGGCGCCGGCTCGGTGATCCACGCGCTGCATGGCCAGCAAGACATCCGGAAGATGGGCGGGCTCTGGAAGGCGATGCCGATCACCGCCTGGACCTTCCTGGTGGCCTCCCTGGCGAACGCCGGAATCTTTCCGCTCGCCGGTTTCTGGTCCAAAGACGAGATCCTGTTCAACGCCTTCACGCGCGGGATGACGGTCCCGTGGCTCCTGGGTCTCGTCGGTGCCTACCTGACGGCCTTCTATATGTTTAGGCTCTTCTTTTTGGTGTTTGCCGGCCGATTCCGAGGCGATGCCCACGCGGCCCGCCACCTGCACGAATCGCCGCCCAACATGGCGTATCCCTTGGCGATCCTTGGTGTCTTTTCGGTGATCGTAGGGCTGGTGTTCGGGTTCCCCCCGGACCATGGGTTGTATCATCGCTTCGTCGCCCCGGTATTCGAGGCAGCTCATAAAACGGCGGGAGCAGCCGCCCACGCCTCAGTGTCGTTGGAGATCGGCATGGCGGCGCTCTCGTTGGCCATCGCGCTGCTGGGGATCCTTCTGGCGCATCAGTTGTACATCAGGCGGCCGGAACTTCCCGCGGCCCTGGCTGAACGGATGAAGGGTGTCTATCTCCTTCTGCTGAACAAGTACTGGGTGGATGAGCTGTACCAGGCGATCTTCGTCAACTTCGGCAAGCGCGTCTGCGGGGGGTTATGGGGGGTCGATTCTCGGGTCGTTGACGGCGCGGTCAATGGAAGTAGCTGGCTGACGGTCCGGTTGAGTGTTCTCTCGTCGTGGAATGATCTCAAGATCGTGGATGGGCTGGTCAATGCTGTCGCCGACGTGATCCAGGGCGGAAGCCTCAGGCTCCGTCGGCTACAGACGGGCATCATCCAGAACTATATTCTCGCGATGTCCCTGGGGATTCTCGGCATGGTGGTGCTCTATCTCGTCTTCCGGTGAACCAAAAGGTTCCGGGTTTCGAGTCACGAGGTTCGGGTTGCGGTAACTCGAAGCCAGAAGCCTGGACCCCGGAACTTGGAGTCTAGAACAGGAGGCGTTGCGCTCCCATGAATGTCTTTCAGTTTCCTATTCTCTCCTTCATCGCGTACCTCCCCCTCCTCGGGATATTTGTGATCCTGGTGATCCCGAAGGAGTCAAAGGGCGGGATCCGCTGGACTGCCCTGGCCTTTACACTGGCCAGCTTTGTGGCCTCGCTGTGGCTCCCGGCCAACTTCGACGCCTCCACTGCCCAGATGCAGTTCGTGGAGCGGTTCTCCTGGATCCCCACGCTTGGAGTCGCCTATTTTTTTGGCCTTGACGGGATCAGCCTCTGGCTCGTCATGTTGACGACCTTCCTGTCGGTGATCGGGGTGATCTGCTCATGGGAGTCGATCACCGTTCGGCTGAAGGAATACTATGTGTTTCTCCTGATCCTCGAGACGGGGATGCTCGGGGTCTTTTTCGCGCTCGATTTCTTCCTCTTCTACATCTTCTGGGAGCTGATGCTGGTCCCGATGTACTTCCTCATCGGCGTCTGGGGCAGTGACCGTCGCCTCTACTCCGCGATCAAGTTCTTCCTCTACACCCTCTTTGGCAGCGTGATCATGCTGCTGGGGATCCTGGCGATCTATTTCAATCATGGCGCCCAGACGGGGACCTACACGTTCGATGTGCTTCAGTTGATGCAGGTCTCGTACCCCTCAACCCCGCGCTTCACCCTCCTGAGCGTCCCGTTCTCTTTCCAGGATCTGGTGTGGCTCTCATTCTTCCTGAGCTTCGCGATCAAGGTGCCGATGTTCCCCTTTCACACCTGGTTGCCGGACGCCCACACTGACGCCCCGACGGCTGGCAGCGTCATCCTGGCCGGCGTCCTCCTGAAGATGGGGACGTACGGCTTTGTGCGGTTCAATCTGCCGATGTTTCCGGAGGCCACCCTGCATTTCGTGCCGATGATCATGGTCCTGTCGATCATCGCCATCGTGTACGGGGCGATGGTCTGCCTGGTCCAACCTGACATGAAGCGTCTCATCGCCTACAGCTCGGTCAGCCACATGGGCTTCGTCACGCTGGGCATATTCGCCCTCAACACCCAGGGAGTCCAAGGGAGCCTCATCCAGATGGTCAACCACGGGCTTTCGACCGGGGCCCTTTTCCTGATCGTGGGCCTGATCTACGACCGGCGACACACACGCCTCATCTCTGAATTAGGAGGGCTCTCCAAGCAGATGCCGGTCTACGCCACCCTGTTTGCCATTATCATGCTGTCCTCAATGGGGCTTCCCGGACTGAATGGCTTCATCGGTGAGTTCTTGATCCTGGTGGGCGCCTTCAAGGTCAATTATCTCTGGGCGTCTTTTGCGGTCACCGGCATCGTGCTCGGCGCGGCCTATATGCTGTGGCTGTACCAGCGGACGATGTTCGGCGCTCTGGAGAATCCGAAGAACGCCGGCCTCCAGGACCTGAGCCCAAGAGAGATGACCACCTTGGTGCCGATCGTGATTATGTGTTTCTGGATCGGCCTCTACCCATCTCCCTTTCTGAGCCGGATGGAGGCGTCTGTCAATCACATCCTGTCCCGAATCCACAAAGAAGGGCCTGCCACTTCGGCAGGCTCAGTGCGGGGCCTGAGCCCTGAGCGCGGTCGAAGGGTCGAAGGGTTGATACGGACGCAGGCATCGGCCTCCGCCCCCGTCGTCTTGCCCCAATGACTCAAGCGTTCAACATGGCCGATCTTTCTACCGCCTCGCCGGAGGTGATTCTGAGCCTCGTGGCGATGGTGATCCTGATCCTCGACTTCTCCTGGCCCAAGGGGAGTCGGGACTGGCTGGGGCACCTCAGCATCCTTGGCGTGCTCGTCACTGCCATCGTGGTGGTTCGCCAATGG
>Ga0184639_10000620_pt1 | contig 14121 bp, 22 predicted proteins | sample PLM31_170_b2_FD_133155 | JGI IMG/M metagenome (GOLD analysis project Ga0184639, IMG submission 133155) | Groundwater sediment microbial communities from an aquifer in East River, Colorado, USA - PLM3-1_170_b2 | ecosystem: Environmental > Terrestrial > Soil > Riparian zone | place: USA: East... | reverse complement strand
TCGAGAAGTTCCCGGGGGGCGCCGCCGAGTGAGGCGATCCGGGTGGCATGGCGCGATAGCGCTCGTCCTGGTTGCCGTCCTCCGGCCGACCGGCGCGCCCGGCGAGGGGACGCCCGCCACTGGCGCGGCAGAGGTTCGCGTCACCGACCATCGGGCAGGCATCCACGACTTCGCTGCGCTCGAGGTCGCGCTGACGGAAGTAGCCCTCCACCGACGAGGGGAGCCGCGCAGTCAAGGGTGGGCCCCGCTCCTGGGACGTGCCCCCGCCGTGGATCTCGTCCCGCTCAAGGAAGGCCGCTCGGCGACCGTTGGGACCGCGCCGGTGCCGGCGGCTCGCTACGACGCCGTCCGCGTCCGTTTCGGAGAGCCGCGCGGGAGGCTCAAGGCCGGAGGCAAGGCCCTGGTCACGCCGATCTCCTCGGTGGTCGCCGTGGATCTCACGGTCGCCACCGACCACGTGTCGTGGATCCTGATCGACCTTTATGTGGAGGACGTGAGCGACCACCGACCCGGGCACTATCTACTCAAGATCAAGGGAGTCGCTGTTGGATCGTCTGCGGAGTCAAAACCTCGGCCCAATCAGCTCTTCGCCGGATGAAGCCACTTGAACGCATGCAAAGGGCGGCACCAGCGGATGGAATGACGACGATGCGCTCATGCCGACTCTTCATCGTGATCCTTGCCGTCTTCCTGGCGCCCGGCCTCGGCGGGGCCCATGCGTATCTGGTAGAGTCCTCCCCCGCTCGTCAGGCAGTCCTTGGGGAACCAGTGGCAGCCTTGTCGGCTGCCATCCGGGCTCTGCACTCTAGGGGCCCTGACGCTCTTTATCGGCTCCTTCGCCGGGCCGTGCCGATCGTCGCCGTCATCGTGCTCCTGTTTGGCGTCTGGGCTCCAGCCGAGCCTCGGGTTATCGACTTGCCCCTCCACGAGGGCGTTCTCCCCAAGCACCTGCGGGTGATGCGCGTTCAGCAGGGCGACGACGTAACCCTTCGCTGGACCACGAATCAAGCCGTGACGATTCACCTGCACGGCTACGACATCGAACGGCGCCTGAACCCCGGCGCTACGATCACGATGAGCTTTCGGGCTCGAGCGTCCGGCCGGTTCCCGATCACAGTCCACGGGCCCGGCAAAGAGGCCGAGACAACGCTCGGCTATCTGGAGGTTCATCCCCGATGAATGGACCACGCCGGCGGTTTAGGGGAGGACTCACCCAGCTTGGGGTGCGACAGCCGCGCAGAAGCTCAACCGCAGCCGTCGCAGTCGGGGCGGTGCTCGCTACGGCCGGACGGGCGCAAGCGCACGGCTTCGGCCAGCGCTACGACCTTCCCGTGCCGCTTTGGCTTTGGGTGACCGGTGCCGCAGCCGCGGTGGTGCTGTCATTCGCGGTGATCGGCGTTTTCGTCCGAGGGACCCCAGGGCTCCACGGGTACCCGCGCCTGAACCTCCTCCGCTGGCCGATAGGCCGATTCCTTGCGCATCGCGCGGTCCGGCTCACCGTCAAGGTCGTTGCCGTCGCGCTCTTGGTGCTGATTGTCGCCACAGGCCTCCTGGGTCACGTGAACCCCACGCGCAACCTGGCCCCGACGGCGGTCTGGGTGCTCTGGTGGGTTGGCTTCGCCTATGTCTCGGCCCTGCTCGGAAACCTCTGGACCCTGGTGAACCCGTGGAAGAGTCTCTTTGAAGGGGTCGAGACTCTCTTCCGACGGGGCGATCCTGATGACGAGTTCACCCTCGGGGTGCCGTACGCCCCGTGGCTCGGTGCTTGGCCCGGCGTCGTCCTCTTCCTCGCCTTCTCCTGGGGCGAACTGGTGTTCAGTGGGCGCGCCTTCCCTCGGCAGCTCGCGCTCATGATCGTCGTGTACTCCCTCATCACCTGGACCGGGATGTTCTGCTTCGGCCGGACCGTCTGGCTGCGCCATGGCGATCCCTTCGCGCTCGCCTTCAGAGTGCTCGCGCGGTTCGCGCCGACCGAGCTCCGAGTCACCGATCCGTCGGTTTGCGAGGCCTGTCCCGTGGAATGCCGGGACCGCGATGGCGAGTGCGTGGACTGTGAGGACTGCTTCGCGAGGGCGCCAGCCCCCCGCCGCGAGTGGAACGTCCGGCCTTTCGGCATGGGGCTCCTTCGGAACGAAGAGATCTCGGCGTCGATGGTCGTGTTCGTCGTCCTCCTGCTCTCGACGGTCACGTTCGACGGGTTCACCGCGACACCCTTGTGGGCGGATCTGGAAAGCGCCATGTTCGCCGTCCTTCCTGCCCAGGGCGTCGACCGCCTCGCGGTGATCGAAACTATGGGTCTCCTGGTGTTTCCCATCCTGTTTCTAGCCGTGTACCATTTCTTCGCCGGCCAGGTGGCCACAGCCGGCGGCCGTCAGCGGTCAACCGGAGCAGTGGCCAACGCATTTGTGGTCTCTCTCGTACCCATTGCGATTGCCTATCACCTCGCACACTACTTCACGTATCTGCTGATCCAGGGCCAGCTCGTCATCCCGCTGGCCTCGGACCCCTTTGGGGTCGGCTGGGACCTGTTCGGCACCGCCGCCTCCGTTCCGGAGATCGGCATCGTCGGCGCCCGCTTCGCGTGGTACACGGCTGTCATTGCGATCGTGCTGGGACACATCGTCGCGGTCTACGTGGCCCACGTGATCGCGCTCCGGGCATTCCAAGACCGCCGTCGTGCCCTCCGAAGCCAGTACCCGATGCTCGTGCTCATGGTGAGCTACACGATGGTGAGCCTCTGGATCATCGCCCAGCCCATTGTGGAGACGGGCCCGAAGGGGTAAATCCAGGAGGTGGCACCATGGCCGTGCCCAGGCTGATCTTCTTCTCGCCGGAGGAGATCAGCGCCGCGATCGAACACAAATGCTAGCAGGTGCGAGGCGATGAGGGCGTCGCTTCCACGCCGCGTGCTAAAGCCGCTCCTGTGGAGCACGGCACTGTCCGTTATTGGGCTGGGCCGTTGGGCCGTTTCTGGGCGGTTTCCCGCCGCGTCTGGTCGCGGGAGGCATGATGGACATCGTGATCCTTATCCTGGTGGCGCGGTTGCTTGACCGCGAGGAACTCGAACGGCGGGTGTTGCGGGGAGTCTTCAAGAGTGCCGCACGCAACGGGTCCGTCGTTTTCCTTATCCTGATGGCAGCCCTTTTCGCCACCGGGGAGGCTCGCGCGAACGGCGGGACGCCGCGGCTGGCCCGCGCGCCGGCGGGGCCCTACCTCGTCTCGATCTGGACGCAGCCGGATCCCCCCAGGGTCGGACGGCTCGACGTGAGCGTGGCCGTGATGCGGCCCACCACCGGCGAGCCCGTGCTGGACATTCGGGGTCAGGTCGGCGCCGAGAGCCTCGGAGGAAAGGAGAGGGTAGGGGGAGTGAAGCTTGAGCGCGGAGCGGGGGGGAATCTTCTTCTTTACCATGGCGAGCTGGAGGTCCCAGTCGTTGGCCAGTGGCGGGTCATCGTCACGCTTGACGGCGCCGACGGGAGCGGCGAGGCGATGTTTGCGCTCGAGGTCCGTCCGCCCCCACGGCTGCCTCGATGGGCCCTGCTCATGGGAGCGATCACGTTAGGGATGCTCGTCTGGCTGTGGGCGTCGCGCTCGCGGGCACCGCGAGCCTGATTTTTCAAGGCGCTTTGGCCGCCGAAGTTTGCGGGCGTGATGAGAGGAGATGGGTGAGAGGAGACGTGACCATGTGGTCGTTCGTGACGGGAATCCTCGGGATGTTGGGAACTGCCTTTATGCTGGCGCGCCTCAGCAGGCGCGTATCCCACTGGGCACCGGTACGCTACTGGCTCCTGGGGCTTGCCGCGCTCGTTCCGGCCTGGCTCATAGCCTTTGTCGGTCTGCTTGGGTCCTTCACAGGAGGCCGTCCCGAAGGCGCCCTGTCGGCCTCGTGGATCCTGTCGGCCTCGGCTGCTCTCCTCGGAATCATCGTCACGGATGCCGAGGTGAAGCGCCTCGACGAATCAGGACGGCCCCACGGTCCCCTAAGGTATTGGCTTCTTGGGATTGCAGCCGTTGCTCCGGCGTGGGGGATCGCCCTTCTGGGTTTCACATGGATCTGACCCTGAAGGCGTTTCTCACCTCATGGGAGTGGCGGCCAGGGGTTGCCCTTGTGGTGGCGGGCCTCGGGGTCGCTTACATCATGGGTTGGCGGCGGCTCAGGGTGCGGAAGCGTGGCGCTGTGAAATCTTGGGACGTGGTTCTTTACTTGACCGGGCTAGCTGTGATCGTCCTCGCGCTCTTCTCGCCTCTCGACACCTTCGAGGCGTCCCTTCGAAATGAGTTCGTCCACAATCTCCAGCACCTGTCCTTTTTCGCGGCAGCTCTTGTCTACTGGTGGCCTCTGATCAATCCAGCGCCACGGCTTCACGGACATATTCCCTACGGCTTCAGGCTGGTCTACGTCTTCGCGGCGGTGGGCCCCGTCATGTTGCCGGCCATGTCGATTGCTTTCTTCGCCAGGGGCGTGCTGTATCCCTCCTACACGACCGTCCCGCGTCTCTGGGGCCTCAGTGCCTTGGAGGATCAGACCAGCGGCTGGGTCCTCATGGGGGTCTTGGATGGTATGATCTACGCTGTGGCCTTTCTCCTGCTTGTCGCTGCGATGCTGAATCGCGAGGAGCGGATGACCCGTCTTCGCGAAGCGATCGATGTCGGCACGACAAGAAGTCGGCACGACAAGAACCCGAGGAAGGATGTCCGGAGGCGGGACGACATACCCTTGATGAAGGGGCATATGGAGCACTGAAGCCGTGGGCCACTTTCATCGGGAGCATGAGCCCGTCCATGACGCGACCGGCCGAGGCATCTGGGCCCTGAAGGTGTCATTACTGGGCCTCCTGGCCACGGCGGTTATTCAGGCGGCGATCGTCACGGTCAGCGGCAGCGCTGGCCTCTGGGCCGACACCTTGCATAACTTCGCCGATGCTCTGACAAGTCTCCCGTTATGGATGGCGTTTGCCCTGGCCCGGCGGTCCCGTTCCCGCCGGTTTCCCTACGGCTACCATCGCGCCGAGGACCTCGCCGGACTACTGATCCTCCTGATCATTCTTCTGAGCGCCCTGGCCGCCGGGTATGAGTCAATGAGGCGACTCCTCAGTCAGGCTGTGCCGCAGGCTCCGTTCCTGGCGATGGTTGGCGCCGCGATCGGGTTCCTCGGAAACGAAGCGGTGGCGCATCTCCGCATTCGGGTGGGCAAGGAGATCGGCAGCGCGGCGCTGGTGGCCGATGGCCAGCATGCCCGCCTGGACGGGTTGACCTCCCTGGCGGCCCTGGTGGGCCTGGTGGGGGTGGTCCTGGGCTTTCCCATCGCCGACCCGATCGCTGGGCTCGCCATTTCGGTCGCCATTCTCGCCATGCTGTGGGAGATCAGCCGGGATCTCTTGGGCCGCGTGATGGACGCCATCGACCCGAAAATCATTGAGGCCATCGAGACGAAAGCACGCTACGCCCCCGGCGTCCGTGAGGTGTATGACCTTCGGGCGCGCTGGCAGGGGCACGACGTCGTGGCCGAGTTGACGATCAGCGTGGATGGAGGCCTGAGTGTCGCCGAGGGACATCAGATCTCTGAAGAGGTCCGTCACCGGCTGCTTCACGAGATCCCGAACCTGGCGGACGCTACCTTGCACGTGGATCCATTCGAAGACTCTCCAGGTGCGCATCATCGCCAGACCGCTCACCATTTTGACCGGATGGGGTGACCGCCTTGATGGTGAACGTCGTCAAATCAGTCGCGCTGTTCGTTCTGGCAGGCCTCTGCGAAATCGGCGGAGGCTATCTCGTCTGGCAGTGGTGGCGGAATGGAGCCCCGTGGTTCACGGGGGTGCTCGGGGCCGCGGTCTTGTGCCTGTACGGGATCGTCCCGACCTATCAGCCTGCCCACTTCGGCCGCGTCTTTGCGGCCTACGGCGGGGTCTTCGTTATCCTCTCGATCCTCTGGGGTTGGGGGATAGATCGAGTTGCGCCTGACAGATATGACTTGGCTGGCGGCCTGATCTGCCTCCTTGGCGTGTCCGTCATCATGTACTCGCCGCGCTAGGTCGTAAAGGTAGGCCCCTGAGATCTGAGTTGACAGGGAACGTTCCGGTCCTTTACCCTAGTTTTTAGAAAAGTAGTGATGATGACGATGGGTAAGAAATTCATGCACCTTCTGCCCCCGATCGCCCTCGTCATGGCGGGCCTGCTCCTCGGGACGTGCGTGACTGCGCTCGCGGCGATGGGATCGCCGCCCACCGGGGCATGCGGGCCGGGGAAGGCCGAGGAGATCGGGTCGGCGAAGGCGCCCTTTGTTAGTCTTTTGGCTTTGGCTGAGCCGACAGTTGTTCTTCCGATCGATCTGTTCACTTCCACCCGCCTCTTGCCGCCCTTCCATTCCCCGCTTCGCCTCAACCTCCTCTGGAGTGATTCCGCCTCTCGCGCTCCGCCTCTCTCCTAGTCCTCCCAAGTCCTTTCGCTGGAAGCCGGCGTCTTCTTCCGCGTCGGCCCGAACGACACGATGACCAATCCTGACCTTGAAGGAGTCTCTCTATGGCAGATACTGAGACGAAGCGTGCCGAAGTCCTAGTCGAAGGAAGCACGGGGGGCTCCAGGGGAGTGGAGTCCACCGAAACGAGCCCCGCTCAGTCGAAGTGGAGCCTGAAACGGCTTCTTGGCCTGGGGGCCTGCTGCGCCGCACCGCTTCTCGCTGGCGCAGTGCTGGCAGGGGGCGGAGGAGCATTGCTCGGGGCCGTCGGGGCCGCTCTTCCCTTCCTGGCTGCCCTGGCGTGCCCTCTCGGGATGTATTTCATGATGCGCTCCATGTCGAAGATGAGACAGGAGAATTCAGACGACAAGGGCAAGGGGGAATAGGGCGCTCCCCTGACAAGAATTCAAGAGGAGGAAAGACGAATGCGGAGATTTCCCCGAGTGTTGGCGACCGGTGTCACGGCTCTGGCGCTGGTCTGGACGGTTCCTTTCCGCTCACTCGCCGCCCAGGGCGAGGCAAACAGGGGTCAAGGCTTCGAGCATGTCCACGCCCTCGCCATGGACGCGGAGGGCCGAACCCTCTTCCTGGGTGCCCACACAGGTTTCTTCAGAAGTGAGGACGGTGGCCGATCTTGGAAGCCGGTTCCTCTCTCCACGACTCAGACCCATCTGGACATCATGGCCATTGCCCCAGATCTGAGAGATCCTCGAATCCTCTATGTGGCGACCCATGAGCGCGGGGTCTTTCAAAGCCGCGACGGGGGAACGACATGGAGCGAGGTGAACACCGGCCTCGGCGGGCTTGACGTTCATGGGGTCGCCGTGGACCCCAACGTCCCGTCCAAACTACATGCCGCCGTCAGGGAGAAGGGGGAGGGCGTCTACCGAACCACCAATGCCGGCGGGAAATGGGTCCGTGTGGACGATGGCCCAGCCGGGGAGGTAAAGATCCTCACCTCAGTGAACATCTCGACCGGGATGGGCGGGATCTTTCTTTACGCCGGGACGGCTGAAGGTCTCCAACGGAGCGCGGACTGTTTCTGAGGGTGGCAACCGGTGGGCGGTCTGCCCACCAATCGGACGGTGAACGGCTTCGCGGTGAGCCCGTCGGATACCAGGGTCATGTATGTCGCCACGCGGGATGGTCTGTTCAAGAGCGCTGATGCTGGGGCGAGCTGGAAGCCTGCGGGCCAGGGGCTCAAGAACCTGGCGGCGGTCACCCTGAACCCCCAGAAGCCGAACGAGGTCTACGCCGCCACAGCCGACGGGATTATTTTCCGGAGCACGAATGGGGGGACCACATGGGAGCGGCAACCATAAAGAGGCGACCTTTCTCGCGCCGGTGCTCGGGTCCATCCTCACTCTGGCCGGGAACACCCAGACCATTGGGCAAGGCATGATGATGTTGGGAGCGTATTCGGCCGGCTTAGCCCTCCCATTTCTGGCGAGCGCCTTGGCCTTCGGGCAGTTTCTCCGCTTCTTCGCTGGTTTCAAGCGGTTCCTCCCGGTGGTGGACCGGGTGGCCGGACTGATTCTCATCGGCGTAGTTCTCCTGATCATGAACTACATGTCGTACCTGAACGCCTATTTCATCAGCCTGACGCCCCAATGGCTGCTCAGGCGCTTATGAGGATCGGTGCGGGACAGGTGAGACGGCGGCTTCTCATAACCTTGGTTGGGGCGGTTGTGCTCCTTACGGGGCGCCCGGCCTGGGCGAAGGACCCACTGTTTGAAGCGATGGCGGTCGTGCACGTCGGACGGGAGACCCCGGCTCCCGAGTTCAGTCTGCCCACGCCGGAGGGGAAGACGATCTCCCTGGCCCAGCTCCGTGGCCAGGTGGTGTTCTTGAACTTCTGGGCGACCTGGTGCCCTCCGTGCCGCGTCGAGATGCCCTCGATGGAGCGGCTCTACGGCGAATTTAAGGACGCGGGGCTCATCGTGCTCGCTGTCGACATGGGAGAAAGTGCCAGGCAGGTGGCGCGGTTCATGAAAGAGTTCCGCCTCAGTTTTCCGGCCCTCCTCGACACGAATTCGGACGTTTCCAACCGCTACGGCGTTCGAGGCCTTCCCACTACATTTCTGGTTGACCGGAGCGGGCGGATCGTCGGAGTCGCCATTGGGCCGCGAGACTGGGCCGGGTCGGAGAGCAAGGCGCTGATCCGTTCACTCTTGGAGCAGAAGGAATAACCTGGAAGTAAAGCCGACGGAAAAGGAGGAAGGAAGATGGCGAAGGATCCGGTGTGCGGTATGACGGTGGAAGAAAAGACGGCGGCGGCAACCGCCGTCTATCAAGGCAAGACCTACTACTTCTGCGCGGTCGGCTGCAAGGAGGCGTTCCTCAAAAATCCTCAGCGGTACCTCGGCGGAAAGAAAGGGTAGTTGTGATTCGCTGGCGCATCCTCGAGGTGATAATTGCCTTCCTGAGCTTGAGCAGTTGGCTCGTCGGGCTTGACGGTCAGGCCGAAGCGGGAGAGCACTACGCGCGGACCCTGGGAATCCTCACGACCGAGCAAGGGCGGGAAGCCCCCGAGTTCACTCTTATGGACACGGCTGGAGAGATCCACCGGCTCCGGGATTACCGCGGCAAGGTTGTCCTCTTGGGTTTCGGCGCCACCTGGTGACCCAACTGCCAGCGGGAGTTTCCCGCTCAGGAGAAACTCTGGAGGGAGTTCGGTCCCAAGGGGCTGACTGTCGTGAAGGTGTTTATCAGAGAGGATGCCGACACCGTGAGACGCTTCGGCGAAGCGGCTGGGCTCTCCTTCCCGTTGCTGCCGGATAAGGATGGCCAGGTAACCTCTCGCTACAATGTCTTCCGACACCCCCACACCGTCATCATCGACCGGCGCGGCTTGATCGTGGGTCGGGCCGAAGGGGAGCGGGACTGGGCCAGCCCCCTGGCCCGGGAGTGGATCGTCAAGCTCTCGGGGGGCTGATGTAGATGGAGGCAACCCAGCAGACACTCGGAGGGGGCTGGAACAGTAGATGTCTGCTTCCGCACACCGGGCTTTCTCTGGCGCAGACGAGCCATGAAGACGTGGTCGATCGATGGAGAGCTGAATAGAAGTGCTTCCAATCCTCTTTTTCGTCGGCCCGATTGGAATCCGGACGGCTGTGGTCGTTCTCATCGCGGCCCTGTACGCCGGGGCCTGGCTGGCGGCACAGCGACTTAGGCGGCGGGGTTTGCATGCGGCTTCGGCATACGACTTCATCCTGCCCGCCCTGTTCTCGGGGCTGGTGGCCGCCAGGCTGTACTATGTGTTGGTCTTCGACCCTGCGTGGTATCTGGGGCGTCCTGCGGAGCTGGTTACGGTCTGGAAAGGCGGGTTTGGGGAGGAGGGGGGATTTCTTGGCGCCCTCGCGGCGGGCATGTGGCCAGCACCTGAGCGGAGGCTGCATGTTCCCAGGGGCAGAACAACGAAAAAGGAGGATTGAAATGAAAGCCACGGTAATCGCTTTGCTCGTGATGACATTCTCTCTTGCGGCGGGTGTTTCGTATGCCCAGATGGGGCAGCAGGGGCAGATGGGGCAATCGGGCCAGATGGGCAGCATGGGGCAGGCCCAAGGTTCAGGGATGATGGGTAGCATGGGCCAAGGCGGCGGGATGATGATGTGCCCTATGATGGGCGGCACGATGCAGGGCGGGATGCCCTCTGATCCCAAGGCCATGGGGATGATGCTCCAGATCCGCGGCGAGATGATGCAGAAGATGGGCGAGGTCATGCAGAAATATGGGAAGCAACTCTCCGAGCAGAAGTAGGTGCTCTTGTCATGGCTGTCAAAAGGAGGTGAGTCCGTCGCCACGCGATGTCCATGGATGCTAGAAAAATCGGGACAGACTTCAATGCTGCTTGATTTTCCTGATGGAATCTCTAATTAGGGCCTATATAATAGGCACGAGATGCGACGCTCCAATCGACTCATCACCGCTGGGTTCACGGCGGGCCTCTTCCTCGCATACCTGATTGCGCTCCCGCCGCACCTGGTCCACCATCTGTTCGACGACGAGCACGACCATGAAAGTTGTTCCTATCTCACCCAGAGCCAGCATACGCCCGGACTTCAGTTCGGCCTTCCGACGCTCAGTCCGCCGGCGTGTCCGAAGATCCTCACCTTAGTCCCGCTGCCGCTCCTCCCTCCTTCCGCCGATCTGACTGTCGGGTATCCCCGCGCGCCTCCGCTTGTCCCCCCTTCCGCGTAGCCGTTTCGGTTTCCAAGCAACTGACCGAGCGTAACTGCCGCGCCGGACGATGGCGCGGGCTCACTCTGGGGGTTCCGCTGATAGTGGTTCGTGATCGGATTACAGGGACACTGATGCTGGTGGATCTGCGGACGGACAACAGGTAGCCAGATGAGATGGCTGGCCCTGGCGGTTCATCTCACCCTTGCGAGCGGTCTTGCCGGTATCGGCCTGCCACGAGCTGTCTGGGCTCATCACCCCGGGGGGGCCGGGGAAGGACCGTGGGGATGGGTCGGCCCGCTTGTCCTGATTGGAGTGTTCGCCGCCATCTGGAGCGTTTCGGTGCTGCTCCAGAAGCGATCGGTCCGGACAAAGCCGCCGAAGCGGATGAAGGAGTAACCGGGTGCGCTCGCGTGCAATGGGAATGTGCGCGCTCAGCTTGCTGGTTCTGCTACCGGCCATCGGGTGGGCTCACGCGTACCTGGTCAAGTCCTCGCCGGATCGCCGAGCTGTTCTGATTCGTCCTCCGGCCCGCGTTCAGCTCTGGTTCAACGAGCGACTGGAACCAGAGTTTTCTCGCCTGTCGGTGTGGACCCGGGACGGAAAGCAAGTTGACCTCGGGGATGTTCAGGTCAGTCCTGAGGACCCGACCCGGCTGTCGGTCGGCGTCCCACCCCTCGTCCCCGGAACCTACACCGTGAAGTTCCGGGTCCTGTCGGTGGACGGTCACACGGTCGAGAACCAGTTCCCGTTTACCATCCGAGGGGTTCAGTGACAGGGCTGATGATTGTGATCAGATTCGCCCATCTCGGGGCGTTGACGCTCCTGATTGGAGCATTTGCCTTTCTCCTCCTCATCGCTCGGCCCGCCTTTAAGAAGTGGGGTGGGGAGCAGTCGACTGACTTCAGGGGCTTCGACGACTTGATGGCACGGCTTGCCGGGTGGAGCGTGGTGATCACTTGCGTCTCAGCGCTCGCCTGGCTCTGGGTCCAGACGGCGATCATCACCGGGCGCCCCCTGACCGAGGGGCTGGATATCAACGCCATTTGGAGTGTTTTGACCCGGACACAGTTCGGAGCGATCTGGCAGCTCCGCCTCGGCCTCGTCACGCTCCTTGGGGGCCTGCTCGTCTTTCGAGACCGCGAGCCGCACGGGTGGGACTGGCTCGCCCTTCGCTTCGAGGGACTGCTGCTCGGCGCCAGCCTCACGATCGCCTTGGTCGGGGCCGGCCATGCGGCCGCCACGCAGGGCCCGGCCCTTTTCGGCCATCTGGTGGCCGATGCCGTCCACCTTCTGGCCACGGGGGTCTGGCTCGGAGGCCTTGTGCCGTTGGCGTTGCTTCTCACCCAGGCCCGGCGACGTCTAGACGCGTTATGGGCCGGGGTCGCCCGAGCAGCGACCATCCGTTTCTCCGTGCTCGGGCTCATCAGCGTGGCTACCCTTGCCGTCACGGGTATTGTGAATGCGTTGATGCTGGTCGGGGGCGTGCCCCAACTGGTTGGGACCCCGTACGGGGGTCTCCTCCTCCTCAAGCTCTCGCTCCTCCTGCCACTCGTCGCGATTGCGGCGGTCAATCTCCTGCGGATCAAGCCTCAGCTTCTTGCTGCGCTGCCTGCCGGCTCGGAAGACGCGCTGGCGCAATTACTGCACCGTCTCAGGCGAAATGTGATCGGCGAATCATGCCTGGGCGCGGCGATCCTTCTTATCGTCGGAGCCCTTGGAATTACCGCCCCCGCCCGTCATATTCTTCAACCGTCGTGGCCCTTTCCGTTCCGCCTGAACGTGGAGATCAGCCGAGCCTCCTCTGCGACCTGGGTCCCTCTGGGAATGGCGAGCTTGGGGATCGTGCTTGGCATCGCGGTGGTCAGCTATGGCATCTTTCGACGTCGCCACCGCCCCTGGGCGATCGCGGTTGGACTCGTCCTCGTCGCGGGCCTGGGCGTGCTTCCCCTTCGGACCTTCGCGGTGGACGCGTACCCCACGACGTATCACCGTCCCGCGGTGCGTTATCATGCCATCTCAGTCGCGAACGGCGCCCGTCTGTACGAACAGCACTGCGCGGTGTGCCATGGGGTCTCAGGTTACGGGGATGGCCCGGCGGCAGCGAGCCTCAATCGAAGGCCCGCGGACCTGACCGCCAAGCACACAACGGACCACACGGCCGGAGACCTCTTCTGGTGGCTCACGCACGGGATTCGGGGGAGCCCCATGCCGGGATTCAAGGACCTCCTCGACGAGGAGGAACGGTGGGATGTGATTAACTTCCTTCGGGCCCTCTCAGCCGCTGAGCAGGGGAGGACGATGGGACCATTGGTTGATCCAGACCCTTGGTTCGTGGCTCCTGATTTCAGTTTCGGGGTCGGGGTCGGTCAGGGGGCCACCTTGAATGAGCACCGGGGGAGGACTATCATCCATCTGGTGTTCTTCACGTTGCCTGGCTCTCTGTCCCGACTCGAACAGCTGGACGGTAGCTGGGGCCAGACCCGCCCCACCGGGGCTCGCGTCTTGGCCGTTCCGATGCTCGAACCTACCCAGATCTATCGCAAACTCGGAATGCGAGCAGCAAACCTGTCTGTCGTCATCGACGGAAGCCAGGAGATCGTCGAGACCTATACCCTGTTCCGTCGCACGCTCGCCTTCGAGGGGCTGCCCCCGATCTTCCCCCACATGGAGTTCCTCATCGATCGCCAGGGTTACATCCGGGCGCGGTGGATCCCCGGGGAGGGGCAAGGGTGGGCGGAGATTCCACGCTTGCTCAAAGAGGTCGAGCGACTCGCCACCGAGGCGCCCCGGGCGCCGGCCCCTGAGGAGCACGTGCACTGATCATGCGCCTTTACAAGGTCGTGGTTCTCATCAATGTCGCGTTGGGGCTCGGCCTGCTGTCGGGGTTCCTGTGGTGGGGCCGTGAGGCTGCGCGGCTCGGCCAGGAGCTGGCCTCGGTCAGGCAAAAGACAGAGACCCGCCAGGCCTCGGCGAGAAGCTGGACTCTTAAGGGGATCGTCCGGGGAGTGGCGCCCGAGCTGAACGTCATCTTTATTACCCACGAGGAGATCCCGGGCCTGATGGCGGGCATGACGATGGGCTTTCGCGCGAGCAGCCCGAAGCTGCTGCAGGGTCTCACGCCCGGTGACACCATCCAGTTCACCCTCAACGAGGCCAACAATGAGGTTCTCGTGGTGGCGGTTCTGAAGGTGGGTCGCCTTGAGGGAACGCCTGCCCAATACTCCCTGAGCGCGCAGATGTTGGACGTCCTGGCCGTGGGCCACGGTACCGGCGGACCTGTGCTCGCGATCCCGGCCGAATACGCCAAACGCCTGCTCGACGAAGGGGACCGGCCCATCTTTATTGATCTCCGGCCGGTCGAGGAATTTAGAAAGGGCCGGCTGCCTAGGGCGCGTTCCCTCCCGATCTCCGAGTTGCGGCGCCGATTCGCTGAAGTGCCCCGCACCGGTCGGGTGATTCTCTACTGTGCCTGCCCACCGGAG
>Ga0184639_10000618_pt1 | contig 14141 bp, 18 predicted proteins | sample PLM31_170_b2_FD_133155 | JGI IMG/M metagenome (GOLD analysis project Ga0184639, IMG submission 133155) | Groundwater sediment microbial communities from an aquifer in East River, Colorado, USA - PLM3-1_170_b2 | ecosystem: Environmental > Terrestrial > Soil > Riparian zone | place: USA: East... | reverse complement strand
GCGCCGGCGCACCGGCGCCGGCAACCGGCGGTGCGAGGGAAGAACGAGCGCGGGACTCTGGCAATTTTCCCCTCCTCGAATGAGGAGGGGTGTCGCGCGAAGCGCGACGGGGTGGTGAATTCGGAACTCCCGACCCCCCGTCCTCGCCCCCGCCTTCGCGGGGGCTCGGCCACCCCTCCTGTCCAGGAGGGGAGACTTAAGCGCCGCCGCCGATCCGCCGCCCGTCGGGTGCGAACAGGCAGATCTGGTCGCGCGCGAGCGTGAGCCCGAGCTTCGCACCGGACTCGAGCTCGGCCATCGCGATGCCCTCGCTCACCGTCACGAACGGGCGCTCCATCCCGAAGTCGAAGTAGAGCAGCGTGTCCTTGCCGAGCGGCTCGACCAGACGCACCGGCAGCTCCACGTCGGGATCCGCACCGTTTCCCGCCGGGACGGCGTCGACGTGCTCCGGGCGGATCCCCAGCGTGATCGGACCCGCCGGCACGCCGTTGAACCGGTCCGGAAGCCGGACCGAGAGGCCGAAGCCGCGGAAGCGTCGCGCGCCGGCTTCGTGGACGACCTCGCCCGCGAGGAGGTTCATCGACGGCGAGCCGAAGAAGTCCGCGACGAAGCTGTTCACCGGGTTGGAGTAGATCGCCATCGGCGAGCCGATCTGCTCGATCACTCCCGCGCGCATCACCACGATCCGGTCAGCGAGCGTCATCGCCTCCTCCTGGTCGTGCGTGACGTAGATGAAGGTCTTCTTGAGCGCCTGGTGCAGGCGGTCGCATTCGGCGCGGAGCTCGCGCCGCAGCTTGGCATCGAGGCTCGACAGCGGCTCGTCGAGCAGAAACGTTGACGGGTTGGTGACCAGCGTGCGCGCCAGCGCGACGCGCTGCGACTCGCCGCCGGAGCACTGCGCCGGCATCTGGTCGAGCAGGCGCGTGAGCCGGACCATCTCCGCCACCTCCCGCACCCGGCGCGCCCGCTCGTCGGGCGGCACCTTCTTCATCCGCAGGCCGAACTCGATGTTCTCCGCGACCGTCTTGTGCGGGAAGAGCGCGTGGCTCTGGAACACCATGCCGAGGCCGCGGTCCTTCGGCTCGAGGTCGTTCACGACCTGGCCGTCGATCCGGACCTCGCCCGCGGTCGGGTCCTCGAACCCCGCGATCATCCGCAGCGTCGTGGTCTTGCCGCAGCCCGATGGGCCGACGAACACGACGAACTCCCCGTCCTCGATCGCGACGTTGATGTCCTTCACGGCGACCAGCGCGCCGAACTCCTTGCGCAGGCTGACGAGCTCGATCCGCGCCACCGCTACCTCCGGATCATGCCGAAGCTGAACCCGCGCGCGAGATGCTTGCGGATGATCAGGCCGACGATGATGAGCGGGATCGTGATCCCGACCGACAGCGCCGCCTGCCGGCCGTAGACGCGCCCTTCGGTCGAGCCCTGGTACTTGGAGAGCTCGACGGGCAGCGTCACCACCTCGGTCTTGGCGAGAATGAGCGCAAGCAAGTACTCACTCCAGGTGAGGATCAGGATGAACAGGAACGTCGCGACGAGCCCCGAGCGCACGAGCGGGAGCACGATCTCCCACAGCGTGCGCCAGCGTGGCGCGCCGAGGATCTCGGCCGCCTGCTCGACCTCGCGGGGCACCTCGTCGATGAAGCTCTTGAGCATCCACACCGCATACGGGAGGCTCGTCAGGAAGTAGATGAGCACGAGCCCGATCCAGGTGTCGAGCAGCCCGAGCGCGGAGTAGTAGAGCGACAGCGGCGCGACGATCACGATCGGCGGGATCATCCGCAGCATCAGCAGCTGGAACATCCGCACGTCGGACAGGACCCGGTAGCGGGAGACCCCGTAGGCGATCACCGCGCCGTAGAGCACGGCGAGCGTCGTCGCGCTGAACGCGATCAGCGCGCTGTTCCCGAGCGCGATCCAGGGGCGCTGCGCCGAGATGATGTACTGGGAGGTCGCCATCTCCTGGCGACCGGTCCAGACGTCCAGGTAATTGGTCAGCGTCCACGGATCCGGGATGTAGACCGCCGGCCACGCGAACCACTGCTCGCCCGGCTTGAACGACGTGCTGACCATCCAGTACAGCGGGAAGGCCACGATCAGCGCCCAGACCGTCAGGATCGAGTAGCGCACGATCGTGCTGATGCGGTTCTTCTGCGATTTCGTCATCGTCCGGTCCCCATCCCGCTCACTCGCCCCGCCGCGCGGCCGCGAGGTGCATCGCGTCGAGCGCCCGCTTCTCGCGACCGAGCACCCGGATCGCCAGCAGCACGATGACGACCATCAGCATCATCGCGACGTAGGACAGCGCGGCGCCCTTCGACACCTGGAAGTACTGCCAGGTGGTGAGGAAGATGTAGACGGGGATGGTCTCGGTCGCGCTGCCCGGGCCGCCCTGGAACAACGCCCAGGTCTTCGGGAATTCGGCCATCGCCTCGAGGAAGCGCAGGATCAGCGCGAGGAAGATCACCGGCCGCAGCAGCGGCAGCTGCACCTCCCAGAAGACGCGCCACGAGTTGGCGCCGAGGATGCGGGCTGCCTCGAGCGGCTCCTTCGGGAGCGACGCGAAGCCGGCGAGCATGATGATGAAGGAGAACGGGGTCCAGTTCCAGATCTCGAGCAGCATCACGGTCGTCAGCGCGATGTCCGGGTTGCTCAGCCACGCCACCTTGAACTGGCTCCCGCTCACGCGGCTGATCATGTCGTTGATCGGCCCGCTCTCGTACAGCAGCATCTCCGCGGTGTAGGCGACCACGATCGGCACCGTGAGCATCGGGAGGATGAACAGGATGTAGTAGATCGCCTGCCCGCGGAACGGCTTGTGCATCAGGTAGGCGAGCCCGAACCCGATCAGGAAACAGCCGATCGTCGATCCGAGGGCGAACGCGAGCGAGCGCAGGATGGACCAACCGAACCGGGGATCGGTGAGCACCTCCTTGAAGATGTCGAGGCCGACAAAGTCCGCCTCGTGCCACGCGCCGAGGTAGACCGTCCACTGGTGGAACGAGAAGTAGAGCTGCAGCAGCAGCACCGGCAGCAGCACGCCGGCGAACAGCGCGATCAGCGGCGCGAGGATCGTCCACTTGAAGCGCCGGATGCCCCGCGTCCGCGAGAGCTCGCGGCTCGCGGCGGGGGCAACCGGCGCGGGGAAGGCAACGGCGCTGGACATCAGGGCTGCCTACTTTCTCCCCTCCTCGATGAGGAGGGGTGGCGCGAAGCGCCGGGGTGGTGTGCCACGGTCGACCACCCCGCCGCCTCACGGCGGCACCCCTCCTGTCCAGGAGGGGAGGAGATCAGACCGGCTTGTCGATCTTCGGCATGATCGACTTGTACGTCTTGAGCTCCTCCTTGAGTTTTGCGACGCCGATTCGCTTGACGATCTTGCCCCACTCCTCCTCGGTGCGCGTGAGTACCTCGTCGGCCTTGATCTGCCCGACGTAGGCTTCGGAGAGGTGCTTGGCGAGCTGATCCTGGAACTCGAGATAGCCGGTGAGATAGATCGGCGGGCAGGCGATCTGGAGGCACTGCTCGACCGCCTTCAGCCCGTCCTTCGTGTAAGCGGCCTCGACGACCTTGCTCGTCATGTGACCCTTGTGCCACGCGTCGTGGAAGACATTGACGCTGTCGCCGACAATCTGCTCGCTCGCCTTCAGCGTGCCCCACCAGCAGGCGAGGTAGGCCGCAGCCTCCTTGCGCGGGCTGTACTTGTTGACCAGGATCGCGGCGATCGGCGAGGAGATCGTGCGGTGGCGCATCTTGCCGTTGACCAAGGCGCCGGGCGGGATGCCGTAGAGCCACTTGCCGGCGGTCTTCGACTTGTCCTTGTTCTCGTTTTGCTTGATGGTCCCGTCCCAGTACTGGTAGGCGACCGTGAGCCCCCCCACGTTCCGCGGGATCATCTGCGGCGTGCCCCAGCCGGGCGATTCGGGGTGGGCGACCCGCTTCTCGCGCAGATAGACCTGCAGCGCCCGCTTGCCGGCCTCGGTGTTCAGCGTCGGGTTCATGTCGTCGTCGAACGGGAAGCCGCCGTGGCTGTAGAACATCATCAGGTACCAGGTGACGCCGTTCGCGCGGTTGCGCAGGTTGCCCGAGCCCCAGAGGTTCTTGTCCGGGTTGTGGAAGAAGCTCTGGATCTGGAACTCGTCGTCCCACGTCTCCGGGAACTTGAGCGGCTGGCCGTACTTGTCCGCGTACCGCTTCTGGTTGTCGGGATTCTCGAGCAGATCCCGGCGGACGTACTGGTTGTGCACGTTGCCGTCGGTCGGCACGCCCCAGGTCTGGCCCCGGTAGGTGAAGAGCTTGTTGTACTCGCCCACCGCGTCGATCTTGAAGTTGGCCTTCTTCATGTAGCCGTCGAGCGGCTCCAGCAGCCCCGCCGAGGCGAGCGACGGGATCATGCCCGCATCGACGTGGAAGAAGTCGAACTGCGGCGAGCGCGAGAGCGCCTCCGCCATCGCGCGCTGCGGGATGTCGAAGATCGAGATGTCCTGGATGCCGCCCACGCCGATGCCGGTGAGCTTCCTGAAGTCCTCCATCGAGGGCTGCATCGGGACGTAGTAGTTCGACCAGATCATCCCCCGTACGTCGGTCTTGCCGATCGACTTGGCCGCGGCGACGATCCGGTCATTCTCGGCCTGGGCGAAGGCATTGCGCGCGTACGGCACGGTGCTGAGCAGCGACAGGCCGACGCCGCCCTTGACGAACTCACGCCTCGAGATACTCATAGTCTCCTCCTCGCGATTGCGGCCACTGAAGTTGTGATCGACCCGCCGCGGCGAGCGAACGCCGCGCGGCACCGAGTGTTGGGCAGCCTTTTGGCCATTTAGGCAGCCGTCCCCGGCTTTGTCAAGCGAATCACCTGCTCAACTCTTGCCCGGCGGGATCACCGGCAGCATCACCCACGCGCCGTGCGCCCCGCCGGTGTGCAGCGTCACCTGGCCGTCGAAGATCGCGGGCGGACGGTCGCGCGCGTCGTTGTGCATGAACGGGCCCACGCCGGTGAACTCGCTCTTCATGTTCGAGAGCTTGCCGCCCGAGCCGCCCGGGTAGGTGTAGTCCTTGCCGCGCACCGTGAGCGCGATGCGGTGGCTCGCCGGGATCACCAGGCAGGTCGGCCAGATCTCGACGTCGAGCTCGTACGCCTCGCCCGGCTTGAGCGGCTGCGTCTCGTCGTGCGGGTGATACGGGCGGTAGGGCAGCGACAGCTTCGGATCGAGCTTGCGATGCGAGGCGCGCAGCCACCCTTGCGCGATCGGCGTGTGCGGGTCGAGCGCGCCCTGGAAGACGACCTCCTTCATGTTCGGATCGAACACGCGCACGACCAGGAAGAGATCGGCGTCCGCGGTCGACGAGGAGACGAACAGCTTCGCCGCGATCGGGCCGGTGATCTCGGTCTCGCGGTCGAGCGGCGGCAGCAGGAACGTGACGCCGTCGCTCAAGCCCCGATAGCTCGCCTTGCCCGACGCGCTGACCGGCTCGCGGCTCAGCGACTCGTTGCGCGCGTCGAGGTAGAGCTTGGTCCACTGGGTGCGCGCGAGCGGCCATTCGCGTTCAGCGCGAGGGACGAACTTCTCGCCCGGGTGGCGGATCTGCAGGTACACCTTCGGCTGCTTGTCCCAGCCGGTGTTCTCGCCCTTGAGGAAGTGCCCGAAGAACTTCTTCTGGAGCCCCACGCCGTAGTCGGTGTAGAAGTGCGTCCAGTGCTCGATGCCGTGCATCTCGAGCCACTTCTGGCTCGCGGCGGCGTTGACGAACCCCTCGATGTTGCCGCGCGGGTGCAGGCCGTTGCCGCCCCAGTTGCCGGACGAGAAGAGCGGCGTCTTCACCTTGGACCAGTCGGGCGAGCGGGACTTCCAGAACTCGTCGTCGAGCGCGTGCGCGAGCGCCTCGGCGCCGAAGTCGAAGCGGTTGGCGCCGAGCTGCTCGTCGCTGAGCGTCAGTGGGCCGGCGACCCAGTCCCCGGTCATCGGGCTGCGGAAGCCCCGCGTCCCGAGGCCGTGCTGCACGCTCTTCACCTGCATGTCGTACCAGTTGGCGATGAACGTGGTCAGGATGCCGCCGTGATGGCTCAGGTCGCGGTAGAAGTCGGCCGCGCCCTCCCAGATGCACATCGCCGCGAGGTGCTTGGGCGCGAGGCAGGCGACCTGCCACTGGTTCATCGCGTAGTAGGAGATCCCGTTCAGGCCCACCTTGCCGTTCGACCAGGGCTGCACGCCGCCCCAGTCGATGCAGATGGCGAAGTCCTTCGCCTCGCGCGGGCTCCAGAGCTCGACGTACCCGGGCGAGCGGCCGCAGCCGCGCGAATCGACCCGCACGACGGCGTAGCCGTCGGGCACCCACTTCTCGGGGTCGACCACCTCCCACGCCTGGTACTTGTTCGTCGAGCCGGCCGGCACGTCGGGGTGCTGCTCGGCCATGCGGTCCCAGCACGTCTTGTAGATCTGCTCGAAGTGGAGATCCTTGGCGTACGGGCCGTAGCTCATGATGACGGGGTACTTCCCGTCCTTGATCGGCCGATACACGTCCGCGCGCACCACCAGGCCGTCGTCCATCCGGATCGGCACGTCCCAGTCGATCTTCATGCCGTCGCGGATCTCGGTGACGAACGTCTCGTTGTCGGCGCTCATGGGACGGTCTCCTTTCGGGACGCAAACACCAGGCGGGGGGGCTCATTCTGCAACTTGCCGGCGAGCGAGGCAACGCCGCGCGGGCATTGTGCAGCGCATCGAAGCCGGACCCTCCGGGAGTGCACCAAAGTGAGCGGCTGCTAAGTTACCGGGTCTGCAGACAGGGTCGACAGACCGTTTGCGCACGACGTAAGATCGTCCGCCGCGGTCGACGATGCACTGCACCATTCCATCAAGGGAGGAGAACTCAGTGCTCTTCACGTGTCCGGGCGCCGCGGCGCGCGGCGGCAACCAGGCGACCGCCAAGGGCGGGCGCCGCCACGTTTGCATCGACATCCACTGTCACGTCATCAACCCGGCGGTCGACGAAATGGTGAAGCACGTGACCTCGTCGGACCGTGAGCCGTCGGCGAGATTCGCCAACGCGCTGACGCGCCAGACGAACCGGCAGCAGAACGAGAACATCTGGGCCTGCCTCACGACGGTGGGCGAGCGCCTGCGCGACATGGACAAGATGGGCGTCGACGTCCAGGCGATCTCCAGCTCGCCGGCGCAGCTCATGTACTGGCTCGATCCCGAGCTCGGCGCGAAGACGGCGCGGGCGGTGAACGAGAACATCGCCGCGATCGTGGCGAAGCATCCCGACCGCTTCGTCGGGCTCGCCCATGCGCCCCTCCAGTCGGAGGACGCGGCGGTCGCCGAGCTCGAGTACTGCATCAAGACGCTCGGCTTCCGCGGCGTGGAGATCGGCACCAACGTCGTCGGCAAGGAGGTCTCGCGCGGCCTCGACAAGTTCTGGGCCAAGGTGCAGGAGCTCGGCGTGCTGGTGTTCATGCACCCGAACGGGTTCACCGGCGGCGAGCGCCTGGCCGATCACTACTTCATCAACGTGATCGGCAATCCGCTCGACACCACCGTCGCGGTGGGCCATCTCGTGTTCGACGGCGTGCTCGAGCGCTATCCGAAGCTGAAGATCGTGCTGGCGCACGGCGGCGGGTACCTCGGGCATTACCCGGCGCGCATGGACCGCGTCTGGGGCGCGCGGGCGGACGCGCGCACCGTGCTCAAGACGAAGCCGCGGCGGTCGCTCGCCAAGCTCTACTTCGACACGATCGTCTTCGATCGGGAGCAGCTGCGGCACCTCGTGAACCTCTGGGGCGCGGACCATATCCTCGTCGGCACCGACTACCCCTACGACATGGGCTGGTACGACCCGCGCGGGTTCGTCGACGGCTGCCGGTTCCTCAAGGATCCGGAGAAGGCCGCGATCAAGGGCCTGAACGCAGCGAAGCTGCTGAAGCTCGGGAGCCGGCTGAAGTCGATGGGCATCAAATCCCCTCCTCGGATGAGGAGGGGTGGCTGAGCCCCCGCGAACGCGGGGGCGAGGACGGGGTGGTGAAGGAGCGTGAGATCTGAGGAGCGGTGGTGAGCAGGCTCCCCTCCTCGGATGAGGAGGGGTGGCTGAGCCCCCGCGAATGCGGGGGCGAGGACGGGCTGGTGCGTGGAGCCTAGTCAACCACCCCGTCGCGCTGCGCGCGACACCCCTCCTGTCCAGGAGGGGAGAACATTGCCAAGCGCCGCCTGATCTCGGCGAGTACGCCTTCGAGATTCGTGAGAACGTCACGGTTCTCGAAGCGAACGACGTGTATGCCACAGCGCGCGAGGTATGCGGTCCGCTGAACGTCACGCACCTGGGCGGCTTCATGGTCGTGCGCGGCCCCGTCAAGTTCGACGGCGAGGCGCGCCGCCGGGCAGTAGAAGTCGAGTACATACGGGCCTACGCTGTGCTGTCGCCGGAACTTTCGACCGCCGAGCCGGCCGTGCTGAAGTTGGACCCAGAGACATGCCTCTGCGGGCGTGAGCGTCGCGCGCAGGCCGCGTCGGACTTTTTTCAGCTCGGAGCGATTGTGGACTCGTTGAAGTGGCTTCATCGCGCGGCGTCCGGCCCGCACACAATGCGCGTGCCGGTGGCTCACCATGCGAGCCACGAGGCGGCGTTCTTCCCCTCCTCGAATGAGGAGGGGTGGCCGAGACCCCGCGAAGGCGGGGCGAGGACGGGGTGGTCGTGTCTGTTTGAGGGGCCGTGGGAATCAAAGTGGAGAACACCTTCGTAGTGCCAGCGCCGGTGGACGATGCCTGGCGGATCCTGATCGACGTCCCGCGCGTGGTACCGTGCATGCCCGGGACTGAGCTCACCGAAACGCTCGATGAGCGCCGGTTCCGCGCCACGGCGCGGCTGCGCGTCGGGCCGGTCGAGCTCGCGTTCGGCGGCGAGGGCGAGCTCTACGACGTCGACGCCGCTTCGCACACGGCGAAGCTGCGCGCGAAAGGGCGCGACACGAAGGGCCGCGGCGCCTTCCAGGCCGAGATGGCGTTTGGCCTGACGCCGCGCGGCGACGAGACCGTCGCCCGCGTCGACACCGACCTGACGCTCTCCGGCTCGGTTGCGCAGTACGGCCGCGGCGCCGGCATCGTCAAGGGCGTGGCCGAGCAGCTCACCGCCCAGTTCGCGCAGAACCTCTCGGCGCGGATCACGGCCGGGCGCGGGGCGCCTGTCGAGGCACCCGCGACGCGGCGGGCGGAGGCAGTTTCCGGGTTTGCGCTGTTGTTCGCGACGCTGAAGGCGATGCTCCGTCGTTGGTTCGGCACTCGCCCGTAGACAGGTGGGGCTTGTTCTCAGGCGGCAAGTCTGGAAACCCGCAGACTCTTGCGACGCTTTTCAGCGAGCCACAGGTCGTACTGAATCTGCTGATTCAGCCAGCTCTCTGCCGAGGTGCCAAAGGCGATCGACAGGCGAACGGCCATTTCAGGGCTGATCCCGGCACGCCCGTTCAGGATGGCCGAGAGAGTCTTGCGACTCACACCGAGCGCCTTCGCTGCGTCGGTCACGGTCAGGCCCAGGGGCTCCAGGCAGAGCTCGCGCAACGCTTCACCGGGATGGGGCGGGTTGTGCATCAACATAGGCAACCCTCAGTGGCACGCGACCTTGGACAGGTGATCTTGTTAGCCCCCGATGCGGGTGAGCGTGCGCGGCGGGAGAGTACTCAGCCGGGCGATAACCTCGGGTATCAGCGGACGTAGCGTCTCGAGCTTGTTATTCGGCGCGACCAGAACGATTACCGTGAGCGGAAGCGCGCTCAGGTTCTGCTGAAACTGGAGATTTTGATCCGCGGTAATGAAAACATCGAACTCCGGAGCGGCAAGGCGCAGGAGGTCGCCATTCTTCACGCCCGACCACCCTTTCTCGGCGACCGTTTGAACTGCGTGACCTGGGAACTCCCCGCTGAGCCTCTGAGGGAGCGATTCGTCAAGCAGGATGCGCATCGGGCGCTAGCGCCTCGCGCGCAAGCTCCAACGCAGCGACGGCTTGCTCTCGGGAAACCGAGGGAAAGTCCTCGAGAAACTGGTCCAGAGTGTCTCCGGACTCGAGGTAATCGAACAGGTTCTTCACCGGGACCCGGGTACCAAAGAAGACGGGCACTCCGCCCTGGATCTCGGGGTCACTGTGAATAACGGGGCGTTCCATTGCGCCTTGCTCCGGTGGACGTAATCGGAATGATACCCGCGCGCCGATGGTCGGGGGCCAACGAACCGCTAGGTTCCGAGGTTCGGCACTCGGCCCTAAACCCGTGCGCGCCCCAAAGAGGCGGTTGGGCCTTTCGAGTCATGCCGCCGCTATACTTCTCCCGTCCGTCACCTTGTTCCGGCTAGTGCGATGAAACTGACCGCTGTGTTTCAGAAGCTCCCCGAGGGCTATATCGGCTTCGTCCAGGAACTGCCGGGGGCAAACACTCAGGCGCGGACGCTCAAGGAAACCCGCGCTAACCTGGCCGAGGCCGTCGAGCTCGTGCTCGAGGCCAACCGCGCGCTCGCGGAGGAGTCCGGCGTAGAATCTGCTTCGGAGAATTGATCGAGGCTTGGCCATGAGCGAAGTTGAGCAACTTGAGCAAACAATCCGCGGTCTGTCGGTGGGGGAGCTAGCGAAGTTCCGCGCTTGGTTCTTGGAGTTCGACGCGAAGGTATGGGATCAGCAGATCGAGGCAGACTTTAAGGCTGGAAAACTCGACAAGCTGGTTGGTGAAGCTCTCGCCGACTACAAAGCCGGCAAAGCCACGGAGCTTTGAAGCACTACGCGTCCCCCCGCTTCTGGGCGCTGTATCACGCCCTACCGCAGGACGTTCGTGACCTGGCGGACAAGAACTTCGGCCTGCTCAAGGCCGATGCTCGACACCCCTCTCTAAACCTCAAGCGGATCGGTAAGCTGTGGTCTGCTCGCGTCGGGGACCGCTATCGGGTTCTCGGGCACGATGTCGATGGTGGCATCTACTGGATCTGGATCGGCTCTCATGCCGACTACGACAAGATCGTTGGCTAGAAAGCGCTTAGGCCTCCAAGACGTCGTATGAGGCGCGCCGACTTCCACGTCGGCCTACAGTTTTGGTGTGGCGGTAAACGCTGGCGGTGCACCGATATCGGGTCACGAGTAGTTGTTGCGATTTGTCTTGAGCCGCACGAGGTCGTGTCGGTCGAGCAGAACCGCAACGATCCAACTGTCCGATCCGAGAGGCGGCAGGTGACCGACGACCCATCTTGGTTCAATGGGCCACCCTTCGCGGTAGTGGAGCACGTATTCGATGAATACTCGCTCGACGGTTGCAGCCTCACACCTGAGAAAGAAGAATCCTCTCTCGGTCGTCGGGCGGCTAGACTGCTGCCCAGCCGGAGTTAGCCGTCTCGATGCTAGCATTCTCGTTATGATCGATTGGTCGACTTGCCCCGCGGTCGAGCGTGATCCAGACCGCGTCGGCGGCGCCTGGATATTCCGAGGTACCCGGGTGCCCGTCGCTCTCGTGTCGCAGTTTGTGGAATGGTTTCGAGGCGTCACCATCCATCAGGTTCGCGCTGTTCTGGAGCACGCTGCACGGAGTGCGTTAGCTCCTGTCTAAGTGCGAATGCGATTGCCGATGAAGAAAACCGCTGACCGACGGCTTGCGAAGTCGGAGAGGACCCGCAACATCGGCCAGGAGATCCTCCGGGGCATTCGCGAAATCAAATCCGGCCGGGTCGGACGCCGGTTCACGGTGGACTCGTTCGCGATCGTCCGCGCGCGGGGGAAGTCTGGCCGCAAGCGTGGGTCCAAGATCAAGCGGCTGATCGAGAGTTCCTGATCATGGCTCGGATGAGTCGGCGTTTCGTGGTCTGCCTTAGCAACGAGGGTTACGAGGTCTCGCTGGAGAGACGCAAGATCTACGTTGCGCTCCCCGATGAGTCTGCGGGCAAACATCGGCTGGTTCGGGTCATCGACGAGTCGGGCGAGGACTACCTCTATCCCGCGGCAATGTTCGCGGCGGTCGAGCTACCCCCGTCCCTGGGTCGCGCGATGCTTGCCCCAGCCTGACTGAGTCATGAAACCCGCCCCCTTCACCTACCACGACCCGCGCTCGATAAGCGACCTCGTGGCGCTCCTCGGCAGGCACGAGAACGCGAAGCTCCTCGCCGGCGGCCAGTCGCTCGGGCCGATGCTCAACTTCCGGTACGTCGTCCCGGACCACCTGATCGACCTCAACCGCATCCCGGAGCTCGCCTACATCAGGCCCGGGAACGGCACGCTCGAGATCGGCGCGATGACCCGCCAGCGCGCGCTCGAGCGCTCCGACGAGGTCAAGCGCGCCTGCCCGATCCTCGCCGAGGCGCTCGGCTTCGTCGGCCACTTCCAGACCCGCAACCGCGGCACGCTCGGCGGCAGCCTCGCCCATCTCGACCCGGCGGCCGAGCTCCCGGGCGTGTGCGCCCTCTACGACGCCACGCTGACGGTGACCGGGCCCAAGGGCGCGCGCAAGGTCGCGATGGCCGACTGGGGCGTGTCCTTCATGACCCCTAATCTCGCTCCGGAGGAAATGCTCACTAGCATCACCTTGCAGCTCTGGCGCGAGCCGCATGGCCACGCGTTCGTCGAGATGGCCCGCCGGCACGGCGACTTCGCGATCGCCGGCGTCGGCTGCCTCGCCGCGCTCGACCCCGCCGGCAAAGCGAAGCGCGTCGCGCTCGCCCTGATCGGCGTGAGCCACGCACCGGTGCGCCTCGCCGCCGCCGAAAAGCTCCTCGCCGGGACCGACCTCGGGGACGACGCGCTCCGCGCCGCCGCCGCCGAGATCGACAAGCTCGAAGCGCTGGACGACGCGCACGTGAGCGCCGCCTACCGCAAGCGCCTCGCGGGCGTGCTGCTCGGCCGCGCCGTCAAGCAGGCCGCGGCGCGCGCTCGCGGCGTCACCAAAGGAACAACGCAATGAGCTCCCCTCCTGGACAGGAGGGGTGGCGCGCAGCGCCGGGGTGGTTGATCCGCCTCGCCTCGACCACCCCGCCTTCGCTGCGCTCAGGCACCCCTCCTCGACGAGGAGGGGAGAAGGGGCTGAGACAATGACCGACCGCCGCGCGATCAAGCTCACCGTCAACGGCGTGCGCCACGAGCGCGAGGTCGAGACGCGCCTCACGCTCGGCGACTTCTTGCGCCGCGACCTCGGCCTCACCGGCACCCATCTCGGCTGCGAGCACGGCGTCTGCGGCGCCTGCACGGTGCACCTCGACGGCGAGGCGGTCCGCTCCTGCATCCTGTTCGCGGTGCAGGCGGACGGCGCCCGGGTCACCACCGTCGAGGGCCTCGCCCGGCCCGACGGCACGCTGCACCCGCTGCAGCAGGCGTTCCGTGACCATCACGGGCTGCAGTGCGGGTTCTGCACGCCGGGGATGCTGATGACGCTCGCCGCGTTCCTCGCCGAGAACGCGAACCCCAGCGAGCGCGAAGTGCGCGAGGCGATCTCCGGCAACATCTGCCGCTGCACCGGCTACCAGGGCATCGTCGCCGCGGCGCTCGACGCGGCTCGGGCCGGAGCCGAAGGCGCATAGGCCATGGGCGCGAGAAACGTCGGCGCGATCGTCAAGCGGCTCGAGGACCCGCGCCTCCTCACCGGCCGCGGCCGCTACACCGACGACATCGTCCTGCCGGGCCTGCTCGAGCTCGCCTTCGTACGCTCCACCGAGGCGCACGCCGCGATCAAGTCGATCGACCTCGCCGCGGCGCGGGCCCTCCCCGGCGTCGTTGCCGTGTGGACGCTCGCCGATCTCGGCCCGCTCGCGCAGAAGCCGATGGTGCAGTCCTCCCCGAGCCCGGTTATCAAGCAGAACCTGACCCAGTACCCGCTCGCGAAGGACGAGGTGTGCTACGTCGGCGAGGCGATCGCCGTCGTCGTCGCCGAGAACCGCTACGTCGCCGAGGACGCGGCCCAGCTCGTCGCGGTGGACTACGAGTCGCTGCCGGTCGTGATCGACGCGCGCGACGCCGCCAAGCCGGGCGCGAGCCTGGTCCATCGTGGCGCGTCGAACAACCTCGCTGCCACCGTCGCCTGGAAGTTCGGCGATGCGGCGGCGGCGATCGCGCGCGCCCCGCACGTCTTCCGCGAGAGCTACTTCCAGCATCGCGGCGGGCCGCACTCGATGGAAGGCCGCGCGGTGATC
>Ga0184639_10000617_pt1 | contig 14163 bp, 15 predicted proteins | sample PLM31_170_b2_FD_133155 | JGI IMG/M metagenome (GOLD analysis project Ga0184639, IMG submission 133155) | Groundwater sediment microbial communities from an aquifer in East River, Colorado, USA - PLM3-1_170_b2 | ecosystem: Environmental > Terrestrial > Soil > Riparian zone | place: USA: East... | reverse complement strand
TTTCATTTCTGTTCATAATTGCCTTTCGTTAATTAAACTCTCCTTATTTTTTTCGTTGCTTATAACAAAACAAAATTCTAATTTATGAACAAGTATACTGATAGGCTGATTCTCATTAGCAATTATGAGAATTATTGACTTACCAGATATACAAACCAAGGAGATGACAAAATGAAAAAAATAATTTTTACAATATCTTTTCTGTTGTTATTCCTTATTAAAAATATTTCCGCTCAAAATATTAGTTTAACTTTTGGCGGTGGTTATCTTTATTCTGATTTTGACAATACAAAACTACCATATTGGGAGAATGGGTATTTATTTAGCTTTTCATCTGATTATAAAATTACAGATCATATATCAATCTTTTTTTCTTCTTCATATCAAAAACATTTTTTTGATAAGAATCTTGTTTACCTTAATAGTATCACAGTAGCGGGATATAGATATAGCATTAATGGTGAAAATAGTTCTGTAATTGAATTATCCATTGGAAGTAAATTATATGCAACTTCTTAAGGGATAAAGCCATACTTAGGAATTGGAGTTGGTGCATTAATCAACAATCAAGGTAAAGATTATATTACACATTGGATGGAAGGAAACGAAAATAAATCAACAAGTTTATTTTCAGGTAGTGATAAGAATTATAGTTTGGTTCAATTTAATTTTGGTGTTGGTTTGGAGATAAATCTTATTAACAACCTTAATTTAGTTGTTGATGGCAAAATGATAAATGGTTTTGGCGGACCATTGTATTTCCCAATTATGGCTTCTATAAAATTCGGTTTATAAAAATGGAATCAGAATTAGTTGTTAAATAGGTTATTATGAAAACAAATTTATTAATAATTATCTTCATCTTAGTCATAGTTCTTTGTATGGGGTGCGATGTAAACCAGACTGATGAAAAATCTCTTTATTATTTCTTGAATGGTCAAGGGTCTACAGAATTGTTCAGACTTAATACAATTATAGCGGTAATATTTGAGGATGATACTAATCCAACACAAGCCGATAGTTTAGTCAGTTTGTATAAACTCGTACCAATAAAAATGTTTGGTTCAGATTCATATAAAGTAGATTGGGAAATAGAAGATATTGTCCTGATGAAATTACCTGAAGGGGAAAAAATAGAAAATTATTTATCCAAATTTCCAAGAAGATCAAATCAAAAGTTTGGAGATTTACCTGAAGTAAAATTTTGCCTTCCTGTTTTTGCATTTGACAATAGTGGTGATCCCCGAAGCCGTTTTATAATTAACGAGAGAGTAGCTGTATCAAGTGGTACGGATAGCATTAATACTATGAAAATTTTAGAGCCATATAAATTAAATCTTATTGAAAAGAATGCGTGGTCAGAATACAGATTTGAATTAACCCATAATTCACCTGCAAATTCTTTAGAGATTTCTAATATGCTCTATAGTTATTCTGAGTTTAATTGGTCGATGCCCGGTTGTTATGCTTATATTAGTTTTGGCTTTAAGTGAGAATCTTATGAGAACTAAATCTTTAATTTTTTGTTTGGGAATCTTATTTCTCTTCTCTTCCTGCGATACTATCGAACCACAATTTGATCCGGATAAAATTTTTGTTGAAGTAAAAAACGGAACCGTGGATTCAGATGGTGAATTTGAAGTCTTTAACTTTTCAAGTGAGACAATCTTTATACATTATTCCCGGGATCTAACTTGCAATCTTTTTACATATTCATTGGAACAGTTGACAGATTCAGGATGGGTAAAATTATCTTTTGATTCATCAGAAGAAACATGGATGATTCCGATTATTAATCCTGATTCTATTATAGTCTGTATTGCTGAGGATGCACCACCACCTATTGAATTAAAATCCCTCGATTCCTTTGAACAAAAAATAACCGGACTCGATCAAATTGGAGAGTATCGTTTAACAATTTCCTACACACTCTCTGGAGTTCCTTCTTCTTCTTATAATAAATTGATAGTCAATTATAAAGTGGGATATTAGTATCCGGTCCAGCGACAATTCAAACAAGCTAAGGAATTGGAATAAAATTGTTTTGTGTAAATATTGTTTGTAAAATCGAATAAAAATCAGGAAATATTGCACTCCTAACGGAGTGCCCCGCCTTGGCGGGGTCTTGGGGATTATGTATTTCTACAAATATTAAGCTCCTCTGGAGCTTTTTATTAAGTTGCCAGTTGGATTTCTTAACTCCGTTAGGAGTTAAATATTTATAGAAAAGAACCACCCTATATAAATCAAACTCCGTTAGGAGTTCAATATAAACAAGCAGTCAAATTATAGTCATAATTTATTTCATCACTTTGCCTCAACTTTAGCCTTTTGACTTTAATAGTATAGGAAATAATATTTTGTTAAGATAGATTTGCATTAAAACTTTACTATTAAAATGAAAAAATCTTTCTTAACATCTATATTAATTTCCTACTTAGTTCTTCTTCCTCTCTCAGCTCAGAATAAAGATTTTATTAAAGGTGTTGATATTTCTTTCTTAAACCAGATTGAGGATAATAACGGCATCTATTATGAAAATGGTGTTCCGGGAGATGCACTAAATATCTTTAAGAATAATGGAATTAATTATATAAGGTTAAGAATATGGCACACACCTGAAGATGGTTATACAAATCTTGATAAAACTTTATTAATAGCGGAAAGAATAAAAGCATTGGGGTTAAAGCTTTTAATTGATTTTCATTATTCCGATACCTGGGCTGATCCTGGCTGGCAGTCGAAGCCTGCTGACTGGGAGAATTTATCTTTTCAGCTTCTTAAGGATAGCATTTATTATTATACTTTTAATGTAATCACTGCATTAAAAAATCAAAATACTCTCCCGGATATGGTTCAGATTGGTAATGAAATAATTTGTGGAATGCTCTGGAATGATGGCAGAATTTGTGAATCCTACAATACCTTCCAGCAATGGGACCAGTTTACTCAACTTGTTAAAGAAGGTATAAGGGGAGTAAAAGAAAGTTTATCTCCGGGAGATTCAGTTAAGATTATGATCCACATTGACAGGGGAGGAGATAATGCCGGCAGCCAATGGTTCTTTAATAATCTTATAGCGTTGGGAATTGATTTTGATATTATTGGTTTATCATATTATCCATGGTGGCATGGGAATCTTAAAAATTTAAAATATAATCTGAATGATCTTGCTCTTAGATATAATAAAGAAATAATTGTAGTTGAAACAGCATACCCATGGACATTGGATTGGTTTGATAATACACATAACCTTGTTGGTGATACAAGCCAGCTGCATTCGGGTTACCCGGCAACAGTAGATGGACAAAAAAGTTTCCTTAATGATTTGATTGAATTGATATTGAAAATAAACAACGATAAGGGAGCTGGATTATTTTACTGGGCACCGGAATATATATCTGTTCCTGCTTTAGAATCTTCCTGGGAGAATCTCACTCTCTTTGATTTCAATGGTGAGCTCTTAAGTTCAATTGAAGCTTTTAATTTTGATCCTGCCGACATACAATATCCTCCTCAGATAGATTATTCATTTCATCTTTATCAGAATTATCCAAACCCGTTCAACCCGGTTACAAGAATAAAATTTTCAATACCAGTCGCGGGTAATGTTACAATTAAAGTTTATGATATACTTGGGAATGAGATTAAAACTATTTTAAATGAATATAAAGCTGTCGGCACTTATGAAACTGAATTTGCGGCAGATAGTTTGCCGAATAGTGTTTATTGCTATAGGATGATCTCAGGAGATTATTCAGTAACTAAGAAGATGATTCTTTTGAAATAGTTTGGTTGATAGAGTCTGGGAATAATGTAATGATGGAATATTGGAATAAGGAATATTCCGGTAATTGCTGGATTGCATTCCATCACTCCATTACTCCACTATTCCAGAGGTTAGAGGTATTTTGCATAACCTCTGTAATTTAATTGAATGGAGTTAATATGTCTGCATACATAATTGTTGAAGTTGAAGTAAAAGATCCCGTTAGATACGAGGATTACAAAAAACACACACCTGCTTCTATTGCTGCTTATGGTGGAAAGTTTATTGTACGCGGCGGCAAAGCAGAACTGATTGAAGGAAATCAGGAGCCAAAGAGAATTGTTGTCCTTGAATTTGAAAGTGCTGATAAAGCAAAAGCCTGGTGGAATTCTCCTGAATACAGTGAAGCAAAAAAACTAAGACATGCAACTGCAGATTCAAGAATGATTCTTGTGGAGGGTTTTTAATGAAGAAAGAAGAATTAAAAAATCTTCAGGCACCTTTGAAGCAAAAATATAGAGAGAAACCTGATGCAGCATTGATAACTTTGAAAACAGCAAACCGTTATGGTGAATTTCTTGGTTTGCCAGTTGAGTTGTTATTTTAATTTTTATTTATATTGAACAGAGATAGTCATAAATAGAAGCATTTAATGAAAACAGAATAGGTAAGCGGTCCCAGGTTATTTAGCTTGAGTAAGCAATAAAATTCTTACTGCCTGGTAATTGTTTGGTTCAGCACTAATATATCATATGAGGTTAATATGAGTAAACATTTGACACTCAAATTAAAACAGTTCAGCTTTGTGCTTGTAATGTTGATTATTTATTCTCCTGTTTTAGACGGGCAGACAGAGAATGCAAAAACAAAATATCCGGTAGTAGAGCTTGGTTACAATAGCATGTCATCTAAGGATTGGATTGGTCTTCGTTTCAGAGAGATCATTCCAGCTTCCAATATCAAAAAGGTTATAATGATAAGGGAGAGTGGATTTGCATATCATAATAATTCACTCCTGGATTATAAAAAACTTGTTCAGGCTGATTACGATGCCCTGCTCAAACACCTGATAGACTCAGAGGAGAGAGCTCAGAATTTAGGCTGGCTTGCTGAGGAAGGAATTTTAGCAGAGTTAATAATATTAACCAACGATGATCAGGTTTATCATCTTGAAATTCTTGGCATTCTTAATCGAATTTCTTCCGTAACAATTAATAGCTCAGGTAAAGGAGTTAGAATCGAAATAAAAGAGTTTCAAAGGTCTGAACCAATTAAGTAACTAAAAATTCTGCCGAATAACATTTCTTAGAATATTTGAAATAGTATCTTGCAAAAAAGATGTGAAGCAAAGAGAAAATAAACTATATTTAATAAAATAGAAGATCTTATCGCTGTTTGGAAATAGATTTTGTATGAGTATAGAAGATTAGTGTAAAGACAGTTATAAAAATTAAAAGAACTATTGTTATTGAAGACAATAAAATTTAAGTTTCAAATAAAGTTGGAGTTGGTTCTATTTTTTATTAAAAATAAATTTTTAATGGGAGGCTCTCATGGCAAAAGCATTCACAGTTGCATCTTGGAATGTTGAACACTTCAAAAATAATCCTGAACGAATTGACCTGGTTATAAATTTTCTTAAAGAACAAAAGCCTGATGTATTTGCTCTTTATGAAGTAGAGAGTTCAGAAGTTTATACAACTCTTGTTTCAAAAATGCCCGATTATCATTTCCATATAACAGAAGGTCCGCAGACACAGGAAATTCTTGTCGGTGCAAAAAAAACTTTAACTATTTTTTATACTCAGAAAGTAGAATTTAAAGCGGGGAATACATATTTAAGACCAGGCGCACTTTTAACTGTAAGGCTTAGTGGTAAAGATTATCCGATACTTTTTCTTCATACAAAAAGCAGTACAAAACCAATCGGCTTGGGTTTACGTGATGATATGTTTGACCGTGCTTTTAAATTCAAACGTTATTTAGATAAAATTTTTCAGGCGTCAAACCAGGGACCGGCAAATTTTATTTTTCTCGGGGATTTGAACACAATGGGTATGAAATATCCATTTAAGCGGGAAATAATTGTTGATTACGAATTACAAAAGTTGGACAGTGGTGCAAAAAGAGTAAAGATGCGCCGGCTAAGTAAGAACCAATTGTATACCTGGTGGAATGGACCGGGAAAATATCCACCCAGTAATCTTGATCATGTTATTGCATCAAATCAGCTAAAGTTTAAAAAGTTTAATGGAACTGAGATTGATGTAAAAGGCTGGCCAGAAAAGAACACAGACCAGGAGAAAGTAAACTGGATTAAAAAATATTCGGATCATGGGCTGCTATTTTTTCAGGTGGAGAAAGGCTAATTTAATAAAGCAATTTTATGATTTATTGAATTTATAGATTCTACAAATGGGATGGATATTAGGTTTAGCCGGAAACTATTCTGAAACAGAACTACAAAAACTAAAATCAATACACCCATCTCCTTTCCATTCCTTCTCCTCGGATAAAATGTACTTAGCCACAGGAGGCATTCCTGAAACTTGTTTAAGCTCAATCTCTGAAAATAATTTTTCCTGTTGGATTGCCTGTGGCGTTGGGATCAAATATGAAAACGGGCAAACGTTTCTTATGAATAAGAGTGATTGGAATTCAGAATTAACAAATCAGAATTTTTCTCAGTACAATTTGAATGGACATTTTGCTGCAGCAATATGGAATAAAAATAAACTTGAGTTATTTACAGACCAGTTAGGCATAAGAAATATTTATCTCACAAAATTAAATGATAGCATTGCATTTTCTACACGCCTTGATTGGGTTTCAAAATTAAATAAAAATATCTCAATAGATTGGGAAAAATTTGGTGCAAGATGGTTCTTGTTAAATCCGATTTCCAACGAAAGTTTTTTAAAGAATGTTGAAATAATGAACCAGGGAGGAAAGGCGGTAATTAGCCTTAATCCCTTGTCTTACCAAATAAAAAATCAGCCCTGGCATCCTGATCTTGTACCTTCACTATCAGAAGATAAAGATTTTATTTCAATCTTAAGAGATTTTACGTTGTGCGGATTGAATAATGACAAAAAAATATCTCTTGCTCTTTCCGGGGATTTAGATTCACGGATTTTACTTGCACTTTTAATTTCATCAAAATCAGAGAACTGGTCTTTACATTCTTTTTATTTCCGGGAACATCCGGATACAAAAATTGCTGCACGTATCTCAAAAGAACTTAATGTTGAGCATTTTTTCTGGGAACCTTCAATTCCGCCCATTGATAAATCTGTTTCATTATTAACAGAATATGTTGGCGAAACGATGTTAGCTACTCCTGAATCCAAATATTTAAATCTTCGGTTTTACCTACCTTTATACAACCAGAATAAAATTGTAATTGATGGCGGATACGGAGAGTTAGCCAGAAGACGTTACCTTAGACTTTATTTAAAGGGAAAAGAAGCTCTTTATAATAATGATTCTGAAAAAGTTATTTATTTATTGAAATATAATAGAGCAGATATTTTCAGCGATGAGTATGCTAGATTGATGTACTCTGGTATGAAGAAGCTGATGGATGAAATTTTTTGTTCAATGCCTTTGGTTAAAGATTATGGAATAGAAAACTGGGTAGATTTGTTTGAAGCAAGGACCCGTTTAGTTTACTCTTCAGTTGAACAGTCCCGCTCGGACAGTAAACTTGTAAACTATATGCCTTTTACCCAGCCTTCTTTTCTTAAAAAAGTTTTTAAAACTCCTGTTAGTGAAAGAAATAACAATAAAATATTTTATAAAATAATAAAAGACTTTTCACCGGTTTTATCAAAGATACCTCTCGTTAAAGGTGGTACAACTTATCCTTTTGGACTTGGCAGTATTCCATCTTCAATATTAATAAAGTTAAAAAACAAATTAGGATTTTATTATAAAGATAATCTGATAATACGGTTTCTTGAAACATTATCTGAGTATATACAGGATACTGTGAATTCCGGTGATGTCACTTCCTGTGAATATTATGATCATAAAAAAGTGAAAGATTTAGTTGAGGGATTTTATAGGAAAAAGAATCTTGCTTTAGCTTTGGAAGTAGATTGGTGGTTAACTTTTGAGACCTGGCGGAGAATAATTGAGAGGACGTAATTAAGTTCAAGAGCAAGTTCAAGTTCAAGAAGTTTTAAAATGAATACAGAAAAAGAATTAAATCGGGGTGTTCAAATCCGTGCAATCTTATAATTCTTAAAAGCAAAATAGATCTCCTTAATTAAAGTTCTTATAACCGCAGCGGTTGGTACTGCAAGAAGCATCCCAAGCAGACCGAACAACTGGCTTCCCGCAATTATTAAAAGAATAATAATTATAGGATGTAAATCCACACCTTTTGCAAAAACATAGGGTTGTACAAACCCGTTATCAAGGGTATATATGATAGAAAGAACAAGAAGGATATATGGAATTTGTGATAGATCTCCATATTGAATGATTGAAATTATTGCTGCAGGAATTCCACCTATGATTGGTCCGAGGTAAGGAACCAAATGACCTAATCCTGCAATCACTCCTAAAGGCAGGGCATTCTCAATCCCAATAATATAAAAACCCAGCCCGCAGAAAGTACCGACAAAAGTTGCATCAAATATCCATGCTCTTACAAATCTTCCTATCTGCACACTTACTTTCTTTGAAATATAATATGACATTTCAAAAAATTTGTTTGGCATCATGTGAAGAATTCCCTGCAGGATATTTCTGCTGTCTTTAAGCAAATAGAAAGAAATGAATGGAACAATAACAAGAATAGCTGCTATTGAAAAAATACTTGAAAGTAAAACTGATATAGACTCAAATGGATTTTTTATTAAGTTCTTAATAAAGCCGTCAACAGACTTTGAGAGTTCTCCTGAAGGAAAGGAAGGAATAAATGATTGAATTTCTTTTTCAATTTTATTTAGCTGATCGTTGATATCAAATTCATGTAAGGTTTCCAAGAAATGGTTCATCTGTAATGTGAATTTTGGAATAAAGACTGATAAACCAAGGTAAACAAATAAACCCACACCAATAAAAATAAACAGCGTTGATGCAAACCTGTTAAAACCTTCCTGCTCAAGCATTGTAACAAGAGGATCAAATATAAATGCAAGAAGGATTGAGATAACCAGGATTATAATTAAATCTGAAAGAAGATAAGTAATGTAGAGAAGAATAAAGATTGCCAAAACCCACAGGAGTATTTTTGAAAATCGTTTAAAAGTAAGGTCTGTCATTATGATGGTTCCTGTAAAAGTTCAAGTTTAAGTTCTTACTCGTAATCGTAATCAATTAAAATCGAGTAAGATTAAGATTAAGAGTAAGATTACGATTAAGAAAAATTTAATTAACAGATTCTACTCTTTTCACACCGGGGACTTCTCTTAGTAAAGCTCTCTCAATGCCCGCTCTCAATGTCATAACAGAAAGAGGGCATACTTCGCAGGCACCGGTTAATTTCACTTTTACAATACCTTCTTCAGTCACTTCAATAAGTTCAACACCACCGCTCTCTGCCTGAAGATAGGGCCTGATCGATTCAAGAGCTTTCTCTATTTTCTCTTTCATTATTCTTCATCATCCAGCAAAATCTCAACTTTGGCGGAAGCATTCAGATTTATAAGATTAATCTGTTCTGCAAGATTTCTTGAAATACCCATGATGATATCTGTGTATTCAGTATCCGGTAAATCAAAAACAATCGGAACTCCTTTATCTCCACCTATTCTTATACGGGGATCAATTGGTATTCCACCAAGAAAAGGAACATTTAAATCTTTTGAAAGCTGCTCCCCGCCTCCGAACCCAAAAATATCATATTTATTGCCTGTATCAGGTGCCCGAAAGTAGCTCATATTTTCAACGACTCCTGCGACCGGAACATTAACACGATTGAACATCTTCAAAGCTTTTCTTGCATCAACCAGTGATACTTCCTGTGGAGTAGTTACAATCACTGCGCCTGTAAGAGGAATAGTTTGAACAAGAGTTAATTGAATATCACCTGTTCCGGGAGGCATATCAAAAACAAGATAATCAAGCTCACCCCAGTTTACATCTGACATAAATTGTTTAACTGCGCCGCTTGCCATAGGTCCCCGCCATATTACGGGTGCATCATCATCAACAAGAAAACCGATTGAGATCATTTTTATACCGTAATTCTCAACTGGCTGCATTACAACTTTACCCTCCTTCTGGTATATCTTTGGCTTCTCCTTGATACCAAGCATAATAGGAATACTTGGTCCATAAATATCAGCATCTATTAATCCAACATTTGCCCCATCTTTTGCAAGAGCAACTGCAAGATTGACTGCAACTGTACTTTTACCAACGCCACCTTTGCCGCTTGCAACTGCAACTGTGTTTTTAACTCCCGGCAGCAAAGCATCTTTTCTTTTATCTGTATGCGAAGAGATCTTAGCCAGGATATTTAATCTTATAGTATCTAATTCCGGGAAATCTACCTTAATTGCTTTAGTAATTTTTGATTTTAATTCATCATTAACAGCAGTCTGCGGAATGGAAAGTGAGAGATCAATATCAAGGTCATTCTCTTTTATCTCAAAATTTTTAATTGAGTTAAGCATAAGATGATTTTTATCAATACGCTCATCATCAACTTTCTTTATTGAATTTAGTATCCCGCTTTTAGTTAAACTAATCATCACAAAACCTTTTCTTTTAATTAATCGTTCCTGTTGAAATTAGCAAAATTATAGGTAAAATTGAATTTATTAGATATACCATCCTGCTTATCGCTTATATACTAACTTCATTTTGTTTTTTATTACACAAATTTAGATCAATATGTCATCCCTAAAGAGATTTAATTATGTAGTAGTACAATTTGCTATAAATATTTCATCCCTAACGGGATTTTGAATTCATCCCAGAGGGATGACATATTTATAGAAAAAATGAACAAAAAATAAATAAAATCCCTTTAGGGATGATATATAAAATGTTTATTCGAGTTTTATATTAAATCAAGTGGGTAAAGTTATTGAATTGGACAAATGCAATTAAAAAATCTGGCATATCTTTAATTTATCTTATCGCAGAAGGCTTTGTTTTAGAGTACCCCGCAGAAGATCTTACAGCATAATCCATCAACCATTCCTGTGAATTAATTTTTTTATCATCATCCTTCGAATTGGGTCTAATATAATTCATATCTGGCTGAAGCACTCTTCCTTTTACATTATCCTTTATAGATACATTAAGAAGACTTTTCATTATTTCACTTTTTATTTTAGGATCTTCAACAGGCCAGGCTATTTCAACTCTCCTGTCTAAGTTTCTCTGCATAAAATCGGCGCTGCTTAAATAAATTTCTTCATTTCCATTATTATAGAAATATAAAACCCTGCTATGTTCAAGGTATCTTCCAACGATGCTGAGAACTCTGATGTTGTCGCTTAAGTCCGGAACCTGAGGAACTAAGCAGCAAATTCCTCTTAATATCAAATCTATTTTCACTCCTGCATTAGAAGCTTCGTAAAGTGCTGCAATTAGAGCAGGGTCTACAAGGGAATTCAATTTAAGAATTATTTTACCTTTACTGCCCGCTTTTACATTGCTGATTTCTCTCAATATCATTTCAAGAAATTTTTCCCTCATATTAATTGGAGCTATGATAAGCTTTCTGAAATCAGTTTGTTTTGAATATCCGGTTAAATAATTAAAAACATCGGTAACATCTGCGCAAATTTCCTGGTTATTAGTAAAATATCCCAGGTCGGTATAAATCTTTGAAGTTGTTATATTATAATTTCCGTTGGACATATGAACATACCTGTTAACACCATCCGATTCCCGTCTTACTACAAGAGTCATCTTTGCATGAGTTTTTAATCCCACCAGTCCATAAACAACATGGACACCAACCTTTTCAAGTTCTCTTGCCCAGAAGATATTATTCTCTTCATCAAACCTTGCTTTAAGTTCAACAAGAACCGCAACCTGTTTCCCTCTTTCGGCAGCTTCAATAAGATATTCTATTATTGGAGATGTTGATCCAACCCTATACAAAGTTTGCTTTATTGCAAGAACATCAGGATCGCGGGCAGCCTGTTTTATAAATTCAATTACAGGTGCAAAAGAATGATATGGGTGATGAAGGAGAATATCTTTCTGTTTTATTATACTAAAAAAATCATCCTCTTCTTCAAACACTTTTGGAATAACAGGATAAAATGGTTTTGATTTTAACTGATGCAACGGGAGATCATATAAAGACATTACATCACTGAGTCCTAATGGACCTTCAAGAACATGAACATCTTCCTTATTTATCTGGAGATTTTCAATTAAAGTATCGAGCATAAAGTCGGGCATTCTGCTTGCGACTTCCAATCTCACAACACTTCCGAATCTTCTCTGCCTTATATTTTCTTCGATCACACTTAAAAGATCATCAGCTTCATCTTCCTGCAATTCAATATCTGTGTCTCTTGTAATTCTGAAACGATTAGCTTCAAGAATTTCCATTCCCGGGAAAAGCATAGAGAGATTTGCTTTAATAAGATCACCAAGCCAGATGAATTTTGCAGAGAAATGTCCGTTCGTCTGAAGTTTCTTACCAGGATTAATAATAGAATCAATCTGCATTAATCTTGGAAGGATATTTGGAACTTTAACTCTTGCAAAATGATTTTCACCATTTGGCTTTCTAACAAGAATTGCAAGACTCAGGCTTAAGTTTGAAATATAAGGAAACGGTCTTCCAGGATCGAAGGCAAGAGGAGTGAGTACGGGAAAAATTTCTTTCCTGAAATATTCTTTCAGCTTTTCCTTTTCTTCATCAGTTAAATTTTCATAATCGGTAACTTCAATATTATTTTCTTTAAGAGCGGGGATAATTTCATTTTGCCATAAGTCCAATGTTATTTTCAACATAGGCATTATCATCTTTTCAATTTTCTGAAGCTGTTCAATGGGAGTTAAACCATCAATTGTTGGTTCAAGCACATTTGCAGCAATCTGTTCTTTAATTCCGGCTACGCGGATCATGTAAAATTCATCCAGGTTTGAATGAAATATTGAAATGAACTTAACTTTTTCCAGCAATGGCTGTTCAGGATCAAGTGCTTCTTCAAGCACACGGCGGTTGAATTCTACCCAGCTTAAATCCCTGTTAAAGAAGTTTTTAGGGTCATTATATTTTTTTAAAAGTTCTTTTCCAGTCATTTTTTATCTTGAAATAATCAGGCTTAATATAAGTTTTTTTGGAATATAAATTAAACTGAAATTAAAGCGGGTTGATGAGCAGTAAAAATCGTCGCTATATAGAGGGACGGAATACATTGTTATACTTTCAAAACCTTGTTTAGTTGTATTTTTAAGGGTTTGAATAACTATGGAGAAATTTACACAGCTGGATAATCCGAAGGATTCCAAGAAAGAAGCTATCAGATTCTTTTAGTAGTTATTAAAATAAAATTTTTAAGAATAACTATGTAACATTTGACTTTTTACTTATTAAAGAGATTAGGTGTTTTTTTTATTTCCACTTCCCAATAAACCTATAAGCGCTCCAAATCCCATCTTCCATGTAGTTGAACATATATTAAAAAGATCATTTTGAAGTTTTGTGGGTACGGATATTAAAGTTAAAAGAAATAACATAATAAGCGAAATGATCGTTAATAAGAATGTACTTAGAAAAACTATTTTAAATCTATCGTTCATGATAGATAAATATATTTCTATATTTTTCTGTAAAAAAATTATATTTTTTCTTTTACATATTGTATTCTATGCTATGATTTAAGAAAAAGTTTATAACTATTTTTTAACATGTATAATTTAATCTTATTTGTAAGAGTAGTATTTATGTAATTTTCAATTTCTTCAAAATATTTATCATACCTATGAAATTCTATACGAACATTCACAACCTTATTTTCTAAGTATTTAGATTCAATTTCTTCACAAAAATTCTTTTTAGATGGTTTTTCTTTTTTATCCATAGTCAAATATTTCTCATATCCTTTTATTAATAAAGGAACTTCTTTATAAAAGGACTTTGAAACGGGAAATCTACTCGCACTTACTGAGGTTAACCACTTTTTAACAATTTTATCTTTTATTTTTTTATTAAAATAGTTAAGTACAAATTTCATTGTTTTTTTATCTGAATTGTATTTACAATCTAAAATAATTGCTTCTTTAGAAAAGGAACAACCATATGCAATAAACTCTAAATATTTTAAATAATTTGAAGGGAATGAATTTCCTTTATCCTGGGCTAAATATTCATCAAGAGAATTTTCATCACGGTATTCTTCAATAATTTTAACCAATCTTCCTATTGTTTTCCCTGCTTGTCGTTTTATATAATCTGAATATAA
>Ga0184639_10000614_pt1 | contig 14208 bp, 9 predicted proteins | sample PLM31_170_b2_FD_133155 | JGI IMG/M metagenome (GOLD analysis project Ga0184639, IMG submission 133155) | Groundwater sediment microbial communities from an aquifer in East River, Colorado, USA - PLM3-1_170_b2 | ecosystem: Environmental > Terrestrial > Soil > Riparian zone | place: USA: East... | reverse complement strand
GGTCTCCGGTCACCGGTCATCGTTTACGTCATCCTTTAGGTCCCCGGTCACCCGTCCTCGGTCACCGGTCTCTCTTAGTATGAAAGTCCTTCACGTCATACCTTCTGTTTCTGAGCGCTCGGGCGGCCCAGGCCACGCAATCATTTCCATGTGCCGCTCATTGCAAGAGCAGGGAACTGAGGTGGTCATCGCCACCACGGATGCAGGCGTAAGAGAACAAATCACCCTGGGCGATGTCGGAGTTTATAGAGGAATTCCCACGGCCTTTTTCCCGCTGCAATGGAGTGAATCGTTCAAGTATTCGAAGCCGCTGGCCGTCTGGCTAGATGCAAACGTCAAGACATTTGACGTAGTTCATATTCACGCAGTTTTCAATCACGCTTGCGTTGCTGCGGCGCGCGCTTGCCGCAAACATGGTGTTCCTTATGTCATCAGGCCGTTGGGGACGCTCGATCCCTGGAGCATGAAGCAGAAACCTTTGCGCAAATTTCTTTTCTGGCAGGTTGCGGGTAAGCGCATGTTGCAAGCGGCCGCTGCCGTCCACTACACGGCCAGCGCCGAGCAGTCCGCCGCCGAAGAGTCGCTTGGTTTGAATCACGGCAGGGTCATTCCCCTGGGCGTGGAAACTGATCTGCCCGCTCAGGTAAACGGTAATGAAATACTTTCGCGCAAGCTTACCCAGCTCGCCGGGCACCCTTACGTCCTGGTACTTTCAAGGCTTCACCCAAAGAAGGGACTGGACATTTTTGTTGACGCCTTCGTGTCACTGGTCCGGAAGAAGGATTTCAAGGACTGGAAATTGGTTCTCGCCGGCGAAGGCCCGGTTGAATACGTGCAAGCGCTGAAGCAAAAGGTTTCAGCCTACCATGCAGACGATAGTGTTTTATTTCCGGGTTGGCTCGAAGGTGATGAGAAAGATGCGTTTTTGCGGCGCGCTTCCTTGCTGGCGCTGCCTTCATATCACGAGAACTTTGGACTGTGTGTGATGGAGTCGCTCGCCGCAGGGGTGCCGGTCCTGGTGAGCCCACACGTGAATTTGGCGGACGAAATTGAGGCTGCCGGTGCCGGCTGGATCGCGGCAGTTGATAAGCAAGCCATCGAGACTGCGCTCGCGGAGGCACTGGGCTGCGAAGATGAACGTGCACGACGCGGCAAGGCGGGGAAAACTCTCTCACTGGAATTCTCATGTGAACGCGTAGCTTCGCGGCTGAATGAAATGTACTCAGCAGTCTCAGCGGCGAAGAGTTAGTTATTCCGTTTCATGTCGACCCTCCCTTATAGCGAATTTGAATGGAACACGACCGGCGCCGGGAACGGCGAATCCGGTGTCGGCCTGGCGGAAGCTATCATCAAGCGGGTGACTGCCCTCAAGGACGTAAAACGCATTTGCGATCTCGGTAGCGGAAACGGATACATTACCGGCCGCCTTGCCGCGCGGGGGTACGATGTCGTTGGCATTGATGCTTCTGAGAGCGGCACTCGCATAGCAGGTGAAAGCTATCCGCAGGCCCGGTTCATTTGCGCTCTTATCGATGAAGGTTTGCGCCAGCGTGTCGCACTCGAGTCGTTTGATCTGGTCATCTCCAGCGATGCCATTGAACACTTTTATCGTCCCGGAGATTTGGTGAGCGCCGCCGTTTCATTGTTGAAAGCGGATGGTCAGGTGCTGCTGGGAACTCCCTATCACGGGTATTTCAAGAACCTTGTTTTGAGTTTGACCGGGAAGATGGACGGGCATTTTAGCGTGCTCCAGGATGGCGGGCACATAAAATTCTTCAGCGTGAAAACGCTCTCGCAATTGCTGGCGAGCTACGGTCTTACCGATCTTAGCTTCAGTTTCTACGGGCGTGCTCCCTGGCTCTGGAAAAATATGATCTGCCACGCGCACAAGAGTGATTGAATCGATGTTAGAAAACATCACGCCACTGATTCTGACGTATAACGAAGCGCCCAACATAGGCCGCACCTTAGCGCAACTGGGTTGGGCGCGCGATATAGTGGTTGTTGACAGTTTCAGTGATGACGAGACACTGGAAATTGTGTCGAGTTTTCCGCAGGCGCGTATTTTTCAACGCAAGTTCGACAGCTTTGCTAGTCAGTGTAATTTTGGTTTGACGGAAACAGAAATCTCAACCGACTGGGTAATGAGCCTCGATGCTGATTATGAATTAACCCCAGAACTCGTAGCTGAAATTGGCGCTCTTCAACCAAGTGCGGACGTGGTTGGGCTGCGTGCGGGCTTCACGTACTGCATTCTTGGCCGACGTTTGCGGAGCGGAATTTACCCGCCTGTGACTGTCCTATTCCGTAAATCAAAAGCATTCTACAAACAGGATGGCCACGCGCACCGCGTGGCCCTGGATGGCCGGATCGAGAATCTTCATTCCCCGATTCTCCACGATGACCGCAAGTCGTTTACTCGCTGGTTACAAGCGCAGTCGCATTACACTAAGCTGGAAGCCGATAAGCTGCTCTCCTCAGAGCCTGAGAGTTTGAGTTGGACCGATCGAGTGAGGCGCTGGCGCATCGTGGCCCCGCCGGCGATGCTCTTCTACTGCTTAATCGTTCGCGGTGGACTTTTGGATGGTTGGGCAGGATTCTATTACGCCTTTCAGCGTGCGCTGGCGGAGTTGATGTTGTCGCTCTATTTAATAGACCACGATCTCAGCGAAGCAGAAGGATCAGAGCAAGACCACAATCAGCCGCGGATGAACGCGGATAAGACGGATCAGAAAAACGAGGACGCAAAGAAGCAGATAGCTGGAAGAGTTGTTACTTAATCCGCGTGAACCCGCGTTAATCCGCGGCCAATTATTCTTTCCAATCCGGCAATACTGAAAGAAGAAGGTTCAAGATAAATCGCCTCATGGTTGGGAAGGGTGGTTTACCCCCGCGCGGTGAATGGCTCTCAAGCCGGGCGGGGGCAATGCGGGGTCCCCAGCGGGGCAGCCCCGCTGGGGTGCTAGGCCCACCTTCCCAACCTTGAGGCTCCCCAGCTTGAATCTAGACACGCCTGACCGCAATTCGAAATCCGAAATCCGAAATTCATCCAATGTACATTCTTGGCATTAACGCATATCACGGTGATGCCGCCGCAGTCTTAATCAAAGACGGACGAATCGTGGCGGCCGTTGAGGAAGAGCGTTTTAATCGCGTGAAGCATTGCGCCGGTTTTCCGGCGGAGTCTGTGCGCTACTGTTTGCGGGCCGCCGGCATTGGCCTTGAAGAAGTGGCGCACGTCGGCGTATCGCGCGATCCATCCGCCCACCTGCATAAGAAAGTGTTGTTTGCCGCGCAACGCGCTGGTAGTGAGCTAGCTTTATTACTCAGCAGACGCGGAGACGCGGAGACGCGGGGACGCGGAGACGCTGAGAATGCCCAGATGCAACAAGGATATGGGGTTGAGGTTGATAAGACGCTTGCTATCACCGCGTCTCCGCGTCCCCGCGTCTCCGCGTCTTCCCCGCAGAATGATGGCAACGGCCGTGGATTCTTTCGTCAGGTTAAGGACCGGCTAAACAACGCGGCGAAGGTTCGCGATCTAAAGGACGATTTGGCTCGTGCGCTGGGCGCGCCGAAACGCAGTTTGCGTGCGCAGTTTCATAACATAGAACACCATCGCGCCCATCTGGCCAGCTCGTTTTATGTTTCGCCTTTCGATCGCGCGGCGTTGCTCTCGATTGATGGCTTCGGCGACTTCGTCTCGACGATGTGGGCCGTGGGAGAAGGGAAATCGATCAAGGTGTTGGACCAGGTAGAGTATCCCCAGTCGACCGGAATCGTTTACACGGCAACCACGCAATTCCTTGGCTTCCCTCATTACGGCGACGAAGGCAAGGTGATGGGCCTCGCGCCTTATGGCAGGCCGCGCTACATCGAAGAGTTTCGCGACATCATCCGTACCGAAGAGCGCGGGCAGTTTCGTTTGAACCTCGATTACTTTCGTCATCATGCTGAAGGCGTGGACATGACCTGGGATCAGGGTTCACCAATCATCGGGCGCATTTTTTCCGACGAGTTTGTGCAAACGTTTGGTTCGGCACGCGAACCTGGCGCACCCTTAACTGATCGCGAGCGTGATATCGCGGCGAGCCTGCAACTGCGTTTGGAAGAGGTCGGGTTTCACGTTTTGAATCACCTGCACGCTGAAACCGGTCTTACTGATCTCGGACTGTCAGGCGGTGTGGCCTACAACTCAGTCATGAATGGCAAGATTCTGCTCAACACGCCGTTTCGTCGCGTGTATGTGCAGCCGGCCGCGGGTGACAGCGGAACCGCGTTGGGCGTTTGTTACGAGATCCATAACGGTATTCTGAAGCAGTCGCGCGGCGAAGTGATGCTGGGAGCTTACACAGGTCCGGAGTTTACGAACGATGAAATTCGGATCGAACTCGAGAGCAGCAACCTCGCCTTTGAGACTTTGAGTGACGACGAAGTTACCAAACGCGCGGCGCAGGACATTGCCGACGGGCTGGTCGTTGGCTGGTTCCAGGGACGAATGGAATTTGGGCCACGAGCATTGGGCAATCGCTCAATCGTAGTCGATCCACGCCGGGCGGAAATGAAGGAGATCCTCAACGACCGCATCAAGAAGCGCGAGCGGTTTCGTCCGTTTGCGCCGTCAATACTCGAAGAACGCACTGCGGACTATTTTGAGCAGAGCCATCCGGCGCCGACGATGTTGATGGTCTATCAGGTCAGGGCAGAACGACGCGTCGAGATCCCGGCGGTCACGCACGTTGATGGCTCGGGCCGTTTGCAGACAGTTTCACGCGAAGTTAACCCGCGCTACTACCAACTCATTTCTGACTTCAACGAGTTAACAGGCGTGCCGGTAGTGCTTAATACCTCGTTCAACGAAAACGAGCCGATTGTCTGTACACCGCGACATGCTATCGATTGCTTTATGAAGACGCGGATGGATGTTTTGTATCTCGGTAATCATGCTGTGCGGAGGACGAGTTAGTTTCGAGTTTCGAGTTTCGGGTTTCGAGTTTGAAGAAAAATAACCGCTCCACTCCGCTTCTTTCTTAGGAGGAACTCCAATGGCTACGTTTAAGAAATTTGAAGAAATTGAATGTTGGAAAAGAGCAAGGACGAGTTAGTTTCGAGTTTCGAGTTCCGAGTTTGAAGAAAATAGCCGCTCCACTCGCTTCTTTCTTAGGAGGAACTCCAATGGCTACGTTTAAGAAATTTGAAGAAATTGAATGTTGGAAAAGAGCAAGAGAACTTACGCGTCATGTCTACAGGATTTCAAGCAAACCTCCGTTTGCAAGAGACTTTGGCTTAAAGGATCAGATCCGTCGAGCCTCTGTGTCTGTTATGTCTAATATCGCGGAAGGCTACGACCGAAGTGGTACTGGAGAATTCGTTCAGTTTCTGGCGACTGCCAAGGGCTCAGCAGCGGAGGTTAGGTGTCAACTCTATGTGGCAGCAGATCAGGGCTATCTTCAAGAGGGCGATTTTATTGAACTCAGCACTTTGGCAGCCGAGACTGGGAACATGGTAGGTGGTCTGATGAAATATCTTCGCGGTTCCGGTTACAAGGGAACCAAGTTCAAGACTGTAGCGAAAAAATAGATGGGATTCTGAAACAGAGATTTATCACCCGACAACTCGGAACTCGAAACTCGAAACTTATGCGCATACTTGTAACGGGCGGAGCTGGTTTTATTGGTTCACATCTATGTGAGCGTCTGTTGGCAGATGGTCACGATGTCCTGTGTCTGGACAACTTCTTCACCGGACGCCGCGTGAACATCCTGAAGCTGCTGGACAATCATCACTTCGAACTAATTCGTCACGACGTGATTGAGCCGATTCTTCTGGAAGTGGATCAGATTTACAACCTCGCCTGTCCCGCGTCGCCGATTCATTACCAGTACAATCCGGTGAAGACGGTCAAGACAAGTGTGATGGGAATGATAAATATGCTTGGCCTTGCGAAACGCGTGCGCGCGCGAATCCTGCAGGCATCGACGTCGGAAGTCTATGGCGATCCGCTGGTGCATCCACAGCCCGAAGCGTACTGGGGGAACGTCAATCCGATCGGATTGAGGTCGTGCTACGACGAAGGAAAGCGCATCGCCGAGACCTTGATGATGGACTATCACCGGCAGAATCGCGTAGACACGCGAATAGCGCGAATCTTCAACACGTATGGCCCGCGCATGCTTGAAAACGACGGCCGCGTAGTTTCGAATTTCATTGTGCAGGCATTGCGAGGTGAGCCACTTACGCTTTACGGAGCCGGAGACCAAACGCGGTCCTTCTGTTATGTAGACGATCTGGTTGAGGCCCTGATTCGGCTGATGAATGTTGATGATGTGCATGACCCGGTAAACCTGGGTAACCCGGGGGAGTTTACGATCAAGGAACTCGCGGAAGAGGTCGTGAAGATTTGCGAATCCAACTCAGGGCTTGAACACCTGCCGCTGCCACAAGACGATCCGAAACAGCGCCAGCCTGACATTTCGCGCGCCCAAACGCTGCTCGATTGGAATCCAACTATTCCCCTTCACGAAGGCCTCCATGCGACGGTGGCGTATTTTAGGCAGCGAGTAAATAGTGAACAGCAGGCTGCGAGTGGTGCCGAGAAGTAAACAATTGATTTTTCATTTTTCATTTTTCATTTTTCATTTGCCATTTTGTAATCCGCGGATGATGCGCCATGGAGATTTCTAATCCAGGTATGATGCCCCATGGAGAAAAGTCCACGTGTATCTGACTGCAATGGCAAATGAAAAATGGAAAATGGAAAATGGAAAATCGTCCTGGTAGCGCGTCTCAGCTCATCGACTCCATAACTCATTACTCATCACTCATCACTATTTTCTGATGAAAGTCCTCTTACTCAATCAGTGCTTCTATCCTGATGTCGCCTCGACGGCGCAGCACCTGACTGATCTGGCAGTTGAACTCGCGAGTAACGGTCACCAGGTGACAGTAATCGCCAGCGATCGCGGCTACGACAATACCGCGAACCGTTTTCCGCGACGCGAGACCTGGAAAGGCATCAGAATAATTCGCATTCCTTCGTTAGCTTTTGGCAAATCGTCGAAGTGGCGCCGCGCGTTGAATTTTGCGAGTTTTCTATTTGTTTGCGCGCTGAGACTTTTGCTGGCGCCACGATTCGATGTGGTAGTGGCTTTAACCTCTCCACCGCTGATATCCGTGCTCGGTTCGCTTTTCGTGTTAGTCAGAGGCGGGCGGTTCTTATTCTGGGTGATGGATTTGAATCCTGATGAAGCCATAGCTGCCGGCTGGCTCAAGGAGAAGTCGCTAACTGCGAAAGCTCTGTTCCGCTTCCTGGGTTATAGCCTGAGACACGCAGAACGAATCATCGTGCTTGATCGCTTCATGAAGCAACGAATTATTGACAAGGGCATTCCGGAAGAAAAGCTGGCAGTCATTCCGCCCTGGTCACACACTGATTCAGTTGTGTATGACCCTCCGGGCCGCGCCGCTTTCCGCGCCGCACATGATCTGTCAGACAAGTATGTGGTGATGTACTCGGGAAATCACAGTCCCTGTCATTCGTTGGACACTTTGCTGGGAGCGGCCCGTAAACTGGCAGATTATTCAAACATCGCTTTTTGTTTTGTGGGTGGGGGCAGTGAGTACGACAAAGTGAAAGCGTACGCGCAACAGAACAAGCTGAGCAATATTGTTTGTCTCCCGTACCAACCGCTAAATGAATTGGCAATGTCACTCTCAGCTGCGGATTTACACGTGGTTGTCATGGGGGACTCATTTACGGGAATTGTCCACCCGTGCAAAATATATAATATCCTCGAGATAGGCTCGCCTGTGCTTTACGTTGGCCCAACTACCAGCCATATCGTTGACGTATTATCAAAGCTCGAAGATCAGGAGTTGGTTTGCAGTGCACGACATGGCGAGGTTGGCACAGTCGCCGATTACATCGTTTCAGGAGCGGAGAAGCCGAGAGGCAAACGTTCACTATCCGCAGTGAAAGTTGCCGCTTCATTCTCCAGGGAAGCTCTTTTGCCGAAGATAGTGGGACTCATAGAATGCGTCGCGGATGGCCAGTTCAGAACCAGCGCGGTTGTGTCAGATACCAAGGCGCAGTGGTTGTCTTAGCAGGATGCTGAAAAAAGCAAATCAAGCCACAGAGGCACAGAGTCACGGAGAGAATACCGATCAGAAATAATCAGAAATGCCAATAAACACGTCCTCTCTTTGTTTTCAATAGGTCTCTGTGTCTCCGTGTCTCTGTGGCTAAGACTAGTTTGTCAGCAGCCTGTTTAGAGCCCGGCGCTGTCTTATTAATCTTGTCTTATATTCTTAGCTTCATTTAAGTGAGGTGCTAATGCGTAATCAAACAAGAGTTCTCGTTACCGGAGCAGGCGGATTCATCGGACATCACCTGACACGCTATTTGACTGAACGCGGCTACTGGGTGCGCGGAGTTGATATTAAGGAGCCGGAATTTGAACCGACCACGGCCGACGAATTCAAACTGCTTGACTTGCGCAGCTCGGAGGGCTGTTTAGAGGCGACCAGAGATGTCGACGAAGTTTATGGACTGGCGGCCAACATGGGCGGGATTGGCTTCATTGAAAATAACAAGGCAGTCATTGTTCGCGACAACACGCTGATTAACCTGCAATCAATTGAAGCCGCGCGAGTCAATGGTGTCAAGCGGTATCTCTATACCTCCAGCGCTTGCATCTATCCTGGTTATTTACAGAAGGAAACGAATGTCGCGCCGCTAAAAGAAGAGGATGCTTATCCAGCTGACGCTGAGGATGGTTATGGTTGGGAGAAGCTTTACATGGAGCGCGTCTGCCGGCACTACCGCGAGGATTTTGGTCTGGAAACCAGGATCGTCAGGTTTCACAATATCTTCGGTCCGCTCGGTACCTACGATGGCGGCAGAGAAAAATCGCCCGCAGCCATCTGCCGAAAAGTGGCGCTGGCGAAAGATGAAGACACGATAGAAGTTTGGGGAGATGGGGAACAAACGCGCTCTTATTGCTACATTGATGACTGCGTTGAAGGCATTTATCGTCTCATGAAGAGCAACCACTCCGAACCGCTGAACCTGGGACAAGATAGAATGCTTTCCATCAATGATCTGGTGGACATCGTTGCAGGCATCGCCGGGAAAAAGATCTCAAAGCGCTACGATCTGACGAAACCACAGGGAGTCAGGGGACGAAACAGCGACAATACACGCCTCAGACAGGTGCTCGGCTGGGAGCCTGTCGTTTCGCTCGAAGAAGGACTGAGCAAGACTTACTCCTGGATCGCAGAAGAACTTCAGAACAAGAACGTTGAGCCGGTAGCGGCCGGTTACAAAGCATCTTCACTCGCCGGGATCTTGTAAGTGTCTCGGCAGGCCGAATCATTGTTTGTTTCGCCCAGTATCACGCGATGTCACTCTATGCGATGTCACTCTATGTGGCAGCGAGCAAAAACTTCCATCACGGTAACGAAAGATTGTTTGGGTAGAGAGAGTTGAGTGGTGTCTTGATTTCTCTGCACAGAGAAGATCAAACCAGGATCCTACAGGAAATTGCTCAACACGCACGACCTTAACCTCAAGAAGAAAACTAGAGGTGTCTCCTTGTGAAAACCTATTTCGCCCTTTTCCTAATCGCCACGTTTTCAGCTCTGGTAATCACGCCGGTAGTTCGGCGTCTATGTGAGCGCTTCAAGTTGCTGGACGTGCCCGCAGACGGACGTAGAGTCCATACGAGCGCGATACCGCGTTTGGGCGGCGTTGCCATCTATCTGTCCCTGCTGCTGGCATTGTCGAGTCTCTTGTTCGTTTCAAATCTCGTGACGGAGTCGCTGCAATTTTACACTCCGGTTCTTCTCAAAGTATTGATTCCCGCTTCGCTGGTGCTCCTCCTCGGCGTTTACGACGATTTGCGTGGAGCAAATGCAGTGGTGAAGTTTGTGGGGTTAGGACTGATCGCATCATTGTTCTATGCGATGGGGGGAAGAATAGAAGCACTGGCGGTGCCGTTTGTGGGCGTGGTGCATTTTCCTCCGGTGATCGGATTTGTGCTGACCGTCTTCTGGCTGGTGGCAATCTCCAACGCCTTCAATCTCATTGACGGAATGGACGGGCTTGCTACCGGAGCAGCTCTGTTTTCATCAGTTGTTATTCTGGTTGTCGCCTTATCTGGAGGCCACCTGGTGATGAGCGTCGTCACAATAGTGATCTGTGGCGCCCTGGCCGGCTTTCTTCGTTATAACTTTAATCCCGCCTCGATATTCCTGGGAGACTCAGGGGCTCTATTTGTAGGTTTCCTGCTTGCGGCTTTATCGCTAATGGGCGCGCAAAAGGCAACGACCGCAATCGCAGTGATTACGCCGATACTGGCTTTTGGCTTGCCGGTGGTAGACACTACCGTGACGATGGCCCGGCGGCTGATTGGTCGCCGACCAATCTTCCAGGGTGATGGTGAGCACATCCATCACATGTTGCTCAAGCGGGGATGGTCCCAACGTCGCGTGGTGTTAATACTGTATTCCGTATGTGCGATGTTCGGGTTACTCGCCGCCCTCTCAACCAAGACTTCCTCGCCAATGACAGGGTTCGTTTTGTTCGTCATTGCCGCAGCGGTAATCGTCGCCGTGGGCCAATTGCGTTATCACGAAATGGACGAGTTGCGTGCGGGTGTAAAGCGCACTGTCGGTAATCGACGGATTCAAGTCGCTAACAACATCCGGGTGCGTCGCGCTGGGTTGGCGCTTTCCAAGGCTGTCACTCTTAATGATCTTTTTGAAGCTGTCAGACAGATGCTCGATTTTGAAGAGTTTGCTTACGCCAACGTGCAGCTTGGCCAACCGGGACGCGCCGACGCGGGCGAGCGCGCGTTTCGGGCAAGCGAGCAGTGCCGACCACTACAACGAATCGAATTCAGTAACGGGCGTGTGGTCTGGTCCTGGAAACGCAATGGAGTGGATGAGAACGACGTAATCGGATCGAGCGACTACTGGTGTTTCCGGCTACCTCTCTCGACGCAAAACGGTGAGTGGGGCTGGATGAATCTTTACCGCCCACTCGATGGCCCGCCGTTGCTCCTGGACATGAACTACCTGGCTGGATTCTTGCGGATCGAACTTTCAGAAGCGGCAGAACGGGTGCTGCGGTCATTTGACGAACCGGTTAGCTCGGGCCAGGTGCACCTGGCAATGACCGCGGGAAAGATCGCAGGCTGATGTCGCAGGTCACTACGATGGAAATGGACGCGGCCGCCGTGGACCCCACCACCCCACGCGGCTGCGGCGTTCCCCGGCGTGGCGGTGTTCGCAAGCTGGGAGTAGCCCGCGTTCTCAGTAGTATAGTTTTCGTCTCACTGCTGGGTCTGATTGTATTAACTGCCATTCCTTATGGAACGTCTCAGGCCTGGTGGGAAGCGTTTTTCGTATGCGTAGTTTTCACACTCGCCATCCTTTGGCTGCTCGAAGGCTTGATCAGCGATGCGTGGCTTAAAGACAGTTGGCCGCTGGCACTTCCTTTAGCCGCGCTGGCGCTCTTTTCACTTCTCCAAACGCTGCCATTTGGACAGCAAAGCGGAAAGCCGGCAGGGATCAACTTCGCGCCCTGGAACACAGTCAGCGCCGATCCTTATCAAACTCGCTTCTTTGTGCTCAGGCTTCTGGCGTTAACGATTGCGGGAGTGCTTCTGTTTCGCTATGCCTCCACCGAACGCCGACTGCGAATCATGATCAATGTCGTAATTGGCGTAGCGGTCGTGAGCGCTATCTTCGGCATTCTCAGGCAAACAATGCAGCACAGCGCCGGGTTTGGATTACCGCTTCTCCTTCCTGACCTGGGCTATGGCCAGTTCATCAATAAGAATCATTTCGCCTATCTGATGGAAATGAGTCTCGGGCTCATACTCGGCCTGATCCTCGGAGGCGGGGTCAAACGCGAGCAGGCGCTGATTTACTTTACAGCGCTACTGCCGCTTTGGACAGGGCTGGTGCTGTGCGGCTCGCGTGGCGGGCTCATTGCGATGCTCGCTCAGGTAATAATCGCCGCGCTGCTCTTCAGCGTGGTCATGCGAAAGGGGAACTCCACCGAACCGCAGTCAAAGGCAATCAGAATCACCCAGTCGTTACCCGTCCGTGTCGTCTTGATTCTGGTGCTAATCGCAGGAGTTGTTTTCGGAACTGTATGGCTCGGGGGAGATCGGCTGGCAACAAGGATCGAGGAATCGCGCACCGAGTTTAATTTGGACACTGCTGGTTTGCGTCAGGGCGTCAGTAGAAATGAAATTTGGAAAGCTACCTGGAAACTGTTTGTTGCGCATCCGATTTTGGGAGTAGGAATGGGAGCATACTGGGCCGCTGTTCCTGCTGTTCACGATGCGTCGGGAACTATGACTCCACAAGAGGCCCACAGCGATTATCTCGAGCTGCTTGCGAGCGGGGGATTGGTTGGGCTGGCCCTCGGCGTTTGGTTTGCAATCGTGGTTCTTAAGCGGATGCGAGAGAACCTGGGCTCGCCGAATCGTTTCCGGCGCGCCGCATGCTTAGGAGCGGCGATCGGAATTGCGGGTGTTGCCGTTCATAGCCTGGTAGATTTTGGTTTGCACACGATCGTCAATGCTTTAGTGTTTACAACCTTAATCGTAATTGCCACGTCCAACCCGCAATGCGAAAACGAGCTCGCAACACTATAACTAAATCGCTGCATCTCACCCGCGCAACTGCGACCCTGGTGGCGATCTCGTTGGCCACGGCGATGGCGTCCGCGCCGGCGCTTCAGGGAGTTTCCGGCGGCTCGGGTGCTTTTCAGGGACAGGACATCATGGGCGGTGCCGCTATCGTCTTTAAGCGGCCACAACGAGTGCGCGATATCGTTGGCGGCGCTGCCGCCATGCTCGTTGTAAAACGCCAGCCCAGGCCTCCGGCCAGGCCGCCGGAGATTGCCAGAAGTGATCGACGCAGGCCGCGGCCAAGACCGGGCGAGCCTGAGGTAGTCGTCGCAAAACTATCTGAAGCAGATCAGGGCGAGGCATTCAAGAATCAGGGAAACACCTACTACGACCTCGGCGATTTTCCTAAAGCGATTGAAGCCTACCTCAACGCGCTGAAACACACGCCGAAGGATCCGGTCATCTATAACAATCTTGGAGCGGCTTACTTCAGTAGCGGTAAGAACAATGAAGCTGCCGAAGCGTTTAAGAAGTCGTTGGCACTCAAGCCAAACGACGCAGACGCGTCTTTCAACCTTGGCATCGCCTACAGCTCGCTGGAAAAATATGGCGAGGCAGTCGACGCATTTAAGGAAGCCTTACGAGCTAAACCTGATTGGGCTGAAGCCTACAACGCCCTTGGCGATAGCTACCTGAGCCTTAATCGTTACGGAGAAGCTGCCAAAGCGTATGAGCAAGCGGTGCGCCTGCAACCAGACAATGCAACGGCTTTCAGTAATCTCGGCTTCGTCTATGACAAACTGGGGCTGTTGCCACAGTCGGTGGATGCCCTGCAAAAGACAGTCAAACTCAAGCCGGATGATGCAGTGGCTTATAACAATCTCGGAGCAAGTCTCTATAAAGCCGGACGTTATCAGGAGGCGATTAACGCTTTCGCCAATTCTATTAGCCTGAAGCCGGGCGATGCTGAGGCGCTCAACAATTTGGGTGCGGCGTATTACATAACGGAACAGTACCCTAAGGCTCTCGAGACTTTTCTAAGAGCGGCGAGCGCCGGGCCCGATTTCGCAGACGCCCAGTACAACCTGGGTAACGCTTATTACATGTCGGGCAAGTATCAGGAGGCGACTGGAGCTTATCGCGAAGCAATCAGGCTCAAACCTGACTATGCCGAAGCGCGAACCAACCTGGGAAGTTTGTTGATAGCGCTGAACGAGTATCGCCCAGCCGTCAGCGAGCTGCAGGAAGCTATCCGCCTGAAGCCGGACAACCCCGTATCGCACAATAACCTCGGCTATGCTTACGCGAAGATCGCTGAGAGCAGCAATCAGGCTGAAGCGACGGAGTTCTATCGAAAGGCCATCGATGCCTACAAGGAAGCAATTCGGCTGAAACCTGACTATGCGAAGGCGCTCAACAACCTCGGATCTGTCTATAACAAGCTAGGCAGTTATCCGGAAGCCATCGAAACTCTTAAGAAGGCAGTAGATCTTAAGCCAGACTTTCCTGAGGCTCAATATAACCTTGGGACCGCTTACTACAATCGTGGCCAGTTCAATGAAGC
>Ga0184639_10000613_pt1 | contig 14211 bp, 9 predicted proteins | sample PLM31_170_b2_FD_133155 | JGI IMG/M metagenome (GOLD analysis project Ga0184639, IMG submission 133155) | Groundwater sediment microbial communities from an aquifer in East River, Colorado, USA - PLM3-1_170_b2 | ecosystem: Environmental > Terrestrial > Soil > Riparian zone | place: USA: East... | reverse complement strand
CCCGAGAACGACCCCCATGTGACTTTCGAGGTGCAGGTTCAAGGCGGCGTCCCCTACCGTTGCTGGATTCACATGAAGGTCGGAGCGCCGAAGGGCAAGTCGCAGGCGAACGTGCTCTGGGTGCAATTCTCGACCGCGGTTGACGAGGCATACCAGGAAGTGTTCAAGCCGGGCACGGGGAGTTATCTGACCGCGCAGGGGCCGGCGCAGGAAGGCTGGACCTGGGTGGAGTGCGACCTGGCGGACTCTGAGGCCGAGCCTCTGGTCTATTTCCAGACTAGCGGCGAGGCCACCGTGCGCTTGCAGGCGGGAATGGAAGGGGTCGGGTTCGACCAGTTTCTGCTGAGCCCCGCCCTCTTCCTGGAGGAGCCGCCCTCCGAGGCGGTCGTAGAGAAATAGAGGACCTGCAGATCACGAATTCGTAGTAACGACTCACCTGCCCCGAACGAACCCACAGGGCGACTCACCTGCACTGCAACGCACGCAGTGCGGTGCAAGTGTCGCTGGGTGCCGGGGTCAGTCGTTCCAGGCCGAAAACGACTGAAGTCGTTACCACACATCTATTTCGTGTTGTACTGAGGGCGAATGACGATGAAGAGGATCGATAAGTGGTTCAGCATAGCTGTCCCCGCTGGATGGGCTGATGTAGTCGTCCGCACCGTGAAGGTGGCAGTGGTCGCCTTCGTGACACTGCACCTGAAGGAATTTGTTGATGCTGGCTTCCCCCTCGACACGCCGGACATCACCATTGACGCGTTATGGGTTACAGCCGGGACCTTCGCGTTGAACGCAATCCTCATGTGGGCGAAGTCCTGGATGGTGGCCACAAGCGCAGCGTAAGAGAGGCGTCCCGAAAACAAGGGAAGACGAAAACTTCGTTTTCGTCTTCCCTTGTTTTCGGATTTCTCTTTGCTCTGATCTTTGCGCTGCAAGGGGTGCTGACAGCCCTACCAGGCCGCCGCTCCGTACACGCATCCAGCCGCGGCCAGGGACCCCTTCGGGAAGCCCAGGGCAGGCCCACCACTACGCTCGCGGTTACATTTCCGGGGCCAGGAGAGCACGTTCGCTTTCTCTGCCAGTGGGCTTTGGGAAAGCCCTGGCCCCTACCCCACCCCAACCCCTCCTCCGGCGGAAATACATCGTTGGGGGAGGGAAGAAGCGCGGTCAGATTGAGCTATTGGGGTCAGTGTTGTACCGGCGCCGCTTGCGCTTGTCTTCAGGCCGCTTGACGATAGTCGTGAAGTACTTGGTGCCCACAAGCGTCTGATAAGGCTCCAGAAGACGCCGCACCACTTCCTGAACATTCAACCAGTAGAACCACCTCCAGTGCTTCGAGCGCAGGCCGTAGTACAGGTTGTATCCGTCAACGTAAGCGATGACCCGTTCCATGGGCAGCCACCTTCGTATTAAAGAGACGACCCACCCGGTCGGGTGGGCGTCGGCCCGGAGATGCTATCTCCGGGGGGGTTGCCTATATTGTACCCAATTGCTAGTCACAGTCAATACCTAATCTTGGCATCTTCCCCGGCGGAAAAGCATCGCAGGGAGAGCGGAGCGCCATGAAACGGTAAATGTCAGGCGTGACAGGTGTCTGCCACCCAATTTCCTGACCGGCACTCCAAGTGGAATTGGGCAGGCGCGCTTGGCCGGAACCGGATGGGGGCCAATTCCCCTGCCAGACTTCGCCATTATCACAAAACAGGTTAAAATCTAGCAGCTAGACAAGATTCGCTGCGCTACAGGGAAGAGCTGAGGAATGGGCGCAGACGGCCTAGCGCCCAAAGGTTATCAGGACAAATGCCAGCCAATCACATCGAGATCGAAAAACGTCTCTGGGACGCTGCGGATGAACTGCGGGCGAACTCCAAGCTAAAGTCGTCCGAGTATTCCGTGCCGGTGCTGGGGCTGATCTTCCTGCGCTACGCCGACCACAAATTCGCGCAGGCCGGGCAGGAATTGGTAGAGACGTCCCGTCGGGACGTCTCTACGACGCGCCGGAAGGTCATTGGCAAGACCGACTACCAGGCGCGGGGAGTAATGTTCCTGCCTGAAGAAGCCCGTTTCTCTACCCTGCTCCATCTGCCCGAAGGCGCAAACATTGGCAAAGCCATCAATAACGCCATGCGCGCCATCGAGGCCGAGAACGAGGAGCTCAAAGACGTTCTCCCCAAAACGTACGCCCGTCTGGACAACGATACCCTAGTCACACTGCTGAAGAACCTCAACTCTGTGCCGATGGACATCGAGGGCGACGCCTTCGGGAAGATCTACGAGTATTTCCTGGGCAAGTTCGCGATGGGCGAAGGGCAGAAAGGCGGCGAGTTTTTCACGCCGACTTCGCTCGTGAAACTCATAGTCGAGATCATCGAGCCTTACCACGGGCGGATTTTTGACCCTGCCTGCGGCTCCGGAGGCATGTTCGTGCAAAGCGCGGGCTTTGTCGAGCGGCACAAGAAAAATCCCGGCCAAGAAATCAGCCTCTACGGTCATGAGAAAGTGGCCGAGACCGTCCGCCTATGCAAGATGAACCTGGCCGTTCACGGGTTGTCCGGGGACGTTCGCCAAGGCAACACCTATTACGAAGACATCCATAACAGCACGGGGAAATTCGATTTTGTGATGGCGAATCCGCCGTTCAACGTAGACAAAGTGGATAAGGAAAAAATCAAAGACGATCCTCGCTTCCCGCTGGGAATGCCCAGATCGGACAACGCCAACTATTTGTGGATTCAGGTTTTCTACAGCGCGCTGAACGAGACCGGCCGGGCCGGGTTCGTGATGGCGAACTCGGCCAGCGACGCCCGCCAGTCGGAATTGGAGATTCGCAGGAAGTTAATCCGGGCCGGGGCTATAGATGTGATGATCGCCATCGGCCCGAACTTTTTCTACACGGTGACACTGCCTTGCACGCTGTGGTTTCTGGATCGGGGCAAGGCGGGCACGCCGCGCCAAGACAAAGTGCTGTTTATTGACGCCCGCCATATCCACCGCCAGATTGACCGCGCCCACCGCGACTTCACGCCGGAGCAGATCGAATTTCTGGCGAACATTGTGCGGCTATACCGGGGCGAACCGGTAGAGACGTTGCATGCAACATCTCTACAAGACAATTTCCCCGATGGCCAATACCGCGACGTACCCGGCCTGTGCAAGGTGGCAACCCTGAAAGAGATCGAAGCGCAGGGCTGGAGCCTGAACCCCGGGCGCTACGTAGGTGTGGCGGAGCGCGGGGCCGATGACTTTGATTTCGCCGAACGGCTGGAGGATCTGAACGAGGATCTGGAGGCACTGAACGCCGAGGCGCGGAAGTTGGAGGAACTGATTGGGGAAAATGTGAGCAGGTTGCTGGAGAGATAGTGACATGAGCAAGACTCCGCGGCGCAGTTGGCAAGAGACCACGCTGGGAAAGGTGCTGACATTGCAGAGAGGATTTGACATTACCAAGGCGCAGCAGCATCCTGGCCCTTACAGGGTTATTTCATCTTCGGGGACGCAAAGCACGCATGCAGAATACAAGGTTATGGGGCCGGGGGTGGTGATTGGAAGAAAAGGTACACTAGGTTCTGTGTACTTTTCCAAGGAGCCTTTCTGGCCTCATGACACAACCCTCTGGGTAAAGGACTTTCACGGCAATGACGAGAAGTTTGCTTATTACTTCCTCCAGACACTTCATCTGGGACGGTATGACGCTGGCGCGTCGAACCCTACAATCAATAGGAATCACATCCATTTGCTGCCAGTGGTTTGTCCCCCTCTCCCCACCCAGCGCCGCATCGCGGCCATTCTCTCCGCCTACGACGACCTGATTGAGAACAATGCCCGGCGTATCAAGATTCTGGAAGAGATGGCGCGACTGCTATACCGCGAGTGGTTCGTACACTTCCGCTTTCCGTGGCATGAAGGCGTAAGGATGCTGGACGGCGTGCCAGAAGGGTGGGAGGTCAAAACTTTCGGAGAAGTTTCACTAAATTTCGACTCGAAACGTAAGCCATTGTCGTCGCTTCAAAGAGCCACCATGCAAGGCGAATATCCCTATTATGGCGCAGCGAAAGTATTGGATTACATCAACGACTACATATTCGACGGAGAATACTTGCTTGTGGCTGAGGACGGGAGCGTGATTACGCCGCCCGGAAATCCGGTCCTTCAACTTGTAGACTGCAGATTCTGGCCCAACAATCACACTCACGTTATCCAAGGGAAGCCGCCAGTTTCGACTCAATTCCTTTACCTATCCCTATCAGGTTTAAGTATCTCCGGTTACATCACTGGCGCAGCACAACCCAAGATTACTCAGGCCAGCTTGAATCGCATACCTGTGCTTGTTCCGGCAGATACAGGATTGCTCAGCCAGTTTGATGAGATAGCCAGAAACATGCTGACACGGGTCAAGGTATTAGAGCGTGAGAACGCCAACCTCCGCTGGACGCGCGACCTTCTCCTGCCGAGGCTGGTGGCGGGAGAACTGGACGTAAGCGACGTAGATATTGTGGGGGTGCTATCGCCGTGATCCGAGACCCCTTGTACCGACAGATTATCGAGCGGCTCAACGGACCACTTGATCCGGAGCTATTCGAGCAGTGCGTAGCCGACTTGCTCCGGGCAATCTATCCGACATTGGTACCCATCCGTGGCGGAAGCGACGCCGGAATGGACGGCGCCATCGCCGACGGATTGGGGGAGCCATTCCCACTGGTTGCCACGACCAGCGAGCGCGTACTCGAAAACGTGACCCGCAATCTCAATGCCTACTTGGCGGACGGCAGACCGCGCCGCAAAGTTGTCCTTGCCACATCGCAGTCCCTGACCACTGGCAGGAGAAAAAACCTGCACAGACGGGCCGGCGAGCTTGGTTTCACTCTAGTTCAAATCTACGATCAGGACGCGACTGCGAATCTTCTCTATCGCAGCCCCGAGTGGTGTCACGAATTGCTCGGCCTGTCCGGAACGCCTCCGGCGCTTTCGGCCATCCCCCGCACACAGCGTCCACTGTTGGACGTCCCGTTGGTCGGGCGCGAGGCCGATCTGGAATGGCTACGGCAGACCAGCGGCGACCGGCTGCTTGTGGGCCAACCGGGCTCCGGGAAGACCTTCCTGCTGTACAAACTCGCCGTCACGGGTGCCGCCCTATTTGTCAATGATCCCGACCGATCTCAGATTGCGGCGGGCCTGCGAGCACACCAGCCCGCTGCCCTGATCGTCGACGACGCCCAGAACCACTGCGACCTGCTTCTTGCCCTGCGACAGATGCGGGCGGAATTAGGAGTAGATTTTTCAATCATCGCTAGCTGCTGGCCGGGAGGAAAAGACACTGTAACTGAAGCACTAAACCTAGGTGCAGGGCGCACTATCGAACTCGAGCTGCTGACGCGCGACGAGATCGTACAGGTAATTAACGGCGCGGGCGTGTACGGGCCGGATGGGCTAGTTCGCGAGATTGTGGATCAGGCGGAGGGCCGGCCAGGGCGGGCGGTGACACTAACCCAAATCTCCCTGCGGGGTGACGTGCGCGACTTGGCGTTGGGCGTTGCTCTGAGCCGGTCGGTGCTTACTTTCTTCGGCCCCGTTGTGGGACGAGAGGCCAGCGCGATTCTGGCCGCATTTGCTGTTGGTGGTGACGCAGGCATGACCATGCAGGCAGTCGCCAAGGCGCTAGGTTTAGCCCTATTTGACGTTAGAGATGCCGTCGTTAGGCTCGCGGCTGGAGGCGTAATTACGGAGCATGACGAGAAACGGCTCTCCGTCCGCCCGCCGGCACTGCGGCATGCACTGATTCGAGACTTTTTCTTCAGGGGCGCATCTTCATACCCTATAGAACCTGTGCTGGGAGAGACAACAAATTTTGAGGAGACTGTGCTCACACTGGTTGGCGCAAAGAGGCGTGGGGCCACGATACCCTACAATCTGCTTACATCTCTCGTCGAAGGTGCACGCTCTGACGAAGTGTGGAAAGCATACGCTTGGCTGGGACGCGATGAGGCGTATTGGGTTGTGCAGCGCCATCCAGACATGGTCATCGCAGTTGCTCGACCTGCCCTCTACCATGTGCCCGAATCTGTGATCCCTCTTCTACTCACAGCGGCGGTTGGCGATCAGCGCCAGCTACACTCCACGACGGAGCATCCTCTCCGGCTGATCCACGACTGGGTTCGTGACGCCCGCCGCGGAACCGGCGAGCCTGTCCGGCGGCGGTGTGTACTGCTGGATTCGATCGAAGCGTGGCTTTCAAACGACGGCGATAGCGAGGTCGGACTACGCGCGCTGCAGTCGGTCCTGACACCGGCGTTCGAGTACCATACTACCGATCCGGGTTCGGGGCAGCAGTTTACGATCATATATGGCTGCATCACAGACGACGAGATGCGAGCAGTCCAAAGTCTCTGGCCGCGGGCACTGAACGTGATCGGGCGCTCTGGCTGGGTCGGCTGGGGGCCAATCCGAGAGATCGTGGAGGACTGGGCGTATCCCCAGCGTCTTGGTGTTGAGTTGCCTCCGGATCACTCTGATCTGATGCGGTCCTTTGCGAGCCAGATGCTGCTCGACCTGGTGGAAGTCTTTCGGGGTCGCCCGGGCACGGTGCGGTGGGCTGATGAACTTGCACGCCAGTTGGGTGCTGACCTTCAGCTTCCGAGGGACGAGGTATTTGAGATCCTCTATCCGCCACACGACTACGATGACTGGCGCGCGGCTATGGAGAGACAGGTTCTGAGGGTCCAGGAACTCGCCGCAGAGTGGGGCCAGCTTCAACCCAGCGAGGTTGCCCGCCGAATTGCGCAGGTTGAGGAGGAGGAACGGTCCGCCGGCATTGCATGGCCACGGTACACTCCTCTCCTATGCGCCGAAATAGCTGCGAAGACCCCGTTGCCATCACGGTGGATCCGGGCCATGATCGACGCCGGGTGCACACCGGACTTGATTGAGCCATTCGTGCGACGAGCACCGACTGTCAACGACCCAGACGGCCTGAGGCTGGCAAAGGAATGCCTCGAGAGACCTGATCTGCGGCGCGCCGCAATCGTACCCCTGCTGTCCACAGTTGATCCGCCTGAGGAGCTGCTGGAGAAAGCTTTGACAAATCTCCAGGGGTTTGGACCATGGATTACGACGGCCTGCGTCCGTGGCGAGATCCCCGAGCAGCTGGTCAAACGACTGCTGAACCATGATGATCCAGCTATTGCCTCCGCTGCCGCGGAGGGCGAGTGGCAGGCCGAAGCGAGAGGGACAGTTCGAGCATCGCTCGAATCTGACTGGGAGGAAGCCGTTCTGCGAGAAACCAGGGGTGTCTACTGGCTGCGCGATGTTTTCATCGCCAGACCACCGTTGGCCTACCGATGGTTGGAGGCCCGCCTGAGTGATGATACCCTCGAAGTCTATCGAGGCAGAGACGACTCGGCAGTAGGGGCTGCGGTATCCGTTCTGGATGCTGAGTCCAGGCGCCGCTTGCTGCCCAAGGTGCCTGCGGGATGGGGATTCGATGCGCTGGTTGCTGGCTTGGTAGATGATGACCTCGACCTATATGGCTACCTTCTGACCAACGAGGAGCTTAAACAGTATCATTTCGCTCCACTGGCAGGGCAGCCCGAAGGCTTGTGGGTCGAGAAGGCAAGGATGGCGCTGGATGCCGGCTACAGCTCGGAGGAAGTTGCATATGCGGTTTACGGTTATCCAATGGGTGTCAGCTGGTCCGGAAACGAGTCGGCGATGCGCGCCGAGTGGATGGAACGCTTCGAGCAGCTTTGTTCGAGTGAGGACGATCGCATCCGCGAGGTCGGCAAAGCTGGCCGGGCTGCTGCGAAACAGGCATACGACAAGGCGGCCCGGCGTGAACGCCGCGAGGCCATCTACGGCAGAAGGTAGTACGGCAAGTAGCCCGTGACGAATCCGGACTCGGAAGACGCCCTCGAACTGGCGGTCCTCGACCTGCTGAGGCAATTAGGCTGGCAGACGGTACGCGCCTTTGACGAAGTCTTTGGTCGCACGCCAGCCAGCCCAGCCCGACCCAATCTGGGCCGAGAGAACAGCGGTGAGGTTGCCCTCCTCCCCCGCTTGCGGGCCGCGCTGACCCGCCTTAATCCCGACATCGAGCCGGTCGCGCTACAGCAGGCTGTGGAAGAACTCACCCGCGACCGCAGCCTGGTGAGCGCGGCTCAGGCCAATCGAGAGGTATCCCGTCTACTCAAATATGGTGTAAAGGTGACGGTGCGCGGCGACCAAGACGCCGAGACGGACGCGGAGCGGGTTGAGAGTGTGCGGGTAATAGATTGGGACACACCCGCGAACAACGACTTCTTCCTGGCGTCTCAGTTCTGGGTCTCCGGTGAGATGTATAAACGGCGGGCGGACATGGTCGGGTTCGTCAACGGCCTGCCGCTGGTGTTCATCGAACTCAAAGCCTCGCACCGGCAGGTGAAAGCCGCCTACGACAACAACCTGCGCGACTACAAAAACAGCATCCCCCAGATTTTCTGGTACAACGCCCTCGTCATCCTCTCTAACGGCAGCCAGAGCCGCATTGGCAGCCTGACCGCCAGGTGGGAGCATTTCAACGAATGGAAGAAAATCAACGGCGAAGGCGAAGAAGGCGTGATCAGCTTGGACACGATAGTGCGCGGGACCTGCGCCAGAGAGCGGCTGCTGGACATCACCGAGAACTTCGTGCTGTTCAGCGAAGAAAAGGGCGGCCTGGCAAAGCTGTTGGCGAAGAACCATCAATATCTCGGTGTGAATAACGCCCTGGAGGCCGTGCGCCAGATCCGCGCGAAACAAGGGCGGCTGGGCGTGTTCTGGCACACCCAGGGCAGCGGCAAGAGTTACTCAATGGTCTTCTTCTCGCAGAAGATACTGCGCAAGCTGCCCGGCAACTGGACGTTTCTGGTCGTTACCGACCGGGCAGACCTGGACGGCCAGATTTACAGGAACTTCGCCAACGCCGGCGCGGTGATGGAGCCGGAAGAGATGGTGCGGGCGGCCAGCGGCGAGCACCTAAAGCAACTGCTCCGCGAGGACCACCGCCTCGTCTTCACCTTGATCCAGAAGTTCAGGACCCAGAGGGGCGAGGCGTATCCCATGCTCTCTGACCGCCGGGACATTATCGTCATGGCCGATGAGGCTCACCGCAGCCAGTACGACGCCCTCGCCCTGAACATGCGGAATGCCCTGCCTCACGCAGCATTCATCGCCTTTACCGGCACCCCCTTGTTGGCGGGCGAAGAGAGGACGCGCGAGGTCTTCGGCGACTACGTCAGCATCTACAACTTCAAGCAGTCTGCCGACGACGGTTCGACAGTGCCGCTGTACTACGAGAACCGCATCCCCGAAGTGCAACTGACCAACCCCAACCTGAACGCCGAGATGGCGGACGTATTGGATGAAGCTGACCTTGACGAGACCCAAGAAGCCGCAGTGGAGCGCGAGTTCGCCCGCGAGTACCAGCTGATCACCCGCGACTACCGCCTGGAGAAGATTGCCGAAGACCTGGTCCTGCACTTCATGGGACGCGGCCAGCCGGGCAAGGCCATGGTGGTCTCGATCGATAAGGCAACCGCTGTGCGGATGTACGATAAGGTCCAGAAACACTGGAAGATACAACTGGCCATCCTGCGCGCCGAGTTGGAAAGCTGCGACCCATCCATGGAGGAATACCTAAAGGCCAAGATCGCTTACATGGAAGGCACCGATATGGCGGTCGTGGTATCGCAGTCGCAGAACGAGATCGAGGACCTGAAAAAGAAGGCCGCCGACATCGTGCCGCACCGCCAGCGGATGCTGAGGGAAGACCTGGAGACTAAATTCAAGGACCCTGTTGACCCCTTCCGTCTCGTCTTTGTGTGCGCCATGTGGATGACGGGATTTGACGCCCCCGCCTGCTCGACCATCTATCTCGACAAGCCGATGCGCAACCATACCCTGATGCAGACGATCGCCCGCGCCAATCGTGTATTTGGGGACAAGGTATACGGGCTGATTGTGGACTACATCGGCGTTTTCCGCGACCTGCAGAAAGCCCTGGCAGTCTACGGCTCGGCCGCGGGGGGCGGTGTCAAGGAGGGCGAACTCCCGGTAATCGAAAAGGCGGCACTTGTGCAGGCGCTGCGGCAAGTGGTGGCCGAGACGACGGCACTTTGCGCCGGGCTTGGAATTGACCTGAGCAAACTGGATGAGGCTGAAGGTTTTGAAAGGATCCGGCGGATGGACGACGCGGTGGAAGCGATCCTGATCAACGAGGAGCCGAAACTCAAGTATCTCTCCTTGGCCGCGAGGGTGGCCCGACTGTGCAAAGCCATCCTGCCCGATCCTACGGCCAACGAATTTGAGGCAGCCCGGCACATCTTCCATGTGCTGGCGGAGAAAATACGCTCCCTCTCGCCCCCGCCCGACATCTCCGGTGTGATGGGCGCGGTGGAAGACCTGCTGGACAAGTCAGTGGCCGCCGAGCCCTACGTGATCCGAGCAGCATCCAAAACCAAAACACTACAGGATGCGGAACCCGCTGCGGAGTGGATTGACCTGAGTCGGATTGACTTTGAAGCGCTCAAAGAGCGTTTTGAGCAGGGCCGTAAGCGGACGGAAGTGGAAAGACTGCGCGCCGCGATCAACAGCAAGTTGAAGCAAATGGTCCGCTTGAACCGGAACCGGATGGACTACTACGAGCAGTTCCAGCGCATGATTGACGAGTACAACTCCGGCGCTGCCAGCGTCGAAGCAATCTATGCTGAGCTGCTTAAGTTTGCGCAGTCACTCAACCAAGAAGAGAAGCGGGGTATTGCGGAGCACTTGAGCGAGGAAGAGCTGGCCATCTTCGACCTGCTGGCCAGGCCCGCGATCAAGCTCACCAAGAAAGAGCAGCAGCAGGTCAAGAAGGTGGCGCGGGAGGTGCTGGATACGCTCAAAGCCGAGCGACTGGTGTTAGACTGGCGCAAGAAGCAGGCCGCGCGGGCGGCAGTACGGCAGTGCATTGAAGTTATGCTCGACCGCTTGCCCCAAGCTTACGACAAGCACTTATACGATCAGAAGGTCGACGCAGTGTATCAGCACATCTACGACTCGTACTTCGGGCTTGGGCGAAGCGTGTACGCCACCGTTTCCAACCCACCGCGGTGAAGGAACAGGTCGCCAAGGTGGAGCGCGAGATAGACGAGCGCGTGGCGGCGCTGTATGGGGTGGATTTGAATGAATGAGAGTCAGCTACCTGACCAAGAAGAACTTAGAGCTGCAGGAATACGGGAAGCCGAGCCAGATCCAGCCCATCTCCTAAAGGAATACGAGATGTGCCAAAGCGCCGCTCAAAGTCTCGAAGCAACTATTTGGCAGACCGGTGCCGTTCTTGGCCTCAGTTCAATAGGCACTTTTATTCTTGTAGCCAGTCATCCTCCGCGAGAACAGCCGCCATGGCTAGTCGCTGCTGGCATTGGTGCTCTGGTCTCTCTTAGCAGCGTCATCTGGTGGCGCGTAGCCCGGCGCTGGTGGAGCATTCAGCACACAAAGTATGCTCGAATGCGGCACATTGAAGAAACGCTGTTGCTAGCACAAACTCGGTATATCGAGTACCTGGACAAGCCACCTGGCGACGCAGCAGCTCAATCACTCAAGGCGAAACTCATAGGCAAGGTTGCCACCTCAGATCAACTGGACGAATTGGGCGAAATCGATTATCAGCGCGGTGGGCCACAGAAATACCTTCGCTTTCTACCTTGGGCAATCACAGTCGTATGGGTGATTTATGTCCTCTGGCTGAGCTTCCCGGAATTCGAGACGTATCAAATTTCACTTCCTGTCATTATTCTCATGGCTTGGGTGGGAACGTTTCTCTGGATCTGGTCTAAATGACTTGTGAGGGTAACATCCGGCTCGCGATTAGAAGTTGCGGCACTGACCGGGATGAGGACACTGAGACGAATCCGCGAAGCCAGTTTCCCTCAGCGATTCATTGGTCTCGGGGGCCACTGCGGAATACGATCAGGTAGTAAGAATGCCCAAGAAGGCATCGGGGCTTTTTGTAGAGGGTTCGGGCGTCAACGGATTTGCAACGGAGAAACAGATCGTTGTGGCGACAAGAATCCGTTTATCCGTTTTGTATCCGTTGACACCTGACACCCCAACCAAAAAAGAATCACCCCCAACCCCATTGCAGGTCATGTTCTTTCGAAGCTCTCTCTCCCCGAGGGGGCTATGATCTGCGGCGGCGCTTAGAGCCTGAGCAGCCCTGCTTTGTCAGACCTCCAATCAAGGACACATGCCTTGTCCAGACTTGTTCAAAACGCTCCCCATGCCGACATCACCTACCGCATCATCGGGGCAGCGATGGCGGTCCACAACGAGCACGGACCCGGTCATCGGGAGGAACCCTACAATCGGGCCATGCTCCACACGATGGCCGGTCCGCCCTTTGAGCTGACATTGGAGCATGAGCCGGAACTGCCGGTCGAAGATGACGAGCAGCGGGTGATCTTCGTCTACACCCCAGACTTCCGGGTGGAAACCCGAGTCCTCGTCGAGTTGAAAGCCCAAACCCACCCCCTTACCGCCGACGATGTCGCTCAGGTCCTTGATTACTTCGCCGCGTGTCCCGAGTGCGAAGTCGCTCTGTTGCTCAACTTCGGACGCCTGCGCCTCGAATGGAAGCGCCTCTTCCCGCCAAAGCACATCCTTGAGCACCGCCGCCGCAATTGGGGCAAGCCGCCTCGTTGAGTTTAGCCATCCGTCATCCGCTTGTCCGTTTTAGGTTGGTTGACGTCCTCTGAGCACATCCGTTCCATCCGTTTATCCCTATATCCGTTTCACATCCGTTGACATCCCCCTGACGACATCTTCCTATCCGTTTATCCGTTTCATATCCGTTGACACCCACCGACCACGTCGGCTCATCCGTTTACCCAGCATCTGCGGTTTGCGCAGATGTCCGTTTCGTATCCGTTGACACCCACTGACCACGTCGGCTCATCCGTTTACCCCGGCACCTGCGTCCGGGGCAGGTGTCCGTTTCATATCCGTTGACACCCACCGTCCTCCACAAACAACTGCGATCCAATCTCCGCACTTGAACAAACGTTCTAAACAGTGTAAACTTCCTTTATGAAGCTGCTGGGCGACCTTCCACGCGTTGAGCCTGATCTTAAGCCCTCTTTCGAACCTCTCACCGTCGACTCCTTGCTCTCCCCGGAGCGGGCTGCTCCCTCCTGGCCCATCTCCAATCTCTTGCCGCCCGGCTTGACGATCCTCGCCGGAGCGCCCAAGGTCGGCAAATCCTGGCTGGCCCTCCAGATCGCCCGCAGCGTGGCCACCGGCGAACCTCTCTTCGGCGAGCCCGTGACCCAGGGCCCAATCCTGTACCTGGCTCTCGAAGATACTCCTGCACGCCTGAAAGACCGCACCGACCGCCAATCTTGGCCTGCTGGTGTCCCTGCGCACTTTCTGTTCCTCCCTCACATTCAGTCCCAATTCAACAATCTCCGTGGTGACGGCGCCAATCGGCTGGTCAGTTTCATCATAGACGGCGGCTATCGTCTCGTGGTGATTGACACCCTCAACCGCTTCTTGCTCAGCATGCAGAATCAATTCGCCCTGGTCTCCAACACCTTGTCTCTCTTCCAGTTGATCGCCATTCGCCTGCACGGCGCCGTAATCCTGATTGACCACCACCGCAAGCTCAGCAGCGCCGATGCGATCACGGATATCCTGGGCAGTGCCTACAAGGGCGCCGTTGCCGACACTGCTTTTGGCCTATACCACCAGCGCGGCAAGCAGGGCGCCAGACTGAGAGTAACCGGCCGCGATGTCCCCGAACGCACCCTGGCATTGCAGATGGACTGGTCCTCCTTCTGCTTTCAGTTGCTCGGCGAAGCTGACGAGCTTGACCTCACCGCGCGGCAACAGGAGCTCCTGTAGGCGCTGAAAGAACTCCAGCGGGCGACCTTAGCCGACCTGGTTCGCGCCGTCGGCCAGGACCGCAGCAATACCCATAAGCGCTTGCAGGATATGGTGAACGAAGGGCTGATCCGCCGGGACGGAGAGTACTATACCCTGCATTAAACCTACCACAGTTACCACGACGCTTCCCCCAGGTTAACGGGCTTTTTTGGCTTGTTTCTGCGGCTCCAGGGCGTTGTGGTAGGTGTGGTAAGCTGTGGTAACAGTCCTCGGGTTCGCGCTGCAGTTGAACTGCGGCGCGGCAGCAGTGCAACTGCCGCCCGAACCGTGGAGTGAAATCCACCT
>Ga0184639_10000612_pt1 | contig 14211 bp, 9 predicted proteins | sample PLM31_170_b2_FD_133155 | JGI IMG/M metagenome (GOLD analysis project Ga0184639, IMG submission 133155) | Groundwater sediment microbial communities from an aquifer in East River, Colorado, USA - PLM3-1_170_b2 | ecosystem: Environmental > Terrestrial > Soil > Riparian zone | place: USA: East... | reverse complement strand
GAGATCGCAGCTGAGGTTCGTGGCAGCAGTACCGCGCATACGACCAGAACGAGAGCAGCGCTGACGCGTCCCATGAGTACCCCCTCAAGGTGATGGGATGTGGACTTGATGGAATCCAGGGCCCCGACCTACATAACGACCCAGCCTTGGCTAACGAACGGAAAATCAGCTCCCCCTGGGACCAAACTGGCACCCGCTCCCAGCGGTGCTTGCGCCTTGGTCAATGCCGGTGGCTCGTTCTGAACACCCAGGAGGCCGCCTCGGTTCTGTATGCGCCCGACGGGGCCGTCACCGGCGCCCGTGCGGACGGGACGCTCCCGCGCCATTTCAGGACCTTCGCCTCGGCCTGCGGACCTTGGTCGGCAGGCAATTCCGGAAGCCGGCCCGAGCCTGTGCCGGACGGGCCGACCCGCCCGGTGGCGACGTTCTGCATCGCCACCAGAGCCTTCGAAGAGGGACAGACATGTGGGACGAACGCGCCACCACCCGAAAACCGTTTTCGTTGTTCCGGTTGTCGGGATGATTCTCGTTGCGGTAGGCCGCGCGCGCGTTGACTTGATCGTTGTTCCACGCGCCGCCGCGCAACACACGGCGGTTCATCACGGGAGACCCCACCGGCTTGCGCCGGCAGCCGTAGTATCGCCAGGGCCGATGCTGGCTGCAAGGCCCGCCTGCACTTCGTTGCAAAAGCGTCCCGCGCTGCGCGCGGGCAATTTGGGTCGGCGGCGCTACGCGCCGCCTCCTTCGCCGCTGACGCGGCGAACAGGGTTCAGAGGCTCAGATCGAGATGGAGGACGAACGCGCCACCACCCGAAAACCGTCCTCGCTGAGCCGGCTGACGGGATGATCCTCGAGGCGGCAGGCCGCGCGCGCGTAGACACGAGCGTCGTTCCACGCGCCGCCGCGCAACACACGGCGGATATCAGGGCCCGCCTCCGGGTCCTCCCTTCCATCGGCCGGGTCGTACGGATAGGCGTACGCCGCCTTCTCGAACTCCAATCCCGCCCCGAACAGGCTCCCCGTCCACTCGTACACGTCCCCGGTCAGGTCGCTCACCCCCTCGGGCGTCTCCCCTTCCACGAACACCCCCACTGGGGTCGTCCGGCCCACCTTCGTCGCGGCGGTGTTCCCCCACAGCGCCCCAAACGGGTTGCCCCACGCGTACTGCCGCCCTTCCTTCCCCCGCGCCGCCGCCTCCCACTCCGCCTCCGTCGCCAACCGGTATTCCTCGCTCGACTGCGCCGACAGCCAGTTGCAGTACGCCCGCGCCTCGTACCAGCTCACCCCCACCACCGGCTGCGACGGGTTGTTGAACCGCCCATCGTGCCAGAAGGCCGGCGACCGCAGCTTCCCCCCGGGGTAGAGCTCCCACAGGTGGGCGTCGAGCTCGCCCTCATTCATCCCGAGCCGCTTCTTCTCCCGCTCGTAACTCTCCTGCGGCAGCTCGCCTTTCCTCCAGGCTTCCTCCAGCTTCTCAGGGTCCTGTCGGAAATGCCCGTACCAGTACTTCACGTCCGCGTGCGCCCCCTCCGCCGTCCCCTCCCCGTTCCACCACCGCTTCGCGCCCGCCGTGTCCCACCACCGCGGATCCTCGTAGCCCCCGGCATCCATGAAGCAGCGCCACTCCGCGCTCGTCACCGGATACCGGCCGATCCGGAAGGGCTCGACCTCCACCTCGTGCCGGGGCATGTGCGCCTCGATCCGCTGGCCGAGGTACTCGAACACCTCATCCTCGCCTATGGGGTACTTCCCCCCGGGGAGCGCCACCATCGGCGGGACGAGAAACCGGCCGTGGGGCCCCTCGCGCTCCTCGAATCGCGGATCCCCCAGCACGCCGAGCGCCAGCCCCGCCTCGATGCGCGACCTCAGGTCCGCCTCCCGGTCCGTGCTCCGCCGGACCAGCGCCTGACGGAGAGCGTCGAGCGTGGCCCCGGCGAGCCGCGCCCGCACCTCCACCTGACCCGCCGCCCGGCCCGCCACCACCAGGTTCGTCCCCATGATGTCCCGGACGTAGGCGTCCGGATCCTCCGTCATCGCCGCTCCCAGGATCGCCGTCTCCTCCCACCCCGTCGTCTCCAGGGGCGGGAGCTGCTCCCCCGGAGGCAGCGTCTCGAGGATCGCGCTCAGAGGCGGAATGATTTCCTGCGTCTTCCACGGCGCCTCGACCCGCGCCGGCTCCGGCGTCCGCGCCAGCCACCTTGCGGCGAAGTACTCCTGCACCAGCTGGTGCACGTAGAGCACCTCATCGGTCCTCGGGTCCTCGTCCAGCACCGACAGCGCCAGCCCCGCCTTCACGATCCCCTCGTCCTGCTCATGGGCCAAGAGCTCCAGCGCCTGGTCGTACTCCACGCGCACCTGGCCCCCACCTCCCCCCTCCGACTGCATCGCGTACGCCAGCGCCGAGAGCTTCGGCACCAGCACGCCACGTTCCGGCAGCTCCCACCCCGTCTTCCACGTCCACTGCGTGATCCGGCGGATGTCCCGCTCGGTCAGCAGGCCGTCTGGGGAGAACAGCGGATTGCCCCGTTCCACTTCTCTTCGCAGCGCCTGGCGAACGAACCCGGTGAACAGCCCTGCCCGGCCCTCGGGCACCTCGCCCGTGGCCTCCACCTGGTCGGTGAGGAGCGACAGGAAGTAGGGCGAGCGCATGAGCTCGAGCTGCGGCGTTCCCTTCAGCTGGCTCCAGATCTTCCCGCCCTGCTCCGGGCTCTGCTTCTCGAGGAACTGCGCCACCTGCTCGTCGGTCAGCGGCTCCACCACCACCTGGGGAACCCGGAGCCCCGGCGTGGAGAGCGGGGCCGAATAGTCCAGCCCCCGGCAGCTGAACACCACGCGCGTCCCCGGATGGTCACTCACCACCCGGTCGAGGAAGCCCTTCCACCCAAGCACCGCTTCATGAAGCGCCGCAGTGTTGGGCGTGGGCATCTCGTTCAGCGCGTCCAGCAGCAGGATCATCCTCCCGGTCTTCAAGAGATCGCCGAGCGGCGGCATCTCCGGGTGGCGCGACGACCAGCGCTCGGTGAGCCACTTCAGGGGAGCGGGAGCCGGCTCGCCCCGGGTCTCTCCCTTGTATTGGTTGAGCTGGAGGAAGAACGTGACCGGCTGCGCAGGATGGGCGAGCCCCTTCTGGGCCACCTCCAGCTCCAGGCGCCGCAGCAGCGTGCTCTTCCCGCAGCCCGGCGAGCCCAGCACCACCACCGCCGGGTCCTCCACTTGGTGCAGCAGCTCCCCGAGGTCCCGGTACGTCTTCGGCTGCGCGCTCCACCGGCCCGACGCCGTCTCCTCGCCCTGGTCCAGTAGCAGCGTCAGCGCCACGAATTCCCGGTCCAGCTTGTACCGCGGCTGGCTCCACTCCCGAATGCGGCTCTCCCGGTACGCGGTGAGCGCGGCGATGGAGTGCGCATCGCTTCCGTGCGCCGCAGCGCCATGAGCCGCAGACGCGGTAGTGACTCGCGTCTCGGACGTCGCAGGGGTCGCCGAAGCATGTCCCGCGCTAGCCGGCCGCCGCCCCCACTCCAGCTCCCGCTGCAGGTCTTCGAGGTCGTTGCGCACATCGCGCGCCGTCCGATAGCGGCGATCCGGCTCCTTGGCCAGGCACCGCCGCACGATCCGCCCGAGCTCCTCGGGAAGATCGGACCGCCGCTCGGCCACCGGCTGCGGTTCCTCCTTCAGGATCGCCGACATGATCTCCGGGAAGCTCCCACCGGTGAACGGCCGTGTACCAGTGGAAAGCTCGTAGAGAATCACCCCGAGAGCGAAAAGATCCGTCCGCGCGTCCACCGCCTCGCCCCGCAACTGCTCCGGCGCCATGTACGGCACCGTCCCGACCACCATGCCCGCTCCGGTGAGCGGTGCCGCGGTCAAGGCCCGTGTCGCGTCGGTGTCCGCCGGCGACTCCAGCGCGCTCTTCGCCAGGCCGAAGTCCAGCACCTTCACCCGACCCTGCTTCGTGAGCATCACGTTCGCCGGCTTCAGGTCCCGGTGCACGATCCCTGCTTCGTGCGCGGCTTCGAGCGCGTCCGCCAGCGGGATCCCGATCCGAAAGAGATCATCCATCGGGAACCCGCCAGGCGGGAGCACACGGTCCAGGCTCTGGCCGTCCACCAGCTCCATGGTAAACAGGTGCACGCCCGCCGCTTCCTCCACGGAGTAAATCGTCACGATGTTGGGGTGGCTCAGCGCGGCGATGGACTCGGCCTCGTGCTGGAAACGAGCGAGGCGCTCGCGGTCCGCCGCCAGGGCGGCGGGAAGAACCTTGAGGGCCACGTCCCGCTTGAGGCGGGTGTCCGTCGCCCGGTAGACCTCCCCCATTCCGCCCTCGCCGATCTTCGCGGTGACGGTGTAGTGGGCAAGGCGGCGGCCGATCATGCGCGGGCTCGGGGGGCGAAGAACCGGCGAACGGGACGAACTTCTCGGACCTCGAGGACGGCCATCACGGCCTGGCCTGCCTCGTGATGTGCGATGTGGCGCCCACGGTCATCCATGTCTGGCTCCAAATCCGAGGCCCCGACTCAGGGATGCACCTGCTACCGAATTGGCTACCGACTCAGCGCCATTTCCCGCCATCTGCTGTCCACCTGTGTCCACTCCACGCGAGGATCGCGAGCGACGGTATCCGACCAGTGAACAGACGAGCATGCGTTCGCGCAACGCCTTCGGGGCTCGGTCCCAAAAATCGTGAATTCGAGTCCGGACGGCTTGCAAGACCGCCGCCTTAAGCCACTCGGCCACCCCTCCGCGCTCGCCGCGCAGAGGTTAGCGGAAGGCGGCGTCTTTGGGGGGGGCGGGTTTGATCGTGCTACGGGTGGCCAGCGTTCATCCGGCGGCGCTGACCCCGCCTCGATGCGCGCTTGCCGGGATCGGCCTGTCGGTGTGATTTACATTTCAAGACCGCCGCCTTAAACCACTCGGCCACCCCTCCCCGCATTGCGGCTACTCTACTTTATCGAGGAAGCTGAGCACTCGTTGCTTGAGCAGCGTCGCGGCGCTTTCGTCGTAGTCGGGCAGGCTGTTGTCAGCGAACAGGTGCCGATCGCCGGGGTACAGGAAGAGCTCCGCATCCTCGATCGTCTCGGCGAGCTGGCGGGCGGCGTCGAGGTCGCCCTCTCGGAGAACCAACTCGTCGGCGTCCATCATGTGGATCTGGAGCGGGACGCCCCGCGGCCAGGGGACGCCGAATTGGGAGGTGGGGACACAGGCGTGAAACAGCAGGGCTCCTCTCGCGCCCGGACGCGTCTGGGCCAGCTTCTGCGCGGGCAGCACGCCGAGCGAGAAGCCCGCATAGACGATGTCGGTCGGCAAGCCGTCGGCGGCGAGTCGACCGCGCTCGATGATTGTGTCGAAACCGACCTGCTCGGCGTACGCAACCCCTTCGGCGAGTTCGGTGAACGTCCTGCCGTCGTAGAGATCCGGGGCGTGAACGACGTGTCCGGGAGCGCGGAGCTCATCGGCGAAGGAGAGGCATCCTGCCGTCAGGCCCTGTGCATGATGGAAGAGCGCCGCACCGCTGAATCTGGTAGTCGAAGCGGGGCGACCGGGGCTCCATGCGACGGTGGCGCCGAATCCGTTCAATCCCGGAGCAACGCTTACGATTCACACCTCGCGGGCAGGTCGAATGCGGGTCAGCCTCTTCAACGCCGCGGGCCAGCTTGTGCGGACGCTTCCCGACGCCGCGAACCAGCCGGCGGGGTATCACGACATCGCGATGGATCGACGCTCGGGCGAGGGCACAACGCTCGGTTCAGGGCTCTACTTCTATCGCGTGGAAACGGCGGAGGGATCGATCACGGGGCGGTTTGTGATTCTCAAGTAAGGGCGGGGGATCTCCGCAAATCGAGGCCGCCCCGAGGGTATGGCTACGGTGAGCGAGCGCCCCTCCGGTCCGTGTTCCCAAGGTACTTCCGCTTCAGCGCGGCCACGTCAGTGAGATCCCCCTGGGACCATGACAGCTGCGAGGCGGCTCTTGATATGCGTGACCGTCAGCCCTGCAACGGGGTCGAGGTCTCCCGGCGCGCCATAGCCGACGAGCGTCTTCCGGGCCACGCCGATGCAATGCACTCTCACAGGCCGGTCTCCGAGTGCCCCCGCTATTCGGTAGGCAGTTGTGCCTTCGAGATAGGGTTCGACAGCCACGATGCACTCGCCCGCCTCCCGGCGGAGCGTTTCGGCGTCGAAGGGCAACACGCTCGTGGCGTAGAGGATCGTGACGTCCATCCCCTCGACCGCCTCGAGTACCTGTCCGAGCATCGGACCGATTGCCAGGATCGTGGCGAGCCGCCCGCGCCGCACGACTTCGATCACACCGGGTCGGACGTCGAAGCTCTGGGGATTCTGCCGGACCGCCGTCCGGATATAGGTAGGTCGCCCGTTTGAATATGTCGCTCGGATTAGGCGGTCGACCTCCGTTGCGGTTCCTGGGACCAGGATCTCGAAGAGCGGAATAGTCGAAAGGATCGCGACGTCGCCCGCAGAATGATGGGTGGCGCCCTCCACGCTGTAGTCGTAGGAGGACCCGACGCTGATGAACGTCCCCCCCAGTTCCTGGTATCCGAAATCAATCTTCAACATCTCGAGAGGTCGCTCGACCAGAAACGGTGTGATCGTGTGGACCACCGGATGGAACCCCTCCATGGCGAGGCCGGCTGCCACGCCGACCATGGCCTGCTCCATGATCCCCACATTGACGACCCGCAGGGGATGCGCGCGCATCACGCCCCTGAAATGGGAAATGCTGATTTCGCCGAGGATCACCGCCACCCGCTCATCCTCGCGAACGAGCTCGCTCACGGTGGCGCAGGCCTGTTCCCGCATCGTGGGTGTCCGGGAGGTCACGTCATTCTTCCGCGCGCCGGACGTCGGCCACTACCACGTTCGGCTTTCCCGCAGCCTTGGCCGAGAGCGACCGATACAGGGCATCGTGATCGTGCCCATCGATTACCTCGGCCTGCCAGCCGAAGGATTCGAACTTGGCCTTCCACGGCCGCATGTTGATGCTGCTGGTGTGATTGTCAATCACGAGAAGCGTGACGTTCGACAGCCGGAGGTGGGGGGCTAGCAAGATCGCCTCCCAGTTCGATCCTTCATTCAGCTCGGCGTCGCCGGTCAGACAGGTGACGCGCGGGTCGGTCAGCCCCTTCGCCCGGAGCCCCAGCGCCATCCCGATGGCAAGAGCGAGCCCGTGACCGAGTGAACCCGTCGACGCCTCTACGCCCGGCACGAGGTGACGATCGGGGTGGCCGCCGAGGCGGCTGCCGGGCCTCATGAACGTCTGCAACCACGCTTCGGGGAAGAAGCCGCACGAGGCCAGGACCGCGTAATAAGCGCTGGGACCGTGCCCCTTGCTCAGGATGAAGCGGTCTCGGTTCTCCCACCCGGGATTCTTGGGGTCGAACCGGAGGACGCGCCCGTAAAGGACGAGGAGCGGGTCGACCGTCGAAAGGCTCGACCAATCGTGCTTCTCGTCGCCCGTTGCCAGCGACATGAGCTCGAGCACGTGCTCACGCGTGAGGTTCATTCAGGGCGAGGATAGACGAAACGGCCGACTCATTGTGCCTCCGAGACTCGGTCCGTGCTTCCGCGACTTCATTCGGCGACAGGCCGACCTCGGAGGTGCGGTGCTTGGGCTTTGCCTCGTTGGGCGTCCGGCGCGCTGCGGCAGGACCTCAAAGATAGCGTGGCACATGGTGCCGAGGAGATGAGAGTCGCATCTCCGAGGTGAGCGCGGCCGTCGAGGGAGTGCGGGAGCCGATCCGCAAGCGAGGGGGGCCTGGTTCCTCCCAGTGCTTCGGCGCGTTCACCCCACCGGCGAGGGCGCGACTTCTTCGCTCAGCCGCGGCGAAGCACCCGGAGCAGGAAGATCAAGACTACCGCGCCGACGACCGCCGTGACCAGGGAGCCAAGTAGGCCACTCGTGGAGATTCCGAGCAGACCGAAGAGCCAACCGCCAAGTAGCGCGCCGATGACGCCGACAACGAGGTCGCCGACGACGCCGTAGCCGCCCCCCTCACGAGCTTCGCGGCTAGCCAGCCGGCACAGAGGCCGATCACCAGAAACCAAACTAGATTCGTGGTAGTCATATCGCTGCCCTCCGAAGTCTACGCGCCTTGACCGCCGCCCGCTTGCAGACAGTCAGCCCCGCTGTCGCTCGAGGAGCGCCATCCGCCGCGTTCCCGGGTAGGGCCGCTCCGGTCCCTTGATCATCGCCCAGAGGATCCGGTTGAATAGATCCTCGTTCGCCGGGTCTTCGCGGCTCAGGTTCAGGTGAAGCGTCGCGCGGGCCGCGGACGACTGGGTCGGATTGCGCTCGTCCAGGGAGACATCGGGTGTGATCGCGGCGTAGGGCGTCAGATCAGGCGTGCTCGCGAAGATCTCCGAGAGCGGCCGACCGAAGTAGTCGAACTGCGACAGCGCCTCCAGGTGAAGGATCCCCGCGATCGTCGCGAGCACATCACTCGTGTTCGCGAAGCGGTGGATGAGGCCGGGCCGGTTGTACGGCGAAACGACAAGCAGCGGCGATCTGTGCGAGTCAACGTGGTCTGGGCCGTTTTGCGCGTCGTCCTCGACGACAAACACGACGGTATTCTTCCAGAACGGCGATCGGGAGAGCGCCTCGATCACGCGGCCGAGTGCCAGGTCGTTGTCGGCGACGTACGCCCGTGGCGTCGGCGCACCCGCCTTTCCCCCCGCGGTGTGGTCGTTCGGCAGTCGGAGAAGGGTCAGGGCCGGCATCGAGTCCGCGGCCACGAACCGGCGAAACTCCGTGAGCCATGCGTCCACGCGATCCTGATCCGTCGTCTCCAGGTCATAGCCGGGAAAGTCGGACGCTGTGTGGGCCGCGAGCGCCGCCTTCGTGGCGACCCACCCTCCGGCTCGATCGCGCACCGTGAACTCGCCATAGTTCCGCATCGTGATTCCTGCGCGCGCGGCGGAATCCCACAGATAGCCGGTTCCGGGCTCGTTCACGTCGTCCTCCGGAATCGTGTCCCGGTTCTCCCCCTCGTAGTCATACGTTCGCCCGCGGTCGGAATAGAGGCTGGGAACGGTCTTCTCGACGTAATCCGGCGCATAGGCCGCCGTGGTCCAGACGTGACCGTCGCCGCTGACTTCGGAGTTCACGAAAAAGCGATCGAAGAGACCGTAGCGCTCGGCGAGCGAGTGGTGGTTGGGCGTCACGGGCCGCGGGAAGAACACCAGGGAGGTATCCCCGTCGCCGGCGCTCAGATCGCCGAAGATCTGATCGTAGGTTCGATTCTCCTTGATGACGTAGATCACGTGGGAGAACGGCGGGTACTTCACCCGAGCCGCGGCCCGATCCCATCCCTCGGCTCGCGCGACGCGGCGTGACAGAGCCTCGAGGGCGCCGCCCGTCGGGAGGGTGAGCGTCGTGAGCGATCCCGACGTCTGACCCAGCGTGTACGATCGAACGTCGAAAGGATCGTCTGTCCCGGGCTGGCGCAGGCGCGGATTGGGACCCGTTCCAAGTCCCTTGCCATTGAGCACAAGCAGCGTGTTGCCCCGCGTCAGCACCCCGGTCGGATACCACTCGACGGGCACGCGCCCGAGGAGCACGTCGCGGTCCCCCGCCCCCGGGTCGTCGGCCGTGGTCGCGCCCAATTCGAAAATCGCCGCGGCGTTGTTGTCGGCTTCCGCCACGTAGAGCTTTCGGCCATCGGGTGAGAGCGCGAGGCTGTTCGGCGTGGCCCCCTCAGCCGGACCCCTCGCCGCGGCATCGCTCAACTCCGCGATCACCGTGTCTCGGCGCGTATCCACGACCGCGATCCGGTCGAAGCTCGCGCGGGCGACGAAGAGCCGTGTGCCGCGCGCGTTGAGGGCGAGCGCGGAAGGATGGCGGCCGACCGGAATCCGACTCGTGGCGACAAGTCTGTCGCCGCGTAGCGAGTACGTTGCGATCCACGCACCGCCCCAGGCCGAGACGTACACGCGGCCGTCGGAGCCCACCGCGACGGCGTACGGGTACCGGCCGGTCGGGAGCCGCTGGACGACGCGTCCGGAGCCGACGTCGAGGACGGCGAGCGAGTCCGCCAGGTTCTCGGCGACGTAGAGCCGCCGGCCGTCCGGGGAGATGCCGATGCCCGACGGGTAGCGTGCTCCCTGGCCGACCGCACCCGTCGGGTGGAGTCGGAGGCTGTCGGCGAGCGACAGCGAATCACCTTCCCACGTGTATCGGTAGACAACGTCCTGACTACCGCCCGAGGCATAGAGCGAGCGACCGTCAGGAGAGAACGCGAGCCCGAAAAACGCCGCCGGTTGGACCTGTGTCTGCGTGACCTGGCGGCGGGCGGGGTCCACAACTTGGAGACCCTGCTCGCGAAAGCCGCTCAGCATCACGACGACGCGGGCGGAATCGGGGCTGAACGCCATCGCGAGCGGCATGGAGCCAAGCGGGATCGATGGCCCCGCCGGATCCAGCATGACTCCGGTCGGAAGCCGGTGCGCGTCGTGCCTCGGTCGAGAGCACGCCGTGATCGCCACCACCACCACGAGGAACACGCGAGAGATATGGAAAAGGGCTCTCATCGCAACCCTTCCCTGCGGAACTCCCGCCGTCGCGCTCCCAGGGCATCATGTGATGGAGGAATCATGCCGGTGACGCGAGTCTACCTCAGACCGGCCGGGAAGGCCACGGAGGCCAACCAAACCCGCCACGGTGGGATGCTCCCGATGCAGTTCCCCGACGATACCGCAGGACGTCGTATCGCGGAACGCGCCGACTAGAGCCCGCGGGTCGCGTCCCTGACGCCGGCCGGTCCCGGCGGCGGGGCGACAGCCACCGGGAACCAGGCCGACGTGGGGGGGACGCGGCTTCTAGGTCGTCAGGATGACGACCTGCTTGACCTTGCGAAACTCCTTGGGATCGACGATGCGGAGCTCGAACATGTCCTTCCCCACAGGCAGGAGCATGTAGCTCGTGAGAGGCTGCGCGGTCAGGACCTGAGCCTTCTCGCCGGGAATGAGAATCACGGTCTGCTGATCGGTATCCAGAGTGGTGAATGCCGCCCCGTTGAAATTGCCCGAGGGTTTGAGGGTCTTCCCGATACCGAGGATGCCGCCCTCCGCCTCCACCACACCCGAGTTGATCAGCTCCTTCTTCGAGCCCATCGTGTAGAAAATCGTCGCGAGTTCTTCCGTCTTCTCCTCGATCTCCTGCTGCTTCTCTTCGACCGCGACCGAGAGCCCCGTGACCTGGGTCTGCAGCGTATCGACCTGCGTAGTGAGCTCGGTGATGCGCTCCTCTTTCTCGGCCACCGACCTCCGGAGCCCGGCGATCATCTTCTCCAACCCCGCGATCCTGACCCCATTTTTCTGCAGCCTGGTATCCAGCTCCTGGATCCGCACCTTGGTGCGCTCGATGGCGCCCCGGAGCGTGGCGATGCGCGTGAGCACTTGGTCGTGGAGCGTCCCAGGCACATCGACCTCGGGCTGTCTGCGCGCGGGGAGGGTGTGGACGCCTTCCTCTCCAAGTACGATGGCGTTCAGGCTGTCCTGAATCGTCGCGATCTCGCTGATCGCCCGGCTGTAGCGAACGCGAGTGCTCTCCTCCTCGGCCTTCAGCTCCGCGTAGTTCTGCAGGGACTTCTGGTACTTGGAGAAGAAGATGATGGTGGTTCCGACCAGAAGCACGCTGATGAAAGCCAGAGCAATGACGGATGTCCTACGCATGATCAAACCTCCTCATCGGCGCGAATCGTCTCCGGCGAACGACTCGCCTGGGAACTGCGGGCGGCCTGCCGACACACGGTCGGACCTCGCCACTCCGGTCGCTCGTCGCAAGACAAATGCCACGGAGCGCTCGCGCGGTCGTACCCACGCGCCCAGGTGGGGGTATAAGCGATTCCGGCGCCTACGTTTGTCGGGCGACAAAACACCGATGCGCGCACCCGGGACAGAGAGATGCCACGGCCTCGAGGTTGTACGGTCGGGGACGTTCGGACCTGCCAATGAACCTCGAAGGCCAGGACCTGCCGCGTCAGCGGTTCAGCCCCGCCACCCAGTTCAGCGCCACCGTGATCTGAGACGAGGAGGGCTCCTGTACGACCATGTTCACCAGGAACCGCTGGCCGTCGCGGCTCACGACGTAGTGATTGCGCGCGTCCACGACGCCGGTGACCTGCATGGGAAAGAGCTCCCGCGGCGGTCCCGGCTCGAATCCGGGGCCAGGCTTCATCTCGACGGACATCAGCTTCCGGTCGGGCGCGAGATAGAACAGCTCCCTGCCGTCCGAGCGCCAGCGCGGCTGCGAGCCGCCGTGCGTCGAAACCTGCCACTTGCCTTCCGCCATGGGAAAGGGCTGCACGTAGACTTCGTAGACTCCCGACTCGTTGCTCGCGTAGGCGATCCTGCCCGCGCCCGGGGCGAAGACGGCTTGGAACGAGTCGAACTCGTTCTGCAAGTACCGGAGCGGCTTGCGATCGCCGAACATGGGAAGGATCCAGAGGTCCCATTGCGTCTTCGGGTCCCAACTCGCGAAGACGATGAAGCGACCATCGTCCGACCAGTCCGTCGGGTACTTGGAGGCGCCGGAGTGGAGCAACAGCTCGTCAGCGCCCGCACCGCTGGCCGATTTCCGGTAGAGGTCGGGTGTCCCCTCGCGCTGCGAGGCGAAAACGATGTGGGTCCCGTCGGGCGACCAGACCGGGAAATTGTCGTCGGAAGGATGGAACGTAAGGCGCGAGCTAACGCTCCGCGCTGGTTCCAGCCGCCAGAGGTCCCGCGTGCCCGTTTGCGGATCCATCCGGGTCACCGCGATGAGCCTTTCGTCCGGCGAGAGCCAAGGATCTCCGTACGCGCCGGGCGGCGCGGCGATGCCGAGCGGGCGGCCGGCGCGGTCCACCCAGACGAGCTGGGTGGTGCGAGCGCCGCCGCTGCGATAGGCGAGAACCCCGTTCTCCGATGCCGAGATCGCGGCCAGTCCGGGTGTGGTCCCGTCGTACCAGACATTGTCGTCGATCGAGACGGGTTCGCCTGTCGTCCTCAGGGATTTCGCGTCGAACGCCTGGGCCATCAGCGTGCGCCCACGCAGGAAGACCAGATTTCCCGACTGGCCGGATACTGGGGCGAACGCAACGAGCCAGTCGGCCTCGAGCACACGCAGCTTCTCATTGGAATCGAGCGCTCCGACGTAGACGCCGCGTGACTCGGGCAGCTCGCTCCATACCAGATAGAGAAAGCGGCGGCCGTCCGGCAGAAAGAGCGGCCACTGATGGCTGCTCTCCTGACGGGAACCGTCCAGGGCGGTGACCGGCTGGGGCTTGCCGCCGGTCTCGGGGATCCGGTAGAGGCGGTCGCCGACGTTTGCGGAGAACACGATCGTGCCCGCGCGATTCCACGTACCGCCCCGAGCGTCGAAGACATTGCACAGCGCTTGCGGGGGACCCTCGTCCACGCGGGTCTTCTTGAGCTTGCCTTCGGCGAAGAATCCGATGAATCGGCTATCGGGCGACCAGAAGGGATGGGCTGCGCCCTGGGTTCCGGACAGCATTCGCCCTCTCAGCGAATCCATGGGGCGGACCCACAGCCACGTGCTGCCTTCGGCGTCGGTGGTCACGAAGGCCAGCTGCTTCCCGTCGGGCGAGAGGGCGATGGAGCCCGCCAGGGCGGTGCTCTCGGGTGGGGAGATCATGAACCGGGCGGTCTGAACCGAGCTCGCGCGGGAGCCGGGTCCGACCATGTTCCAGAGCGCGGCTCCCAGGAGCGCGGCCGCAACGGCGATGAACGCGTGGCTAGAGAAGCGCGCGAGCGGACTCCGGGCTCTGGGCGGCTGCTGATACGCGTCCTCCGGATCGATGCGGCCCGACTTCAGCTCTTCCAGCAGGATTCGGGCGTCCCCCATGTCGCGCAACCGGTGCCTCGGATCCTTCTGGAGGCATCGGGCGAGCAGCTCGCGGAGCCGGGCGGGAGTTTCCCTGGGGAGCCGCGACCAATCCGGATCCTGCTTGAGGATGCTCGCGATCGTGTCGGGAACCGTGTCCTCCCGGAAGGCCATTCTCCCCGTGAGGCACTCGTAGAGGATGCAGCCCCAGGACCAGATGTCCGTGCGCCGGTCCACCGGCTTCCCCCGGGCCTGCTCGGGCGAGAGATAGGGTGCTGTCCCTAGGATCACCCCGGTGACCGTACCGGGTGAGGGGATCGCGGGCGATGTGATCGTGGGAGAAGACGCGGGTACGACGGGAGAGTCCGTGATTTCCGAATCCG
>Ga0184639_10000611_pt1 | contig 14255 bp, 14 predicted proteins | sample PLM31_170_b2_FD_133155 | JGI IMG/M metagenome (GOLD analysis project Ga0184639, IMG submission 133155) | Groundwater sediment microbial communities from an aquifer in East River, Colorado, USA - PLM3-1_170_b2 | ecosystem: Environmental > Terrestrial > Soil > Riparian zone | place: USA: East... | reverse complement strand
CCGAGTCGGCGTCTCCTTACATCCGCGCTCGCGGACGCGGCGAACTGGTCGTCCAGCAGGAGTTTCCAGGCGCGACGATCGTCCGCCCGGGCGCCATGTTCGGTCCAGGCGACGCCCTGTTCGGCACGCTCGCCGACATCGCCCGGCTGCTCCCCGTCGTGCCGCTGATCGGCGGCGGCCGCACCCGCCTGCAACCCGCTTATGTGGAGGACGCGGCAGAGGCCATCGTCCGCATCCTCGCTGACCGCGGGACCGCTGGCCGCACGTACGAGCTCGCCGGCCCCGGCGTGCACACACTGCGCGAGCTGGTCGGCTTCGTGCAGCGTCTCATCGGCAGACCGCCGCTCGTCGTGCCGGTGCCCTTCGCCGTGGCCGAGGTTCTGGCGCAGTTGTTCGAGCTCCTGCCACGCCCGCCGCTGACGACCAGCCAAGTCGACCTGCTCAAGGCGGATAACGTGCCGAGCGGGACCCTGCCGGGATTCCGGGAGCTCGACATCCAGCCGAAAACGGTCGAGGAAATCGTGCCGACTTACGTCGGCCGGGTGCGCGCCCCGCAGCCGGACTAGGGGTGTCCGTACGTGCCGTGCACGGGAACCACCTCCGGAGCGTGGGTCCGCTTGCGGGTCGCTAGCCGACAAGGGGTTCCTTGAGACCCCCCTTGTCAGGGGGTGGCCTTCAACCGCCGGTAAAACGTCGGCACGCCATCGGCGGGACGTGCTCGATGGACTTCATCGACCAGCTGCCGCGCCTCGTCGACGCGCCCGGCGCGCGCCGCCGCGTCGGTCATGATCTGCCACAGCACGTCGCGCTGGGCATGGCTGCCCCCGAGGCGCACGATCTCGGCGCGCACGGGGAAGAGCGCGTCGACTGCTGCGGCGTATTCGCCGCGACGATGCGCGCGCACCGCTTCGCACGCCGGGATCGCGACCCGCGCCACCACGTCCGCCTCGCTCGCGCCGGAGGTCTGCGCGTGCTCGCGCATCGCCGCGAGCAGGGCGTCCGCCTTCTCCCACTGACCGCACGCCGCGAGCGCCATCATCCAGTGCGGCGTCGTGAACAGGATGATGTGATCGCCGATGCGCTTCTCGGCCCGGTCCGCGAGCTCGGCCCACCGCGACCCGACGTCGACCCCCGCGAGCTCGAGCCGCATCAGGAGCGACGCGGCGTTCTGCACGTCGATGGCGAAATCGGGCTGCGCCTGGACGAGCGGCGAGCGGAGGTCGCGCACCTTGCGGTCGTACGCGTCCAGCAGCTCGTCGACCCGCCCCGCCTCGAGCATGAAGAGCGCGCGGTGCCACGCCAGGTGGAATCTGAAGTTGTTGGCGGGCTCGAGCGGCGCCTCGTTCGCCTCCACCCAGCGCCAGCCCTCCTCGTGGCGCCCCTGCATCTCCAGGACGTGCGCCACCGCGTGCACGGCCCACAGGTCGGCCGGATTGGCCTCGACCGCGGCATGGCCCTGGCGCTCGGCGAGCGCGTACTCTCCCGTCTCCTCGCACGCAAACGCCTGCATGCCGAGCAGGAACCCGTAGCCCGGCTGCGCCTTAGACCAGCGCGGGAGCACACGCTCGACCGACGAGCGCATCCGGCGCGCGTCGCCGGCGGTCCAGAAGTATGCGAAGTGGGCGAGACGCAGCGCCACGACGTCGTGCGGATGCGCCTCGAGGATCGCTTCCCACGCGGCGATCGCCGCGTCGTTGCGCCCCGCCCGCCAGCCCTTCAGCGCCTGGAGGTGAAGCGACTCGCGCTGCGTGGCCGCCGGCGCGGCTTCCGTCGCCTCGATGCGCTTGTCGACCGCGCCGAGAAACGACGCGTTCGAGATCAGCATCGTCAGGTAGCCCTTCATCACGTTCGCCATCGGGCAGCCGGGATCGGCGTCGAGCGCGGCGTTGACGTGCTGGCCGGCGTCCACCTTGAAACCGAGATACGAAGCCGTCGCGGCGTCGAGCGCCGCGGCGCAGGCGGCGCTGGCGGTGGTGACCTCGTGCCCGAGCGCGTCTTTCATACCCGCCTTTCTCCCCTCCTGCATGAGGAGGGGTGGCCGAGTCACCGCGAAGGCGGGGACGAGGGCGGGGTGGTGAGCATCGCTCCCCTCGACCACCCCGTCGCGCTCCGCGCGACACCCCTCCTCATCCGAGGAGGGGAGTCAAGCCCGCCCGTGCGGCGCGCGGAAGTCGAGGATCGGGCCGCGCGGCACGATCCCGGTCGGGTTCACCCGCCGCTGGCTGCCGTAGTAGTGGCGCTTGATGTGGTCGAAGTCCACCGTCTCGGCGACGCCCGGGTGCTGGTACAGGTCGCGCGTGTACGCCCAGAGGTTCGGATAGTCGGCGAGCCGCCGCAGGTTGCACTTGAAGTGGCTGTAGTACACGGAGTCGAACCGCACGAGCGTGGTGAACGCTCGCCAATCGGCCTCGGTGAGCCGGTCCCCGCAGAGATAGCGCCGCTTCGCGAGCCGCTCCTCCATCCAGTCGAGCGTCTCGAAGAGCGGCACCACCGCCTCGTCGTAGGCCTCCTGCGAGGTCGCGAACCCGCAGCGGTAGACCCCGTTGTTGAGCGTCTCGTAGACGCGCTTGTTGACAAGGTCGATGTCCGGCCGGAGCTCGACCGGGTAGTAGTCGCCGGGCGCCGCGCCGACGCCGTCGAACGCCGAGTTGAACATGCGGATGATCTCGGACGACTCGTTGTTCACGATGTGCTTCCGCTCCCGGTCCCACAGCACCGGCACCGTCACGCGGCCGGTGTAGGTCGGTCTTGCCTTCGTGTACACCTCGTGGAGATAGCGCGCGCCGTTCACGCTGTCGGGGATCACCCCCGGGCCGGGCGCGAACGTCCAGCCCTCCGCCAGGTTGTCCCAGTTGGAGACCGCCGCGGAGACGATTCCCTCGAGCCCTTTCAGCTTGCGGAAGATGAACGTGCGGTGCGCCCAGGGGCACGAGAGCGACACGTACAGGTGATAGCGGCCGGGCGCCGCCCGGAAGCCGCCCTCCCCGCTCGGCCCGGGCGCGCCGTCGGCGGTGACCCAGCTCCGGAACTGCGACTCGCGGCGCAGGAAGCGGCCGCCGACGATGTTGTGCGGCTGATCCTGCCAAACGCCTTCAACCAGAGCGCCCAAGCGAGCCTCCCCCGTCAACGAAACTCGATCTCCAGCCCCGGCAACCCGATCCCGTCGAGCCGGGTGCGCCAGCGCTCGCCCGGCTCCACGGGCAGCGCCGCGGTGAGCGTGCCGGTCGTCACGACTTCGCCCGCACCGACCGGCGCGAACTGCGGCAGCCTCGCGAGGACCTCCGCGAGGTGCGCGAACGCGAGCAGCGGCGAGTCGAGCACGTTCGCGCCGCCGCCCACCGCCTGCACGTCGTCGCCGCGCGCGAGCGCGATCCGGAACTCGCGGAGCTTCCGCGCGCAGTCGGGGATGCTCGACACCGGCACCGGCTCGCCGATCACCAGCCGGCCGTGCAAGCCGTTCGCCGCGATCGTGTCCTCGACCTTGAACTTCCAGCGGGGGAACGGGCTCTGCACGATCTCGTAGCCGTGCGCGATCCAGTCGATCGCGCCGAGAATCTCGGCCTCGCCCCCCGTCACCGGCGGCGCGTGCGCGAAGTGGAGCACGATCTCCGGCTCGATGCGCGGCTCGACGACCCCGCCGAGCGGGAGCTCGGCGCGACCGTCCTTGGCGTACGCGACGGTCGTGTCGTACACGAAGCCCCAGATCGGCTCGAACACCCCGTACTCGGCCCACATCGTCCGGTTGGTAAAGCCGATCTTCCGGCCGACCGGCTGCTCGCCGCGCGCCATCCGCGCGCGATGCATGCCCTCGGCGACGGCGTAGGCCCGCGCCTTGTCGAAGCCCGGGTCGCGCGAAGTGAAGGTCGCGATCGACCGCGCGTGCGTCAGCGCGTCGAGCAGCTCGGTCGCCTGGGTGTCGCTCATCGGCTGATCCACGCCTGCATCCCGTTCTCCCGGTAGCGCTTCACGTCGAGCCGCTCCACGACGAACGCCTCGACCCGCGGGCACTCCCGCGGCAGCGCCTCGCGCGGCAGGTCGGACACGATGAACCCGTCGATCGCGTAGCCGCTCGCGACCGTCTCGCCCGCGCCGCCGCGCTCGCACACGAGCAGCTTGGTGCTCCCGGTGTCGACCGGCACCGGCTTGAACAGCGTGCCGGCGCCCACGACGATCGACCCGGCGGCGGCGAACCGGCCGTCCTTGCGCCCGAGGTAGAGGAACACCGGGCCATGGTACGGCCCGAAGTCGGACTCCTGCCACAGCGCGACGTCGGCCAGGCCGTCGTTGTTGAAGTCCCCGACCGCGCGCGCCACGCCGTCGTCGAGCGTGCGCCCGGCGCGCCCGGGCGCCGCGGTGCCGAGGAAGTGCTCGAGCGGGTCGCCGACGTCCTTCTGCGCGCGCGCTTCCGGCGCGCCCGCGAGGAGCGCGGCCGCAGCGAGGATCACCGCGACCCGCCTCACTGCCCGAGGTGGTAGCGCGTCACCCGCTCGACCTCGTTCCTCGAGCCGAGGATCACGCCGATGCGCTGGTGGAGCCGCTCGGGCTGGATGTCGAGGATGCGCTGGTTGCCGTTGGTCGCGGCGCCGCCCGCCTGCTCGACGATCAGCGCCATCGGGTTCGCCTCGTACATCAGCCGCAGCCGCCCGTCCCGGTGCTTCGCGTCGCGCGGGTACATGAAGATCCCGCCGCGCGAGAGCGTCCGGTAGACGTCGGCGACCATCGAGGCGACCCACCGCATGTTGAAGTCCCGCTCCCGCGGGCCGGTCTGCCCGGCGAGGCACTCGTCGATGTAGCGCTTCACCGGCGGCTCCCAGTTGCGCATGTTCGAGGTGTTGATGGCGAACTCGCTCGTGTCCGGCGGGATCCGGATGTCGGGCTCGGTCATCACGAACGAGCCGAGCTCCTTGTCGAGGGTGAAGCCCGCCACGCCCTTGCCCACGGTGAGGACGAGGATCGTCGCGGCGCCGTACACGGCGAAGCCGGCCGCGACCTGCCTCGATCCGGGCTGCAGGAACGCCTGCTCGTCGGGCTCCTTCATCCCCTCGGGGCAGCGCAGGACCGAGAAGATCGTGCCGACCGAGATGTTGACGTCGAGGTTGGACGAGCCGTCGAGCGGGTCCATCACCAGCAGGAACCCGCCGCGCGGGTAGCGGTTCGGGATCTGGTACGGCGCGTCCATCTCCTCCGACACCATCGCCGCGAGCTGCCCGCCCCACTCGTTCGCCTCGACCAGCACCTCGTTCGCGACGACGTCGAGCCTCTTCTGCGCCTCCCCCTGCACGTTCTGCGTGCCCATCATGTCGCCGATCCCGGCGAGCGCGCCCTTGCTGACCGCGTGGCTGATCGCCTTGCAGGCGCGCGCGATCACCTCGATCGTGAGCCGCAGCTCGGGCGACACCGTGCCGTGGCTCCGCTGCTGCTCGATCAGGTACTGGGTGAGGGTGACGCGGTGCATCGGGACCTCCTGCGGACTGCGTCGCGATTATCCGCCGGTCGCGGGGGCCGTGCCAGCGTTTCGCAATTCGCCCTCGAGCTCCGCGCGCAGCTCGCCCTCGCGCTCGGTGTAGCGCGGCGAGAAGTGGAACGGCACGACGTTCCGTGCGCCGGCGGCGCGCGCGATCCGGCCCGCCTGCCGCGCCGTGAGATGCTGCTTCTGGCTGGCGTGCAACACGTCCTCCTCCAAAAACACGGTCTCGATGAACAGCATGTCGGCGCCGCGCGCGAGCGCGACGATGCGCTCGAAGTTCGCGTCGTGATAGACGACGTCGGTCACGTAGCAGAGCTTCTCGCCCGGGACGAACTCGAGGCACGCCTTCAGCTCGCCGTAGGGGAGGAAGCGCTCGTGCACGCCTTGCGCCTCCCGCCACCAGACCCGGATCGGCTCGCCGTCGCGGCGGCCTTCGAGCGCCGCGCGCTTGAGCTCCGCGAGCCAGGGGCCGGTCTTCAACCCCATCTCGACCAGCCGGTTCTTCCACACGTTGACGTGGGTCTTCTCCTCGATCGCGAAGCCGAGGCACGGCGTGCGATGGTCGAGGAGCGCGCAGCGGACGCGGAATTGGTCCTCGTCGACCAGGACGCCGTCCTGAATGCGTCCGTCCGGGAGCGGCTCGCGCGCGAACCCGCGCCGCGTGTCGAAACGAGCGGTTCGTGTCCGGCCGTCGCCGTGTACCTCGGTCGCGGTCATGACCAGCGCTTGCTCGTAGCGGTCGACGCGATCCCACGTGTACGAGGCCAGGCGATGCTCGACGCGGTCGATGAATGCCGGCGGCCCGAAGAGCGCCAGCGCCGCGTGCCGCCCGACGCAGATCCGGACCAGCCGGTCGAAGCCGATGAAGTGGTCCATGTGCGTGTGGGACACGAAGACGTGCGAGAGCCGGAGCAGCTTCCTGGGCGGGAGCACGGCGTTGTCGCCGAGGTCGAAGAGCAGCGCGCGCCGCTCAAAGCGGAAGTCGACATAGACGCCCGGGTCGCCGAACGACTCGTTCACGAGGTGGGCGGTGAAGATCGGCCGCATGGTGGGGCGACGGTCAATCAGTCAAGAGGAATGTACGCGCACCCGCGCGAGCCCGCCCGCACGCGCGACCTCGAACCGCACGGGAAGGAACTGGCCGATCAGCCACATCGCGGTCTCGGCGTGCAGCGACACCTCGCGCGCCGTGAACGTCGACTCGCCGCCGGCGAGCGCGAGGTAGACGAGCAGCTGATCGGCGGCGTGAACGTCGAGCACCGCGCCGGCGTCGAGGTCGGCGGCGAGCTCCTCCGCCGCGGATTCGCCCAGCGCTTCCGAGGGGACGCCGCGCTCGGCGACGCGGCCCGCGCCGAGGACGGTGTTCGCTCGCTCTGCCCACAGCACGATCGCCCCGCCCTGCCCGAACGCTTCGTTCCTGTCGAGCACGCGCGCCTCGACGCTGATGGGGGCGCGCGTCGCGTCGAGCCGGGCGAGCGCCGATGCCCGCATCCGCTCCGGGATGTGCGCCGGCAGGTTGCCGGCGTGGGCGAGGCCGTCGATCTTCACGACGCGTCCCGGCGCGTCGAGCGCGAGCGGCCGCGGCGTCGCGGGCGTCGTCGCGACCTCGACCTCGCCGCCGCCGCGCGGGTAGTAGCCGCGGCGCGCGACCCGGCAGTCGATCGCGACTCCCATGCGCGAAAGCAGCGGCACGAGCACCCGGCGGAAATAGTCGACCGGCGGCGCGGCGCGGACGTCGGTGCCGCCGGTCAGGCGCACGCGGCACGACCCGGGCGCGCGGATCATCGCGGGCAGTAGCGCCTGCAGCACCAGCGTGAGGCTGCCGGCGGTGCCGACGTCGAACGCGTGCTCGCCGGCTCGCAGCGGTCCCGGGTGGAACTCGAACGCCTGCGAGCGCGGCGCCAGGTTCTCGCAGCGCGCGCTGCAGAGCGTCGCGACCGCGCTCACCGCGGTCAGGTGCTGCGGGGCGAGCCCGGGCCGGTCGCGGCGGGCGCGAACGTCGCGAACGTGGATGGCCGTGCCGGTGACCGCCGCGAGCGCGACCGCGGTGCGGACGAGCTGCCCGCCACCTTCGCCGTGAGCACCGTCGATTTCGAGCATCGGTTGCAGCATAATCGCTGCCGCCAAACCAGAACAATCGGAGGAGAGATGAGAACCCGGCTCCACGCCCTCTGCGGCGTCGTCGCGGCCGCGCTGTCGGCCGCGGCGCTCGCCCAGGACCCCGCTTATCCGACCCGGCCGATCCGGCTGATGATGCCGAACGCCCCCGGGAGCTCGATCGACACCGTCGGGCGCATCGTCGCCGCACGCCTGGGCGAGCAGCTCGGCCAGCCGATCGTGATCGAGAACCGCGCCGGCGCGAGCGGCGCGATCGGGATGGAGATCGGCAAGAACGCGCCGCCCGACGGCTACACGCTGACCGTCGCCTCCGCGAGCAACATGGGGATCGCGCCGCTCGTGCAGAAGAGCATCGCCTACGACCCGGTCAACGACTTCGCCTTCGTCACCACGTTCGTGGTGATGCCGAACGTGCTGGTGGTCAACCCCGGACTGCCGATCCGCAACGTCCAGGAGCTGATCGACTACTGCCGCGCGAACGCCGGGCGCGTCAACATGTCCTCCGCTGGCCCCGGCGCGGCGAGCCATCTTGGCGGCGTCCTGCTCCTGCAGATGGGCAACTTCGAGTCGCTGCACGTGCCGTACAAGGGCGGCGGCCCGTCGATGGCCTCGGTGATGGCCGGCGAATCGCACTGGTCGATCGCGCCGGCGCCGGCGGCGATGGCCGCCGTCAAGAGCGGGCGGCTGCGCGCGATCGCGCACAGCCTGCCGCAGCGCGCCGGGTTGTTCAGCGACATGCCCGCGGTGGCGGAAACGGTGCCCGGCTACGACTACAGCGGGTGGGCGGGCGTAGTCGCGCCGAAGGCCACCCCGAAGCCGATCCTCGACAAGGTGCACGCCGCGCTCGCCAGGACGGTCAGCGAGCCGGCGGTGAGGGAAGCGCTCGGGAATCAGGGCGCCGAAGTGTCGATCCGCTCGCCGGAGGCGTTCAAGAAGTTCGTGGAAGAGGACCTGGCGCGGAACGTCGTGGCGGTGAAAGCCGCCGGGCTCAAGGTCGAGTAACGGCCGGCGGTTTCCTGGCGGCCGGCGGGCGCGGCTCGACCCACTGCCGGACCGGTTGCCCCGCGCCCCGCTCGTAGATCAGCGTCGCCTCCTGCTCGGCGGGCGCGGCGCGCCGGGCGGTGATCTCCAGCGCCTTCGGCACCGCCGCCGCGCGCGCGGCCTCCTCTGCGGCCGCGGCGGCGCGGGTCTTCTCGAGCTCCGCCAGCGCAGCGCGATACGCCGCCCGCATCTCCTCCGTGAGGCGTCCCTCAGCCTCGGCCTGGCGCATCTCTTTCAGCAGCGCGTCGATCCGCTCGGGAATGGGCTTCGAGCGCAGGGCCGGCGCGGAGGAATCGCGCGAGCGTCGGACCGCTTCCGCGAGGCGCTCGGGCGACCCGACAAGCGCCGCGATGCGGATGCGCTCGTGCCGCAGGGCCCAGAGGAGCGCGTCCTCGCCGCGATCGTTCGCGGCGCCGGTGTCGGCGCCGAGCGCGAGCAGCGTCTTCGCGACCGCGTCGCGCCCTTCGCGCGCGGCCATCATCAGCACCGACGACCCGTTGGTGGAGCGCGCGTTGACGTCGGCGCCGCGCTCGATGAGGAGCTTCGCCACGTCCTCGTGGCCGGCGAACACTGCATAGTGCAGCGCCGACCATTGCTTGCCCTGGCGGTTGATGCGCGCGCCGCGGTCCAAGAGCCAGCGGACCGCGTCGAGCTTCCCCTTCCACGCCGCAATCATCAGGGCCTGCTCGCCGCGGCTATTGGTGGCGTTGACGTCGGCACCCCAGCTGAGGAAGAGCTCCATCATCTCGATGTTGCCTTCCCATGCGGCGATCATCAGGCCGGTGCCGATGCGGTCGCCGAGGAAGTTGGGATCGAGGCCTTCGTCGAGCCAGGCGCGCACCGCGCCCACGTTGCCGAGCTCGATCGTGAGGCTGAACCGCACCGGGTCGGGAGGCGCGGCCCGGGCGGGCGCGGCGACGAGCAGCATCGCCAGGATGGCGATGGCCGTGCAGCGTTTCGCGAACCGGGAGCTCACGAGGGATTTGCCCGCCGTCTGGTTGAAGGGCGATCATAGTCGGCGAACCACGCTTGGATGTCAAAGCCGGTGCCCCTGCGGAGTGCGTCATCTTCGAGCTTTGGACCGCTGATGGACGACGAGCGCGGGCTGCTCGTATGGGCGTTCGCCCTGTCGCTCACGCTGCATGCGGTCACGCTGCTGCTGCCCAGCCCTTGGCAGAAGCCATCGGCTCACGATCTGGTTATGTCGGTTCTCATCGCGCGGCTCGTGCCTCGGGAGGCAGAGCCGCCGCCGAAGCCGGAAGTGACTGAAGAGCCGGTGATCAAGAGCAAGGTCGAAGAACCCATGAAGGCGGAGATCAGGAAGCCCGGTCCTCCGCCGCGGCCTAAGGAGCGGCGCGCCGAGAAGGCGGAGCCGCTCTCCGGTCAGCAGCTCGACGACGCTTTGGCGCAGCTCGCGGACAAGTTGTTGTATCCCCCGGAGGCGATCAAGCAAGGGCTGCAGGGCGAAGCGGTGCTGGTGCTCGACGTGGGCGAGGGCGGGCGGATCGTGATGGCGTCGATCGCGAGCAGCTCCGGGCACGCGGTGCTCGACCAGGCGGCGCTGCGGGCGGTGCGGCACGTGGGGCAGTTGAGCCCGGCGCTCGCCGGGAGAGCGATCCTGCTGCCGGTGCGGTTCAGGCTGCTGTAGTTACGGGGCTACGTCCTTCGGGACCGCGCCGGTTTTGATCCAGAACTGCATTGCTTTGATCGTCGGGATCTCCACTCCGACGAAGCCGTGCTCGGTGAAGGCGTCGCAGGGCCGGCCGCGGGCGGGGCCGCCGCCGCGGACGGTGACGAGCGGGCTCTTGCTCTTCTCCGCGAAGCGCCGCGCGTCGCGGTAGCTGGTGAAGGGGCAGGGGTCGTCCTGGTGGTGGACCCAGAGGATGCGGGGTTTGACGCCGTCGAAGCTCACGTGCAACAGGCCTGGGCCGTTTTTTCCCTCCTGGAATACCGAGGACGTGAGGATGATCCTGCGCGCGAGGTCGGGGTTCATGCGGCCGGCGTGGAAGGCGGAGATCGAGCCTTCGCTCGTTCCGACGAAGGTCCAGTCTTCGAGCTTGAAGCGCTGTTGGACTTCTTTCAGGAGGGCGGCGACGTCGGTGCCATAGCGCGGGGTTTCACGGAACTGTTGATAGAAGGTCGCCCATTGGTCGGAGGGCGCGTCTACGAGGACGACCAGCGTTTCGTCGTCGAGCCAGTGGCGGCGGGAGCGGACGAGGAAGTTGCCGCGGAGGTCGAAGCGGAATTGGCCGTTCTCTTCGCGGAGTCTCAGGATTCCGGGGTGGCCGGGGAAGAGGGCGATTCCGTATTTGAGGTTCGTCGCGTCTTTGAGGTGGGTGACGAGGCCGGAGACGGTGTAGTTCTGGACGGCGACGGTGACGAGCTGGGTTGGGTGGGAGAGGTTCGGGTCGGTAAGCGGCGCATCCTCTGATTGGGCGTAGCCGCGCTGAGGAGCTGATGACAGCGCGACGGCACATACGATTGCCGCCAGCTGGGACAACGTTTCTAAACGCCACAATGTGTAACCCATGTCCCCGGACTGTTTTGTCAGCTATCTCCCCGACCGCTCAACCGACGGTATTCACTCTACCGCCTCATCCGGCGCGTCGTCAGCGATAGCAGTCAGCTGCGGGTCGCTTCGGAGTCTGTATCCAGCCAGCCAATCGTTCTTGTACATCCACGTCAGATGCTCGGTTAGCCCGGTGAGGTCTGGGAATAGGTGACGCCTGTTGATTCCACACGCATTTAGTCTCTTCTTTATCGTGAACTCGGCTGAATGATCAATGACGATCTTTGTTACAAAGGGGAGAACCAACTCCTCAGTCGGCTTCGGACAGATCATCAAAACACTCCCCTGGGCGGCGATGCGCGGACTGATGTGGGGCGGGCGGTAGAACTTTGGTGCGTCAAGATCAAGGGGGTCCCCTGAGTGATCGAGATCCACAGAGGACACTCCCTTCGTGATCCAAAGAGCGGAGTCGACTTTCTTCGCGCCCCCTTCCTCCACCGCAAACCAAGCGGCCACGAGGAGGCTGTCGGTCCAGTCAAGAAGTCTCGTCGGCAGTCCAAAGTGTTGTGCGATTGCCAACCACTCGAGCTCGCTGTCAGGTGGCGACTCTAGGCGGGCGCGTGCCTGTTGCTTAAACATGGAAAGGACCGCACGCTCATCCTCGATGCGGTAGGGGACACGCACGCGCTCCTTCACGCCCGGCTGCGCTTTCAGGCCTCGAGTCTTCTCGCGGCCTATCTTCGGTACGAGTCCGTGCTTGGCGTCGGTGACTCCGCGGAACAGCCAGTCGTGGCCGTTGAAATACGAGAAATGCTCAATAAGATCTGCCAGCTCAGACCACGTAGAGACTCGATCTCGAAAGTTCTCTGCCGTACGATTCACGACACGCCCTCTACGACGCCCCAGCGCCGGTCAGGCTAATTGCCATGTTAGGCAACACCTTCCTCGGATGGCCCTGCCGAAGTACCAACCTCGCTCTGTGACTGGATTGGCTCGTCTAGGTTGTTGGCTTTCTGTTCAGTGACCGTCAGTATCACGCCAGAGGTATCGTTCGGGTTCTCGCGGCGTCGGTCTATCGCATTTAGCTGAGCGAGATGTTGGGACACGTTGCTCGTATTGCAAAGCGACGCGTGAATCGCCTCTTTCGGAATGCCTATAAAGTCAAGATACAGCGCTCGAAGAAAATGCCGCATCCGGACGTTGGCGTAGTACATGCCTTGGCCGTCAAGCACGTTCGAGCGAAGTTCCTCATCCCAATGGGTGTAGTAGTTACGCGTATCGACCCAGCGGCGCGGTACCTGCCCCTCGCCGCCGAGGATCATAAGCCGGAGGGAGTCCGGTAGCAGGGCTGCCAACTCGTTCAGTCGCTTGCGCAGCGAGAATTGATTGCCATACCGAATACGTGAGCGGAGCGCATCCTTGTGGTCGGGCGGTACCCCGGGAGGGATCGCGTCACCTAAAGCCTTCTTTACGGAGTCATACTCTTCATCGGTCATGTAGTTACCTTCGAATAACCCTCTATGAAATCCTTCTAACGCTTGCATAAGCGACAAGAACTCGACGTGCAACCAAAGCCGTTCTGACGCCACAACGCTCAGCGCGAGCTGGCTAGGCATGTGCACCTTCGGATACCTCTCGAACCAATTGCCCACCACAAGAGCGAGATCGATCCCCATCGCGTTTCGTGGCATGTAGAAATCGTGCAAGTTGGTGTACGGGCAGTACTTTGCATCGCGCAACGCCACCATCACCGAGACCTCGTGAGGGGACTCGTCGATGGATGCCTGAATACAGTCCGGAGACATCGGAACTCCAGCGAGGAACGCAAGCATGGTAGTGAGCTTGCTCTGCTGCTCCATGTACCACTCGAGGGCCTTTGGCGCATCAGGGTGGATAGTGATCCAGCCGGACACCGCGACTGCAACCGACGTGAACGGATCAGCCTTTGATCTGCGAGTAGTACCCCAACGTAAACTGGCATCTATGCATGGCACCCGTGTCGTCTCTTCCGGCAGTCCGCGCACGTGATATGACAAAGTTAGGGCGCCCGTGCCGTCTTCGCGATGGTGGGATTGCTCCACGGTGGGCCTTGACAGCCACACCTGAAGACCCGGTACTCGAAACCGGATCTCGGGATAGACGAAATCTGGCGGCATGTGCGCGCCGACTAGTGCTGTTCCAACTTAATATGGCTAATACGGCGAATCCCCGCGAGGGGGTGATCCTCGGTCCCGACCTCGCGGTGCCGGTAGCGCAGGTACCGATAGACGCAACGGCGGCGGACCGCATGGCTGGGGTCGTCGGTGTTGGCCAAGGTGAAGCGTTTGAGGACACCGAAGTGGGCCTCGATCAGGTTCAGCCAGGAGGCTTCGGTGGGGGTCCAGACTGGGTGGATGCGCAGCCTCTTGAGCAGTGCGAGGAAACGCGGGTGATCGTGGGTTTGATGCAGGTTATCCATGACCACGAACAGTTTTGTGCGCGGATAGCACCGGCGCAGCCGCTGGAAGGCCTCGAACAGATCGGGCAGACGCTTGCGCTTGCGGAACAGCCCGTCCAAGCAGTCGGCGTGCACATCGTAGAAGCCGAAGAACTGCTCGGTGCCCTGCAACCGACGGTAGGTGGCGCGCATGCGCGCAGGCTGCCGGCGTCGCGCCCAAGCCACCCCGCCGATGGGCCTGATCTCCAGCGGGCCCCATTCGTCGAAGCACACGACCGCGGCCCGCGCGGGCCGGACACGGTAGAGCTGACGGATCAGTTTTTTTTACTGTCGAAGTGTGGGTCATGCGAGCGCTTCCAGGTGCGAATGCGCTGGGCGCTCAGGCCCTCGCGACGCAGCAGCCGGCGCACCCATTCGTCGGTCACCGGTGGCAGCAGGCGCTTGGCCCGGCAGTACTCGGCAAGCTTGGGCACCGACCAGTTGGAGAACGGCAGTCCCCGCTCTTCGGGACTGGACAGCGCCACCTCGACCAACTCGCGCAACTGCTCGGCTTTGAGGATCGGCGGCCGGCCCTTCGGATTGGCCACCTGCTCGAAGCTCGCAAAGCCGCTGTCGTTGAACCGATGCACCCAGTCGTAGGCCACGGTGAAATGGCAGCCCACCCGCTCGGCGGCTTCGGGGAT
>Ga0184639_10000610_pt1 | contig 14279 bp, 12 predicted proteins | sample PLM31_170_b2_FD_133155 | JGI IMG/M metagenome (GOLD analysis project Ga0184639, IMG submission 133155) | Groundwater sediment microbial communities from an aquifer in East River, Colorado, USA - PLM3-1_170_b2 | ecosystem: Environmental > Terrestrial > Soil > Riparian zone | place: USA: East... | reverse complement strand
TGCGATCTCAACCGCCTCGGCGTGAGCCGCACTTTCCAGCTGCTCCAGATCTTCCCGCAGCTGACCGTGCGGCAGAACCTGATCCTGGCGGGCCAGGAGCACCAGGGCACCATGCTCTCGCGCCTGGTCGGCCGGCGCGACGCCGGGCTGTCCGCGGCGGCGGACCGGATGCTCGGCTTCTTCCGGCTCGGCCATCTCGCGGACGAGCACGCGGGCGACCTGAGCTACGGCCAGCAGAAGCTCCTCGACGTCGCGATGGCGTTCATGGCGCGCCCCCGCCTCGCCCTGCTCGACGAGCCGGCGGGCGGGGTCAACCTGACGATGCTCGCGAGCCTGCGCGAGCGCCTGAAGGCGATCAACGCCGAGCAGGGGTCGACCTTCGTCGTCATCGAGCACAACATGGAATTCGTCATGGCGCTGTGCAATCGCATCCTCGTGCTCGCCGAGGGCCGCGTCATCGCGCACGGCGATCCGGCGGCAGTGCGCCGCGATCCGAAGGTGATCGAGGCCTATCTTGGGCGGTCCTGACATCCTGCGGTTCGAGGACGTCGTCGCCGGCTACGGCAAGGAGACGATCCTGCACGGGCTCTCCTTCACGGTCCGGCGCGGCGCGATCACCACCGTCATCGGGCCGAACGGCGCGGGCAAGTCGACCGCCTTCAAGGCGGCGTTCGGGATGCTGCCGGTGCGCGCCGGACGGATCTTCTTCGACGACCGGGAGATCACCAACCGCCCGCCGCGCGAGCTGATCGCCGACGGCGTCTGCTACGTCCCGCAGGGCCGCAACATCTTTCCCGAGCTGTCCGTGTTCCACAACCTCGAGTTCGGCGGCGTCGCCGCGCCGAAGGGTGCGGATCTCAAGTCGCGCATTGGAACGGTCATGGACCGCTTTCCGGTCCTGCGCCGCAAGGCGCGACACCAGGCCTCGACGCTCTCCGGCGGCGAGCAGAAGATGCTCGAGATCGCCCGCGGGCTGATGCTCCAGCCCAGGCTGATGCTGATCGACGAGCCGTCGATCGGGTTGTCGCCGATCCTGGTGGAGGAGCTGTTCGGGCTGCTGCACGAGCTGCGCGAGAGCGGCATCACGCTGCTGATGATCGAGCAGAACGCCAAGCGCGCGCTCGAGAATTCCGATCACGGCATCGTGCTCGAGCTCGGCCGCACGCGCATCCAGGATCGTGCGGAGACGATCCTCGCCGACCCGCGCATCGGGCAGCTGTTTCTCGGCGGCGGGCTGGAGCCAGCGCGGGCCTAGCGCCGGCGCGGGTGACAGAGCCCGGGCTCGGCCGGCACTTGGTGATAGATTCGAGCAGGCCGAAGGAAAGAACGCCGCATCGATCGTCCGGGGGAGAAACCGACATGGATCCCGTCGCATCGCGCAACATCAGGTTCGTCAGCCATTCCGACCTGGGCGGCCGCGGCGACGGGGTCCAGATCATGGTGCATCGCGGCTACGCCTACGTCGGCCACGGGTTCAGCAACGGCATCACGACCGTCGACGTGCGCGATCCGAAGCACCCGAAGGTCGTCGACTTCATCGCCTGTCCGCCCGGAACGCGCGCCTTTCACTTGCAGACCCACGAAGACCTGTTGCTGGCGGTCAACGCGCCGAGCGTGTGGACCATGCAGGAGTTCCAGCACGACCAGAAGGCGTACTTTGGCGGGTCGCCGGCCGACAAGCTGAAGGATCCGGCGAGCCGGTTCACCTCCGGCATCCGCGTCTACGACATCTCGAAGCCCGAGAAGCCGGCCGAGATCGGCTTCACGCCGACCACCGGCCTCGGACCGCACCGGATCTGGTACACGGGTGGCCGCTACGCCTACGCCTCCGTCCACTTCGCGGACTTCACCGACCACATTCTCGCGGTCATCGACATGGCCGACCCGCGGAAGCCCGAGATCGTCGGGCGCTGGTGGCTGCCCGGCATGTGGCGCGGCGGCGGCGAGACGCCGACCTGGCGGACCGGGCGGCGTTACGCCCTCCACCACGTCCTCGTGACGGGCAATCTCGCCTACGGGGCCTGGCGCGATGGCGGGCTCACGGTGCTCGACGTCGCCGATCCGACGCTGCCCAAGCTCCTCTGCCATCGCAACCTGGACCCGCCTTTCGGCGGCGGGACGCATTCGCCGCTGCCCCTGCCGGACCGCAACCTGCTCGTCCTCGCCGACGAGCCGACCTTCGCGAACTGCAGCGAGGGGCTGCGCTACATCTGGATGTTCGATGTTCGCGAGCCCGCGAATCCGGTCAGCATTGCGGCGTTTCCGCAGCCCGCCGAGGCGGACTACTGCGGCAAGGGCGGCAGCTTCGGCCCGCACAACCTGCACGAGAACCGGCCCGGCTCGTTCCAGAGCTCGCGCCTGATCTTCGCGACCTATTACAACGCCGGCGTTCGCGCCTACGACATCGAGAATCCGTTCCAGCCACGCGAGGTCGGGTACTACGTGCCGCCGAACCCCACGCGGATGATGGACCCGCGCCCGAACCGGCCGCAGGTGATTCAGTCGTGCGACTCCTACGTCGACCGGAACGGGCTCATGTATCTCACGGATCCCAACGCGGGCCTGAACATTCTCCAGTTCGAGGGGCCGTGAGCCGCCCCCCTGCTCAGCGCTCCGTCGCGACCTTTGCGCCGTCGTGCAGCGTGAGCCTGGGCGCGGGGGCGGGAATCTCGGCGCTGTCGCCCGGCAGCAGCACGCAATCGCGATTCAGCTCGGCGATGCTGCGGCAGCCGACCAGGGCGAGCACGCGATCGATCTCGTCGCGGAAGATCCCGATCGCGCGCGCGGCGCCGGCTTCCCCGCCCGCGGCGACGCCGTAGAGGGTCGCGCGGCCGAGCAGCACCGCCTGCGCGCCGAGCGCCAGCGCCTTGACGACGTCGCTGCCGCGCCGGAAGCCGCTGTCGACGAGCACGGCGAGGCGCTTGCCTACGGCATCGACCACCTGCGGCAGCACGTCGATCGGCGCCGGGGCGCTGTCCAGGTTGCGCGCGCCGTGATTGGACACGATGACGGCATCCGCGCCGCAATCGGCGGCGTGCATCGCATCGCGGGGATGGATGATGCCCTTGACCATCAGCGTGTGCGGCCAGATCTTGCGCAGCACGCGGAGATCGTCCCAGGTCAGCGAGTCGTTGCGCATCATCGACTTGCCCATCGGCGCGGCGGTGATCCGGTTCTTGAGCTCGGTCGGATAGTTTTCGTACCGCGGCATGCCGGTGGTGAGCATGTAGCGCGCGAGAACGGTGGCGAGCCAGCGCGGATGCATCAGCACGTCGGTCACGTTGCGGCGCGTGAACGAGAACGGGATCGTGAAGCCGTTCCGGAGGTTGTACTCGCGGTTGCCGGAGACCGCGCCGTCCACGGTGACAACGAGCGCCTCGAATCCCGCCGCCCGCGCGCGCTCGACCAGCTTGTGCGACATCGAACGGTCGGGCCACATGTAGAGCTGGAACCACAGCCTGCCGCCGGCTTGCTTGGCGACTTTTTCCATCGCGGTCATCGAGCCGGTCGCCAGCGTGAACGGTATGCCGGCCGCGGCGGCGGCGCGCGCCAACGCGAGCTCGCCCTCGTACCACATCAGGCCGGCCGTGCCGGTGGGCGCGATGGCGATCGGCAGCTTCTGTTCGTGGCCGAACAGCGTGATCGCCTGAGTGCGCTTGGAGACATCGACCAGGGCACGCGGCTTCAGCTTGATCCGCTCGAACGCGGCGCGGTTGTTGCGCAGCGCGACCTCGTCCTCGTTGCCGCGGTCGACGAACTCGAACAAGCCCTTTGGGACCCGGCGCTGCGCCATCGCGCGCAGGTCGGCGACGTTGTAGGCGCCCAGCGTGTCATCGGGCATGATCTGCTCCTCACCGGTACCCCGTCGGGCCGGGCCGCTCGCGGGCGGACAGCCCGTTGCTTGTCGCCGGTAGCTTAGCATCGGGCGCGGAGGTCACGTACATGGACTACGCGATCACGCAGGCGGCCGTGACGCTTGTTGATACTGACGTTCTCATCGTTGGCGCCGGCCCGACCGGGCTGATGCTCGCGAATCAGCTCGGGCGGCGAGGGGTGCGCGCGCTGATCATCGATCGGCATGCCGGACCGTCGCTCGAAACCAGAGCGCTCGGCGTGCAGGCGCGCACGCTCGAGATCTATTCGAAGCTCGGCATCGTGGACCGGGCGCTCCAGCTCGGCAAGCGTGCCACTGGCGCCAACATGTGGACGCAGGGGCGGCGAGCCGCGCGCATCCCATTGGGCGACATCGGAAGGGATCTGAGTCCGTATCCCTTCCTCCTGATCCTGGGCCAGGACGACAACGAACGCCTGCTCGGCGACGCCCTTCGCAGCTGGGGCATGGCCGTGCAGTGGAACACCGAGCTCGTCGGGCTCGAGCAGGAATACGATCACGCCACGGCAACGCTCAAGCAGCCGGACGGCACGATCCGGAAGATCACGGCCGCGTGGGTCGCAGGATGCGACGGCGCGCGCAGCGCAGTGCGCGAGCTGAGCGGCATCGCGTTCCCGGGCGCCCCTTACGAGCACGTCTTCTTCGTCGCCGATACGCAGGTGACCGGGGACATGGTGCCGGACGAGCTCAACGTCTACCTGTGGCCGGAAGGATTTCACCTGTTCTTCCCGATGCGCGGGACCGATCACTGGCGGATCGTCGGCATCCTGCCCCCCAACTTGCGGGGAAGAGACGATCTGACCTTCGAGGACGTGATTCCCTCGGTGCGTCAGGAGGCGGGAGCCGGGCTGTCCTTCAAGGGGTGCAGCTGGTTCTCCACCTACCGCATCCATCACCGGAGCGCCGCGCGCTTTCGCGACCGCCGCTGCTTCCTGCTCGGCGACGCGGCGCACATCCACAGCCCGGTCGGCGCGCAGGGCATGAACACCGGCCTGCAGGATGCATACAACCTGGCGTGGAAGCTCGCGCTCGTCGTGACGGGCCGTGCGGACGCGATCCTGCTCGACTCCTACGAGGACGAGCGGATTCCGGTCGCCCGGCGGCTGCTGAGCACCACCGACCGGGCGTTCTCGCTGATCGTCTCCGACAGCTGGCTTGCGGGCCTGTTCCGCACCCGGATCCTCGCCAGGATCGCGGCATTCGCGATGAGCCGTGAACGCATACGCGAGCTCGCATTCCGCACCATCTCTCAGACCGGCATCCGCTACCGGAACAGCCCGCTCTCCCAAACGCTGCCGGGCCTGCCTGACAGCGCGCCGCACGCCGGCGATCGGTTTCCATGGCTGCGTCTCAAGTTCCAGGCTGACGGCCCGACCGAGGACGTGTTCCAAAGACTCGACGACACGCGCTTCAATCTGATCGTGATCGGGCAGTCTCTGCCTGCCGAGGGGACGCTGGACCTCGGCGACCCGCTACGCACCCACGTGGTTCCCGACGATCCGGCGAACGACAGGGAACTGGCCCGCGCGCAGATCCGCGGGCCGTCTTTCTACCTGCTGCGTCCTGACGGCCATGTCGGGCTCGCCGGGACTCGCCTGGGCGCGGGCGTGGTGACCCGTTACCTGTCTGAGCATCACATACGCTTGAAGGAGACCTGACATGAACGCTCCGCGGGTTTGGGCGATACTTAGTCGTGCAAGCCCTACCAGACACTCAAGGCCCTGGCGATGAGCGGGCACTTGCTTTCCCGCCAACCCGATCCTTTCCGCTCCCCGGAGGCACCATGCGCAACACCCTTCTCGCATCCGCCATCGCATTCGCGACGCTCGGCTTTCCCGCGCTCGCCCAGCAGCCCGGCGCGACCGGCGGCGCCGTCGTGGCGAGCGAGCCCGGCCGGGCCGTCATCGCCCGCGAGGCCCAAGTCTCCGCCCAGGTCGTCGGCGTCGACAAGGCCACGCGTACGGTGACGCTCAAGGGCCCCAAGGGCAACGTCGTCGATATCGTCGCCGGCGACGAGGTCAAGAACTTCGATCAGATCAGGCTCGGCGACTTCGTCGTCGCGCGCTACATGCAGGCGCTCACGCTCGAGCTCAAGAAGACCAAAGCCGGGATCCGCGAGGGCGCGGGGCGCGAGGTCGCGGTGCGCGCCCAGCCGGGCGAGCGTCCCGCCGGCGCGGTCGGCCGGCAGGTGACGGTGCTCGCGGACGTGATCGGCGTCGACCCGAAGCGAAAGACCATCACGCTCAAGGGGCCGAAGGGCAACGTCGTCACGCTCGACGTGCAGAATCCGGACCACTTCAAAGTGGTGAAGAAGGGCGACCAGGTCGAGGCGGTCTACACCGAGGCGCTGGCGCTGTCGGTCGAGCCTGCCCCGAAGCCTGCGCCGAAGCCCGCGGCCGCCAAGAAGTAAGGCGGCGGTCTCCGGTCGAGCGCGCCTCAGGCGCGCCCGGCCCTAGGCCTACGCGCGGCGGTGCGTCGTTTCACCGGCCGCGACGGCTTCGCGCGGAGCGCGCTTCGCACCCATTCCGCGAAGCGGTGGCAGTCGAACTCCTGCGGCACGAAGTGGCCGTGGCGGAACTCGCGCGAGCGGGTGCCCAGCTGCTGCCACTCGCAGTTGCGCGCATCCTGCTTGTTGGTGATGTCCCACAGCGCGACGTAGTGATCGAGGTCGAAGCTCGCGCTTGCCAAGGCTTCCGGCTCGAACAGCCAGTCGTAGACGATCCGTACGCTCTCCGGTCCGGTAGGGAACATCATGTGCGCGTTGACGTAGTCGGGGTGCACGTTCAGGAAGAGGTTCGGAGGGAGCATCGCCGGGACGTAGAGGGTCTTGCGCTCCCGCTCGTCGAGGCCCCGGAACGGCGCGATCTTCGCCGTGCCGTCGAGCGTGAGGGTCTGCGCGCCCGCCTGGTACTCGGGCGTGGTCTCCGGCACGGCGCGCCCCCGCTCGTCGCGATGCAGCCCCCATGCGCCCGCGTCGCGATAGGCGGTGACGATGCGGCAGAGCTCCGGGTGCACGGGCGGGCAGTGGAAGCACTCGGAGAAGTTCTCGCCGATGAACTTCCAGTTGGCGTGCACGTCCGCCATGATGCGCTTGCCGATGCGCAAGCTCCCGAAGCCGTAGCGCGCGAAGCGTGCGGGTAGCTCCCCGAGCGACTCGGCGAGCGGCGGGGCCTTGCGACCGGCAAGATGGATGAAGACAAAGCCGCCCCAGGTGGCGACGGCGACCTCGTAGAGCGGGAACTTCTTCGGATCGAAGTCCGGCGTCGCCATGCGGCGCGGCGTGGCGATCAGCCGGCCTCCGAGATCATAGGTCCAGGCGTGATAGGGGCAGACGATGCGGCTTCGGGCGAACGACCCTTGCGCCGCGGTGCAAAGGATCGACCCGCGATGCCGGCAGGTGTTGTGAAAGCCGCGCAATCCGCCGTCCTCCCCGCGGACGACGAAGATCGACTGCGTGCCGACTTCGACGACACGGTAATCGCCGGGCCCGGGGATCTCCTCCTCGCGCGCGACGGCGATCCACTTGCCGTACCAGAAGACGTCGAGCTCCCGCTGGTAATGCGCAGGATCCCGGAACCAGCTTGCCGGGAGGCCGGCTTCGAGCCGCTTCAGCGGCTCCCGGGTCGGCAGGAGCTTCCGGCCGGTGCGGGTCATTCCAGGTACTCGTCCACTGACCGGCAGTGCCGCCGCTTCTCCGCCTCGGGCAGGAAGGAGGCGAGAAAGCTGTTCTTCGCGAGGCGACGCAGCTCCGCGCGCGACAGGCCGAGCGCGCGCTGCACGGCGCGGAAGTTCTCGTTGACGTACCCGCCGAAGTACGCCGGGTCGTCCGAGTTCACCGTGACTCTCAGGCCGGCGGCCATCAGCTGCCTGAGATTGTGCTGCTCGAGGGATGGGAACACGCGCAGCTTCACGTTCGAAAGCGGGCACACGGTGAGGGGGATCTGCTCGGCCGCGAGCCGCGCGACCACCGCCGGATCCTCCAGGCAGCGGACGCCGTGGTCGATGCGCTCCGCCTTCAGGAGGTCCAGCGCCTCCGTGATGTACGCGGGCGGGCCTTCCTCGCCGGCGTGCGCAACGACCCGCCAGCCCACCTGCCGGCAGCGCGCGAAGACCCGCGCGAACTTGCTCGGAGGATGGCCCCGCTCCGACGAATCGAGACCCACGCCAACGATCTTGTCGCGATACGGGAGCGCTTGCTCCAGCGTCGCGAACGCATCTTCCTCGCTGAGGTGCCGGAGGAAGCACATGATGAGGAACGAGCTGATGCCGAGCTTCCGTGCGCCCTCGGACAGGGCCGCGTGGATCCCTTGGAGCGCGGTCCCGAACGGTACACCTCGCGCGGTGTGAGTCTGCGGATCGAAGAAGATCTCCGTGTGCCGGACGTTGTCGGCCTGCGCGCGCTCGAGATACGCCCAGGTCATGTCGAAGAAGTCCTGCTCGGTCGCGAGGACGCTGGCGCCGGCATAGTAGAGGTCCAGGAACGACTGGAGATCCGAGAATTCGTAGGCCGCCTTGAGGCTCTCCACGCTGGCGTAGGGCAGCGCAATTCGGTTCCGCTTCGCCAGCCCGAACATGAGCTCGGGCTCGAGCGACCCTTCGATGTGCAGATGCAGCTCCGCTTTCGGCAGGTCGCCGATGAGGGCGGCGTGATCATCCATGGCGGCTCCTCCGTGAGCGAGAGCGGGCCAAGTATCAGCAAGCCGCCGTCCCAACTCAAGCGACGCTCCGCTGACCCCGGCCTGCCGTAGAATTGCCCGTTGCGTGGCGCAATGGCGCCCGATCTGGAGGGACAAGATGCCTACCGGTACCGTCAAGTTCTTCAACACCGCCAAGGGGTTCGGTTTCATCAGCCCCGACGACGGCTCGAAGGACGTGTTCGTGCACATCTCCGCCGTCGAGCGCTCCGGCCTCGCCGGCCTGAACGAGAAGCAGAAGGTGTCGTTCGACGTCGAGCAAGGCCGCGACGGCCGGGCGGCGGCCGTCAATCTCAAGGCCCTCTGAGCGACGCCGGCGTCGGCAGCGTCGGCTGCCGGCGTCCAACCGGGCGCGCGCGGCAACGGCGCGTCCCATCGACGATCAGGTGTCGCGACCCCGCCGCGACCGGAGAGGGCTCGCCTGCGGAAGGGGCACGACGCCGGCATCGAAAGGAGCGACGGCGCCATGAAGCTCGACATCTTCAATCACATCTTCCCGAAGAGGTTCTACGAGCGGATGCTGGAGGTCGACCCCGCGGCGACCGACATGCACAAGCGCGTGCGGGCGATCCCGAGCATCGTCGATCTGGACGAGCGGTTCCGGATCATGGACCGGTTCGGCGACTATCAGCAGGTGATCTGTCTCCCGCACCCGCCGCTCGAGGAGCTCGGCAAGCCGCCGCTGTCCACGGAGCTGGCGCGGCTCGCGAACGACGGCATGGCGGAGCTCGTGCACAAGCACCGCGACCGCTTCGCGGGGTTCATCGCGGCGCTGCCGATGAACGACCCCGAGGGCCTGCTGAAGGAGAGCGAGCGCGCGATTCGCGAGCTCGGCGCGGTCGGCGTCCAGGTGTACAGCAACGTGCTCGGCCGGCCGCTGACCGATCGGGCAACGCTGCCGCTCTTCGACCTGATGGCCGAGCTCGACCTGCCGATCTGGCTGCATCCGGCGCGCGGCGCGGGCTTTCCCGACTACGTGGGGGAGCGCAAGAGCCACTACGAGATCTGGTGGACGTTCGGCTGGCCGTACGAGACGAGCGTCGCGATGGCGCACATCGTCTTCGCCGGACTCTTCGACAAGCACCCGAAGCTCAAGATCATCACCCACCACATGGGCGGGATGATCCCGTACTTCGAGGGCCGCGTCGGCCCGGGGTGGGACCAGCTCGGCAGCCGCACCTCCGACGAGGACTACAAGCTGCTGCTGAAGAAGCTGAAGAAGCGGCCGCTCGACTACTTCCGGATGTTCTACGCCGACACGGCGCTCTTCGGCGCCTACGACGCGACTGTCTGCGGGCTCAAGTTCTTCGGCGCCGACCGGGTGCTGTTCGCTTCGGACTCGCCGTTCGATCCGGAGAAGGGCTCGGCGTATATCCGCTGGACGATCGAGATCATCGACCGGCTCGAGCTGACGGTCGGCGAGCGGGCCGCGATCTACGAGGGCAACGCCCGCCGGCTCTGCAAGCTGAACTGACCGAGCCGCTAGCGGCGCCTGGCCGCGCGTGACCGCCGCTTCCGGTTGCCCCGGATCGCGGCGGTGCCGGTATTGACCTTTGTCAAACGCCCACAGCGCCCGCGGGCCCCTTTGCTGCCGATCCGCCGACGGTTTTGTCCGGGAAGTGCTCCCGCGCAGCCTCGCGCCGGCGGGGTGCCCTGGCCCCGGATGCAAGCGCAATACGACCTGAATCAATGGGTTGTCAGGAAATGCGAAGTGTTTCTCATGAAATCATGCGCCACTCCCCCACGCCAAGGGCTTGTTGGGTATCGTTTTTGCTGGCTAAGTAGCGTCCGCGGTAGGGGCGGTGCGGCACGTCGGGTGGTCCTCAAGGGATCGCCGGAGCCGCTGCCGCCCCCCGCGCGACACCAATATCGGCGCCGCGCGCGCAACCGACGCGGCGCATCAACCTGAGGACTTCGCACGCCGATGGCTGGCTCATCGCTCGTTTCGTCGTTCGGCTTCGGTCGGGGGAAGGCCGACCCGAACGACGGCCGCGACGAGGTGATGACCGACGACGACTACCTCTCCTGGGGCAAGACGTCGAACACGGGCGAGCTCTCGTCGAGCGAGGGCAGCCCGCTGTTCGCGCTGCTCGAGGACGAGGAGGGCTTCGACGGGGTGTTCGAGGTGCCTTTCGGGCTCAAGCACGTGAGCGACCTGCATGTGGTCATGCGCCACGCGGTCGCGGTCGCCGGCGAGCGGCGCGAGGACCTGACGCCGCACGCGCTCTTCCATCCGGTGTTCGCGGGTTTCGCCCTCGGCTTCGCGATCGGGCTCGCGCAGGCCCACCGCGTCAAGCATCTCGGCCATCGAGCGACGCCCGCGCGGCTGACGCGCCGGCAGCAGGAGCTCTGCGACCAGTGGGGCGCCGAGGTGGCGACCTACTACCTCGCGGTCGTCGACTCCACGGGCATCTTCGGCAAGGAGGCCGACGTCGAGCTCTACGGGATCGCCGACCGCTGGCGCCTGCTCTCGGACGAGAGTCGGCTCGAAGCGTTCGACCGCCTCAAGGACTGCGTGGGTGCCGGAAAGAGCGCCGCGCACCGCTGGTTCGGGGACGAGACCGCCGACGTGCCGCCGTACTTCCTCGATACGCTCATCAGCTTCGTCGAAGCCTACCCCGACCGCAACTTCGACTAGCGGCCCCCTTGACGCGGGGGCGCTGGTCTCCGCTGTGAAAGGCGAAGCGTAGCCGCGCGCGATGACAGCAGCATGACCCCCGCGCGCGCCGGCGCGTTTAGGGTAGAGTCGCGCGGCGCGCCATGAGTTCCCCTTCCGATCGCACGCGGCGATGAGCGGCCTCGCCCTCGACCGCGACGCCGGCGTCCTCTGTCACGACGCGTTCGGACGCTTCGATCCCGACGCGCGCGTCTGGCGCCCCGCGGCGCCGCAGGGTGCGCCCGTCGGCCTCCGCGAGGCGGCGCGCTGGCTGCAGCGCGAGAGCGGCCGCCCGTGCCGTGCGCCGGTCGGCGTGATCGGCACGCGGGAGGCGACCGAGCCGCAGCTCGCGATCGCGACCGCGCTCGGGCGCGGGCTCGCCGAGCTGGGGGTCGTCGTTCTGTGCGGCGGCCTGGTCGGCGTGATGACCGCGGTGTCGAGAGGCGCCGCCGAGGCCGGCGGCACCGTCGTCGGCGTACTGCCGAACGGCGACTGGCGCACCGCGAACCCGTGGGTGACGATCCCGATCGCGACCGGCGTCGGCGTCGCGCGGAACGCGATCATCGCGCGCGCCGCGCTCGCCCTCGTCGCCGTGGGCGGCGGCTACGGCACGCTCTCCGAGATCGCCTTCGGCCTGCAGTTCGGCAAGCTCGTGCTCGGCTTTTTCGATGCAGCGCCGGTTCCCGGGGTCGAGCTCGTCACGACCGTCGACGAAGCCCTGGACCGCATCGCGCGCGTGGTGCTCGAGCTCCCCGCTGTGGGCTGATGGGTGAGCGCGGTGTTTCGCCGGATCCGACTGCTCGGATCCGGCGCCGCGCGAACCGGCGCGCCTTGCAGGGCGCGCCGTGGGGGGCGCTCGGGGCGCCTCCAGGCCAAGTTGTACCGCGCGGAGGCTACCCCGGTGGCATATACTTCGCGGCGCATCGACGCCGCTGGGTGGCCATTGTTTCCTTTGTCGAATCTGCGGTTTAGCGCCCTCGCCCGGGGTTGCGACGGGCGCCGCTTCGCGGCTGCGAGGCGGCGCGGATGAGCGTCGCGGTCGGCACCTGGGCGTCGACGGCGAAGCCTTTCCGCTACGCGGCGGTGATCACCGCCGCGACGCTCCTCGTCGGCGGCTGGGTGGTCCTCTACTTCAAGGCGCGCGCCGTCGACCTCGCCGCGGCGAACGAAGTCATGGCGGGCTTGCGCGAGCTGAAGGAGATCGACGGCCGCTGGAACGATTGGCTGATCGGGACGCAGCTCGACGCCGGCGTCGAGGGCGCCGCCGCGCGGCGCTCGTCGGTCGAGCCGACGAAGCTCGCGCGGATCCACGCGCTGCTCGCGGTCCAGGTGTTCTCGCTCGACAATCCCGTGCCGCCAGCGACGCTTGCGGGCCTCAAGGAGGCGTTCGACGGGAAGGCGAAGGCAGTCGACGCCTTCGCCGGGGCGAGCGACGCGTATCGCCGGGCGTTGGCCGGCTACCAGCAGGCGAACGACGCGTTCGCCAGCGCGTCCCGGGAGCGCGGCCTGGGAATCCCGCCCGCGGTTGCGCGCGACGCCGAGCGTGCGCGCGAGGCCATCCTGTTGTTCGTCGCCGGCCCGAGCGCCGCGTCGGCGAAGAGCGCCGAGACTGCGCTCGCCCACCTGGCGGCAGCCGAGGTGCCGGAGATCGCGCGCCCCGAGCTCGATCGGCTCGTCGCCGCGGCGCGCGCCGCGATCGCGACGAAGGCGAACGAGGACGCGCGGTTTCGCGCCGCGGTGTTCGCCTCGACCGGCCCACGGCTCGACGCGGCGATGCGCGCGTTCGAGCGCGGGTTCGGCAACGCGCTCGACGAAGCGGACCGGTTCCGGATGTACCTGGTCGTCTACTCCGGCTTGCTGCTGCTGCTCGCTGCCTGGCTCGCGTGGCGGCTCACCGGCACCTACCGGGCGATCACCGGGCTGAACCGGCAGCTGCGCGAGGCGAACGAGTTCCTCGAGCACCGCGTCGAGGAACGCACCAAGGAGCTGAAAGCCGCGCTCCAGCAGCTGAAGGAGCAGGAGGTGCTGCTCATCCAGAGCGAGAAGATGTCCTCGCTCGGGCAGATGGTCGCCGGCGTCGCGCACGAGGTGAACACGCCGCTCGCCTACGTGAAGGCGAGCCTCGACACGGTGCACGGGCGCATGCCCAGGGTCGCCGCGGCGCTCGGGGAGGCCGAGAAGCTGATCGCGATGCTGCAATCGGACCAGACCGACGACGCGGCGCTCCCGGGCCAGTTCGCGGTCGCTTCGCAGGCGCTCAGCGAGGCCCATTCGGGCGGCACGTTCCCGGATCTCGACCGGCTGGTGCAGGACGGCCTCTACGGGATCGGGGAGATCTCGGAGCTCGTCAACAACCTGCGGAACTTCGCGCGCCTCGACCGCAGCAAGATGGCCGAGTTCGACCTGAACGAGGGGCTCGGCGGGGCGCTGTCGATCGCCAAGCACCAGCTCAAGCGGCGCACCGTGAACAAGCATCTCGGCCCGATCCCGAAGATCTCGTGCGCGCCCTCGCAGATCAACCAGGTGTTCCTGAACCTCCTCACCAACGCCGCGCAGGCGACTCCCGAGGAAGGCGGCGTCATCAACGTGCGCACCTTCCAGCCCGATCGCGAGCACGTCGCGGTGGAGGTGACCGACAACGGGCACGGCATCCCGGCGGAGGTCCTGCCCAAGATCTTCGACCCGTTCTTCACCACCAAGGACGTCGGCAAGGGCACCGGGCTCGGGCTCTCGATCTGCTATAAGATCGTCGAGAGCCACGGCGGACGGATCACCGTCGACTCGAAGGTCGGCGTCGGCACGCGCTTCACCGTCACGCTGCCGGTGCGGCAGGTCGGGGTGCGTGAGGAGGCGGTGGCATGACGGAGGCGGTCGCGTGACGCCCGAGCGCCCCGCGCAGGTCGGCAAGTACGACATCGTCGGCGAGCTCGGCCGCGGCGGCATGGGCGTGGTCTACAAGGGCCACGACCCGGTGATCAAGCGCGACGTCGCGCTGAAGGTGATCCGCAAGCGCGACCTCGACCCGAACGACGCCGAG
>Ga0184639_10000608_pt1 | contig 14282 bp, 11 predicted proteins | sample PLM31_170_b2_FD_133155 | JGI IMG/M metagenome (GOLD analysis project Ga0184639, IMG submission 133155) | Groundwater sediment microbial communities from an aquifer in East River, Colorado, USA - PLM3-1_170_b2 | ecosystem: Environmental > Terrestrial > Soil > Riparian zone | place: USA: East... | reverse complement strand
CCATCGTGCAGGCGCCCCAGCGCCAGCGGCCGGAAGCCGACCGGATCGCGGGCCGCCACCAGGGTGCGCGCGGTGAGCATGGTGAAGGTGAACGCGCCCGATGCGCGATGGAAGGCGTGCTCGACGCGCTGCGCCCACGCCCGGCCGGGCGCGTGCGCGATCAGCTTGGCGAGCACCTCCGTGTCGCTGGCCGTGACGAATTCGACCCCCTGCTCGGTCAGGGCGTCGCGCAGCCAGGTGGCGTTGGTCAGGTTGCCGTTATGGCCAAGCATCAGCTCGCCCAGTTCGCTGTCGGCGTAGACCGGCTGGACGTTGGGCAGGCTGTTGGATCCGGTCGTGCTGTAGCGGGTGTGCCCGATCGCCATCCGGGCGGGCTGCCCGGCGACACTGTGGTCGTGGTCGGCCTCGAGCCGGGCGAGCGTCTCCTCGTCAAAGACCTGGCTGACCAGCCCGAGCCGCTTGTGGAGGGTCAGCCGCGCGCCATCCGAAACGGCGATGCCGGCCGATTCCTGTCCTCGGTGCTGCAGCGCGTGGAGGCCGAGCGTCGCCAGGTGGGCGACGCGCAGGCCCGGCGCATGGATCCCCACCACGCCGCATTCCTCGCGTGGACCGTGCGGCTCATACATGGGGAGCTCGGCGTGGTGCAGTCCGGCCTCGGATCGAGCGACGGGAAGGGCGATCCGTCGCACCGTGATCAGCGTGCGAGGGGTGATCGGGGCACGGGCAGATGATACTTGAGCGGGCCCCATCGCCGGCGCCACCCAGGACCGTCGTACTGCCCCGGTACTACGCCGCACCGCACCTCGGCCGCAGACCCTCGAAACCGACGGGTGCAGCAGTGCAACGCGTGACGATCGGGCCATGGTGGGCCCATCGTGCGCCGACCATCCTCATTGCGGATCGATCCAAACCGCAAGAGTGCATGGCAGATGCTCCGAATCGTCCGGGCGCTCGGCTTTCTGGCCCCGCTCCCGGTCGTCCTGCTGGCGGCAGTGAGCCTCACCGTCGTACCCGGCGCGGACGCTCACGACCGCCCCACCTTCCTTGCGCTCATCACCCTCGCAGCCGCGGCGGGGGCGACCGCCATGGCCCTCGCCTGCTGGAGCTTCTTCGGCTGGAGGCTGCGGCGCATCGCCAACGCCCTCGAGGCCACCCTCGGCTCCGACGTCCCCATGCACCTGCCCGAGTCGGGCATCACGGTGGAGCGCCGCCTGGCGCAGGCGTTCAACGCCGCATCGGGCGCATTCGTGCAGGTCGAGGCCCGAGCTGCACACGACCGTCTGACCGGAGTGGCCAACCGTGAGACGCTGCTCACGACCCTGGTCACCGAGATCGAGCGTGCCACGCGCCACCACAAGTGGCTCTCCGTGGCGTTCATCGACATCGACCGCTTCAAGCCGATCAACGACACCTACGGGCACCACTCCGGCGACGCGGTGCTGCGCCAGATCGCCACGCTGATCAGCGACAAGATTCGGGTCAGCGACCTCTTCGGCCGCTATGGCGGGGAGGAGTTCATGCTGATCCTCCCCGAGACGAACCCCGACGAGGCGACGCTCCTGGCCGAGCACCTTCGCGAGCTGGTGATGGAGCAGCCGATGCAGATCGCCCGTGAACAGCCCCTGCGGGTCACGATCAGCATCGGGGTCGCCGGCGACATCGGGTCACAGCTGCAGGCCGATCGGCTGGTCGATCAGGCCGATGCGGCGATGTACGCGGCCAAGTCGCTGGGACGCAACCGCACCTACCGCTATCGCGCGGTCGATGAGAACGCGCAGGTGCGGCGCGCCCCGATCTCGGCCGATCGGCGGGCAGCGGCCACCGCCATCGGGAAGTGGGCCAGCGACACCGCCGCCGAGGCGCTCGCCTCGGTGTTGGCTCCGCAGCCCCACCATCGCGGGCAGCCCTCGGACATGATCGCCGCGCTGGCGACGGGGATGGCGCTGGAGCTGGGCCTGCCGCACGAGGAGATCGAACGGATCAAGATCGCCAGCCTGCTGCACGACCTGGGCAAGCTGGCCGTGCCGCCGGAGATCCTGGACAAGCCGACGACCCTCTCCGATCGCGAGTGGCAGGCGATCGGCGAGCACCCGCGCGTCGGGCAGGTCATCCTGGAGCAGGCCTCGTCGCTTCGCGAGGCGGTGCCGGTCGTCCTGCACCACCACGAGCACTTCAACGGCGGCGGCTATCCGCATGGCCTGCGAGGCAACGAGATCCCGCTCGCCGCCCGCATCGTGGCCGTCGCCGATGCGTACCACGCCATGGTCTATGACCGGCCGTACAAGACCGCCCGCGACCACAAGGGCGCCCTGCTCGAGCTGCGCAAGAACGCCGGCACGCAGTTCGACCCCGAGGTGGTGGGCGTCTTTTGCATGCTATACGCCGACGGGGTGCCGCCGGACGGCCTGGAGGAGGTGTACAGCCTCCACCAGCGGGCGCAGGGAGGGCTGCAACACCTTGAGCCCCGCGCCGCGGCGGCGCTCCTTGGCGTCCTCGCCGAAGGGGCCGGCCGTGTCCAAGACCACGACCACCAGCCCCGGGCGCCGCGGGCGAAGCGCGGACGCTCGACGAGCGAGACGCCGACAACCGCCAGCGTGGACGAGGCGATCGGCTAGAAGGGCGTCCCCCAGGCCGCACGGAGCGCCTCGACAGCGCAGGTGAGGCGCAACGATCCCCAGGCCACGAGCAGCCGATCCCCACCGGCGATCCCCAGCCGGCAGGTGATCACCCCGGCTGACTCGGCCGCCGCGACGAGTTCTGCGCCATGCTCCGACCGCACGGCCACCACGGCCCGGCCGGTGCGCTCCCCGAACAGGGCGGCGGTGGGCACCGACGCCGCATCCGGCGGCAGCTGGATCGTGGCTCCGAGTGACGAGGCGATGGCGAGGCGCCCGAGCGCGAGTGCAAGGCCCCCGACCGAGAGATCGTGGGCACCGCTCAGCAGGCCGGACTCCGACAGGCAGTTGAGCAGCGTCACCAGCCGACACGCGGCGGCGACGTCGAGCGACGGCTCGCCCCCGAACCTGCCGCGCCGCCAGGCGAGCTCCGAAGCGGCGAGCGCCGCGGCGTCCCATGCCGGGGCGCCGAGCAGCCAGATATCGTCGCCGGGCTGCCACCGAATCGCCACCGCTCGGCTCCGATCCTCCAGCAGGCCGACCATGCCGATGACCGGCGTGGGCAGGATCGCCCCACCTTCGGCCTGGTTATACAGGCTGACGTTGCCCGACACGATCGGGACGCCCAGGAGCCGGCTGGCATCGGCCATCCCGCCAACCGCCTCGGCCAGCTGCCAGTAGCCGGCCGGCTCCTCCGGCGACCCGAAGTTGAGGCAGTTGGTGATTCCTATTGGGGTTGCGCCGCTGCATGCAACGTTGAGGGTTCCCTCGATGACCGCCGCAGCGCCGGCCAATCGAGGATCGAGGGCCCCGAGCCTGCCTGGACCGTCGACCGACAATGCGATGGCCCGACTGGTCCCCCTGATCCGCAGCAGGGCCGCGTCGCCGGCACCCGGCCCCACCATCGTGTTCGTACCGTTCATGTGGTCGTACTGGCGCCACACCGGCTTCCGACTTCGGGCATTCGGGCTGGCAAGCATTTCGAGCAGCGTCTCGACCGTCGGGGCCTCGGCAGCCAGGTCTTCGAGTCGCTCGGCGCGGAGCACGGCCAGGTCCGGCGGGGCGGCGGACGGGCGAACGTAGCGTGGGGCCTCGTCGGCAAGGGCATGGCCGGGCACGGCGCAGACGACCTCGCCATGGGCCGTTGCCCGCACCACTGGCTCGGCGATCACGCGCCCGATCGTCACGGCGTGAAGGTCGTACCGATCGAAGACGCCTCGGACCTCGGCCTCGCGCCCCGCGCGAACCACCAGCAGCATCCGCTCCTGCGATTCGCTGAGAAGCAGCTCGTAGGCGCTCATCCCCGCCTCACGGGTCGGCAGCAGGTCCAGGTCGACCTCCGCGCCGCAATCGCCCCGCGCCGAGAGCTCTGCCAGCGCGCAGGTGAGGCCCGCCGCGCCCAGGTCCTGCATCGCCACCACCGCATCGGACCCGGCGAGCTCCAGGCAGGCCTCCATCAGCAGCTTCTCGAGGAAAGGATTGCCGACCTGCACCGCCGGGCGCCGCGCTTCGCGGTCGTCGCCGAGCGACGCCGAGGCGAAGCTCGCCCCCTGGATTCCGTCGCGCCCGGTCGCGGCCCCGACCAGCAGGAGCGCGTTCCCCGGGCCAGCCGCGCGGGCCAGGATCAACTCGTCGTGGCGGGCGATCCCCACGCACATGGCATTCACCACCGGGTTGCCGTTGTAGCTCGCGTCGAAGAGCAGCTCGCCGCCGACATCGGGGATCCCGATGCAGTTGCCATAGCCGGCGATGCCGGACACCACGCCGCCGAACAGGTATCGGTTGCGGGTGGCGGCCTCGGCATCGGTCCCGCCGGTGGGGTCCTCGGATGGGTCGAGCGGGCCGAAGCGCAGAGAGTTGAGCAGCGCGATCGGCCTGGCGCCCATGGTGAAGACGTCGCGGATGATGCCGCCCACCCCGGTGGCGGCTCCCTGGTATGGCTCAACGGCGCTTGGATGGTTGTGCGACTCGATCTTGAAGACGACCGCCAGCCCGTCCCCGATGTCGATGACGCCCGCGTTCTCACCCGGGCCGACGAGCACCCGCTCACCGCGGGTCGGCAGCTCCGCCAGCAGCGGCCGCGAGTGCTTGTAGGCGCAGTGCTCGCTCCACATGGCGCCGAACATGCCCAGCTCGACCGGGTTCGGCTCGCGGCCAAGGGCCGCCACTACCAGCCGATATTCGTCGTCGGTCAGCCCGTGCCGGTCGACCGGCAGCGTCAGGCTCACCCGAGACCGCTCACACGCTGCCGCGTCCGATCACCTAGGCCCGCCAGAGGCGAGTGGCGGAGCCGATCACCACGATCAGCCCCGCCAGCAGGAAGATGATCCCTGCCGGCGAGAGAGCCCGCAGCACCTGCACCATGTCGCCACCCGGTCCCCCGAGCAGCTCGACCACAACGAACATGGCACCCAGCCCGAGGCCCCAGGCCAGCGCCACCAACAGGCCGATGCGCTGGACCGCGCCCGGGGCAGCGCGCAGGAAACCCGCGCCGGCCAGCATGACGAGCAGGGCGAGCAGGATCGGCACCGGCGCGGCCAGGCCGAAGTAGGCCGTCTCGACGAGTCGCCCGCCGGCGGGGTAGCCGGTCCAGAAGGCGACCCCATAGCCGCCCGGAGCCCCGAAGGAACGATCCCAGAGCGAGGCGCCGCCGAATGCGAATGGCAGCAGCCACGCGGTCAGGATGCCGGCCGCTCCGATCAGGAGCACCAAGGGGCCCAGGATGGCGCGTGCCGCCCGCCTCACTCGAACTGCCTGTTCCTGCGCCCCGGCCTCGTCGGGCCGCAGGTTGGCGCCGCAGTTCTGGCAGAAGGCGACGCCGGCGCGGTTGTGCGTCCCGCAGCGGGGGCATGCCGCGGTCCCCTCCGGCGGACTCGGCCGCTCAACCGCGACCGGCCCGCCAGGTGCGATCAGCCGCTGCCCGCAGCTGCTGCAGAAGGCGATCCCCGGACGGTTGTCGGTCCCGCAGCGGGGGCAGCGCGTCCCTTCGCCAAGGGGCGTGGCTGGAACCGAGTGGGCGGGGATACCGGCGGAGGCCGGGGCGACCGGTGCCGGGGCAACCCACGCCTCGACGTCGCTGGGTGGTGGCCCGGCGTTCTCCGCCGGTGGCTCGGCGTCGAGGGCCGGCTCGGCGTCGAGGGCCGGCTCGGCGTCAGCGGCCGGCTCCGCGTCAGCGGCGGACTGAACGTCAGCCGCCGGCCAGGCGTCCTCGGCTCGGTCGTCCTGTTGCGGCTCCGCCGGGGCGTCGGGCGGGTCCCGCTCGTCATCGTGCATCGTGCGATGGACCTCCATCAGGACCGTCTCGGACGCCCCGCATGATAGCCCACCCTCGACTCCGGGCTGGCTCTCGTCTCATGGTCGGCGCTCGGATACGGCCGGCTGGGCGACCAGCCAGCGCTCGAGCGAGCGGAGGAGGCGCAGCCCGTCGCTTCCGCCCACCTCGGCCTCCATGGCACGCTCCGGATGCGGCATCAGGCCGAGCACGTTGCCGCGCTCGTTGACGATTCCGGCGATCGAGCGCAGCGACCCATTCGGGTTGGCGTCGCCCTCCAGCGAGCCGGCCGCATCGGTATAGCGCAGCACCACGCGGCTCGTGCGCTCAAGCTCATCCAGCACCGATTCCTCGGCGTAGTAGCGCCCCTCACCGTGCGAGATCGGCAGGCTGATCGTTTCGCCCTGCTCGAGTTCGCCCAGCCACGGGCCGGCGGCGCGCTCCACGCGAAGCGACTGCCAGTCGCAGCGAAACTCCAAGTGGTCGTTGCGCAGCAGGGCGCCGGGCAGGATCCCCGCCTCGGTCAGGATCTGAAAGCCGTTGCACGAGCCGAGCACCGGCCCACCCGCGGCCGCAAATGAGGCGACCGACCGCATCACCGGCGAGAACCGCGCGATCGCGCCGGTGCGCAGGTGGTCGCCATGGGCGAAGCCACCGGGCAGCACCACCGCATCGGGGTCCGGCAGCTCGGCTTCCGCGTGCCAGACCATCCGCGCCTCCCAGCCGAGCAGCTCGGCGGCGTGGGCGAAGTCGCGATCGCTCCAGGTGCCCGGAAAGACGACCACCGCCACCCGTGGCCACCGGCTCATGCACTCGCCTCGGTCAAAGCGTCGTCCTCGGCGCGCAGCTCCCAGTCGGCGGTCTCCATCACCGGGTTGGCGAGGAGCCGGCGGCACATCTCGGTCAGCGCCGCCTCGGCGGCGGCCCGGTCGGGCGCTTCGAAGCCGAGCCGCAGCAGCTTGCCGGCCCGCACCTCGCTGACCGTGTCAAAGCCGAGCGAGCGGAGTCCGCCGGCAATGGTCTGGCCCTCCGGATCCGCGATGCCGGGCTGGAGCCGGACGTGGACCTCCGCCAGCCAGCGCATCAGGCCGATCCCCCCGCGACACGCCAGGGGTCGCCGGTCACTCGCTCGTAGGCGGTGGTGTAGCGGGCCCGCGTCCCGTCGATCACCTCCTCGGGCAGCATTGGCGCCGGCGGCTCGCGGTCCCAGCCCGATGCGGCAACGAAGTCGCGGACGTACTGCTTGTCGAAGGACGGAGGGCTGGCGCCGGGCGCGTGCAGCGCCGCGTCCCAGAATCGGCTCGAGTCGGGCGTCAGCAGCTCGTCGATGAGCGTCACCTCGCCGTCGACCCAGCCGAACTCGAACTTGGTATCGGCCAGGATCAGCCCGACCTCGGCCGCGCGCGCCGCGCCCGCCCGGTAGAGCGCCAGGGACCGTTCCTCCAGGTCTCGCGCCAGCTCGCCACCGACCATCTCCGCCAGCCGTTCGCGGCTGATGTTCTCGTCATGGCCGACCTCGGCCTTGGTCGACGGCGTGAAGATCGGCTCCGGCAGGCGATCGGCCTCGTGCAGCCCAGCCGGGAGCCGGTGCCCGCCCACCTCGCCGCCGGCGCGGTACTCGGCCCAGCCGGATCCGGCCAGGTACCCGCGCACCACGCACTCGGCATCGATCCGCTGCGCGCGGCGTGCCAGCGTGACGCGGCCGGCAAGCTCGGGCGATCGGGCGGCCTCCGGCAGGTCGGCGGCATCGGTCGACACGAAATGCGTCGGCCCGAGCGACTCGAGCCGCATGAACCAGTACGCGGAGAGTGCCGTCAGAAGCCGCCCCTTGTCCGGGATCGGCTGGCTGAAGACGACGTCGAAGGCCGACAGCCGATCGGTCGCCACGAGCAGCAGCCGATCGTCGCCAACGGCGTAGGTCTCTCGCACCTTGCCCCGATGAACGAGGGGCAGGCTTGGGATGGTGGACTCGGCCAGGATCACGGCAGGTCGTCCAGGGTGCCGTCGTCGCGATCGACCCGAGGCGGCCCTCCGCTGATCCCCATCCGCCGTCGGGCGAATGCCTCGACCCTGTCCAGGAGCGACAGGACCACCAGGATCAGGACGGTGCCGATGATGGCCATCACCAGCAGCCCGGCCCCGGCCGCCATGCCGATCGCGGCGACCGACCAGAGTGAGGCGGCAGTGGTGAGCCCACGGATGTTGCCCCGGTACTGCAGGATCGTCCCGGCGCCGATGAAGCCGATGCCCGACACGATCTGGGCCGCAATCCGGGTCGGGTCGACCGACGACCCGGAGAAGCCGTAGGCCGAGATGATGGTGAAGAGCGCCGCCCCCAGCGCGACGAGGGAGTGGGTGCGAAAGCCCGCCGGCTGGCGATGGAGCTCACGCTCGAAGCCGATCACCGCGCCGAGCACCAGCCCGAGCGCCAGGCGCCCGGCAAGCTGGAGCTCCACGTCGAAGCCGAGCTCCGGGGTCACGGCCCGACCTCCAGCGCCGGCGGCCCGACCTCGTCGGCGGCCGGGCCCAGCTCGAGCGACCACCAGTTCGAGATCCAGGCGTGGAGCGCGCCGAACAGGAGGACGATTGCGAGCCAGGTCGCCACGAAGCCAACTAGCAGGATGAGCACCCCGGGGCTGAGCAGCCCTCCGCCGGCCAGCTCAACCCGGATCGGGGCCCAGAGCACCCGCAGCAGCGCCAGCGCCAGCGCGATGGCCAGCAGATCCGCCGCTGTGCCCGTCGCCGCCACACCGAGGCGCCGCAGCGGGTTGCGCACCAGGTCGCCGAGGCCGGCGCGCAGCGCGCTCGTCAGCGTGCCCTCCTCCACCCCGATGGCGCGCCGCATGGTCACCGCGCCGAATGCCTGGCCGACCAGCACGGTCGCGACCAGGACCAACCAGAGCGGCAGCAGCTGGGCGGCGATGCGGAGCAGTAGCGGGCCGTCAAGGTCCGGCGCTCCGAACTCGCCCGGCGCAACGATCGCGATGCCGATCGCGATCGCTGCCAGCGTGGCGACGGCCGGAAGGGCCGCCAGCAGCACGATGCCGAATGCGGCCTCCGTGTCGTGGGTCAGGGAGCGGTGCGTGCCGCGGCCGGTGGAGCGCAGGATGGCCGCGTCGCCGAGCGCCGCCACCAGGCAGCCGACCAGGAGCAGCAGCGCGGCCAGGCTGCCCAGCAGCAGTACGTTGAGGGGGAACGACCCCGAGCTGAACAGGCGGGCGCCGGCGAAGGCCAGGTCGCTCCGGCTCGGGAGCCCCGCCACGGTCACCAGCAGCGGCAGCCAGGCGAGGTACCCGAGCGCGCACAGCGACCCGGCCAGCCACGCGTCGGCCCGCCCGGCAGTCAGGTTCGCGGCGGCGGCCGCGTTGCCGAGCCAGCCGCGCTGGCGACTCACGGGAGCACCGGCTCCACATCCTCGAGGCCGAGCGCGCGGTACGCGGCGCCGATGCCCGCCAGGTGCTGCTCGAGGTCCATGGCGCGCTCGATCTCGGCGGCGTTGAGCCAACGGCCCAGCGCAGCATCGGTCAGCAGCTCGCTGCGGAATGCGCCGCCACCGCTCCCGGCGCGCTTCGCGGCGCCCTGCACCAGGCGGTAAGCCTCCTGCCGGTCCGCCCCCTTGGCGATCATGGCCAGCAGCAGCGCCTCGGAGTAGACCATGCCGTCGAGCAGCTCCAGGTTGCGCGCCATCCGAGCCGCGTCGACCTCCAGTCCGTCGAGCAGGTCCGCCATCGTGCGCGTGGCGTAGGCGGCGACGCCCAGCGCCCGCTCGAAGATGAAGCGCTCGGCGCTCGAGTGGCTGATATCGCGCTCGTGCCAGAGCGCCATGTTCTCGAGGGCGACAACGGCGTCGCCGCGCAGCAGGCGGGCCAGCCCGGTCACTCGCTCGGCCAGCACCGGGTTGCGCTTGTGCGGCATCGCGCTGCTCCCCTGCTGGCCGGCACCGAACGGCTCGAACGCCTCCCCAACCTCGGTCCGCTGCAGGTGCCGCACCTCGAGCGCGATCCGCTCGAGGGTGCCGCCCAGGATGGCGAGCGCGGTGATCAGCTCGGCATGGCGATCGCGACTGACCACCTGGGTGGCTGCCGGGTCGGCGGCCAGGCCGAGCGACTCGCACACGAAGCGCTCCACCTCGACGCCGACATGGGCATGCGTGCCGACCGCGCCTGACAGCTTCCCGACCGCGATCCCCTCTCGAGCGCGGGCCAGCCTCGCCTGGTCGCGTGCAACCTCCGCCAGCCATCCCGTCGCCTTGAAGCCGAAGGTGATCGGCTCGGCATGAATGCCGTGGCTGCGACCGACCATCGGGGTGGACCGATGCTGGAGCGCCAGCCGCCTGACCACCTCTGCCAGGCGAGCGAGCTCGCCTTCGACCTTGGCGGCGGCGTCCCGCAGCACCACCGCCGTGGCGGTGTCGAGCACGTCGGAGCTCGTCAGCCCGTAATGCAGCCAGCGACCCTCCGGTCCGAGCCGCTCGGTGACCGATCGCAGGAAGGCGATCACGTCGTGCTGCGACTCGCGCTCGATCTCGTGCATCCGGGTCGGGTCGATCTCACCGACACCCGCCCGGATCCGGTCCCAATCCTGGTCGGGCACCACGCCCGCCGCGTTGAGGGCCTCAACCGCGAGCAACTCGATCCGCAGCCAGAGCTCGAGCTTGTGCTCCTCCCCGAACAGCTCCCGCAGCTCGGGCAGGGCGTAGCGATCGATCACCGGTCGCCCTGCCCGGCGCCGAGCGGATCGATCCCGACCTCGGCCCCATCGGCCAGCTCGGTCCGGAAGGCCTGCACCCGCTCGGTGAGCGCCGGGTCGCTCAGCGCCAGGATGCGTGCCGCCAGGTGGGCCGCGTTTTTCGCGCCCGCCGGCCCGATGGCGACGCCTGCCACCGGCACGCCGGGCGGCATCTGGACCACGCTGTACAAGGCATCAGCGCCGCCGAGCGTGCCGGCGTCGAGCGGCACGCCGATCACCGGCCGGGCGGTCAGCGAGGCGAGCACTCCGGGCAGGTGAGCCGCCATCCCCGCCGCCCCGACGAAGATTCGCACGCCGCGCTCGTCGGCCTCGCGCACGTACGACGCCAGCGCCTCGGGCTGCCGATGCGCGCTGATGACGCTCGCCTCCCAGGCGATGCCGTAGCGGTCAAGCGTGTCAAAGCAGCCCCTCAGAGCCGGCAGGTCGGACCGCGAGCCGCAGATCACGGCCACGCTGGGGGCGGGGGTCATCGGGCCTAGGATAGCCGCGGCAGCGGGGCTACAGCTCGCGTGCGGCGACGTCCGAGCGCGACTGGCTCCCCTCCAGCCGGCAGCCTGCCACCCCGCCCGCGGCGACCTCGCGGGCGGTGGCCAGGTCAGGACCGATCCCGACGAAGGTCGCCACCCGACCGCCGATGCTCCGATACCCGGCGCCCGCGCGGGCCGTCGCCGCATGGAAGCAGAGCAGCGGGCCCTCATCGTCGCGGCCGGATGGCTCCGCTCCCGCCAGGAGGCGCTCCGGCGACGCGGAATCGGGATAGCCCTCGCTCGCCACCACCACCCCGACCGCGGCGGCGGCGCCCAGCGCCAGACCGTCCTGCATCGCGGCGACCTCGCCGGTCGCGACCGCCAGCAGGGTGCCGGCCAGGTCGCCGTCGAGCAGCGGAAGCAGGACCTGGGCCTCGGGATCGCCGAAGCGCGCGTTGAACTCGAGCACCATCGGTCCCGCGTCGGTCAGCATCAGGCCGGCGTACAGCACGCCGCGGTACGGGGTGCCGTCGTGCGCCATACGCCAGGCGATCGGCTCGAAGACGGTGGCGACCGTCTCCTCGACCTCTGACCGCCCGAACCAGGGGACCGGCGCGTACGCGCCCATCCCACCGGTGTTCGGCCCCTGGTCACCGTCGAGCAGCCGCTTGTAGTCGCACGCCGCCGCCAGCGGGACGACCGCCTCGCCGCTGATCAGCGCGAAGACCGATACCTCGCGCCCGTCGAGGCGCTCTTCCAGCAGGATCCGCGCGCCGCGCGGGGCGGGGCCGAGCAGCGTGCGAATGGCGGCCTCAGCCGCCTCGGGCGTCTCGGCCACGACCACCCCCTTGCCGGCCGCCAGCCAGTCAGCCTTCACGACCGGCGCGCGCTCGCTCGCTCGCACGTGGGCCACCGCCGCTTCTACCTCGTCGAAGGTCTCGCTCTCGCCGGTCGGCACCCCGGCACGGCGCAGCTGATCCTTGGCGAACGCCTTGCTCGACTCGAGCCGTGCCGCCGCCTGCGATGGTCCGAAGACTGGAATGGACGCGCGGGCCAGCGCGTCGGCCACCCCCGCTGCCAGCGGTCCCTCGGGCCCGATCACGACCAGGTCGCACCGCTCGCGGGCCGCGTGGCGCGCGACGGCGGCGGGATCAAGGATGTCGAGGTCGGCGACCGTTTCGGCGACCGCCGGCGTCCCGCCGTTGCCCGGGGCGATGAGCAGCTGCGCGACCGATTCGTCCCGCGCGAGGCGCCAGGCGAGCGCGTGCTCGCGCGCGCCGCCACCCAGGACCAGGACCCGCATCTACCCCCCGGGCGACGGCGACGGCGACGGCAACTCCGATCCGACCAGCTCGCCTAGCGCCTCGATGACCCTGGCCAGCGCGTCGATGCGCGCCTGGTAGGTCCCGAGATCGCCGGCGGCCAGGGCCGCCTGGGCGGCGTCGTAGAGACGCTGCGCCTCGGCCACCAGCGACGCGACGTCCCCTGGAAGGTCACCGCCGCCGTCCGGTGGCGGAATAACGGCCTCGCCCAGCAGCTGCCGGATCCCCTGCTCGATCGTCTCGGCGAAGGCCAGCTTGTTCTGGCTGGCCAGGATCACGCGCTTGAACTCGGGGAAGGAGGACTCGGTCGCTCGCAGGAAGATCGGCTCCACGTACAGGATCGAGTCGCCCATGGGCAGGACCAGCAGGTCGCCGCGCACCACTTCCGACCCAGCGCGCGACCAGAGGGTGAACTGGGCGCTGATGGTCGAGTCCTGCTGGATGCGAGCCTGGATCTGGGCCGGGCCCAGCGTGGTCGAGTCGGACGGGAAGCGGAAGCTGATCCGCTCGCCGTAGTGGCCGGGGTCCATCCGCGCCGCCACCCAGCTGATCATGTTCGGCCGCGAGGCGGCGACCAGCGGCTGGATCAGGATGAACTCGGGGTCGGCTTCACCGGGGAGCTTCATGATCACGTAGTACGGCTCGATCCGGCTTCCCGCACCCTCGACATCCCTCTGCTGGTTCGGGAACGACCAGCGATCCTCCTGGTTGTAGAAGGTCTCCGCTCCCCGCGCGTCGGCCGGGATGTGGTAGAGCAGGTAGGCCTCGTTCTGCGCCGTGAAGAGGTCCTCGGGATAGCGCAGGTGGGCGACCAGGGCGGGCGGCATGGAATCAAGCGGCTCGAGGAGGCCAGGGAAGATGCTGGCGTACGCATTGATAATCGGGTCGGAGGAGTCGCTGATGAAGAATCGAATCGAGCCGTCGTAGGCGTCGATCACCACCTTCACCGAGTTCCGCACGTAGTTCGCGCCGGGGAAGACGTCGGTCAGCGGCTGGGCGTTCGGGTATCGGTTGGTGACGGTATAGGCGTCCCACATCCAGAAGAGGCCCCTGTCCGCGCTGACCAGGTACGGGTCGCGGTCATAGGCGAGGAACGGGGCAAGCTCGCTGACGCGCTCGGCGATCTCGCGGCGGAACAGGATCTGGGAGGCATCGGTCAACTGGTCGCTGATCAGAAGATTGAGGTCCCCGAAGCGGAGCGCGAAGAGCAGGCGATTGATCGGGTTGCCGACGGACACGCCGGTGGTCCCGTCCCAGGTGGTCGACTCGTTGCCCTCGTCGCCGAGCGGGTAGTCGAACTCGTTGGTATCGGTGCCGACCACGACGTACGAGGAGGCGGCCTCGCCGAAGTAGAGGCGCGGCTCGCCGACCGGCAGCTTGGGCTCCTGGTTGATGCCGCTCACCAGGTAGTCGGGCTGGCCCTCCGGCGTGACAGCGTTGACCGGCACGGCGGTGATCCCGTAGCCGTGGGTGAAGACGAGCCGCTCATTGGTCCAGGTGCGCGCATTCTCCGGCAGGTCGCCGATCTCGCGGGCGCTGAGCATGATCTGGCGCGCGTCGCCATCGATGGTATAGCGGTCGATGTCCACGTCCAGGAACTGGTAGTACTGGCGCAGGATCTGCTGCTGCCCGAAGGTGGTCAGGAGCGGGCGGTAGTCCCACAGGCGCATGTTGTCGAGCGTGGCCTGGTTGGCGTCGATCAGCGCGCGACCGAGCGCCTGCTCGCCGGTGAACGGCCGGACGTCGATCGCGTCCAGCCCGTAGGCCGCGCGCGTCGAGCCGATATGGCGGGCGATGTACTCACGCTCCAGGGCGAGCTCGTTGGGCTCGACGTTGAAGCGCTGCACGATACCGGGGT
>Ga0184639_10000607_pt1 | contig 14284 bp, 10 predicted proteins | sample PLM31_170_b2_FD_133155 | JGI IMG/M metagenome (GOLD analysis project Ga0184639, IMG submission 133155) | Groundwater sediment microbial communities from an aquifer in East River, Colorado, USA - PLM3-1_170_b2 | ecosystem: Environmental > Terrestrial > Soil > Riparian zone | place: USA: East... | reverse complement strand
TATAGTTACCTTCTATACAATGTATCATCAGAAGCCAATGGGTAGATACCATATACAGGTTTGTACAAATGTTTCATGTATGCTTCGGGGCGGATATGAAATATTTGATCAGGTAAAACAAAAATTGAATATAAGAAATATGCAGGTTACAGAAGATAAATTATTTTCTCTCGAAGAAGTTGAATGTATGGGTTCCTGCGGTACCGCACCAATGATAGCAGTTAACGAAGATTACTATGAAAATATTGATAAGGGTAAAGTTGAACAAATCCTGAACTCATTGAAGGATAGGAATTAATGGAAAAGATAGTTCTTCCAGACATTAAAGATTAAAACCTGATAGATGTTTACCTCTCTCATGGCGGATTTTCTGCTGCTAAAAAAGCTTTCAGCCAAACATCAGATGATATAATTGACAAGGTTAAAAAATCTGGTTTACGCGGAAGAGGTGGTGCAGCTTTTTCTGCTGGCCTGAAGTGGAGCTTCATGCCTAAGACTACTAATAAGCCAAAGTACCTCTGCATTAATGGAGATGAAAGTGAGCCAGGTTCTTTCAAGGACAGACAAATCTTTGAATTCAATCCTCACCAGCTTATTGAAGGAATTTTAATTACATGTTATGCAATTGGTGCAAAGACAGCGTATGTTTATATCCGCGGTGAATATCATAAATGGGTTGATCTTTTCAGCAAAGCTTTAGCTGATGCTTATACAAAAGGTTATGTTGGTGAAAAGATGAAACAAACTTTCAACACCGATTTCTATTGTGATATTTATGTTCATAAAGGTGCAGGAGCTTATATCTGCGGGGAAGAATCATCTTTAATGAATTCTCTTGAAGGCAAGAGAGGCTATCCGAGAGTTAAACCTCCTTTCCCTGCACAGAATGGTTTATGGGGATATCCAACTACTATTAACAATGTTGAAACAATTACAAATGTTCCTCCAATAATAAATAAAGGATGGGAATGGTTTTCTGCAATTGGAGGAACAAAACATCCCGGGACAATTCTTTATGGCTTAAGCGGACACATTAATAATCCCGGTGTTTATGAATTGCCATCAGGCACTCTCTTAACTGATTTAATTTATAAATATGGCGGTGGAGTTCCTGGTAATAAAAAAGTTTTATGTATTATTCCAGGCGGTTCTTCAATGCCTCCTTTAAGAGGAGACCAGATTGAGGGAGTTAAGATGGATGCGGAATCACTTAAAACTGTTGGTTCTGCAATTGGTACTGCTGGTGTAATGGTAATGGATGAAGATACTGATCTTGTGAAAGTTCTTGCAAGGATAGCTAAATTTTATTACCACGAAAGCTGCGGACAATGTACACCTTGCAGGGAGGGAACAGGCTGGCTGTTAAAAATCCTCAACAGGATTTTAGCTGGGAATGGTTCAACATCTGACCTTGACTTATTGATCTCTGTTGCAAATAATATTGAAGGAAATACAATTTGTGCACTTGGTGAAGCGGCTGCATGGCCTGTTAAATTTATGGTTGCCCGCTTCAGAGATTATTTTGAAAAGAGAGTGAGTAAAGAAGTTGTTATTCCTATTGTGAATAAAGTTCATGCAATGAGGGAAACTGCAATACCCCTTGCGGATATTAAGAATTAAGTTGAGGTTCACCTTAAAGGTGAGCCTCACTTCCTATTAAACTAAGATGCAGCCGCCCTCATCCCTAATTCTCTATCGAGAATAAGCAATCCATTCTTGTTATCTCCGATCAGGTTAAATCTATTAAGCAGTTTTGATGCTGTTGATTCTTCTTCGATCTGTTCGCTTACAAACCACTGCATAAAATTATTTGTAGCATAATCTTTTTCTGATAAAGCAAGATCTACTATATCATTAATTGATTTTGAAACAGAAACCTCCTGGTCATATGCTTCTTTGAAAACTGACTGTGGATTTTTCCATCCAGCTTTAGGAGGATCTATTTTCATTAGTGAAACTTTTCCATTCCTGGCATTTATATAATCTAATATTTTCATAGCGTGCCCATATTCTTCCTGGGACTGCAGCCTGAACCAATGTGCAAATCCATCTAAACTTAATGAACTAAAGTGTGCAGACATTGCAAGGTAAGCATAAGAAGAATATAGCTCTTCATTAAGCTGTTTATTAAGTGCTTTTAAGACTTTATCCTTTATCATTTTAAACCCTCGGTTTTGTTTTATGATGCCTGGAAATTTTATCTGCAATCTAACAAATTACAGCAATCACTTCAATGCTTTATGATAAGTTATATTTGGTCTTAATAAGTTAAAATTCTGATTGCATCGGTTATTACTATTTTCTTTTCTCTTATGATTTACAATCTTAGATAAAGAAAGGTTTATATAAAAAAAGCCCTGCTATATATTTCTAACAGGGCTCTTTTATGGAATGTTATTAAGATTACTTTATCAAAAGCATTTTCCTAATCTGTGAAAAATTGTTTGTCTGAAGTCTGTAGATATATGTTCCGCTGGGTAAACTTCCTGCATCAAAAGAAACGATGTGGAAACCTTTGTAATATCTATTGATAAAATTCTCTAATGTAAATACAGGTGTAATATATTATAAAATTGACATCACACGAATATCTTCGTTTAGGCTTTTTAATAAAGAAAATTCACAATCTATACAATTTTCTTACCTTTTAATTCGCATCTCATTTATTTATATTTGCACACTAAAAACTGAAAAATACAACAAAAAGGGCATATGATAAGTCTTAAAACTTTGAATGAAGAGCAGAAAAAAGCTGTAAAGCAAATGGATGGACCGATAATGATTGTTGCCGGCGCCGGTTCAGGAAAGACAAGGGTTCTTACTTATAAAGTCGCATACCTGATTGACAATGGAGTAAAACCGGAAAATATTCTTGCTTTGACTTTTACAAATAAAGCTGCAAATGAGATGAAGGATAGAATCCGCGAGCTTGCCGGAAGTAAAGCGAATTCCATCTGGATGGGTACATTCCATTCTATCTTTGCAAAGATTTTAAGAATAGATTCTGAGCATATCAATTATAGAAGCAATTTTTCTATTTATGATACTGAAGATTCTTTATCGCTTGTTCAGAACATCATTTCGAATTTTGACATGGAGCTTGAAGCCATTACTCCGAATGGTATAAGGCACAAGATCAGCTTCTTTAAAAATCATATGATACTTGCAGATGAGTTTAAGAAGAAGCATGCTAAATCTTTTATAGATGAAAAGATCAGTGAGATTTTTTATGAATACCAGAAAAGATTAGTTGAAAATAATGCAATGGACTTTGAAGATCTTCTTCTTAAACCGATAGAGCTTTTTAACAAGGATGGTAAGATACATCAGAAGTACAAAAAGAAATTCCAGTACATTCTTGTTGATGAGTTCCAGGATACAAATAAAGCCCAGTATGAACTTGTGAAAATGCTTGTCAGTAAAGATGGGAATATTTGTGTTGTTGGAGATGACGCTCAAAGTATTTATAGCTGGCGTGGTGCAAACATTGGTAATATGCTGGACTTTGAAAAAGATTTTCCTAAAAGAAAAGTATTTAAGCTTGAGCAAAACTATCGTTCAACAAAAATTATTTTAAATGCTGCTGATTCTGTAATAAAGAATAACAAAGACCAGCTTATTAAAACTCTCTGGACAGAAAATAATGATGGGGAACATCTCACTTTAATTAAATGTTCTGATGAAAAGGATGAAGCTTTCCAGATTGCAAAACATATTAAACATGAGATTTCTAAGAAAAAACTTTCGCTTAAAGATATTGCTATTCTCTATAGAACAAACGCACAGTCCAGAGCATTGGAAGATATTTTCAGACGTGAAAAAATTCCTTATAAAATAATCGGAGGTTTGGAGTTTTATAAGAGAAAAGAAGTAAAAGATATTGTTGCATATCTCCGGATACTTTCAAACCAGAATGATGAAGAGAGTTTATTAAGGATAATGAACTTTCCTCAAAGAGGAATCGGGAGTACAACAATAAAAAGAATGATTGGTTTCGCACGTAAGCATGACATCACGATGTATGATACAATGGCAAGAGTTTTTGAAGTGATTGATATTAAGGAGAGAATTCAGAAAAATGTTAAATCATTCAGGCTGCTGCTTGAAAAGTATATTGATCTGAAGGATAAACTATCACTTGGTGAACTTTCACGTGCTTTGGTTGATGATCTTGGCGTAGTGAAAATGTTTAAGGAAGAGAACACTCCTGAATCAAGAGCACGTATGGAAAACATCAGTGAGCTTTTAAATTCTTTAAGTGAATTTTCTGCTTCCAATAAAGATGCTAAGCTCGAACAATACCTTGAAGATGTTTCATTAATGTCTGATATAGATTCTTATGAGGAATCTGCGAATGTTGTTACTATGTTAACTGTACATAGTGCAAAAGGACTTGAGTTCCCGATTGTATTTATCTCCGGATGCGAAGAAGATATCTTTCCTCTTTCAAACCGCTTTAGCTCTGATGCAACATTAGAGGAGGAGAGAAGGCTTTTCTATGTAGCTGTAACAAGAGCTCAGCAGAAAGTTTATATTACACATGCAAGATCACGATATCGTTTTGGTGAGGTTGCTTATCAAAGCAGGTCAAGATTTATAGATGAACTTGAACCTTCTGTTCTTAAAGAAGTTAATGGAAGCATTGGCAGGAAGTCTCATAGAAAATCCAAAAAGGAAATCTACTATGAATATTTTGAAACTGTAGATTACGATGATTTTGATCAGGATAATAAATCTGTAAAACCGGGAAGCAGGGTAATGCACGAGAAATTCGGTCTTGGGAAAGTTACTCAGGTCACGGGTGCGGGTGATATGTTGAAAGCTACTGTTGTATTTGAAGGGAACAATGTAAAACAGTTGATGCTTAAATTTGCCAAGTTGAAAATTCTTAACTAAATAATAAACTTTTGTTGACCAATGCTTTGGTAAACCGTACCGTTGGAATGCTAATCGTTTTTATAATTTATAATCACCTGGATAAATCCAGGTGTTAACCTTTGTTCAAAGATTAACACCTATCTTTTAGATAGGTGGAATTGTAAAAAGAATCGAGATAAGGAGAAGAAAAAATGTCAGCCCCTAAGAAACTTTCAATATTAGTTGGCGGAGGACCTGCCCCGGGAATTAATAGTGTAATTGGCGCAGCTACTATTCGAGCTATTGTTGAAGGTGTAGAAGTTTTAGGAATTAGAGATGGCTTTAAGTGGCTGATGAATGGAGATATTTCTCATGTTAAAGAATTAACGATTGATAACGTCAGTCGTATACATTTCAGAGGCGGTTCTTATATTGGAATTTCGAGATCAAATCCTACCAAAGATAAAAAACATCTTGAGAATACTGTAACATCATTACTAAGACTCAACGTTGATAGGCTTATAACAATTGGTGGAGACGATACAGCTTTCAGTGCATTAAAGTTAGATGAAATGGCTGCTGATAGAATAAAAGTTGTTCACGTTCCTAAGACAATTGATAATGATCTTGATCTGCCTCATGGCATTCCTACTTTTGGTTTTCAGACTGCAAGACATATTGGTGTTGAACTTGTAAAAAACCTTATGGTAGATGCAAAAACAACTTCCCGATGGTATTTTGTTGTTTCAATGGGAAGAAAAGCAGGACATCTTGCACTAGGCATTGGAAAGGCAACAGGTGCAACTTTAACAATTATCCCAGAAGAATTTCCGGGAGAAGTTATCAAACTTTCTCATATTGTTGATGTTTTGGTTGGTGCAATTATTAAAAGATTAAGTTACGGCAGAAGCGATGGTGTTGCAATTATTGCTGAAGGACTTGTTGAAAGATTAGCTACAGAAGATCTTGAATCATTGGTTGATATTGAAAGAGATGCGCATGATAACATAAGAATTGCCGAAGTTAATTTCGGCGAAATTCTTAAATACAAAGTTCAGGAAAGATTAAAGCAATTTGGAATTAAGACATCCATTGTTGCCAAGAATATTGGTTATGAATTACGTTGTGCCGACCCTATTCCTTTTGATATGGAATATACTCGTGATCTTGGTTTTACTGCTGCTCAGTTTATTCTGAATGGAGGAAACGGGGCAATGGTATCTATCCAGAATGGATATTTTGTTCCCTTATATTTTAATGATATTATAGATCCTGCTACCGGAAGAACAAGAGTAAGAATGGTTGACCCGGGCTCTGAAACTTTTTACATAGCAAGAAGATATATGCTTAGATTAAATCAAGCTGATTTTGATGATCCGCATGAACTTGCCAAGTATGCTGCAACCTGCGGAATTTCTCTGGATGAATTCAGAAAACAATTTTATTATTTGATAGAAAATGATTTGTTGTATAAATATTTAAAAGAGGGGAAGATTAAATTAGCAACTGCAGATTCAAATGCAGTATACAAACCATCTGTAAGAAAAACTCCTGTTGAACCAGGTGAAATAAATAACCTGATAATTGACCAGGTTAAAACAAATAAGAGTTAAGTTTTTTACGGTCAGATTCCGCTAATTCGCTATAAAAAGATAAAAACGAAGAAATGGAACAAAAATGGAAACTTTAACTTTAATATTAAATAAATTTTACTGTGTTCAGTAATATTTTTTCCTTTTAATAATTTGTTAATTTTGATTATTGATTTAATAAATGGTTCATTTTATTCTTTTTGAAAAATTATTAAATTACTATCAGGCAGGTTAATTAATTAGGGATAATAAACTATGGCAAAGAATTTTATATCTAATAAGGATGAAACTGAAAGGATGTTTAAAAGTGATTTCATGGAATCACTATCAAGGGTTCATCCGGCAGTTCCGCTGATAATATATGTTCCGGTAATTTTATTTTTCTTATATAAATCTATATTCAGCTTTAAGTTTTCTTTCATAACTATCTTCAGTATTATTGTGTTTGGTATTGTAGTTTGGTCTTTAGCTGAATACACCCTTCATAGATTTATTTTCCATTATGAACCCAAATCAAAATTCGGAGAAAAAATACATTTCATTTTTCATGGTGTTCATCATGACTACCCAAGTGACTCAAGACGTTTAGTAATGCCTCCATCTGTAAGTATTCCTTTAGCAGTTCTTTTTTATTTTTTATTTGAAGCTATATTGGGAAGTGACCTTGTTGCACCATTTTTTATAGGATTTATAATTGGTTATTTGTTTTATGATTTAACTCATTATGCGGTTCATCATTTTGCAATAAAGAACAGATTTTTCCTGATACTTAAGAAGCATCATATGAGGCATCATTTCCAGGATTCTGGGAAGGGTTACGGCGTGAGTTCATCTGTTTGGGATGATGTAATGAAAACTAATTTTGATAAGACAAAGGAGGATTTTAAAGATTTAGTTTAATATTTACTATTTTTTTTGCAAAGACTGTTTTCTCTTCTATTTTATCCTCATAAATCGAAGGGTTAATAAATATTGATTCCAATCCTCATATTCAATTTATATTTAATTACATCCTTATGTAATAGAAGGTGAGTACAAATCCAATTTACCTAAGAAATTGGTTTCGTTCTGGCCTCTTTGCATGAAGCTAATTTATTTAAAAAAAAACGTTTACTTCGGGTTTATTTTTCAATAAAAGTGTTACATTCTTATACAGAATTTTATTTTGTATTGATTTTGGGACAGGTTAATCAACTAAATATTCAATAATAGGGTTTCTTCACAGGCATAAAATTTGGCTTTGTGAAGGCAATATTCAAACTTATTCATGAGAAAGATACAATTAACCTCCTCCGGAATCTCTTTCGTAGATGATACCTGGGGTGGATTCTACAGTTGTAGTACGTATTTACTTGTAGGTCCACGAAAATCAGGAAAAACTCTTCTCGGATTACAATTCACAAAAGAAGCAGTAAATCAACAGACTGTTTGTATATATTTTACCAACATGCGCCCTAAAGATCTAATGATTAATGCTTCTGCAATTAATTTCGATCTTCAGCATTTTATGGATCAAAACCAGGTCATAGTAATACGTACAAATCTTCCTTCGGAAAAAGATTTGAGCTCTGAACCGGATAAATACCTTGCAGGATATTTGCAGGATATAATTTCTGTAGTTGAGCAATACCAGCCTGGTAAAATTGTGTTTGATGAATTAACTCCTTTTGTAGGTTATAATGATATTAACAAATTAAAGGAAGCTTTTATTCAAACTTGTGAGGCAATTGAGGATTTAGGAATAACATCTCTTTTCATTTTAGGCGAACCTGTTTCACAGCAGAGCAAAAATGTTTCTGATGTATTAAAAGAGAATTCAACTGGTCTGATTAATTTAAAGAGGAAAGAAAATTCGGAAGGTTTATTTTATGGTGGTAAGATAACAATCACTCCTAATATTGGTCATACCGAAGGTCAATTCAATGCTGAATATCACATCCAACCTCAGAAAGGTTTAGTTGTAGATTTTCCCCTCCCATCACAACCCGCAAACTATTTAAGACCGCCAAAAAAAAATGAGAGTAAGTATAAATCACTATCAGACATAGAAATCCCTTCGGAAAATTATCCTGTCATAAATTTCTACAACGAAAAAGAATTTAGTTTGTTGCTGAATAACCAGATTGCTTACTATAAAAGTACAGGGCAGTTATTTACTCTTTGTTCTATTCTCCCGGATGAAACAGCGGATAAGCAGGGACTGCTGACAATGAACCAGCTCAAAAATGTAGTAAGGTTATCTGTTGAAAAGAAAGATAAAATTTGTGTTATGGAAGACAGAGTCGTTGTTCTCATTATAAATGAAGATCAGAAAAGTGTAAATAATCTTATTGCAAGAATAAAGAGCAATCTTCCCTGTGAAAATAAAGAACAGTTAAACAGGTTAATTCAATATGTTTCTGTATTTACAATGCAGGTAGATGAGAATATTAATAGTGCAGATGATTTATTAAATAAAATTTTATCAGATAAAATTCAGGATAAAATTTAAGCCTTACATCCAGCTTATTTTTTATTAAAAAATTCTTCCCAAATAATATATAATATTAATAAATTTCTTGTGCTAGAATGATACAATGTTGAAATTGTTATCCAATACTATTACAAATATTAAAGATAATTTTATCAAAAAATGATTGCATCTGATGGCATTGTTATTGCTTTTTTTAGTGCAAATTCGAGGGTTTTATTATATATAATTTCAAAACTTCCTTCTAAAAAGAAGATAATATCTTATAATGGATAATGTGTCACTTATATTAATAATGTTTTTAGTTGCAGCTATAAATACTTTGATTGTTGTAACAGCCGTTCATTTAATTTTTAAGATTAAAGTTAACAAAGAAACGGAAACCAATCTGCTAAAGAAAGAGGAGTTAGCAAAGGCACAAAAACAAGAACCCTCTCTCATCCAGAAAGAAAATAATTTGCAGGGGAACCTTTCAACCGAATTAAAAATAGAAAACGAGAAGGAAAAAGAAGTCTCTAAAGAAAAAGAGAAAGAAGAACCAAAATTTCTAAAGTATACATCAAAAGGTTATATTGATCCTGAAAACGATATTAAGAAAAGACAACATACCTGGCGATAAAATTTCAATGCTAAAATGACATCAATCAGAATAAAGATAAATAGTTATAAGAATGCCGTTAAAAACAAGCATCTGGTTGAAATAATAGATAAAATTATTTCTTCTTATCCTGTTTCATTTGTAAATCTTGAACGGTTGAGAAAAGAAATTGATTTATTAAACGAGCTGTTCTGGATAAAAGATGAAGAGGGGAAATACCTTCTGGTTAATAATAAATTTGCATTAAGTTTTCATTTAACACCATCGCAAATAGAAGGCAAACCAGTTGATAAATTTATTCCGGCGTATCTTATCGATTTTAATAAAGCGCTTGATGATTATATCAAAGAATCAAGAAGTGTTTTTATAATTGAAGGATTTCCTTTATCAGGTGTGGCTGCAGGAGAAGACTATCAGGCTATTGAAATACCTGTTCCAAATGTTGAAGGTAATTTAAGTGCTATAATCGGAATTGCTCAGAGGGCAGTATCACCAGAAGAAAAACCTGAGAACTTCTCTTCCGCATTAAATCTGTTTAAAGATTTTATTAGAAATTTTATTCTTATAAATAATGAAAATATTATAAAGGATGTGAGTGAAGAATTCTGCAATATATTTTCTCTTGATGCTGAAAAAATAAAAGGGAAAAATTATAATTCTGATATATCAGGATTGCCTGTTTTAATAAGCAGTTCAATTGACAATTTCATTAAATCCGGAAAAGATTCTCAAACAAAAGATATTACTATTCCCGGAATGCCGGATAAATATTTCAAACTTTATTTCATTAAGGGAAAAGAGGAAGAGAAGCTTATTCTTGTTGAGACAATAAATTTTGTGGAAGCTTCTCAGATAGCAGCCGACAATGATCATAAATCCTATGATCTTATCATTCAAAATAATCCTGAACCTGTTTTTATTTATGATAAAGAGAATTTGAAATTCCTTCAGGTGAATGATGCGGCTCTAAAATTATATGGATACAGGAAAGATGAATTTCTCCAATTAGATCTTACAGATTTGTATTCTCCCGAGGATATCCAAACATTGCTGGAAGCTTCTGAAGAAAAATCTAAAGAGGGGGTTTTTTCAAAACCATATAGACAAAAGGGAAAAGATGGTGCAAATATTTTTGTAGAAATTAATCGAACCAGGATTAATTATAAAGATAAGCAGGCATACTTAATTGTTGTTAAGAATGTTACAGAAAGACTTAACCTTGAAAAAGAAAGCCAGCATTTTAAAGCTGCATTTAACAATACAGACAATTTAATTTTTATTACTGACAAGGAAGGATTTATTAAATCAGTCAATAATCCGGTAACAGAAGTTTTGGGTTATTCCAATAAAAGTTTGATGGAAACTTCTTTAACTTCTCTTTTAATAAATGAGGACCGTGGTAAAATAAATTCTTCTGTTTTTCAATCAGACTCAAAAGAAAAATTAACTTTTGATACTTCTTTAAAGAAAGCCCGGAATGAGTTTTTAAAAGTCAGGCTTACAGCAAATCCTATACTTGATTATAGTGGTGAAGTTGAATCCTACAACATTGTTTGTTCTGTAGTTCAGGAAAAAGTTAAGGAAATTATTAAAGAGGTCATAAAAGAAGTTCCTGTTGAAGTTAGCCATGAAGAAAAATTAATTTCCTCATCTATCCCTGAAATAAATTTCTTGTCTGGCATTTTCCATGATTTACTTACTCCAATAAATGTTATCCTTGGGTTTGCCCAGGAATTAACAGAGAATATTGAACAGCCAAGTGCTGAACAAAAAGAAGCAGTAGAAATAATTAATCAAAACAGAGAATTTCTCTTAAGTACATTTAACCATATAATCGAGTTTATTCAAACTGAAAAGGGAAAGATTGAATTAAATTTAGAATCAGTAAAAATTATTGATATCATAGAAGACCTGAAACAGCAGATAGATGAAAAGAATATTTTGGGAGATGGAGAACTTGCTTTTGGAAAGATCTCTTCATCGCTTGAAGTGGTAGCAGATAAGCAAAAGATACAGAAACTTTTTGTTTTGTTAATTAAGTTAATATCTAAAATTACAAGTGTAAATAAAGTATATATATCTGCATCTCAATTGGATGAGAAATATTTTTCAATATCATTAGGGGATAATTATAATACATCGTCTGAAAAATTCTTAGAGAAGATGTCTTTAGTTTTTTCAGGTGATTATAAAATGCTTAAAGAACCGGGTTTTACTTTATTTTCTTTTAAGCTGTGTAAAAATCTTTTAAATCTTCTAAATGGTAAATTTAAAATTTCGGAAGAAAAAGATAAGAAAGATGCTTTGTTTGTATTTCCTATAAAATTTGAAAAAGAAATTATTGAAGAGGAAATGAAAGAAAAAGGTGAAATAGAAAACAATGAGGTTCTGAAAGAATCAGTAATAATTCATGAGAGGGAAGAAACTGAAAAAGAAGAATCAATTGAAAATCTTCACGAAGTTATACAACAAAAAATTTCTATAAATCCATCTCACCTCAGTTGTCTTTATATTGAAGACCAACTTGATTCTCAAATGCTCTTCTCAATGCAAATGAATGATTTAAAAGAAATAAATTTTGCAGTCAGCCTGGAACAAGCAGTTCCTCTTTTGAATAGCAAAAATTTTGATTTTATCGTTGTAGATATTAATCTGCAAGGTGACTATAATGGCTTGGATATTCTTAAAATAATCAGAACTATGCCGGATTATGAGAAGGTACCTGTCATTGCTGTTACTGCTTACCTTTTTCCTGTTAACAGAGAATTATATATTCAAGCAGGTTTCAGTTATTTCATTTCAAAACCTATTCTTAGGGAAAATCTCCTTAATTCACTTGAAAGAACCTTAATCCCCCTAACCTGACTAAATTAATAGATTTTTAATCGTCTAAAATTTAGAGAAAAACCCCAGATGTATGGTAATATTTTTCTTATGTCACTGAATTAAACGTGTCATAAAAATGAATTGATTTTCCAACTATTTTTTGATAATTTAACTGCTTGAAATTTAAGGGTTTATCTAACTTTTAATAAAATATAAAGGTGGAGATATGACTAAGGCAGATATAGTTGATAAAGTTGCAGCAGGTACCGGATTAACAAAACTTGAAACAGAAGCAATAATAGAGGGTTTCTTTAAAACTGTTATTGAAGCGTTAAAAGAAGGAAAGGGTATAGAAATAAGAGGATTCGGTAGTTATAAAGTAAAAAAGAAAAACGCAAGGCAAGCCAGAAATCCTAAAACAGGTGAACAGGTTTTTGTTCCGGAACATTTTGTTCCAACTTTTAAATTTTCTAAAGAATTTAAAGAAATGGTAAACGAGGGAATGAAGGAGAGAGAAGGTTGAAGTAAGTAATGGTTAGATTTTGTCCAAGTTGTGGCAGTGAATTAAAAACTGAATTTAAATTTTGTCCTTCCTGCGGTTATAACCTTCAGGATTTGAACTTACAGCAAACCCCGGAAAAAGTAAAAGTAATTGAATGTGAAAACTGTGGAACAGAAAATCCGGTTGGCACTGATGTATGTAAAGGCTGTGGAATAAAATTAAAAGGTGAGATTAAATCTATATCAAAACCTTCTTCAAAATCATACACTCAACAGAGAGATCAGAAGATAAAAAAGAAGGAACAACAAACTCAGTCTTCAATAGAAACCAAAGAGATAAATTCCAAAAAAGTAATTGGAATACTTGGAGCAGTCCTGGCTGGTTGTTTTATTATTCTTTTAGCAGCGGGAGTTTTTGATAAACCCTCTTCTTCAAATATTAATACTAATATAACTCAAAATCAGAATCAGAATTCAGGAGTTGATCTTTCTGCATTACAAAGAATAAATAAACTTGAGGAAACTTTAAAAACAAATCCAAATAATAATGAAGCTCTTCTTGAACTTGCTCACCTGAGAAATGATTCCAGAATGTTTGAAAAAGCAATTGAGAATTACCAGGAATATTTGAAGCGTGTACCAAATGATGCTGATGCACGAATTGACATGGGAGTTTGTTATTATAACTTGGCCAGGTATGAAGAAGCAATTGCAGAAATGACAAAAGCTCTTGAATATAATCCCAATCATCAGATAGGACACTTGAACCTGGGAATTGTAAACCTTGCTTCCGGGAATGTTGAGAAATCCAGAGAGTGGCTGCAAAAAGCAGTAGCTTTAGGACCGGATACTGAAGTTGGCAAGCGGGCACAGGAATTATTAAAATCACATTAAAAAAATAAAAAGGAGGTAACTAATGCCTTGTGGAAGAAAACGGAAGCGCCATAAAATGGCTACTCATAAAAGAAAAAAAAGACTGAGAAAGAACAGGCATAAAAAGAAGTTAAGATAGAGCTGTAAAACCAGCTTTTGAATGGTTGAATGTATGAATGACTGTAATGTTTAATATTTTCATGCATATATTCAATTCAATCATTCAGTCATTCAATCTTTTTGCCAACTTAGCTCAGCTGGTAGAGCAACTCATTCGTAATGAGTAGGTCGCCGGTTCGATTCCGGCAGTTGGCTCTGGAAAACTTGAAAATAAGCTTTTTGTAGAAGTGTAGTTACTAAGAAATTGATTAAAAATAGAATTGCAGTCACTAAAAAGGTCACTAAATTTTTGGTGACTTTTTTTATTTGATAAGGTGTTTATAAAATGAAATAGCCCGAATGGAAAATTCAAGGGAGTTGAAGCCCTATTAAAACCACTCAGGCTAATTTCAGTTTTAAACTTTATGTTCATTTCAACTTTCTGAATTTTCTTGCAACTTAACTCAT
>Ga0184639_10000606_pt1 | contig 14292 bp, 14 predicted proteins | sample PLM31_170_b2_FD_133155 | JGI IMG/M metagenome (GOLD analysis project Ga0184639, IMG submission 133155) | Groundwater sediment microbial communities from an aquifer in East River, Colorado, USA - PLM3-1_170_b2 | ecosystem: Environmental > Terrestrial > Soil > Riparian zone | place: USA: East... | reverse complement strand
GAGGCTCGCGGAGACGAACATCTGGAAAGTCGAGCGTGTCTTACTGGACACCCCACATCGGCCGATCCGCAGCTCCGATCGCCGCTACAAGAAACTGCTCGCTCGCTATCGGGCATTCAGAGCGCGGTTCCCAAAGTGCAAGCCGCTCGATTATCGTGGAAGAGAGACCTGGACCGAGATACCCAGATTGTTTTTCAACGCAAAGGTCGCCAACAAGATGCGTCCGCCGCGTTGAAAACTCAGTCCAGATCGAAGTCGCGCTTTGGCTTCGTGATCGGCTCGTCTTTTGCCTGGCGGAGCGCTTCTTCGAACCGGCGCGAGAGCGCGTCGCCGCGGCCGCGCTCGGACTCAACGGACTGCTGAAAGATCGCCTCCCGCCGGGCCGCTTCTTCCGACAGAATCTTGTGCGCGTCGCCGAGCTCGACCTTCAGTCCAGATTCCGGCTCTTTGTGATCGATCACGCGGCCGAGATTCAGGTCGACGATCAGCCTGGACTTGCAGCACGGACACTCGACCTCGAGCTCCGATTTCAGTTTGGCCATAGGCGCACCTTCAGGCGTCAGGTCCGCCTAAAAAGACGGACACTACGGTAGCCTCCAGCCTTAGCCGGACTTAGGGATCACCGGCCGCCAGTGCGTATCATAGAACGAAAGAGTGACTCGCCATAACCTCCGCATTGCCACCTACAACATCCACCGCTGCCGTGGATTGGACGGCCGTACTCGTCCCCAACGAACGATCGACGTGCTGACCGAGATCGATGCCGATCTGGTGGCGCTCCAGGAAGTGGTCGGCGCCGGGCCGCGCGGCATGTCACAGGCGGAGGAAATCGGGGCGGCGCTCGGCATGGGCTGGGTCATGGCCACGGCGCGTCACTTTCGCGGCCATCAGTTCGGGAATGTTGTGCTGTCGCGCCTGCCGGTGCGACAACACGTGCAATCCGATTTATCGTGGCGCACGTGCGAACCGCGCTGCTGCCAGCGCGTCGACATCGCACTGGCCGACCACACGCTGCACTTCTACAACGTCCACCTGGGAACGGCGATTCTGGAGCGGCGCCATCAGGCCGAACGCCTCGCGAGCATCGTGCACGACCGTCGCGTGCACGGGCCCAAACTCGTCCTCGGCGACTTCAATGAATGGACGAAGGGCCTGGCCACCACACTGCTCACCGAGAAGCTTCAGAGCATCGATCTGCGCGCCCACTTGAAGCGACGCCGCACGTATCCCGGCTTTTTTCCGATCCTGCATCTCGACCACATCTATTACGAAGGAGATGTCGAAGTGATGCGCGTGGAGCTGCCGCGCACGCGCCGCTCGCTGATCGCGTCGGATCACCTGCCGCTCGTAGCCGAATTGAGAATCGGGTTTAAAGACTGACGAAGCGGGCGATTAGCCTTCTTCCTCGTACTCTCCCTCTTCCGGAGGACCGAGGCGAGTGGGCGGCCGAAGCGCTTCGCGGAAATCGTACAGAGGCAGGTCGCGCACGTGAAGGGAGATGGCACACGCGGGCGCTTTCTCGTCCAGCACGACCGTCACAGGGCTGCCCTCGACGCCTTCGCGGAACGAGATGCGGCAGCCACAAGCCAGGCGCGCGTGCGTAAATCCCTTTAACATGGTGCGATCATACTACAGCAGCGCCTTGATCTCCCGCTCGAACTGTTCCTTCGTCGCGAATCCTGTGTGTTTCTTGCAGATCTTGCCGTCGCGGCCGATGAGAAACGACGTGGGTAGTCCCCACATCGGTCCAAACGCCTTCTGCACATCGTCTCGGCCGTTCCCGATGAGGACCGGATAATTCATCTTGAGCTGCGCGGCGTACGGCTTCAGCTTCGAGACCGGATCGTCAACCGAGACACCGAGCACGACAAATCCGCGAGGCCCGTACCGGGTATACAAGTCGACGAATCCTGGAATCTCAACTTTGCAGGGACCGCACCAGGTCGCCCAAAAGTCCAGCAGGATGACCTTGCCTTTATGGGCACTGAAGACCACATCCTTGCCGTTCATGTCTTTCACGGTGAAATTCAGGTTGGCCAGTTTCGCGTTCGGGTCACAGGCCGTCGCATCAGCGCCTTCCGAATCAAGCGGCCAGGTCGGCGACATCATCGCCAGCAACCCCACGCCAATCGCAACGCCGATCCACCGTTTCAGCATGCCGTCCTCTTTATTCAGTGCGCGCGGGGCCCCACCCCCGCGCGCTGAAGACCGACGCTTCGCGGCGCAGCACGCTCAGCGTCGGCTGTCCAGTTTGTCATCTCACCATTGCCTGCATATACCCCGCAATCTGTTGCAGCTGATCCCGCGGCTCGTTGCCCAGCAGCACGAAGGTCCGCTGGCTTTGCGCCCAGATAATCGCCTGATGCCCCATCACGTCGACGATTTCCGATGACCTGACTTTATGGGGAAGCATGAACAGCGACAGTGGCTCTCCGTTGTGCCGATACAGGATATGCGCGATGGTCCCCTCACCGTAGAGACATCGTCGCCCGCCGATGAGACGAAGCTGCTGCGTCTCGGAATCCCCGGGCAGATCGATGGACCAGCCGTACCGCTCACGAAGCTGAGCTTCCACAAGATCCGGGTCGACAGGCTCGCTGGGATTGCCGGTCAGTACAAAGCACTTCATGTGATCGAGGGTGAGCTGTGCCGCGAGAGTGGTCGTGAAGGACGCGGTGAGACCGTAGATGAGCACTCCGCCTACTGCGAGCACGAACACCGCCGCCATCGAAAACCTGATGGGGCGTGCGCTCGGGCCGCGCAGCCGCGTCGCCGCGGTCTGGTGACTGGAACAAAGAGCGCGACATCTCACCTTGAGATGCGCGGGTGCATCAGAGCGCAACATCTCTGGTGCTCGCGAGCGAATGAGCTCCCGTGCGGAGCCTTCAGCTTCCGCGCGCTCTCGACAGCGGGGACACTGCTGGAAATGAGCTTCGACAGCCTGTCGCTGCTCACCGGTTGCAGCGCCATCAATCCAGGCGGTCACGAGCGGCTCGAGATCGTGGCAGGAGGACATTGAACTCCGGCTTGTGGCTTATGGCTCAAGGCTTATGGCTCAAAGCTGCCCAACGCATACGCCCCGAGCCTTAAACCCTAAGCCCCCATTATGACGCCCGGACCTTGTCGGGCGGTTCGACATTTTCGCGTACTTCCGTCCGCCGGCTGAACCTTCCGCTCGAAGCGCTCAGGCGCTCATAAAGAAGCCGCCGGCCCCGTGCGATGCGCGACATGACCGTCCCCATGGGGACTTGCACCATCTGCGCAATCTCACCATAAGAGAACTCTTCAACGTCGCGAAGCCAGACAGCCTCCCGGTAGACGTCCGGCAACGAATCGAAGGCCGCCTGTAACTCGGCATCAAGGGTCCCGCGCAAGAGAATCTGTTCCGGAGTATCGGCACGTGCTGGGAGGTCGGCAGCCTGGTCGACCAGTTCGCTGTCGGGCGCCACGGGATCTCGGGCCGAATCGCGCCGTTGATTGCGGTAGGTGTTATGCAGGATGGTATACAGCCATGCCTTGAGATTGGTGCCCGGCTCATACCGCTGGGCAAACCGCAAGGCTTTGACGTAGGTGTCCTGCACGAGGTCCTCGGCGTCGTCTGGATTGCGCGTCAGCCGCAGCGCGTTGGCGTACAACCCGTCGAGATAGGTCAGCGCCTCGGCCTCGAAGGCCCGCTGCGGCTCCATGGCTGAGTATAGCCCCTCGAGGACGCTTAACAGAGGCTCCAGCCTCTAGCCTCGAAGCGTCGGACCCGTCCCCTGGAAAGGCCGTACCGCCGCCGAAAGACGACAGGTTTCTTCCCTATCTCCTCCCAGCTCCTGCGACCTCCTTCCAACTCCCCCTATCTCCTCCAGTTTCCGTGGTACGTCTCTTGCTCGACGTCGGTCGTTGCGGCATCCCCGACGTTCACAGTAAGATGGCACTCAACTCCTGCGAGGTGACAGTCATGCGCACGCGCTTGCTGCGTGGTGTCCTCGCGCGTGCCGCCGCCCCAGCGTTGGCGATGGTCTTCCTTGCCGCCGCCGCTCGGGACCTCAGCGCGCAGACACCGTTCGTCCCCTACTTCGGCAAGAACCAGATCCACTACGACAATTTCGAGTGGTTCATCTACAAGACGGACCACTTCGAAATCTACTACTACCCCGAGATCGAGAAGCACCTCGAGCGCGTGGCCTCGTACGCGGAGAGCGCGTACCAGCAGGTCAGCGCCGATCTCAAACACGATCTGGCATTCAAGGTGCCGCTCATCATCTTCAAGACGCACAGCGAGTTCGAGCAGCAGAACGTCGCTCCGGGGCAGTCGCTGGAAGGCGTGCTGGCGTTTGCCGAGCCGTACCGCGACCGTATGCTGCTCCCAATCGACGAGCCGCCAGATCGCCTCTACGGCTTGATCGTTCACGAGCTGACCCACGTCTTTCAGTTCGACGTCATCCCGCAGTCTCTCGTCCGTCGTCAGCTTCCGCTGTGGATGAGCGAAGGACAGGCGGACTACGAGCGCGGCCTGTGGGATCCGCTCGATCTCATGATGGTGCGCGACGCTGCGGTCGCGGACATTGTGCCGAAGATGAGTGAGCTCGAGGGATATGGGAACACCAACAACCCGCGCCTCGTCTACAACCTGGGACATGCGGTGTACGAGTTCATCGAGTCCCGCTGGGGGAAGGAAGGCGTGCGCCAGTTCATGTTCGCGCTGCGCAAGGCCGTCATCGGCGGCGGCGAGGATGCCTACGAAGAAGCCTTCCAGCTCAAACCGGAGGACTTCGATCAGCAGTTCGACAAGTACCTGAAAGATCGCTTCAAGCCGTTCCGCGACAAGGAGCGCCCGGCTGATTACGGACGCAACCTGGCGCCGAATCCAGAGAAGGGGCCGTACGTCAACGCGTTTTCCATCGAGGCGTCGCCCTCGGGCGACCTGCTGGCGGTGGGTACCGGCAATCGCCGCGATGGCGAGCTCGACATCGTGCTGGTCTCGGCGAAAGATGGCAGCATCGTGCGCAACCTGACGTCCGGCCTCGACAAGGACATGGGGTTCGAGTCCATCTCGATCCCGTCGCAGTTCATTACTGTGCCGTGGATGTCCTGGGGCGCCAAAGGAGACCGGCTCGCTTACTTCGCGCGCACCGAAAAATCCAAATCGCTGATATTGCAGAACGTGCTGTCGAAAAGAATCGACCAGCGGATCGAGATGCAATCGGTCGACGAGCCGGAGTCGCCGAGCATCTCGCCGGACGGCCGCACCGTCGCGTTCGCCGGAATTCGCAATGCCATCGGTGACATCTTCACGGTCAATCTCGAGACGAGCGAAATCGCCAACCTCACCAGCGATGAGTTCGCCGACTATGCGCCGACGTACTCGCCTGACGGCAAGTTCCTGGTGTACCTCGCGCGCGTGAGCGGAAACTACAAGCTCTTCCGTCTGGATCTCGATACGAAGAAAAAGACGCAGTTGACGTTCGGCACCCATGACGATGGCGCGGCAAAATTCAAAGACAGCGATGAGCTGGTATTTCCCTCCACGGCGATCGATCCCAGCCAGCCGGTGGATGCGGAGGTCGCGAAAAACGGAAACATCTACAATCTCTGGACGCTGAATCTCAAGAACGGTGAACTTCGGCAGTACACCGATACGCTTGGCGGCAACTTGTCGCCGGCCGTGCTTGGCGGTCAGGCAGGAGCGCCACGAATCGCGTTCGTCTCCTATTACAAGAGCGACTACACCCTCGAAGTGCTCGAACCGAAAGAGCCGCTGAAAACCGCCGCGTCGGCGGATTTCGGTTCGCCCGGGTCGCTCATCGATTTTCAGGCGCCGTTGTCCCACACGTTCATCGGCGAGAACAAGCGCAAGAAGCGCCCCTTCGAAAAGATGTTCCTCGACGGCGTCCCGCCGGTGAATGTGGGGCTGACGAGCGGCGGAGATCTGTTCGGCGGAACCGCACTGTCGTTCTCGGACGTGCTCGGCGACAAGCAGATCTCGCTGATTGCCGCCTCGGTCTCGCAATACCGGACGATGGCATTCTCGTACGCGAATCTCTCGCGTCGATTCCAGTGGGCGGCGCAAGGCTATTCACAGACGCTGTTCTATTACGGCCAGCTCGGCGGCATCCTGTACGATCCGATCTACAGCGGACTGATCGACCGCGACCTGGCCATCGCCACGCGCACGATCCGTGGAGGGACGATCTACGGGATTTATCCGATGAACCGGTACACTCGCCTCGAGCTGTCGGGCGGGATCGTGAACTATCAAGAAGCGTTCAACGAGCCGAGTGTGCAGTCGGTGTCCGATCAGTTTCAGCAGCAGAATTACGGGCGCCAGCTGTTCCGCAACGGGATGTTCGCGCCGCTGACCGCGGAGCTGGTCCAGGAGACCACGGTGTTCCGCGAGTTCGGCCCGCTGGCGGGAAGCACGATGCGCCTCGGGTACAGCATGGCCCCGAAGTTTGGAAGCATGTTGTCGCGCCAGACGGCCGATGCCGATGCGCGCTACTACCTCCGCCTTGGCGGCACTGGACTCCTGGCCCTTCGCGTCCGAGGGTTCAAGAGCTGGGGCGACTATCCCGACTTCCTCTTCTTCGGCGGAAATTCGGAAATGCGCGGCTACCAGTATCTGGAGTTCCTCGGCCAGAACGCCGCCTTCGCGGACGCGGAGCTGCGCTTCCCGTTCATCGAGGCCATGGCGACCCCGATTGGCGTGCTGGGCGGCATCCGCGGCGTGATGTTCTTCAACATCGGCGGCGGGTGGTTCAAAGACCAGCCGTTCAAATTCTGGGACACGAAGCGTGAGAACTATACGATCCCGACGACGTCCGTTTTCAATCCTGACACTGGTCGCATCGAGCAGGTCGGCGGTGATCAGCGGCCGATTTCCGGATTCCGGTTGCGGGACAGCCGCGCATCGTACGGCATCGGGCTCGAGACCTTCGCACTTGGTTTCCCGGTTCACTTCGACTGGTCATGGCGCACGCTGTTCAACAAGTCGTGGGAAGACGCGCTGTTCACGCTCGACGGCGGCAGCGCCAAATTCCGCAAACCGAAGTTCGATGTGTGGATTGGGTACGACTTCTAACGCTCGAAGTCGTCAGTCGCCAGCCGCCTTCGCCAAGGCTATGGCGGCTGTTGACTGGCGACTACCCCATGGCGTGTTGTTCGGATCTCACGCAGCTTCTTCTCGACCTGGTCGAAGGCCATCTGCCCCCTGAGACGCGCGCAGCCTTGCAGCAGCACCTGGCGAGCTGTCCGGAATGCGTCGCCGTCGTGCGCACCTACGAATCGACGCGGTCGCTCCTCCGCTCCCTCACGGATGCGGATCTCCCGCCCGAGCTGAGAGCGCGCCTGCGCGCGTTTCTTGACACGCGCGCGACGAGCTGACGCTGCATAACAACCTGCATGGCAGATTTAAGGAGGGTAGATTTTCAGATTGATTGTCAATTTGAAGATTGAAGAATGGTCGAATGATTGAGGATTTCACATGCGTGCGAGTCCCGCCGCTCCTGCTCGAAACAGCAGAAGATCGTCAGAAGGCGACGGCGGCGACGAAGAGAAGGAAAGAAAGATTGAAGAAGCGCGCTAGGAACGAGGAATGAATGTCACTCATTGCTCATTGCTCGTTCCTGACGGTTTTCAACTATCCCGCCACCCGTCCGTTCAGCGCTTTCAGTCGGATCTCGCTGGCTTTGAGATCGATCGCCACGCGGTACGGGCTCAGAAACTTGTGCCCCACGATCCCGCCGAGTTGGAACCCCAGCAGGACGCTTGGCGCGCGCAGATTCAGCACGACCACCGGGAAGTTGGAGTACTGGATTCCCTGAAACGAGAGATCCACACCCGGCAGCAGGAACGCGTCGCGGTCCCATCCTGACGTGCCGTACACCTTGAGTGGAATGTGCCGCGTGGAATCGGTGCGTTCAAGGCCGTTCGCGGTATCGGCGCTGATCGAGATGACCTCACCGCCGGTATCCACCACAAAGTTGGCCGGATCGCCATCCACCATACCCTGCACCATCGCCAGGCGGTGGACGCGCAGCGGCAGCTTGTAGTCCGCAGGCTCCTCCGGCAATTGACGGGCGATGAGGAGCTCGCGTCGGCCGTAATCGATCACCATTGAGAATCCAAGCGACACGGGCGAAAAGCTTTCGGCCTCCCGCGTGGGCATATTCCGAAGCGGCGGGTTCTTGATCAACACCGGAACGTTCTGCACCTCGAGCGAGCCGATGGTCAAGGAATCGAGACGTCCGAGCTGAAGGCCGCGCACCATGAAATCGCCGACACCGGCGCTGAGCGTGACGGCGAGCGACCTGACTCCGATGCGCCGGGCCGCGTCTTCGGTGATCACGGTTCGCTCGGACCCGGTGTCGAGCGTGAAGTCCATGAGCGCGCCATGATTGACCCGTACCCTGACGACGACCTTGTCGCTCACGATCCTGAACGGCACGACGTGCACGACCCCTTCATCCTCGGTGTCGATGTGGATCGGCGCCCGGTTCGCGAAATTGCGCAGGAAGTTGATTTCCGCGCGCGACCAATCAGCTTTCGCGCTGCGGTCCTTGTTCGGCAGCAGGTTGACGTAGTTCTCGTACGCGTTCACCGCTTCCTCATAGCGGCGCATCCGCTCGTAGATGGACCCGGCCGTGTGGTGAATCTCGGCGTCACGCGGGGAGAGGCGCAGCGCGGCCAGCGCTTCATTCAGCGCCTCCTCGAGCCGGCTTCGAGAGGCGAGGCTCCGGGCGCGGCCGTGCCGGCCGCGCGGAGATTCGGGATTCACGGCAAGGGCGTCCTCGAACCGTTTCTCGGATTCCGCAAAGCGGCCGAGCGCCCAGAGCGTATCACCCTGCAAGGCGATCGCTTCGGCATCGTGCGGTGACAGCTTGAGAAGCGTCACGGCATCCTGCGCGGCATCCGAAAATTCGGCAATCCGAAGCGACGCCGTGACCGCCCCGCTCAGCGCGCGGCGTCGAAGACGCAGGTCATCGCTCGTCTTGGCCGCGTTATAGGCCTCGAGCGCATCCGGAAATCGACCTTCCGCAAACATCAGATCGGCGAGCTGCAGCCGGACTTCGGCAGCGTCCGATGGAGCTGTCTGCGTGAATGTCCGGGCGACAAAAAGCAACGGCACCCCGACGAGCGCCACGATAAATAGGAAGGTTCGCGACGATAGATGCATAAAGGCCCTCTAGAAATCCTGGAACTGGGATGTCGACCGCCGGGAAACGCTTTGATTCTAGGGTGAGTGACCGGGCGGGAGCAAGAGGAGAAATGCAGCCCGCAGCCTGTTTAGCGCGTGTACTGCTGGATCGGGACGCCGTCGTACATCTCGTCGATACGCAGAATCTGTGTTTCGCGACTGTAACTGCCGAGCTCGTAGTCCTCGCTCATGATCAGCGCTTTGACCGGTTTGGTCGGGCAGACCTCCGCACACAGACCGCAGAAGCTGCAGCGCGACAGATTGAAGTCGAAATAGTCCAGAATCTTGATCTTCTGCCCCGCCTCACGATGGCCGCCCAGGGCGATCAGATCATCGGGACAGGCCTTTGCGCACTGATCGCACACGATGCAGACCTGAGCGCCGGTTTCCGGCTCGACCTGCAGCCGCAGCACCCCGCGGAAGCGCGGAGCGACCGGCCGCCGTTCCGCCGGATACTGGAACGTGAAGGCCGGCTGCGGAGTGTACTTCAGGGTCACCCACAAACCCTTGAGAATATCGACGAGAAAAATGCGTCGCAGAAATTTCGTCAACATTTACCCTACCAGTGTGGGCTCGGACTCGCCCACCTTGATAACGCGCTCCTTGCGAAGCACGGTGCTCTCTTTGCGAATCTTGTCCTGGAGCCGCATGAGCCCGTACAAGAGCGCTTCGGGGCGCGGTGGACAACCGGACACATACACATCTACCGGAACGATCTTATCGACTCCCTGCAGCACACTGTAAGTCGGGAACGGCCCGCCGGCGTTCGAGCAGCTTCCCATCGAGATCACCCACTTGGGCTCGGGCATCTGGTCGTACAACCGCCGCAATACCGGCGCCATCTTCTTTGTGACCGTTCCGGCGACGATGACGAGATCGGCCTGGCGGGGCGAGGCTCGAAACACCTCGGCGCCGAACCGCGAGATGTCGAACCGCGACGCGCCGGCCGCCATCATCTCAATCGCGCAGCAGGCCAGCCCAAACTGCATGGGCCATAAGGACGACTGCCGGGCCCAGTTCAGAATGCTGTCCAGGTTGGTGGTGATGAAGTTGTCTTCGAATGTATGTTCGATCAGGCCCATAGGAGGATTCTCGTCGGCTCAGGGCTCAAGGCTTAGGACTTAAGCCGTGAGCCGTAAGCCATAAGCCTATTTCCGAAAGTAGATCTCGTTCTTTCCAATATATGCCGCCCACTTATCCGGCGCCTCGTCCAGCGAAAAGATCGCCTCGACCGGGCAGGCGGGAACGCACGCGCCACAATCGATGCATTCGTCGGGATGAATGTACAACATCTCGGCCGTTTCGTAATCCCCTTCGTCCTTGCGGGGGTGGATGCAATCGACCGGGCACACATCGACACACGCAGTGTCCTTCGTCCCGATGCAAGGCTCGCAGATGATGTACGCCATATCAGGCTCTGGGCTCAAGGCTTCAGACCTGCGGCTCCAGCAATGCCGGAAGCCTGAAGTCCGCAGGCTGAAGCCGATCTCACGCGGTCGCGGCCACCGATGAAGCGATGTGGCCAAGCCGCATTGAAATCAACCGCGCCAGCTCCCAACCCGCTCGAGCGTGCTCGAGGGCAGCCGCCGGATCGTGCGTGCCATGATGACGGAAAATGCCGACCCGCGCCACTTCGCGGCCCGTGTAATCATAAACCGGCGCACCGGTGGAAAGCAGGCGCTGGAGCCCATCGCCTTCCGTCGACGGCGGTCCAATCTTTTTTCCGTACACGGTCCTCATTGTCACTTCATCGGCACCGCTGCTCCAGATATATGTGACCTCGCCGGCCGAAGGGATGGCAATGAATCCGTGTTCGCCGGTCTTCAACACGTGCTTCCGAAGCACCGGATATGCATGGAGTCGCAGCTCGGAGCGACCGAGCGCGACGAAGCTCAGGTCGAGCATCTTCAGCGAGAGGCTGTATCGAACCGTCTCTTTGTCTTGCCGAACGTAGCCACGCCGCTTGAGAACGCCGAGGAGCCGGTGGGTCGTCGGGGGCGGCTGACCTACGGCACGCGCAACCTCCGCCAGGCTCATGCCGCGCGGCGCTCGGCTCAGCGTCTCGCAGATCGCCAGCGCTTTATCGATTGACGTTGTCGTCCGCTCTGATTCCACGGTTTGGAATGGCGTTCCGCCCATTCAAATCTTATTATACGCGTCCACGCCGTGAACGCGGATGGCGGGGCTTATAATCGGATATTCATGACATTTCGCTCTTGGTCCGCGCTCGCGCTGGTGGCATTGCTCCCTTGCCCTGCGGGCGGTCAAGCGCTGCCGTCTGAGCCCATCAGCCTCGTAGGCGGCCGAGTGACGATTGGAGGGGAAGCCAGCCTCTCGTTGTCGACCAACCCTGACGAAGCCGGATGGTTCAACTACACCGATTACAAGCGCAACGCACTGCGCATGGTGAGACTTGGGGCCACGGCCGACGTCCGGCTTGGATCGCGCCTGTCGGTCCTCGGCGAGCTGCGCACGGAAGGGCGTGCGCTGTGTGACCGCCGATTTGTTTGCGACCTGCAACGGCTCGAGCTGTACGCGCTCTACATTCGGGTGAGGCCTTGGGCCGATCGAGCGTTTGACATTCAGGCCGGCAGGATTCCACCCGTCTTCGGGGCGTTTGCCCGGCGCAACTACTCAGGCACCGACAATCCACTGATTGGTTATCCACTTGCCTATCAATATCTGACCTCGCTGCGGTCGGACGCGGTTCCCGCGACGGCGGACGATCTGCTCCGGATGCGCGCGCGGGGTTGGCGTCCGAGTTTTTCGATTGGCAGTACAGCCGACACACCTGGCTCCCCGATTATGACGGCCTTTCGATGGGACACGGGAGTGCAAATGCATTGGGGATCCGAACCCCTGGAGGTGAGCGGATCGGTCACGACCGGCACCCTCTCGGAGCCGCACGTCCAGGATAACAACGGCGGAAAGCAGATCGCCGCGCGAGTCGCGTGGCATCCGGCCGTTGGTCTCGTTCTGGGTGTGTCGGGCGCTCACGGCCCATATGTCGCGGCAAGCGTCACCAGGGTTCTGCCGCCGGATGTCCCACGAGCTGATTTTTCGCAGCAGGCATTCGGCTTCGATGCGGAATATTCGCGCGGGTACTGGCTGGTGCGATCGGAGGGAATCATCAGCGAGTGGCGGCTCCCCGCGGTCCGCGCGCCGTTGATCAGGCATGCGCTGCGAGCGTCATCGATTTCTGTTGAAGGCCAATACAAGATCAGGCCGGGCCTTTTCGGTGCGGGCCGGTACGACTATCTCGGCTTCAGCAACCTTCCGGGCTCTACGGAAACGCGTCAGTGGGATGCCCCTGTGACCCGACTCGAGGCAGGCGGTGGCTACTACGTGATGCGTAATCTGATCGCGAAGGTGACGTACCAACATGACTGGCGTGACGGGGGTCGCGCCCGAAGTCTCAGTGTCTGGTCCGGCCAGCTGCAGTTCTGGTTCTGAGATGCGCCACCGATTGCTGTCGCTCGTCATCTGCAGCGCGCAGGCGGCCATCGTGGCGCCTCCGCTGGGCGTCGCTGGAGCCATGTCGACAGCGGCGTCTTCGCAGGCTCAGACCAGCGGACGCGTGGCGAGCATCCGGGGGCGCATCGAGGTCCTCCGTTCGGTGTCGCTGGTGGAGTCGCGGCCCTCGCCTGGTGATTTGGGAATGCCGAGGCCGCACGATCAACCGGATCGAACCACGTCCGTTGTGTACCTGGAGAGCGCGCCAGCAGCCGCGTTCGAAGATCGTCCGGCGGGACGCGCACAAATGACGCAGCGCAACGAAACGTTCGTGCCACATGTGTTGGCCATTCGCGCCGGCGCGACGGTCGATTTCCCGAACGAAGACCACACGTATCACAACGTGTTCTCGCTCTCGAAAACGCAGCGCTTCGATCTGGGCCGCTACGCGGCAGGCCAGTCAAAGCCGGTGCGCTTCGATCGTCCCGGCATCGTGCGTGTCTTCTGTGACATCCACTCTCACATGAGCGCGTTCGTTCTGGTCTTCAGTCATCGATTCTTCGACACGACGGAGCCGGACGGTCGATACGAGATTCCGGCGGTGCCGCCCGGCAAGTACACGGTGATCGCGTGGAACGATGGCGCGGTGCGCGACTCGCGCGCCGTGACGGTGCCCGAACAGGGCGGCGCCATCGAGCTTGATTTTGTCATCAGGTGACAACAGACACACAATGAAGCTGCTCTCTTCGCTCACCAATCGCATGTTCCTTGCCACCGCGGCGCTGGCGGTGCTGGCGATCGGCTTCGCCGTGTACTTCGTCAGCGTGCGAGTCGTGCGGGACGCCGAAGATGAGTTGAGCCGCGGTCTGATCGAGGCCGGCAAGCTGGTCGCGCAACATCGCGCCACGCTGGTGGACACGTTGCGCACCGAGGCCGAGCTGATTGCCGATCTGCCAAGGCTCAAGGCGGCGGTCGATACGGGCGACGCGCCCACGGTAGAACCGATCGTCCGCGACTATCAAACACGCATTGGCTCCGATCTCTTCGTGGTGACCGATCGCAACGGCTATGTGTTGTTTGCGGCGGGCCTCCAGCCTCCGCCGGCGACGATCGTGAATCTGCCAGGCATCACGCGCGCGCTGACGGGCGCCGAGTCCAGCAGCTTCTGGCCACAACCGACCGGCGTGCTGCAGGTGGCTACGGTGCCGATTGCGATTGGGGTAGGCGCGCCGGAAATCCTGGGGACCCTCAGCGTCGGCTTTCTCTTCGACAACAAGCTGGCCGCGCAGTTCAAGAGCCTCACCGACAGTGAGGTCGCATTCGCAGTCGACGGCGAAATTCGAGCTGCGACCGTGCAGGCGGCGGACCAACGCGCGCTCACGAGATTGCTTGGGTCGAAGGGCGTGAGTCGCGTCCGATTGAACGGCGACGAGTACGTGGCGCTCGTTCAGCCATTCTTCTCGCCCCCTGCGTCCGTGGGTGCCGGGAATGCCGACGGTCCCCCTGCGACTCTTGCCGGTGAAGTCGCCACGGTCGGTCCGGAAGTGCCGGCTGCCATCATCCTCCGGTCTCGCACCGAGCGGCTGCGTTTTCTCAACGAGCTGTTCGCTGGCCTCGCAGGCACGGCGCTGCTCGCGGTCCTGCTGGCGGTCGGGCTG
>Ga0184639_10000605_pt1 | contig 14297 bp, 13 predicted proteins | sample PLM31_170_b2_FD_133155 | JGI IMG/M metagenome (GOLD analysis project Ga0184639, IMG submission 133155) | Groundwater sediment microbial communities from an aquifer in East River, Colorado, USA - PLM3-1_170_b2 | ecosystem: Environmental > Terrestrial > Soil > Riparian zone | place: USA: East... | reverse complement strand
CGACTATGCGGTTTGGGAGCGGCGCTGTCTCACCGACGATTGGCTCAGCACACAGTCGGATTATTGGCAGAAGAGGCTGGCAGGACTTTCCAGGCTCTCGTTGCCGACTGATTATCCCCGGCCTGTGATGCAAACCTTTAAGGGTTCGCATTGTATGCTGGAGTTGCCGGCCTCGTTGATCGAACGACTGAAGCAGTTCAGCACGGAGCGAAACGCGACGGTGTTCATGCCCCTGTTGGCCTGTTTCCAGATCCTCTTGAGTCGATATTCAGGCCAAAGCGATGTCGCCGTGGGCTCTCCTATAGCGAACCGGACTCAATCCGCGGTCGAATCGATCATTGGTTCGTTTGTCAATACGTTGGTGTTACGTACCGATCTTTCCGGCAATCCGACGTTCGAAGAGATGCTTGCGCGGGTCCGCGAAACGGCGTTAGGGGCCTATGCCAATCAGGATTTCCCGTTCGATAAGCTGGTGGAAACTATGCACTCCAATCGCGACCATAGCTCTGCCCCGCTGGTGCAAGTGCTCTTCAATTTAGCTAATGCTCCCATCGGGGAGATCAACGTCCACGGTTTGAGTTGGGTGCCATTTGAGGTGGATACGGGAGCCGCGCAGTTTGACTTAAGCCTGACTATTGAAACAGAGATTGCCCGCAAAGCCTACTTGACGTTCAATACCGACCTCTTCGAGCGTCAGACAGCCGAACGGATGTTGGGACAGTACAAGGTCCTGCTCCATAGCGCGTTGGCAAATTCCACAGCCAGGCTTTCTGAGCTCTCAATGCTCACGGCACCCGAGCGCACCCAGCTGTTGGAGGACTGGAATCGAACGCAAGAAGACTACCCGCAGTTCGAATCTTTTCCTCAGATGTTTGAAGGACAAGTCGAAAGGACGCCTGATGCCGTCGCCTTGTCGCTGGGGTCAGAGGCGTTACGCTACGGGGATCTCAATGCCAGAGCCAATCAGCTGGCACGCTATCTCCGAACGCTGGATGTCCGGCCTGGCGTGGTGGTGGGCATTTGTCTCGAACGGTCATTGGAGATGGTCATCGCTCTGATGGCCATTCTCAAAGCCAGCGGAGCCTATGTCCCTCTCGATCCTGAATATCCCCGCGACCGACTTCGGTTTATGGTGGAGGATGCAGCCGTTGCGATCGTGCTCACGTCCGAAGGTCTTTCCGATATGTTTGATTCTCGAGCCTGCCGCATGTTGTGTCTTGATCGGGAGCAGAAGAGGATTGCACAGGAGGCCGACCATAATCTTCCGCCGACCGCGACATCTCAAGACTTGGCGTACATCCTCTACACCTCGGGATCGACCGGGCAGCCCAAAGGAGTGGAAATCCCTCACCGGGCGCTGGTGAACTTCTTGTGCTCGATGCGGCAGGAGCCGGGATGTTCTGCTCAGGATGTGATGGTATCTGTGACGACGCTGTCCTTCGATATCGCCGGGTTGGAGTTGTATGTGCCGTTGCTGGTGGGGGCCCGTGTAGAGATCGTCAGTCGAGCTGTTGCGATGGATGGATGGAAATTACGGACACTCTGTGAGGCTGTGCAGCCGACAATCATGCAAGCGACCCCTGCGACATGGCGAATGTTAATTGAGGCGGGATGGCTGGGCAGCGACAGGCTGACGGTGCTCTGCGGAGGGGAGGCCCTTCCGCCGGACCTTGCGGTGGCACTGCTGGATCGTAGCGCTGCCTTGTGGAATATGTATGGTCCGACTGAAACCACGATTTGGTCCACGATCGAGAGAATCGAACAGGCAGATCAGGAGATTACCATTGGGCGTCCGATTGCCAATACGGAAATGTATATCTTGGATCAGTTCCTGCATCCGGTTCCCGTTGGAGTTTCTGGGGAACTATATATTGGGGGCCATGGTTTAGCCCGAGGATATCGTAAGCGTCCTGAGTTAACGAAGGAACGGTTCGTTCCCCATCCATTCTCGACAGAGCCTCACGCGAGACTGTATCGAACGGGAGATCTGGCTCGTTATCGCCCTGATGGACGCATCGTGCATCTCGGTCGGTTGGATCATCAGGTCAAGATCAGAGGGTTCAGGATCGAATTGGGTGAGATCGAGGCGGTGCTGAGCCGTCATCCCGCCGTCCGTCAGGTGGCGGTGACAGCGCGGGAGGATCAGCAAGGTCTCAAACAGCTGGCGGCCTATTTAGTGTGTCTGGAGGGGCAAGCACCAAGCTCGACAGAGCTTCGCTCATTTGTGCGGACGGCGCTTCCCGATTATATGACGCCTTCCTTCTTCGTGTTTCTGGAGGCGATGCCCTTGACGGCCAATAACAAGGTCGACGTGCGGGCATTACCTGCTCCGGCCCCTTATCTCTCAGAAAGGCTGGATCACGTTGGGCCGCGCGATCGGGTGGAAGTCCAACTGACGGCCTTGTGGCAGCAGGTGCTGGGAGTCCCAAAGATCGGGATCCATGACAACTTCTTCGATCTCGGTGGCCATTCCCTCAAGGCGGCCCAACTCTTTTTTCTTCTCGAACAGGTGTATGGAAGGCACCTTCCGCTCGCCACGCTGTTTCAAGCGCCGACCATTGCAGAGTTAGCGTCGGTCCTTTCACGCGAACAGTGGGTGCCGCCATGGCAATCGCTGGTGGCGATTCAGCCGAGCGGAACAGCGATCCCGATTTTCATGGTGCCGGGAGTGGGAGGCAATGTCTTGATTTTTGCCCGGTTGGCAAGGCTGTTGGGCCCGGATCAACCGTTTTATGGATTGCAGGCGCGAGGATTGGATGGGAAAGAGGCGCCGTTTATCTCCGTGCCGGAGATGGCGAGGCATTACATCGCTGAGATCCGCACACTTCGCCCGCAAGGGCCGTACGTACTCGCCGGCGTCTGTACTGGTGGGCTGATCGCCTATGAGATGGCTCAGCAATTACTCGAGCAGGGGGAAGACGTCACCTTGGTCGTGATGGATACCTGGCATCCGACTTCGTATCGCCCTCACCGTCATAAGTGGCCGATGAGGTTTTGGCTGCCGCTATTTATTTTTTGGAGGACAATGGGAAATATTCACGCGCTCCTCCGCATGCCTATAAAAGACTGGAGGCCATTCGTCCAGCGCAAAAGCGAGAGGCTCTTGTCCTTTTTACGAAGAGGATCCACTGAGGATGAACTTTTTGTTGAGTTTCAGGTCGAACGAGTGGCGCAATCGACGCGCCAAGCGGTGGCCCGCTACGCAGTGCGCAAATATGCCGGACGTATTCTCAATATCATTGCTTCGAAACGGATCGTGGCTAAGACGGTGATAGATTCCAGATATGTCTGGGCAGAGCTTAGTGGCGGAGGCTGTCAGACTGTACATATCGTTGCTGCTGATTCAGGCCTTCTCCTTACCTCACCACATGTGGAAGAAGTGTCCGGGCATCTCCAGGACTTCCTCGCCGTTGATGCTCAAGACGAGATAGCCCGCGACCGCCGTCCGCGCGATATGAGTGTGTAATTTCCATCTCTTTCCTTCGTGAACATGAGGCCGGTCGGCGATGCCATTCAGACGATTCCTCCACATTGTTGTGCTGCGTTCGAGAACCATGGCCTGGCTCATGGTCTGTGCCGGTGTCTTGTCAGGTCTCTTGAGCGCCGGGGTTTTGGCTCTCATTAATCATGTGCTTCATCATCCCTCCGACCATTCGTTCCTCGTGATGCTGGGGTTTGTCGTCTTCGTCGTCGGGAAGCTTCTGTCGAACCTGTGGTCCCAGCTCCTGCTCGTCCGATTCTCACAAGACACGATTTTGGACATCTCCTTGTCGCTCTGTGCGAAGATCGTGCGGGCCCCGTTGCGTCGTTCCGAGCAGCGAGGGGCCGCCAATATTCTCGTCACACTGACGGATGACGTCAGTTGGGTCACCTGGGCGATCCAATGTTTCCCTCAGTTGATCATGAATGTGGCAGTGGTGCTGGGTTGCGGGTTCTACCTTGCCTGGCTGTCGTGGGGTACGTTTCTGGGAGTGGTCGGAGTCACCATGCTTGGTGCCCTGGGGTATCGGTGGCTGCACACCAGCGCGTTTAGCGTCATCTATGCAGCCCGCGAGGCCAGGGCCGAGTTGTTTCGACACTTTCGTTCCCTCACGGACGGGCTGAAAGAGTTGTTGATGCATCGGGCGCGTCGGCAGGAATTTGTGAATCAGGAAGTCCGAAGGGCGGCGGAATCGTATCGGCAAACGAATTTGGAAGCCACGCGGAGGCAAGCTTTGGCGGAAGCGTGGACTCAAGTCTCGTTTTATTCCCTCATTGGTTTCATAGTCTTTCTGTTTCCATCTGTGGTGACGGTGTCCCCCGAGGCCCTGACTGGGTATGTGGTGGCCGTCCTCTATATGATGGGTCCTATCTGGGGCATTATCGGTGCGGTACCAACCCTTGAACGAGGCCAAGTGGCATTGGAGAATATTGAACGATTAGGCGTGTCTCTGGATGTCGGCCACGAGGACGCCCAGACGTTAGAATTGGCAGGCCTTGAGGCTGGGATCCCTCCTATTGTGCAGTGGAACGATGTCGTGTTTTCGTACGGCGAGGAGAAAGGAGTCGAAGCGCCCTTCGTGCTTGGTCCAATCAGTCTAGATCTGCATCCTGGCGAACTGGTGTTTGTCATCGGAGGGAATGGGAGCGGGAAATCGACTTTCGTGAAACTTTTCACGGGGCTGTATCAGCCCCGTGAGGGTACCGTGACTCTGGCCGGCACGATGATCACCGATGCAAATCGGGAGTGGTACCGTGAACACTTCTCGGTCGTATTTTCAGACTTTCACCTCTTCAATAAACTCCTGGGCCAGTCGGATTGCCTGACCGAGAGGCTCGCGCCCCAATACCTGCGATTGCTGCACATGGATCAGAAAGTCACTGTGCATGACCGCACATTCTCAACTCTCGACCTCTCGCAGGGGCAGCGAAAGCGGTTGGCGCTTATCACGGCCTACTTGGAGGATCGCCCTATCTATGTGTTCGATGAATGGGCGGCGGATCAAGATCCGCAGTATAAGGAAATCTTTTACAAGACGTTGCTCCCGGACCTGCGTGAGCGGGGGAAATTGGTGGTCGTCATCACTCACGACGACCGGTACTTTCATCTCGGCAATCAGGTCATTAAATTGGAGGACGGCAAGGTTGTGGAGTATTTGAAGACCGGGGTAGGCGGTCGTCGACCGTAAATATGGCCCCAGGATATCGAATGTCTGTATCCAGGGTGGCGATGTGCTGATTTCCTTCCAGTCGATTGAGCATCTTACGGGTTTTGAGCGGCAGGGCCACACCAACCTCGAACCGAATACCGTTCACATCTGGGGGATTGAGCTCGACGGGTCGCCGCGCTGTCTGGAACGATGCGCGCAGTGGTTAGACGAAGAGGAACAGCACAGGGCCGCGCGTCTGGTTCGAGAGGAGGATCGGCAGCGCTACGTGCTTGCGCACGGAGGGCTCAGAATAGTGCTCAGCCGGTATCTTGGGATCGGCCCCGATGTGTTAGAGCTGTATCGTAGTGAGGTAGGTAAGCCCTCCTTGACGAGGGAGTCACGAGGCCAGCCCGCGATCACGTTCAATATGTCCCATGCGCATGGCCGTGCGCTCATAGCGGTCTCAAAGGGGCAAGAGGTCGGAGTTGATCTCGAACGAATTCGTTCGGACGTAGAGGTTGCGAAACTTTCCGAGCGTTACTTTGCTCCCTCCGAACACGCCACGATTATGCAGTCGACTCAGGAGCAGAGTGTAGCGAAATTCTTCCGTTACTGGGTCGCGAAAGAAGCGGTGCTCAAGGCGCAAGGTATCGGGCTCCGGGCATTGAGTCAGTGCGAGATCCTCTTGGGAGCGGACGGAGTCGGCGCGGAGGTTCTGGCCCAGGTGGGCTCACCGCTCCAAGACAATTGGAGGATTCGTTTCCTCTCTTGTGGAGAGGGATGGGAAGCGGCGGTGGCCGCTCAGGGGATAGACTGGGTCGTGCAGTGCGGTCTAGCAGGATGCTGAAAAAGTCCGCCAGCCTGTCTTGTTCATTTGGTCTATCTGGTTTGTTTGGTCTGTCTGATCGGTCTGATCTATTCGGTCTGTTCTGTCTGTCTCGTGTGATCGGTTGAACGAAACTAACCAGATGAACCAGATAGACCAAAGAAACCAGATGGACCAGACAGACCGGGCTTGCCTGTCTCTATTGAGTTGAAAGCGGATTTGTCGCTGGTGGTGCCTCGCGCAGCTCCTTGAAAAACTTGTGAATGAGGGCCTGACTCTCCTGTTCGAGGACGCCGCCGGTCACGGCGACCCGGTGGTTCAGTCTCGGCTCTGCTGGAAGGTCGAACACCGATCCGCAGGCGCCGGCTTTCGGATCCCATGCCCCAAAGACGACTCGGGACACCCTCGCTAAGATAATGGCACCGATACACATCGAGCAGGGCTCGACGGTCACGTAGAGGGTCGTGTCGGTCAATCGCCATGTGCCCAACGCAGTCGCCGCGGCCCGGATCGCAATGACCTCCGCATGGGCCGTGGGGTCCTGCCAGAGTTCGCGATAATTGTGTGCCTGCGACAGAACCTGGCTGTCTTGAACGATCAAGGCGGCGATCGGTACTTCGCCGACGGCCGGCGCCCGGGCCGCTTCTTCCAGGGCCATCCGCATAAACGTGAGGTCCTGTGCGCGCTCGTCTCCTTGCACTGCTATCTCCTTAGCTCGGGGCTGGCATCCTAGCATGGGGGTTCGGCTAGAAAGAAGAGACGCGTTAGCAGGATGCTGAAAAAGTCCGCCAGCCGGGAAACGCTGAACGGTGAGCGATGAACGATGAACAAGGAAACGATTGTCACTTCAACGCTCCGCGTTCATCGTTCAAAGTTCAGTTGTTCACTAGGATCGGCTCAAGAGATACATCGGTCCGGTTGGTTGCGGGCGGCCGCCTGAGGGCTCAAGGCTGACGGCAAAGGTTTTCGCATTCGTGAAGCTCAGCACCTTTTTGACCAGTAGGTGAGCGGTTTCTCCGGTATCCATCTGAAAGGTCCCGATGCTCATGGGTTTGTCGTGAATGGCCCACAGCTGATAGGTCGTGCCAGCGGGACATTCCGGCAGGTTCACGGAGTAGAGCCAGGCTTTTTGGGTTCGAGAATCGTACAGCAGGAATCCCGCGGCCCGTTTCGCCATCTCGGATCCGGTGAGGGTGACGGCCTTGACGTTGGGAATTCGAAGGAGTGTGGCTAATTCGTCTTGCGGAGTCTCGACGGTGCGAGCGCTGCCTCGCTGGCTTAATTGAACACGCGTCTCTTCCAGTTCAGCCTCACGCTGGGCCAGCTGTTCCTTGGCTTCCGCTGCTTCGTTCGTGCGTTGCTGTAGTTCGTTGCGTAATTCGGCGAGGGCTTTGGCTTGGTCGCCGACCTCACGATCCACACCGGCAAGCTTCGCCGACTTTTCCTGAAGCGATGCTTCGAGCTGCTTAATGTTCGATGTGTCGATGGAACGTTGTGTCGACACGTTCCACGCGAAATATCCGCCGACACTCACGATCAGGAGCGTGGCCAAGCCAAGGGCCCAGGGTAGTGACAACGATCGGGCAGGGGCGACGGGAGGAAAGAGGTGGTTCATCCATTCGCCCGGTTCCAGACTCGGCCGGGCCGGTTCGTTCGTTGCCGCTTCAGCTGGAATCGATGCGGGGTTTCGTCCGGCCATGATTGTGGCTTTGAGGGAGCGTGGAGGCTTGGTCGGACTGAGACCAAGCGGGAGGAGAGCGGCGACGGATTGATAGTCCTTCAGCGCACTGTGACAGGAGGCGCAGCCGGAGAGTAAGTGGGCTTCCAGGGCCTGTCGCTCGATCCGGTCCAGCGCGCCTGCAGCATACAAGGGAACCGATTCTTCGAGTTCTTCATGCGTCATTGGAGATCACCAAGGTTCCACCACTGTTGGAGGCCATCTCGGAGTTTGGACATTCCAAGTTTGATCCGTGTCTTGACGGTCCCGAGCGGCTGGTTCAGCCGCTCGGCGATCTCGGCATGGGAGAGTCCTTCGTAGTATGCGAGTTCAATCGCTTGTTGCTGCGCCTGGGGCAATCCAGCCACAGCTGCCCCGACCGAAATACGCAGTTCTTGATCGGCCTGCGTCTCAAACGGGCTCGGACCAGGGTCGGCCATCTGCGCAGCGGTTCCGGCTTCCAGCGAGTTCGTGGTCCGATAGCCTCGTGAGGCCCTGGCCCGTAGCCGGTCGATGGCCCGACTTTTGGTGAGGGTGACCAACCATGCGACCGGGGTTCCACGCCCGACGTCATAGCGGGAGACCTTCCGCCAGACTTCCAAATAGACATCCTGCAAGAGCTCCGCCGCTTCCTCGTGATTCCCCAAGATCCTGACTGCCAACGTAAACAAGAGCGTGTTCGAATGGTCATAGAGCTGGCTGAACGCCTGCTGATCGCCTTTGACCACGCGGGCCAGCAAGGTTGGATCGATCATCGAGGTGGCGTGTCGTGAGGGTTTATCCATAACGCGAGCGAGTTGTGAGGGAAAGCCGGCATCACCTCATGTCCGCCACGACTATAGCATCCTACGGAAGAAACGGGCAAAGGGATGTGTGTTTCAAGTCGTGGACGCAGGCATAGAATTCGACCGCGTCAGATTTGGCAAGGGATGGCGGAGTCTGGAAGGGAGCTGGTTTGCCTCAGTGCCTCATTCTGCAGGCTGCGGGAACCTATTGTGGCACGATAGAACTTCGATGGTCCACGCGTGTGGCACAGCAGGAGAATTCTCTCAGCATCATGCTAGGGTTGTTCAGCGTTCACCGCAGATCTGCCGAACTAACGACTCCAGAGCGGCGTCTCGGAGAGATTGCCGGAGCCAGAGCAACTCTGTAGCCAGGTCGTATTGAGCCAATCGCCACGGTCCCAGCCGGACTACGTAACGCGCCGTTTCTGTCCGTTGGAAGCAGCGAGGAGTCCGGCAATGTGTGGAAAGATTCGGAGTGTGACCGAGGCGACCTTGGAGCGGGAGGGAAGAGACTGGAGTGGTGCCGGAGGCAGGAGTGCGGGGAGCATATTAGTGAGGAGGAGGCCGGCTGTTTTAAAGATCCTCCCGATGCAGTGAGCCGCGTTCGCGAGGCGCTTCACACAGAGACGAGGAAGGACATTCTGCACCCGTTAGAACTGACAGGATCGAACAATCACTTCGGCAGCCTCCACGGCACCGGTTGTGGGTGGCGGCGGCAACGAAGGCACCGGTGAGGTCAAGGCTTGCAGTAAGGTTGGCTCCCAGCGGCCTTGCGTGAAGTCGTCGATCGACAATTCGACGCCGCGTCCGTAGCGATGGAGATAGTCGACCAGCGGCGGTTCATCGGCAAAGTTGTATCGGCGGACGTACACGACTGGCTGTTGAAGCGCGACCGCCTCAACGATGGTGCCGTACCCCGGTTTGGTCATGATGACATCGACAGAGGCAAGCAGGGTCTTAAAGGAAAATGGGAGCGTCTTTGTGGAATGAATGCGGGAATATCCCAGTGGGACTGGGCCGTCGAAGAGGAAGCGATAGTGGCGCATCTGTTCCAATTGTTCAAGCGGGAGGGATGTCAGAGGAATACCGCCGAATCCCACCAAGACGGTTCGTTCGTTGGGCGCCAGGGCGAGGGCTGAGGCAAGTCGGTCTCGTTCAGGGGAGGTGGGGCTGGCTATCGGGCCAATATCGATGATGTTGGAGAAGGCATTGATTCTTGGAGCAGGGGTGATGCGAAGAGCGATGAGGGCTTTTGCATAGAAACCACGGATGCACTGAATCAACTGCTGGTGTGCATTGTCTGATGCGTGGCAGTACTCCTTGAGCACGAGGTCCCAGGTAAGACTCGCCAAGGCGACGGTCGGTATCTGTGCGCGGGAACCGGCCTCGAGGGCGAGGTAGGGCATGTCGGCGATGACCAACGCGGGCGATGCCGCCTGCATGGCGGCGACTTCGTTGGACAGGCGTGCTTCCCAGGTTTCGTGGAAGCGCTGGTGCGCCGCCCAGGTCGCGTCGATGTCGATCGTGAGGGGGCCGTCTTGGATACAGCCGATGTCCTGTTGCGCGGGACTGAGTTTCCACTGGACCGTCAGGCGGTCGCGGAAAAACGAGGCTGGGACCGTGGTACGGAGGATGGCGGTCACTCCGGGCACGAGGGCACCCAGTGCATTGAGTACTGGCACCACTTGCGCAGCGTGACCGTATCCATGTCCGGAGATAGCACACCAAATTAGCGGCATAGCAGGGTGCTGAAAAAGCTCCTCAACGTCGTTCTCGACTCGAAACCGTCCTCAACGTACCTCAGAAGGTACGCCTCCGGGGCTTTCTCGCCTGCGGCCTTGTTGAAGAAGCTTTTTGAGCACCCTGAATAAGATGCTTCTGGAATTGCGATCATGACTAGCTGGTGGAGTGGTCCGACTCTAACGGTGCGATATTGTATTGCAGCTCGAGGTCGAACTCGTCGATCAATTCATTGGCCGTGGCAGCGCCGAGATCGGAGCGCACCTCGTTGATCACAAGATCGATCGCCATCCCGGCCTGTGCCCCGTACTGTGTCATCGCCGATTCGATTCGCTGTCTGGCTTCTTCAATCTTCATGGGGCACTCCTCGCACCATCATGATCCGATTCGTTATTCTCCTTCGCCGAATACCCCGTAGCTTACTGCGGGGATCAAGGCGAGGAGAACCCTCCGTAGCCTTGGCGAAGGAGGGTAGCGGCTTCGGAGAATTTCGCAGGATACCCCGCAGCTTGCTGCGGGGAGCTTCATCCCAATGTCCGTAGCAACGCTTGCATTTCAGGGACTAGGTCCACCCCTCCGTTGGATCGACCGGAGCGTGCGGCGTCAATGCCGGCTTGCAAGATGGGCTTCGCTTCATCCTTCCGTCCCAAAGAGACTAAGGCACGCCCGAGGCCCAGGTGCGACGCAACGTGGGTCGGGTCCAGCTGTGTGGCGAGTGTCAGGTGCTCGACCGCTTCTTCGAGATTCCCGCCTTCCTGAATGAGTTTATTCCCGAGCCCGTAACGGCCGAGAAAGCCCTGTGGGTTTTTGGTGACCATCTGTCTGAACGCGTCAAGATCCACGCTGGCCTCCTCATGCATGCAGGGCGCATGATACCACTGGAAGGAAGGAGAGAGCCAGACCTCTGAAGAGTGATGAGCGGTATTGGACGGGGCTACCGAGGAGAAGGGTCTGCGATCGGTTGGGACATGGGGATCGCACGGGGGAGCGAGTGGCGGATTCCGACCGATACGGTGCGAATAGGGTTGCCCTGGGGTTGCTCGCTGCTAGCAAGGTAGAAGGTCGAGTCCTTAATCACTTGATTGAGCAGGGATGACAGGCAGGCTTCCGTGACCTGACCTTTCAACTGTTCGATGACTTCTGGGTTCGCGCCGAACAGATTGTAGTGGGCCGATCCATTGGATGTGGCGGTGTAGTGCTTGATCTGCCCGTCCCATCGTTCCATCTCAAGCGACATCTCTGTGCCGTAGTCGTAATTGAGGGAGATGAACGGCGCCAGCGCAAACATCGAAGCGCCGACGACGAAGCCTCGCCAGGCAGCTTGGCCGGCGTGGGGCTCGACAAGATTGTCGATCGACAGGCGCACAGTGACGCGAGCCTGGTCCGCCGCCGGTTGAGTGTACCCAGATTGATAATGTTGGGAGAACAGACGAGTGGCTTCGATGGCACCGAGTACTTGCCGTTCGAGGATTGCGGGGGGAGCGATCGACGAGCCGTTGTGGGTCACCCGTATCGTCTCAAGCAGGAGAGGCACTCGTGCATCGGTGGCCACCGTGGCAGTGGTAGGCGGTGCGGCGTTTGTGGGGACAGCCAGTTCGATCCAATGGGAACAGCCGGTTCCAAGGCCTAGTGTCATGGCGAGGACGCTGCCGATCAATGGTCGTGAAAAAATCTGGCCCATCATCTTGCCTCCTCCTGATTCAGAAAAAGAATGAGAAGCCGCCAAAGGGCAGGCTGGCATTGAGTCCGAGGTTCGGGTAGCGCGTGCCGCCATTGGAAATATGGTGAAAGCGATAGCCGACGTTGAATGCGGCTCGGTCGGTCAGGAAATAGGAGACCCCGAATCCGGCTGTCAAGACGAAGTTGAACCGGCTGGACTCTTCCGGGATCTTCCCGGCGAGATCGGTCCAAAAGGGGCCTCCGGCGAATTCGGTATAGGGCCGGATGCGGTCTAGTGCCACGAAGGTGTATTTGATTTTCGGGGTGAAGCCGAGACCGTGCGTGAGAATCGGTTCCTGAAACTGGATATAGACCATCTCGGCGCCGACTGAGACCTGACCCCGATACCATCTGTCGCCGATGGGATCGCTCAACGTCATCATCCAGGAGGGCATGAAGGCAACTCCTTGCTGCTTCGTGGTGTGGTCCTTTGTGAGACGATGAGGCAAAAGATACCCTACCGAGAGGCCAACTTCTTGTGTCCCCACCGTGATCCGGGGCGTGGGGTCGGCGGCGTGAATAGGGGAGGACAGGGCAGCCATGAGTATGATCAAGAGGATATAGACCGGCAATGTCCTCACCTGTCTGCGCAGTTCATGTCAGTATCCTGTCGGCTATCGGGAGGTGAACCTTGATGGACAGGTGTGACAGCCCTCACATTAGCAGAGGACTTCAATCTGTCCAGTAAGATGCGAGATCCTGCCGGGCGAGTGGTATGAAACCAAGAAGAAGTATGGGTTAGAGGCGAGGGGCAGATTGGCGGATGTGTTTCAGCGATTCCAGATCACGCCCCAACTCCGGTAGGCCGTAATGTGTCGCGAGGAACACAACGCGTTCGAGGCAACGGACGGCCGATATTCGATCGGCAACGCGGATATACACGTCAGCTAACAGGCGCAGTACCGCGGCTTCGCCCGGGGCGTTCCCGAGCTTAATAAAGTGTTCGGACGCGTTGTTGAAACATTTCTCCGCCTTTCGCGCCTCGCCGGCATCCAGAAACATTTTGCCCAGCTGACTATAGGTGAGTGCCAGGCCTTCCTCATTGCCGATGATGCGATGTGCATCAAGGGCCTGGGTGCAGTATGCGGTGGCTTCATCCCACTGTGTCAGGCGGGCCTCTTCCATCCAACGGTTATGGTACAGGATGCCGAGCGCCCGGTAATCGTTCAGGGGTGTGAGGAGGTCAAGGGCTTCGAGATAGTAGGGGCGGGCCTTTTCCGGTGTGCCGGCTCCGACGTGCATATTGCCAAGATTCACCAGCGTGTGGGCGATGGCGTGCTGATCCCGTTCCGTGCGCTGGATCGCGAGTACTTCCCGGTAGCAGGCTTCTGCGTGATCCAGGGCGCCAGATAGGGCGCAGACGTTGCCCAGATTGCCGAGCGAATCGGAGAGGACGCGGTGATCCTTGGCGAGGCGATCATCCGCGACTGCCTGTTCATAGGCCGCTCTGGCCTGCGCGAGTTGGCCGCGGTGGAGAAAAATTCGTGCGCGATGTTTGTCGTCATCAGCCATGAGCTATCAGTCATCAGCGATCAGCTTTCGGCATTCCCAGACTCAGAACTCAGCACTTTCAACTCAGCACTCTGAAAGCTAGTCTCCGCCCTTCGGCGTGTCCCGTCGAAACTCGACTTGAATCTCATCCTCTTCATCGAGCCCTAATCCATCGCGAAATGAACCATAGAGTTCGGTGATCTGCTCGACGTTTGCTCGATGCTTCCCATCGGCGGAGGCCAGAAATGTTTCGCAGAGCCGGAGGCCTGTCTGAAAATGATGGGCAATGGTCTCTTCCGTTACCTGCTGCCAGGTGATGAAGATACAGAAGGCTTGGAATGAGTGGGCCTGCGGGTAGCGAGAAGCGAGTGCGAGCAAGCCCTCATAGGCCTTGCGCGCCGTCGATCCAGCGTTGGAGGAAAACGTGTATTCCAGCTCCACGGCTGCATCCCAGTCTGAGCCAAGCTCAGCTTCAGCTCGTCGGAATGTTTCTTGTGCAGCAAGCGCGGCGTCGAATTGCATAAGCCACCTCAGATCGATGACGGAAGCTTATCTCTTCTTCTTGCTTTTGTCATAAGCCGAGTGCGCACAAATCGAGACGCCCGCTCTTCATCGGCGGGCACCAAAAATAGCTCCCGGAAATAGGGCGCGTGAACGTGAACAACGCATCCACGATGCCGTCTTCGGCGCCGACCATCCTGCGCAAGAGCGCATCGAACGCGTCGAAGGAGTTGCCGAACGCCACGAATACTAGACCTGCGTGCTGCGCCTTGGCCCACGGCATCGACCGTCTCAGGATGAAGGCGGCAGGATTGAAACTCTCCTGCGCCGTTCGCTTCACATGAGCGGAAGCCGGTGCATTGCCCAGTTCTTTGTTATCGCGTTTCCGG
>Ga0184639_10000603_pt1 | contig 14300 bp, 14 predicted proteins | sample PLM31_170_b2_FD_133155 | JGI IMG/M metagenome (GOLD analysis project Ga0184639, IMG submission 133155) | Groundwater sediment microbial communities from an aquifer in East River, Colorado, USA - PLM3-1_170_b2 | ecosystem: Environmental > Terrestrial > Soil > Riparian zone | place: USA: East... | reverse complement strand
CCGGGCCAACTGACGTCGCCTCACGTCGTTCTCGGTCGTCGGCGGTCCGGAGCGTACCAGGGCGTACGCCTCCGGCCGCCTCCTCCCTCGGGCCTCGTGATGCTCGTCATTTGGCCCGGCACCCCGGCCATCGCCTGAGCACGATCCACAATTCGTTGGAGTCGCACTATGTGCGGTGGCGGCCCTGGCGCTCCGGCTCGGCCAGTTCGGTGGCGATGTAAACGGTGTTGCGGCGGCGACCCTTGGCCCGGTACATGGCCTGGTCGGCGAAGCGGATGAGCTCTTCCTTCGTCTGGGCGTGGTCCGGGTAGGCCGCCACACCGAAGGAGGCAGTGAGGCGGAGGCCCAGGCCCTCGGGCGCGAGGAACTCGCTCTTGGCGAGCGTGGCCCGGAGCCGCTCCCCCAACCGAGCGGCGGTGGCGGCGTCGGTGTCGGGGAGGATCACGATGAATTCATCGCCGCCGTAGCGGGCGATGAGGTCCACGGAGCGAATGGAGTTCTTGAGCACCTGGGCCACCTCCCGGAGGACCTGGCTCCCCTTCTGGTGGCCGTGGGTGTCGTTGACATCCTTGAAGTAGTCCAGGTCAATGAAAAGGACCGAGAGGGGGCGCCGGTATCGCAGGGCCCGGTTCAGCTCCCGCTCCAGGATCTGGTGGAAGTAGCGGGAGTTGTGGATGCCGGTCACGTCGTCGGTGACGGCCAGCTCCTCCGCCCGCTGGTAGAGGCGGGCGTTCTCGATGGCGATGGCGGCGTAGTCGGCCAGGATGCTCACCACCTGCAGGTCTCGGCCATTGAAGACGGCCCCGCCCAGCTTGTTCAGGAGTTCGATCACCCCCAGGATCTTCCCCTTGCTGCGCAGCGGGACGCAGAGGATGGCCCGGGTGGTGAACCCGGTGGCGCTGTCCACGTGCAGCGCGAACCGGGGATCGGCCGTCACGTCTTCCACAATGCAGGCCTGCCCCTCCCGCGCCACCCAGCCGGCGATCCCCTCCCCGGGCTTCAGGCGGAACTGCTTCACCAGCGGCCCCCGCTCCCCGGTGGCGACCTCGAACCGCAGCTCCTGCCGCCGCTCATCCATCAAGAGGAGGGACCAGGCCTCGCACTGGACGAACTGGCTCATGGTGTCCGCGATGATGTTGAGGACCTCGGAGAGCTTCAGGGTGGAGGTCAGGGCCTTTCCGACCTCATGGAAGACCTCGAGGGGGATGAGGGGGCCGGCGGCCTCCGGCGGGAGCGCCGGCCGGCGTCGCTCCGGCTCCTCCTCCAAGGCCCGCCGGAGGGCCCGGAGCACCGCGTCCGGGTCGGGCGGGAAGGGGAGGCCGAGAGGCTGGTGGCGGGGGTCGGGGGAGAACTGCGGGTCCACCTGGCCGCTTGGGCAAATGAGGACGACGGGGAGGGTGGGCTCGAGGGCGAGGGCGCTGGCCACCAGCCGGCGGACCAGGGGGTCGGCGGCCCGGTCGCAGGCCAGGATGGCGGCGACCCCTTCGACCTGGAGCCGGTGCAGCGGCTCGGGGGAGCGCCCGGCCGGGACCGCCTGGAACCCCTCGGCCTCCAGCCGGGCCTGCAGGGCGGTCGGCAGGAGTCCCTCGGGATCAATGGTGAGAATGCGCCTGCCGGCCGCTGCCACCCCGGTGCCCCCTCTCCCCGCGCACGTCCGCGCGATTCTACCACGCGCGGGAGGTCCGTGCCACGGCGATTTTCCCTTGCCGGGGCACCCCCTTCCTGCTAGCGTCACCAGCGCGCCATGATCCCCCTCCGCGACAACAACCCGGTTCGCCGCTTCCCGGTCATCACCATTGCCCTCATCGCGGCGAATGTGGCTGTCTTCCTCTATCTCTTCCGGTACATGCTGGTCCCCGAGTCCGCCCGGCTGACCTTTTCTCTCTACGGGCTGACCCCGCGGGAACTCACCACCGGCGTCCCCCCCCACCCGTTCCCAGTGGGGGTCACCCTGTTCACCTCGATGTTCGTCCACGGCGGCCTCTTCCACGTGGCCGGGAACATGCTCTACCTGTGGATCTTCGGGAACAATGTGGAAGACGCCATGGGGCGCGCCCGGTTCGTCCTCTTCTACTTGCTGAGCGGCCTGGGGGCCGCCTTCAGCCAGGTGTTGGCCGGGCCGAATTCGACCATCCCCATGGTGGGGGCGAGCGGCGCGGTCTCGGGCGTCCTGGGGGCGTACCTCCTCCTGTACCCGCATGCGCGGGTCCTCACCCTCATCATCCTGGGCTGGTTCTGGCGCGTCGTCGAGATCCCCGCCCTCGTCGTCCTGGGATTCTGGATCGTGGTGCAGGTCGTGAACGGGCTCTGGACTTTCAGTTTCCAGGGGGGCGGCGTGGCCTGGTTCGCCCACATCGGCGGCTTCGCAGCCGGCATGCTCCTCCTCCCGTTCTTCAAGCAGCGGACGGTCCCCGTTCGGCTCTTCCGGCGGTGAGGGGGTGGCCGGCCCCTGCCAGATCGAGGTGCGGCGCCACGCTCCCCGCGGGCCGGATGGGCTGCTCACGCCCGCGGGATGGGCCCTCGCATCACGGGTCGGGCAGACGCTCCAGCGGCCCTACGCCGCTGTCCTGACCGGGACGGCGCCCCGCTGCATCCAGACGGCCCGCGCCTTCGGCTTCCCCGACTACCGAATTGACCCCGCCTTCGACTCGCCCCCCGCGGAGGCGCTGAGTGCCCTGCTTCCCCAGATCCGCCGCGCCGCCCAGGACCGGGCGCTGACGCTCCTCGAGGCCTTCCTCCGCGTCCCGGCCAGCCGGGATCTCCTCTTTGAGGCCGGGGAGCGGCTCCTCGGCGCCCTCCGTCACGTGGCCGAGCGCCTGCCCGCGGGCAGCCGCGCCCTTGCGGTCACGCACGCGGGTTCCATCGAACCGACCATCCTCCTCGCCGCGGGAGCCTACGGGGGAGGCGCCGTTGACTTCGTCCGGGAGTGCGAGGGGGCCTCCTTCACAATCGAGGGGAGCGACGTGGTCGGTGTGACCTCCCTGTCCCTCCCGCCGGGCGTCGCGTCTCACCGTCCGTCTGGACCCGTCGCCTAGCGGCCTCGCCGTCCCATCCCTCTCCTCCAGAGGACTTCGTCCCTGCCCGGCGGGAGCCTGTCCCGGATTTCCTCACGGGCGTCTCCAGCAATCTGACAAACCCTTCGCCAGATTGGAGCCTCGGCCTGCCACGGTCTGCACAAGACCCTTCCTTGTACCCGGTCCGGCCTCTGGAACGGGGTGGATTCTTCAAGGCCTATGAGGGATTAAAAAAAACTGTTGACAAAGAATGAACGATTGATGTATTTCCCTCAACGAGAAGGGATAACTGGATGCTCCGGCGGCTGTTCTCCTCCCAAACACGCGTAGACCTCCTGGTGCTCTTCCTCACCCGCCCGGAGGAACGGTTCTACGTCCGGGAACTGGCGCGGCAACTGAAGCGGGACATCTCGCGGGAGCTGGACAATTTGGAGAAGGCCGGGATCCTCCAGAGCGTGAAGGTTGGGAACCTCCTCTATTACAGCGCCAACCTCCAGTCTCCCGTGTACCCCGAACTCAAGGCTATGATCGACAAAACGCGCGCGGTCCCCGGGACCATCGCGGCCGCCCTCCGGAAGCTGGAAGGGGTGGTGGTGGCATTCCTCTACGGCGCGAAGGCCGACGCGCTGGCGACGGATGCCGGGGCGCTGGACCTGATCATCGTGGGCTCGCCGGATATGGCTGCCCTGAACCAGACGGTGGCTCAACTGGAACAGCGGCTGAGGCGGGAGATCAACCTCCTGGTGTTCGACCGGGCGGAGTTCGCCCGCCGGCGGGAAGAGGGGGACCCCTTCCTGACCGAGGTGCTCCAGGGCGATCGGGTCGTGTTGGTCGGCTCGGACGATGCGCTATGACGAGCTGCGGGCGAAGGGCCTCCTGGACGACGCGACGCCGAGTGGGAAGCAGGTGGCCTCCCTCGGCCGGCGCGCCGCCAAGGACCTCCAGACCGCCAAGGCGACGTTGCCCGTGGACCGGGAGTGGGCCTACACCATGGCGGCCCAGGGCATGGTCCGGGCGGCCCGCGCCCTGGTCCTGGCGGAGGGGTTGCGCCCGAAGGGACGGGAGCAGGTGAAGACGGTCCTGCAGGTCGCCGCCGGCCTCCTCTCGGCCGATTTCATCCCCCTCATGAATCAGCTGGAGCGGATGCGGCGCAAGAGCCAGCAGTTCCTGGAGGCCGCCGACCGGCCCATCTCGGTCTACGAGGGGGAGGTGGCCCTCAAGGCCGCGGAAGAGTTCGTGCAGCGGGTGCTTGAGCGCATCCAGGAGAAAAGCCCGCAGCGGAGCCTGCTGTAGACCCTGCCCCCGCACGGGGGACGTGACCCGGCGGCGGGGGGACCCTGGACCGGAAAGGGGGTGAGCACTCAATGGCCAAGAAGAAGGCGAAGGGCAAAAAGAAGAAGTAGGGGACCTCTGCGACATCCACCCGCAATCGAAGGGGGGTGAAAGCGCGAATGGCGAAGAAGACGGCCAAGAAGGCCCGGCCGAAGAAGAAGTAACGGAAGCCCTGTGCTGGGGGGCGCGTCCCCCCAGCTGGTCTCATCCTTCCCCTGGTGTGCACCGCCGGCGGGGTCAGCCGCGCGTACCGCGGCTCGGTCCCGCCGGTTCTGTCTCTGCCGGGCGCAGGCTCCCCGGTCTCTTGTTCGCGCCTTGGCGGCTGTGCTATTGTGCGAGCGATGGGTCCGCTGTGCCTGCGCCTCCCGCCGGTCCGTCCCGCGCGTGAATCCCCGCGGGGCCCCGCCCTTGCCCCGGCCGTTTCGAGGGGCTGATGGTGCTCCTGCTCACCCGTGACGATCTGGAGGCCCTCCTGCCCATTCCCGAGGTCATCGGCGCCATGGCGGAGGCCTTCACGCTCCTGGCCCGGGGGGAGAGCGTCGTGCCGCTCCGGACCGTCCTGGAGATCCCGGGGCACGGGACGCTGCTCATCATGCCGGCCCGCCTCGGGCGGGCAGAGGGGGTCGGAACAAAGGTGGTGGGAGTCTTCCCGGGCAACCGGACCCGTGGCCTCCCCGTCGTCTCCGCCCTCTACCTCCTGACCGATCCCGAGACCGGGCTCCCCCAGGCCCTGCTGGACGGCACGATCCTCACGCGCCTGAGGACCGCTGCCACCTCCGCCCTTGCAGCCCGGCACCTGGCTCGCCCGGACTGCCGGACGCTGGGGGTGTTCGGGGCCGGGGCGCAGGCCGCCGCCCACGCGGAGGCGTTCCGGGCCCTCTTCCCGCTCACGCGGGTCATTCTCAAGGGACGGGATCCAGCGCGCGCCGCCGCCTGCGCCGAGGCGCTGGCCCGGACGGCGGGGGTCCAGGTGGGGATTGCGGCCGATGCGGCCGAGGTGGTCCGGGGGGCCGACCTCGTCGTGACGGCCACCACAGCCGGCGCTCCCCTCTTCGACGGGCATGACCTGAAGCCGGGGGCGCATGTGACCGCGGTGGGGGCCTACACGCCGCAGACCCGCGAGCTGGACACCGTCACGATCCGGCGCGCGAAGGTGGTGGTGGACACGTACCAGGGGGCCCTGGCGGAGGCGGGGGAGCTCCTGATCCCGATGGCGGAAGGGGCCATCGGCCGGGACCACGTCCTGGCCGAGCTGGCCGAGGTGGTGACGGGGGCGCGGTCCGTCCGGACCTCCCCCGAGGACATCACGGTCTTCAAATCGGTAGGGTTCGCCCTGGAGGACCTGGCGGCGGCGCGTCTGGCCTATCGGAAGGCGCGGGCCGCCGGGCGGGGCACCCGCCTCGCGCTGAACTGAGGCGGCCCGGGAGCGCGGGAGGAGGCCAATGGCCCAGGTCTACAAGAATCTCATCGGCGGAAAGTGGGTGGAGGCGGTGTCGGGGCAGACCTTCGCGGACAAGAATCCGGCCAACACGGAGGACGTGCTTGGGTACTTCCCGCGGAGCGATGGCCGGGACGTGGACGCCGCCGCCCGCGCGGCGGCGGGAGCCTTCGAGCGCTGGCGACGGGTGCCGGCCCCGAGGCGGGCCGAGGTCCTCTTCCGCGCCGGGGAGGCCCTGGTCCGGAGGAAGGGGGAGCTGGCCCTGGCCATGACCCGGGAGATGGGGAAGGTCCTGAAGGAGTCGCGCGGCGATGTGCAGGAAGGGATTGACATGACCTACTACATCGCCGGCGAGGGGCGGCGCTTGACGGGGCAGACCACCCCCTCCGAGCTCCCCGACAAGTGGGCGATGAGCGTCCGGGTCCCCGTGGGGGTGGCGGCCTGCATCACCCCCTGGAACTTCCCCCTGGCGATCCCCACGTGGAAATTGGTCCCGGCCCTGGTCGCCGGGAACACGGTCATCTTCAAGCCGGCCGAGGACACCCCGCTCCTCGGCCACCTGCTGGTGGAGGTCCTCCTGGAGGCCGGGCTCCCCCCCGAGGTCCTGCAGCTCGTCCACGGCTACGGGGAGGAGGCGGGGGTGCCGCTGGTCCGGCATCCCCTGGTGAACCTGGTCTCCTTCACCGGCTCCTCGGAGGTGGGGCAGGACGTGGCCGTGGCCTGCGCAAAGGAGCACCGGCGCTGCTCCCTCGAGATGGGGGGGAAGAACTGCATCCTGGTCTTGGAGGATGCGGACCTGGACCTCGCGGTGGACGGGGCCGTCTGGGGCGGGTTCGGGACCACGGGTCAGCGCTGCACGGCGGCGAGCCGCGTCATCGTCCATGAGGCGGTGGCCCGGGAGTTCACCGACGCGCTGGTGCAGCGGGCGACCCGGCTCCGGCTGGGGGACGGTCTGCTGCCCGAGACGGAGGTGGGGCCGGTCGTCAACGAGGCCCAGCTCACGCGCGTCCACGGGTACACGGAGGTGGGACAGCGGGAGGGGGCGGAACTGCTCTGCGGTGGCGCCTTCGCCCGGGAGGGGGCGCTGGCCAAGGGGTTCTTCTACCGGCCCACCGTGTTCGCGAAGGTGAAGCCTACCATGCGGATTGCCCAGGAGGAGATCTTCGGCCCGACGGTCGCGGTCCTCCCGGTCCGTTCCTTCGAGGAGGCGGTCACGGTCGCCAACGACGTCCGCTACGGGCTCTCGACCGCCATCTACACCCGGGACGTGAACCGGGCCTTCCGGGCGATGGGGGACCTGCAGGCGGGTATCACCTACGTGAACGCCCCCACCATCGGCGCGGAGGTCCACCTCCCTTTCGGGGGGGTCAAGGCGACCGGCAACGGCCACCGGGAGGGGGGCCCGCAGGTGCTGGACATCTTCACGGAGTGGAAGACGATCTACGTGGACTACAGCGGGAGGTTGCAGCGGGCCCAGATCGACGTCTAGTGCCGGGCCAGGTACTCCGGCCCAACCCTGACAGACCGTGCTGCCGCGGGTCCTGTCGCCGGCGTGCCCCACTCGCGGCCGGGCGTCGTCACCCGCTCACCCCCTGCCCCAATGCGCTGCATTGCGGCAGGAGGCCGAGGGGGTCCCACTCGGCCCGGCCGCTCGGGGGCCGCGCGCGGCGCCACCCGCGGCTCGACTGGAATCCTCGGGGCATTTCGTTGGCCCGGCACCGCGGCCGTCGCATGAGCATGATCTCCAATTCGTTGGAGTCACTCTAGCGGTGGGGAGAGCCATGAGCACATTCACGGGGGTGGACTACTACGGCATCGAGGAGCTCCTCTCCCCGGAGGAGCGGCTGATCCGGGGCACCGTGCGGGCGTTCGTGGAGGCGGAGGTCCTCCCGGTCATCGACCAGCACAACCGGGCCGGGACCTTCCCGGTCCACCTCATCCCCCGCCTGGGGGAGCTGGGGGTGCTCGGCGCGAATCTGCAGGGCTACGGCTGCGCCGGCATCAACAATGTGGCCTACGGGTTGGCCATGCAGGAACTGGAGCGGGGGGATTCGGCCATCCGTTCCTTCGCGTCCGTCCAGGGCCCCCTCGCGATGTACGCCATCCACACCTTCGGCTCCGAGGCGCAGAAGCGCCGCTGGCTCCCGGAGCTGGCGGCGGGGCGGAAGGTGGCCTGCTTCGGCCTCACGGAGCCGGACCACGGCTCGGATCCCGGTGGCATGGAGACGAAGGCGGTGCGCGTCGGCGAGAGCTACGTGCTAAATGGCACGAAGCTCTGGATCACCAACGGCTCCATCGCGGACGTGGCCGTCATCTGGGGCCGGGTGGACGACACCTTCGGGGGGTTCCTGGTGGAGCGGGGGACGCCGGGCTTCGGCGCCCGGGACCTCCACGGGAAGCTCTCCATGCGCGCCTCCGTCACCTCCGAGCTCACTTTCCAGGACTGCCGCATCCCCGCCGAGCACCGGCTCGCCGGCGCCGAGGGGCTGAAGGCGCCGCTCTCCTGCCTGAACCAGGCCCGGTACGGAATCGCCTGGGGCGCGGTGGGGGCCGCCATGGCCTGCTACGACGCCGCCGTGCGCTACGCGAAGGCACGGCACCAGTTCGGCAAGCCCATCGCCTCATTCCAGCTGGTCCAGCAGAAGCTGGTCGTGATGCTTACCGAGATCACCAAGGGGCAGCTCCTCTGCCTGCAGCTCGGGCGCCTGAAGGACGCGGGGAAGCTCCGCCACACCCAGGTCTCGCTCGCCAAGATGAACAACGTGGAGCAGGCCCTCCGCATCGCCCGGCTCTCCCGGGACATCCACGGGGCGAACGGGATCGTGGACGAGTACCCGGTGATGCGGCACCTCTGCAATCTGGAAACTCTCTACACCTACGAGGGGACCCACGACATCCACACCCTGATCCTGGGCCGGGACATCACCGGAATCGCCGCTTTTGCCTAGAGTGACTCCAACGAATTGGAGATCATGCTCACGCGAGGACGGGGGTGCCGGGCCAAATGACGAGCATCACGAGGCGCGAGGGAGGAGCGGGTACCCGGCAATGGTGGGTGGAGAGGCGTACGCTCTGGTACGCTCCGAACCGCCGCGGGCACCACCCGAAGGGTGGTCGGAGAACGACGTGAGGCGACGTAAGTTGGCCCGGCAGTAGAGGCCAACTCCTGCCTTGCCTTGGCCTGAGGCCTGTGCTATGCAGGGGCATGCGGCGTCGGGTCCTCGGCATCGCGCTCGTGGCTGCCTGCTTGGCCGGGGCGGGAGGGGCCCTGCTCCTGTGGGGCGCGACCGGCAGCGTCCCGCTTCCCGCCCGCCCCGCCCCCCCGCCCGGCGGTCGTCCCGACCTGACGCTCCTGGGCGTGCGGGTGGTGGAGGACAGGGCGGGGGAGAGGCTCTGGGAGGCGGCGGCGGACCGGGCGACGGTCTTCGAGGGGGAGGGGCGGACCCTCCTCACCCGGGGGGTGGAGCCGGTCCGGATCACCCTCTACAGCGATGGACGGCGCCTCGAGTCGGTCGCCGACCGGGTCGTCGTCTGGGCGGACAGGCGGGAAGTGCTTCTGGAGGGGAGCATCATCGCGCGCTCCGACCAGGGCATCACCCTCCGGACGGAGCACCTGACCTGGTCGGCCGACCGGCGCAGCCTCGAGACGGACGCGCCCGTCACGCTCGAGCGGGCTGGACTCACCGTCGAGGGGGAGGGGATGGAAGCGGACGTGACCCTCGAGCGCCTGACCTTGAAGGTTCACCTGGGTTCCCGGGTCACCGGGCAGACCAAGGATCGGTCGTGAGGGGAATCCTCCTGCTGGCCGTCCTGCTCCTCACGCCCGGCGCGGCGGCGGGGGAGGTCGCGCCCCCCGTTCTGGGGGAGACGGGCCCGGCCCCGAAGCGGGGCCCCATCACCATCTCGGCGGACCGCCTCGAGGTGGATCGGAAGACGCATACCGCCACCTATGCCGGCAACGTGGTGGCGCGGGACAGCACCTTGACCATCCTGGCCGACCGGATGGAGTTCACCTTCAACGAGGCGATGGAGGAGGTGCAGCGCGTCCGGGCCACGGGTCACGTGCGGATCGCCGAGCGGGGGGGGCGGGAGGCCACGGCCGACGCCGCCACCTACTTCGCCCGGGAGGAGAAGATGCTGCTGGAGGGGAACGCCCGGGCCTGGCAGGAGGAGAACGTCGTCACCGGCACCACCATGACCCTCTACCTCCGGGAGGACCGCCACGTGGTGGAGGGGGAGGGGGACGCGCGGGTCCATGCCGTCATTTACCCCAGGCGCGACCCCGGGGGCGCGCCCAAGCCCTGAGGCGGCACCCGGCGCCATCCTCCGGACCGTGGACCTGGCCAAGGCCTTCCGGGGCCGGACCGTGGTCTCGGGAGTGAGCATCACGGTGGGGGCGGGAGAGGTGGTGGGCCTGCTCGGCCCCAACGGGGCCGGGAAGACCACCACCTTCTACATGGCCCTCGGGCTCCTCCAGCCGGACCGGGGGCAGGTCTTCCTGAACGGCGAGGAGGTCACAACCCTCCCCGTCTACCAGCGGGCGCGTCGAGGGCTGGGCTTCCTCCCGCAGGAGCCCTCCATCTTCCGGAAGCTGACGGTGGAGGAGAACCTCCTGGCGATCCTCGAGGGGCTCCCCCTCTCCGCTCAGGCGCGGCGGGAGCGGGCGGGGGCCCTCCTGCGGGAGCTGGGGATCGCGCGCCTGGCCGGACGGAAGGCCTACACGCTTTCGGGCGGGGAACGCCGCCGGGCCGAGATCAGCCGGTGCCTGGCCACCGACCCGGCCTGCATCCTGATGGACGAGCCGTTCGCCGGGATCGATCCCATCGCGGTGGAGGAGATCCAGGGGATCATCGCCCAGCTGAAGGCGCGGGGGATCGGGATCCTGATCACGGACCACAACGTGCGGGAGACTTTGCAGATCGTGGACCGGGCCGATATCATCCACCGGGGGGAGATCCTCACCAGCGGGACGGCCCGAGAGCTGGCCGCCGACGAGAGGGCGCGCGAGATCTACCTGGGCGAGCGGTTCACCCTCTAGGCGGGGGGCGGCCGGGGGATACGAGACAGGATGGCGCTCGAGGCCAAGCTCAGCCTTCGCCAGACGCAGCGGATGATCATGACCCAATCGCTGCAACAGGCGATTGGGCTGCTCCAGCTCAACCGGATGGAGCTGATCCAGACCGTCCGGCAGGAACTGGAGGAGAACCCGCTGCTGGAGGAGGAGCTGATCGAGGCGGCCGAGGAGGCGGCCGCGGAGCCGGCCGAGGCCAAACCGGAGGCCGCGGCGGAGGAGCCGGCCGAGGCCGAGCGGGAGGGGGACAAGCTCTCCGAGATCGACTGGGAGTCCTACCTGCAGGACGCCTCGGACTACCGACGGGAGTTTCCGCGGGAAGAGGTGGAGCGGGCCGCCCCCGAGGACACCATGACCCGCTCCCGCTCGCTGGCCGACCACCTGACCTTCCAGCTCTACCTCTCCACCTCCGACCCCGATCTCCTCACCTGGGGAAATCTCCTCATCGGCAACCTGGACGAGAACGGCTACCTGGCCATCCCCCTCGAGCAGGTGAGCGAGGTCCCTCCGACCGACCCGGCGCTGCCGGAGCGGGCGCTCAGGCTCGTCCAGTCCTTCGACCCCGTCGGGGTGGCCGCCCGGGACCTCCGGGAGTGCCTGCTGCTGCAACTGGATGCCCTGGGGGCGGAGGCGCACCTCGCCCGGTCCCTGATCACCGAGCACCTGTCGGAGCTGGAGCACCGGAACATCGCCCGCCTGGCGGACCGGCTGAAGGTCCCGCCGCGGGAGATGCAGGAGGCCCTGGAACGCATCGCCTCCCTCGAACCCAAGCCCGGGCGCACCTTCAGCACCGATGAGCCCCGCTACATCACCCCCGACGTCTACATCCTGAAGGTGGACGGCCGGTTCGTGGTGGTGCTGAACGAGGATGGGCTCCCCCGCCTCCGCGTCAGCGGCTACTACCGGACCATCCTCTCCCGGCGGGGGCAGAACTCGAAGGAAACCCGGGAGTACGTGGAGGGGAAGATGCGCTCGGCCCTCTGGCTCATCCGGAGCATCGAGCAGCGCCAGCGCACCCTCTACAAGGTGACCCAGAGCATCGTGAAGTTCCAGGGGGACTTCCTGGAGCAGGGGATCAGTGTCATGCGGCCCCTGACCCTGAAGGAGGTGGCCGAGGACATCCAGATGCACGAGTCCACGGTGAGCCGGGTCACCACCAACAAGTACGTCCACACGCCGCAGGGGCTCTTCGAGCTGAAGTACTTCTTCCACCGGGGCGTGCCGGCCACGGATGGCGGGGCGACCGTCTCCTCCCTGACGGTGAAGGAGATCGTCCGGAAGCTGCTGACCCAGGAGGACCAGGGGAAGCCCCTCAGCGATCAGAAGATCGTGGAGATCCTCCAGCAGCGGGGGGTCGAGATCGCCCGCCGGACGGTGGCCAAGTACCGCAGCCAGCTCCGGATTCCCTCCTCCAGCAAGCGGCGGCGCTATTGACCGGAAGGGCGGGATGCAGCTGAGCATCACCGGGCGCAACCTGGAGGTCACGGAAGCCCTCCGCAACTACGCGGCGGAGAAGCTGGGCAAGGTGGAGAAGTTCCTGGACGCCGTCACGGCGGCCCACGTGATCCTCTCGGTGGAAAAGTACCGGCAGATCGCCGAGGTCACCCTTCGCGTCCGGGACCTGACCATCCGGGCGGAGGAGAGCACCCCGGACATGTATTCCTCGCTCGACCTGGTGGCGGACAAGATCGAGCGCCAGATCCAGCGCTACAAGGGACGGATCATCCGCCACTGGGCGCGAGGGGGGGAGCGGGCGGCCGGGGGGGGTAGCCTGCGCCGCGGGGCCGGTGCGGCCCTGGTGGTGGAGGCGGAGGAGGAGTCCGCGCCCCACGTGGTGAAGGTGAAGCGGTTCACCATGAAGCCGGCAACGGTGGACGAGGCCATCCTCCAGATGAACCTCCTGGGGCACACCTTCTTCGTCTTCCAGAACGCCCTCAGCGAACAGGTGAACGTGCTGTACCGGCGCCGCGATGGGCAGTACGGCCTCATCGAGCCCGAGGCCTAGCGAGGGTCCAACGAATTGGACCTATCGATGAGCCTAGCGCCGGCACTAGCCCCGGGGGCGCCATGGCGGGAGGGGACACGGGGCCGGAGCTGACGCGCCTGCACGGCGTGCTGGTGGACGTCTACGGCATCGGGGTCCTGCTCCAGGCGCCGAGCGGAACCGGGAAGAGTGAGTGCGCCCTCGACCTGGTGGTCCGCGGCCACCGCCTGGTGGCCGACGACCTGATCCTGGTTAGCCGCGAGTCCCCCGGCATCGTGATCGGCCAGGGGCCGGAGGAAATCCGGCACCACATGGAGATCCGGGGGCTCGGGGTCATCAACATCCGGGACCTGTTCGGCATCGCCGCCATCCGGTACCGGAAGCGGATCGAGCTGGTGGTGATGCTGGAGCCCTGGACCCCCGAGGCGGAGTACGACCGCCTGGGCGTGGATGACCAGACCACGGACTTGCTGGACGTCCGTCTTCCCCTCCTTCGCATCCCGGTCTCCGCCGGGCGGAACATGGCGATTCTGGTGGAGGTGGCCGCCCGGAACCACCTCCTGAAGCTCATGGGGCACCACGCTGCGCAGGAGGTCGTCGACCGCCTGGACCGGCGGCTCCAGCGCCCCCCGCAGATCCCCGCCGTCTCCGAGGAAGACACCGAGTGACCGGCATTGACTTTGTCATTGTCACCGGGATGTCGGGGGCCGGCAAGAGCCAGGCGGCCAAGGGGCTGGAGGATCTGGGCTACTTCTGCGTGGACAACCTCCCGGCGGCCCTGATCCCCACGTTCGCCCAACTGTGCGCCGGCTCGGAGCGGCGGATCGAGCGGGTGGCCCTGGTCATCGACGTCCGCGAGGGCCAGTTCCTGGACGCGGCGCTGGACGCGCTGCGGGCGCTCCGGGAGGCCGGGCACCGGGTCCGGATCCTGTTCCTCGAGGCCAGCGACGAGAGCCTGCTGCGCCGCTTCAGCGAGACCCGCCGTCCCCACCCCCTGGCCCCGTTGGGCTCGGTGGTCGAGGGGATTGCCCGGGAGCGGGAGCGCCTCAGCCGGCTGAAGGCGGAGGCGGATCTGGTCCTGAACACGAGCCCGCTCACGCCCCACGAGCTCCGGCAGTACATGGTCCAGACCTTCGGGGAGCAGCCCGGGGGGGCCGGGACCGCGGTCACCCTCGTCTCCTTCGGCTACCGCTACGGCCTCCCCCTGGACGCGGATCTGGTCTTCGACCTCCGGTGCCTCCCGAACCCCAACTTCGTCTCGGCCCTCAAGCCCCTGCCGGGGACCGATCCCGCCGTCGCCACCTTTCTGCAAGGCCACCCGGAAGTGAAGGAGTTCCTGGACCGCCTGCTGGCGTTCCTCCAGTTCGCCCTCCCCTGCTACGTGGCCGAGGGGAAAGCCTACCTGACGGTGGCGCTGGGGTGCACCGGGGGGCGGCACCGCGCTCCCTACGCAGCCGCGGT